>Ga0247727_10011965_pt1 | contig 14992 bp, 19 predicted proteins | sample WisWelCaveWW1625_FD_202498 | JGI IMG/M metagenome (GOLD analysis project Ga0247727, IMG submission 202498) | Biofilm microbial communities from Wishing Well Cave, Virginia, United States - WW16-25 | ecosystem: Environmental > Aquatic > Deep subsurface > Groundwater > Cave microbial mat | place... | reverse complement strand
TTCTTTTTGGTTTGATTTTTTTAAAATTAGTTTTATATTTACTCTGTTTTAATTACTGGTGCAAATGGCCTTTCTGAATGACATTACTCTGGGTCAATATTACCCTGGCGAAGCGATTTTTCATCGCCTCGATCCCCGCAGCAAGCTAGTAGGAACTACGCTGATTACGATAGGCCTGCTCATCTCCAGCAAGTTGAGTTTGATTTTAATTCAGTCGGCCGTGATCCTGGCGGCGATTTGGGTATCGCGTATTCCATTTATGGTAATCGCTCGGAATCTAAAATGGTTTGGCTGGCTGTTTTTGATCACGGTCGCCATCCACGTTTTGGAGATCGCCATCGTCGGGTCGTTTCCATTTTTAAGTTTCGGCATTCGGTCCGCTGGCTGGTTAAACGGCGCAATCTACTCGCTTCGGCTTGGGCTTTTGATTGTAATAGCGTCGCTGTTAACGTTAACCACCTCGCCGATCGAGTTGACCGACAGCCTTGAACGAATCTTCTCGCCGCTGAAACGGCTGAGAATTCCCGTTCATGAGCTGGCGCTGATGATGACGTTATCACTACGTTTTATCCCAATTTTGATTCGCGAAGCGGAACGCATTAAGAACGCGCAGTTGTCGCGTGGCGCATCGCTCGAAGGCAACATTCTTCAGCGAATTCATAACATCGTGCCGATGATCCTGCCGCTGTTTATCTCGGCCATTCGCCGCGCGGACGATCTGGCGGTGGCGATGACGGCGCGCAATTATATTGGCGGCGAGGGGCGAACCTGTTATCGGCGTCTTGCCTTTGGCCCCGGCGATTTTTTGCTGATACTGCTTTCTTTTGTCTGGGTTTTTGGCACAATGCTATTGAGGTAGGCCGCATTTCATCGGCTACGGATTTGTCCAATGGGTTTCAGGTGGCGGATAGCCCCTACTTTCTTGAAATGATGCGTAACATAAAATTAACCCTCGAATACGACGGCACCAATTTTTCCGGTTGGCAGTGGCAGCCAAAAGATCGCACGGTGCAAGCCACTCTGCAGCATGCTGTCACCAAGCTGCTGCAGGAAACCCCGAAAATTTACGCCGCCGGGCGGACCGATTCGGGCGTCCATGCTTTGGGTCAAGTGGCGAATTTCGAGACCGTGAGCGAGCTGGACTTGACCTCGATTCATCTTGGATTGAATAGCTATCTCCCGCCCGATGTGGTAGTGTTGGAGGCCGAAGACGTGGGCGATGAATTTCACGCACGTTACAGCGCCGTCAAGCGGGTCTATCGGTACGTGATTTCAAAACGATTTCGAGCTGTCACGCGCAACTATTCTTGGTTCTGCAAATACGCTTTGGATGCGGAACGCATTCGCGACGCCTCGCGGCATCTGGTCGGCGAGCACGTGTTCACGGCGTTTTGCCGGGAAAGCGACGAGGAGCCGCATTACCTGTCTAACGTGGAAAGCCTTAAGTGGACAGAGACCGAAGACTCCTTGATTCTGCAAATTTGCGCCAATCGTTTTTTGCACAGCATGGTGCGCATTATCGTCGGCACGATGGTGGACGTCGGCCGCGGACGGATCGAACCTGATGAAGTCAAAAATATTTTGGAATCACAGGATCGCAATCGCGCCGGATTTTCCGTGCCCCCACAGGGGTTGTTTTTGGAGAAAGTTTTCTATTGAAAAATGGTCCGACCATACTAACCTTAAACCGCAAAGACGCAAAGTTCGAGAAAATAGAGATTAAATAGAAAGCAATTTGCAAATACTCCAAACTTCGATGAAACAAATCTGTTGTTCGTTCTCAGCGTCTTAGCGCTTTTGCGGTGAAAACTAATGCAAGCTAAGAAAGCCTTACTCACTATAAACCATTTTCAGCCAGATGGATTCAAGAAATTATTAACATAACCAGAGGAGAATTAACATGAAATTTTTTCTGGATACCGCCAACATCGAAGAAATTAAACAAGCCGCCAGCATGGGTATTCTCGATGGAGTCACCACTAATCCTTCATTGGTCGCAAAAGAAAAGAGCGGCAAGTTCAAGGATATGCTGCTCAAAATCTGCGAGATCGTCAATGGCCCAGTCAACGCCGAAGTTGTCAGCGTCAACTTCGATGGCATGATGAAAGAGGGGCGCGAGTTAGCTGCGCTTCATCCCCATATTTATGTTAAAATCCCGATGATTCGCGAAGGCCTGAAGGCGGTGAAAGCACTCTCAGCAGAAGGCATTCGCACTAACGTGACCCTGTGCTTCAGCGCCACGCAAGCGCTAATGGCGGCAAAGGCTGGCGCCTCGTTCATCAGTCCGTTTGTGGGGCGGGTGGACGATGTGAGCGGTGTGGGCATGAACATCATATCCGACATCCGCACCATTTACGACAACTACGGCTACAAGACCGAGATTCTCGCAGCCAGCTTACGCCATCCGGTGCATGTGTTGGAAGCGGCGTTGATTGGTGCAGACATCGGAACCATGCCCTACAAAGTTTTCGATCAACTGTTCAATCACCCGTTGACCGATCTCGGTTTAAAGGGATTCTTAGCGGATTGGGAGAAAGTCAAAGACCGCGTAATGTGAGGCATTTGAAACTATGCATAGACTGCTGTTTTTTTTAATGGTCATTTTTCTGATTGATTGCAGCGGTGAGAAACGTGCGGAAACCGAAACTCAGGCTTCGACGGCTTCTATGGCCGCAGCGGCGCAACAAACAACTGCGCAGGAACGCAACGGCGTCAACGATGCAATTTCCAACAGTCGCAGCAATGCTATCACCAACGCTGTGTCGAAGGTCAGCGCCGCGGTGTGCGGCATCAACGTGACGCAAATCCGGGAATTTGTGCGGACGCCGTTTACTTTTTACGACGACCCGTTCTTCCGCTACTTAATCCCGCAGGAGCCATATTACCAGCGGGTCAAAAGCCTCGGCTCCGGATTTCTCATTTCCAGCGATGGCTACATTCTTACCAACGAACACGTGGTGCACCAAGCCGTTGAAATCGTGGTGACGCTCTCCGATGGCTCACAACAGAGCGCCACAGTGGTGGGCACTGATTTCATTACCGACGTTGCTTTGCTCAAAATTAAGGGGAGCAGTTATCCCTATCTGAAGTTTGGCGATTCCGAGGGCATCCTCATTGGCGAGTGGGTGATCGCAATCGGGAACCCTTTTGGATTGTTTGAAATCAATGCCAAGCCCACGGTAACAGTCGGCGTGGTGAGCGCTGTCGATCGCGATTTCGGCCGACTGGATAACGAACGCGTTTATCAGGATATGATTCAAACCGACGCCGCTATCAACCAGGGCAACAGCGGCGGCCCGCTGGTGAACAGCAATGGCGAAGTGATCGGGATGAACGCGTTCATTTACACCAGCAGCAAAGACAACAGCGGATCCATCGGTTTGGGATTCGCCATACCCATCAATCGCATCAAAGGGGTTTTGAACGACCTCAGAGAATATGGCGAGGTCAACCGGCGCTGGACCTCCGGCATACGCGTGGAAGATTTGACGCCGCTGGTGGCGCGCTATTTTCGTCTCAACACCGATCACGGCGTCATCGTGACCGAAGTGGATCGCAACAGTCCGGCGGCGCGCGCCGGCTTGGAAGTCGGCGACATCATCATTGAAGTGAACGGGCAGAAAATTCTCGGCCGCAACGACATCTGGCAGATCATCGAGAACTCGGATCTGCGTGGCGGCGATGTGCTGAACTTGTCCGTTATTCGCGACCGCAAAGTTCTCAAGCTGACGCTGAAGTTGGAAGGTTTGAAATAGGTCCTAACGTGGACGAGCCGCAGCCAAGAAAGAAAATCAATAGCGCATCCCGACGCGTCGGGACTGAGACGCAAGGCATCCGCAAAGTATTTTGCCTTTCTTGCGCAATCTTAGCGCCTTTGCGTGAAAAGTTTTTGCGTTTTTAACAAAGAGTTCGCTTGTAACAGACTAAAAGAAAGCGGTAAAGACCGCGCAAAGCAAAAATACAAAGGATCTAATATTGATAGATCGTTACACCCGGCCGGAAATGGCCAAAATTTGGAGTGAACAAAATAAACTTCACACCTGGCTGAAAGTTGAAATTCTGGCATGCGAAGCGCAGGCCGAGTTGGGGGAGATTCCCAAAGAATCGCTGGCCAGAATCAAAGAAAAGGCTCATTTCGATTTGCAGCGAGTGCTGGAAATCGAGAACACCGTCAAGCATGATGTCATCGCGTTTTTGACCAACCTGGCCGAATACGTCGGGCCGGAAAGCCGCTACATTCACCTCGGCATGACCTCATCCGATTTGCTGGACACATCGCTCTCCTGTTTGATGCGGGAAGCGGGCGTTCAGCTATTAGAAAAACTAAGCCGCCTGAAAAAAATTCTTGGAAAGCGCGCCGTCGAATTTAAGTACACCGTGTGCGTTGGCCGTTCTCACGGCATCCACGCGGAACCCACAACTTTTGGTTTGAAATTAGCCCTGTGGTACGATGAAATCGGGCGTGACATCAGACGGCTGGAGCATGCCATTGAGACGATTTCAGTGGGAAAGATTTCCGGGGCCGTTGGAACTTTTGCTCATATCAGTCCGTGGGTCGAATCGTACGTCTGCGCCAAATTGGATCTGCGCTCGGCGCCGGTTTCGACGCAAATCATCCAGCGTGATCGTCACGCCGAGTACCTGTCGGTGCTGGCGTTGATTGGTGCTACGCTGGAAAAAATCGCCACCGAGATTCGCAGCTTGCAGCGCACCGAAATTCTCGAGGCCGAAGAGCCGTTCACCAAAGGCCAGAAGGGGTCGTCGGCGATGCCGCACAAACGCAATCCTGTCACCTGCGAGCGCATCGCGGGATTGGCGCGGGTGCTGCGCACCAATGCCCTGGCTGCCATGGAAAACGTCGCTCTCTGGCACGAGCGCGACATCACCCACTCCTCAGTGGAACGAATCATCCTTCCCGACAGTACCACGCTGCTGGATTACATGCTTCATAGAATGATCGACATCATCGAGAACCTGACCGTTTATCCGGAAAACATGTTGAAGAATTTGGAGAAAACCAATGGGCTGGTGTTCTCGCAATCGCTGCTGCTGGCGCTAGTGAAGAAGGGGCTAATTCGCGAAGATGCGTATAGTCTGGTGCAAAATCGCTCGATGGAGGTGTGGAACTCCGGCGTTAGCTTCAAGGCGGCGGTTTTGAAGGATTCCGGAATCCGGCAACATCTAAGTGAAGAAGAGATTGAGAATTGTTTTGACCTCCAACGTAATCTTCAACACGTGGATTTTATTTTCAAACGCGTTGGATTACACAGTTAAGCGTAAGGAAAGGAGAGAGGGAAAATTGAAAGAGTCCGGAGTCAAAAAGAAAAAGAAGCTCTACGAAGGCAAGGCCAAAATCATGTACGAAACTGACGACGAGGATTTGTTGATTCAGGAATTTAAAAACGATGCCACCGCCTTTGACGGCAAAAAGAAGGGTGTTATCAAAGGTAAAGGGAGGATCAACAACCAGGTGGCTGGGCGCTTGTTCACGTTTCTCGAAAGCTATCACATTCCGACTCATTACGTGAAAGAGCAAACCGACAACGTCATGGTGATCAAAAAATTGATCATGATTCCCCTGGAAGTGGTTGTGAGGAATATCGCCACGGGCAGCTACGTCAAGCGGTACAGCGTAAAAGAAGGCAAGCCATTCGAGCGGCCTTTGATCGAATTCTTTTTGAAGGATGACGCCAAGCACGATCCGCTAATGACTAAAGATGAAATTCTCGCCTCGGCGCTGGCGACGCCGGATGAGTTGCGTCTCCTGCAACGCTATGCCCTCAAGATTAACGCCGTACTCAAGGCATTCTTTTCACGGAGAAAGATCACCCTGGTAGATTTCAAGCTTGAGTTTGGCCGCACCAAAACCGGTAAAGTTATTTTAGGCGACGAGATTTCCCCAGATACTTGTCGCCTTTGGGATGCCGAAAGCGGCGAGAAGATGGACAAAGATCGCTTCCGACATGATCTTGGCAAAGTGGAGGAAGCCTATCAGGAGGTCCACAACCGGGTTTTCAAAGAGTCTTAACCGGGTGGAACTATGAGCAGAGAAGGGATCAGCACGATACTTGTGGTCTTATTGTTTACCGGGATCATAACGGTTGGCGCAATCACAACTTCTAACACGGGTCTGAAAATCGCTGCCATCACTTTTATCGCCGCCACGATTCTGGTCGTTTATTTTTTTCGCGATCCGGATCGCGCTATTCCTGAGAGCGAAAATCTGGTGCTCTCCCCGGCGGATGGCAAAGTGATTGAAATCGTCGAAGAGCGTGAGAGCGAATACCTGCAAGCGCCGGCGACGCGCGTCAGCATTTTTCTTTCGGTGTTCGACGTACACGTGAACCGCATCCCGATTTCCGGAACGGTGGGATATTTTCGATATCGGCGGGGGTCATTTTTGCAGGCGTACAAGCGAGAGGCATCGGAGATTAACGAACAGTCCATTATCGGAATCGAACATGAAAATAGCAAAATTTTGTTTAAACAAATAGCCGGCATTTTGGCGCGCCGTATCGTCTGCCACGTGCAGCAGGGTCGGGTCGTGAAACGCGGCGAGCGCTTTGGCATCATCAAATTCGGCTCGCGCGTTGATATTTTTTTACCCAAGAGTTGTGAGTTAAAGGTACAACTAAACCAAAAAGTCAAAGGTGGAGAAAGCATCATAGGAGTGTTCAACGATGAAAATTCGTAAAAGAAATATCGTTCCCAGTTTATTCACCATGCTGAACCTGTTTTTCGGTTTTTTTGCCATTGTGAATGCGCTGCGGGGAAATTTTGTGGCTGCATCCTGGTTCATCATTCTGGCCGCCATCTGGGATGTCCTGGACGGCCGCATTGCCCGTCTCACCCACACCCACAGCGAATTTGGCATAGAATTCGATTCGCTGGCGGATGTGGTGTCGTTCGGCGTAGCGCCGTCGATTTTGATTTACCAGATCTATTTTGACAACTTTTTTGACAAGCTGGAAGCGTTTGGAGTCATACTCAGTTTCTTTCCGTTGCTGTTTGGCGCGATTCGCTTGGCACGTTTCAACGTCAACATCGACGGCTTCGAAAAAGAGAATTTCACTGGGTTGCCCATCCCGGCCACGGCAGTAACCTTAGCTTCCTACGTGATTTTTAATTACGACCTGTGGGAGGGACTGAAATTCGGGTCGCTGCTCATCCCCCTGGTTTTGTTATTGAGCTTTCTGATGGTCAGCAACATCGAATACCAGACCATGCCCAAATTTTCATTTCGGGTGAATCGCAAAAACAGCATCCAGTTTCTGTTAGTGATTTTAGGCGTGACTATTATCCTTATCTTCCAAGAGAAGGCTATGTTTCCACTTGTGTTTGGCTTCGTGCTGTATTACCTTTTCCGGGCCATTTTGCACAGCTTGAAAGAGGAAGATGAAGAGGAAGAAGTATTCGATGTTTCGATTTCGGATTAATAAAAAGATGAGACTCATCTTCTGAGATGAGTCTCATCTACAGCGACTATGATAGAGGCAAAGATTTACATTACTCTCAAAAGCGGCATATTAGACCCACAGGGGAAGACCGTTCATCATGCTCTCGAGAATTTAGGTTTTACAAAAGTCCGGTCGGTGCGAATGGGGAAATTGATCCAGTTGCAATTCGAGGACGGCGTCGGCAAAAGAGAAGCCGAGCGTCTTACCACTGAGGCCTGCAAAAAACTGCTCGCCAATCCAGTGATTGAAGATTATCGCTTCGAACTGCAAGACATGAATGCCAATGAAAATGTTGGTTTGTAGTAGTGCCTTCAGGCACAAGCGCGTATAGTGGACATCCGACTCCTAAAGGAGTTACTACAAGCTTTGAAAAAGGTTATTGTCTGATGAAGTGCGGCGTGATAGTTTTTCCGGGATCAAACTGCGATCATGATTGCTATCATGTTTTGAAGGAGGTGTTTCAACAGCCCACTGAATTCATCTGGCACAAAGATAATGATCTAAAAAACTATGACTTGATCGTTTTGCCGGGAGGATTTTCTTATGGCGATTACCTGCGCACTGGTGCTATCGCCCGTTTTTCCCCGGTAATGAACGCCGTCATCGATTTTGCCAACGAAGGTGGAATGGTGCTGGGAATCTGCAATGGCTTCCAGATCCTCTGCGAAACCGGCTTGCTTCCCGGCGCGTTGATGCGCAACGAAAGCCGGCGTTTTGTGTGCAGGTTTGTCTATCTGCGAGTTGAGAATAACGAATCGGCGTTCACCAATGCCTGCGCCGAAAAAGAAATACTGCGCGTGCCGGTGGCGCACGCCGAGGGTCTGTACTATGCGGACCCGATGACTTTGCAGAAACTCAGTTACCATCGGCAAATTCTTTTTCGGTATTGCGACGAGACTGGCGAGTTGACGCCGGCTGCGAATCCCAATGGCTCGCTCGAGAGCATTGCGGGAATTATGAATCGCGCTGGCAACGTCATGGGGATGATGCCTCATCCTGACCGCTGCGCCGAGGAGATTCTAACGTCTGCTGACGGCGCTCGAATTTTCGAGTCGGTTCTTCTCTGGGAAAATAAACTGGTTGCGCCCTAAATCGGATAAAGGAGCTGGTGATCTTAATTCATTCTTATGTAAGGAGAGGAGATGGCAACGCACTCATTCGGTCGCGTTCTTTTGGTGATTATTTTGGGAGCGATGATCGGCACCTTATTTGGAATGCTCATTGGTTTGGTTTTGCCTGAAGGCGTCGTAAAGGAATTCTTTTTGAAGGCCGCCAGTTTTAAGGTCGGCCCCGCAGACTTCGATGTCGGGCTGTTTGCGGTTACCCTCGGCTTTAAAATTACTCTCAATATTGTCGGGCTCCTGGGGGTAAGCTTTGCCATCTATTTATTGCGATGGTATTTTTGAAGTTATCTTTAACCAAGTAATCGGAGGTTTATCATGGGTATTGGTATGCAAGAGCTGCTGCTAATATTCTTAATCGTGTTATTGCTTTTCGGTGCGAAACGCCTGCCAGAACTTGCGCGCGGCTTGGGCAAAGGCATCAGCGAATTCAAAAAAGCCGCTAACGATCTGAAAAGCGAATTGGATGTGAGCGACATCGAAAAGGATTTTAAGAAGGAAGTGAACGAGCTGAACAACGTTCAACGAACCAAGAAACCATGACGGTTTCAATCAACTAATCGGAGAACTGCCATGTCTTTAGGTTTACCGGAAATAATACTCATATTCCTGGTGATCCTGCTTCTATTTGGAGCCAAGCGATTGCCGGAATTGGCTAAGGGATTGGGTCGCAGCTTGAAGGAATTCAAAGACGCGACCCGCGAGGGCATGGACGACAAGAAATCGGAAATCGACTCGTCCCCAAAAAAGGAGTAGTGCGTGACTTCGGAGGGTCCGTGCAGTTTCATAATCTGAGTTTTACGCGGGCAAGAGAACTGCTCGTCCGCGGCGAGCTGACTTGCAAAAGCCTCGTCGACGACTATCTGTCCAAAATAAATGAAGGCGCCAATCTTAACGCCTTCATTTCTGTTTTTGGAGAGAGAGCATTGCGGCAAGCTTTGCTAGTGGATGAAAAATTTCACGGCAAGCGCACCGGAAAATTGGCCGGGATGGTTCTGGCGGTGAAAGATATCATTGCTATGAAAGATCAACGGCTGACCTGCGGTTCGCAAATTCTCGAAAGTTTTATCTCGCCTTACGATGCTACGATAATACAGAAATTGGAAGCTGAAGACGCCATCATCATCGGCAAAACTAATATGGATGAATTCGCCATGGGCAGCTCGAATGAGAACTCATATTTTGGCCCAGTGAAAAACCCGCATGATCACGAACGGGTTCCGGGCGGATCATCCGGCGGCTCATGCGCAGCCGTGGCGGCGGACATGGCGATGGCAGCGTTGGGCACGGATACCGGCGGCTCTATCCGTCAACCGGCGTCATTTTGCGGCGTGGTGGGACTGAAGCCAACCTATGGCCGCGTCTCCCGTTTTGGACTGGTTGCGTTTGCTTCATCCCTCGATCAAATCGGCCCCATCACCCGTACCGTTGAAGATGCCGCGCGGCTTCTCGAAGTGCTAGCCGGCCACGACGAGCGTGATTCCACTTCTGCGCCGGTGCCGGTACCAGAATTCTCGAAACTCCTAACTCGAGATGTGAGAGGCCTGCGGATTGGACTTCCCAAAGAATACTTCGCGGAGGGTTTGAATGATGAAGTCCGCAGAGCAATCGAAAACACAATTGACAAACTGAAAGGTGGCGGTGCACAGTTCGTTGAAGTTTCACTGCCGCACACAGAGTACGCCATCGCAACGTATTACATTCTCGCCACGGCCGAAGCCTCGTCCAACCTCGCCCGCTACGATGGTGTGCGTTACGGTTTTCGCGCCGCGGGGGTAAAGAATTTGGAGGAAATGTATATACAAACACGCAGTCAGGGTTTTGGAGAAGAAGTGAAACGTCGGATCATGCTCGGCACTTATGTGCTCTCCGCCGGCTATTGCGACGCCTACTATCGCAAAAGCCAAAAAATCCGTACGCTCATCAAACAAGATTTTGAGGGTGCTTTCGAAAAATGCGACTGCTTGCTCACCCCAACGGCGCCGACAACGGCGTTTAAATTAGGCGAGAAAACCAGTGACCCATTGGAGATGTACCTGTCGGACATTTACACCGTTTCCGTGAATCTCGCCGGGCTGCCGGCGATTTCCGTTCCCTGCGGTTTCGATTCCAATGGGCTGCCGATTGGTGCGCAGATCATCGGCAGGCCGTTTGACGAGGGAACGATTTTGCAAGTGGGGGAATATATTGAGGAGGAAGTGAATGGCGTTGAACAAAGAGCAGAGAAAGAAGCTTTCTGATGTTGCCGAGAAACTTGGTGTGACTGTTTTAATTGCATCCGTTGGAGATGCAATTGTGAACATTCCTACTATTCCAAGAATGGGGTTAGATATTATTGGCTCAATTCTGGGGATGATTTTATTGGCAGCCTCAATTAGAATCCTTAAAGGAGAAAATTAAAATGGAAGAAATTTGGGGTAGTCTAATGACCGTGATTGTAGGCATACTCGGATTGATTTTTGTGCTAACGATGCTTTACCTCGATCGCAAGAGCCGAAAGGCTTCCACAAAGAAAAACTAAATACTGCATGCCCTACGAACCCGTTATCGGACTCGAAGTCCACGCGCATCTGCTCACCGATTCAAAGATATTCTGCCGATGCAGCACGAAATTTGGCGGCGTGCCGAACTCGCAGGTGTGTCCCATTTGCCTGGGCATGCCCGGTGTTCTGCCGGTATTAAACCAGCGCGCTGTTGAGTTTGCGCTGCGCATCGGACTTGCCACGAATTGCCGAATTGCGAAGCACTCGCTTTTCGCTCGCAAAAATTATTTCTATCCAGACCTGCCGAAGGGCTATCAGATTTCCCAGTACGAAGAACCGCTCTGCGAAGGCGGCTTTGTTGAAATCGAAATCGACGGCAAAGTGCGGCGTATTGGGCTCACACGCATTCACCTCGAAGAAGACGCCGGTAAGTCTGTGCACGCCGAAGGTTATGTCGCCGAGGACGAAACTCTGATTGATGTCAACCGCTGCGGCGTGCCGCTGATTGAAATCGTCAGCGAGCCGGACATATGGTCGCCGCGCGAGGCAGCGATGTACGTGAGCCAACTCCGTCAAATTGTGCAGTACCTTGAAATCTGCGACGGCAACATGGAAGAGGGCAGCCTGCGCTGTGACGCCAATGTCTCGGTTCGTCCGGTTGGGACAATGGAGTTTGGCGTCAAAACAGAGTTGAAAAATATGAACTCCATTCGCGGCGTTGAAAAAGCGCTGGAATTTGAAATCGCTCGCCAGATTCGGGTGTTGGAGGAGGGCGGTGAAATTGTTCAACAGACTTTGTTGTGGGATGCCGACCGCAACGAGGCTGTGCCCATGCGCAGCAAAGAATACGCGCACGACTACCGCTATTTTCCGGAACCCGATCTGGTGCCAGTGGAGATCGACGCGAATTGGTTGAAAAACATTAAAGCCTCGTTGCCGGAGTTACCGTTGGCGCGCAAGCAGCGACTTGTTCAACAGTACGGCCTGCCGGTTTATGACGCCGAAGTGCTCACCGATAGCCGCGTACTGGCTGATTATTTTGAAGAAACCGCCAAGAGTTCCGGCGACGCCAAATCCTCGAGCAACTGGGTGATGGGAGAAGTGCTGCGAGTGTTAAAGGATTCCGATGGCGACATCGCAAATTTTGCAGTAAAACCTGCTGAATTGGGCGCGCTGATCCGGCTCATCAACAACGGGACCATCAGTGGCAAAATCGCCAAATCGGTTTTCGAAGAAATGGTGCAGACTGGCAAACCTGCAGAGGTGATCGTTAAAGAAAAGGGCCTGCTGCAAATTTCTGACAGTAGTGAAATCCAATCCATTGTTGCGGACGTTCTCAAAAATAATCCTTCCGAAGTTGAGAAATATCTCGCCGGTAAAGAGCAGGTGCTTGGCTTTCTGGTTGGGCAGGTGATGAAAGCCACGCGCGGCAAAGCCAACCCCAAATTGGTGAATGAGATATTTCAACGTGAATTTAGTAATTTGAAAAAGTAGATTATCTCATCGCAGCGACCACGGCTTTTGGAAATAACCTTCTATTTCCCAGTTGCATTTTATGCAATTTTTGCTAAAATCAGAATTGCACTTCGGCTATTCTGTTTGTTGACAATAGATAGATCTTGGCTGTGCACCATGCTTGATTGAAGGCAGGCAGACCCGTGACTACCCGCACTGGAACAAAAGTTGTAGTGACATCGCGATCCCAACCCCGGAATATCGCATTAATCGCCGTTAGACTCTTACTGATCTCTATGTTGCTTTCAGCCGTAAGTGCTGCACGGAGTGGCGAAATTCAGGGTAAAATTGTCATCAAGCTGCCGTCCGAAGAAAACGCGAAAATCGTCAGCCGGGATTTAATTCAAAGATATGTCAACAAAAACACCCAGCGCTACGACCAGCATCGAAATCACGAGCAGCGGCCATCCGTGGTGATTTATGTCGAAGACCTGCCGTGGAACCGCGAAAGCACCGACAACCGGGTCGCGGTTCTGGATCAAACGCACGAGAATTTCGTCCCACACGTGCTTCCGATTCTTGTCGGCACCACCGTGAAATTTCTGAACAGCGACGATGTATATCACAACGTGTTTTCATATTCGCCGGCCAAAAGTTTTGATCTCGGGCGTTACGCCAAAGGGCAGTCGCGCAGTGTCAAATTCGATAAGCCGGGCGTGGTCAAAATTTATTGCGATATTCACACCCACATGAACGCATTCGTGCTGGTTTTGAAGAATCCTTATTTTACCACTACAGACGACGCAGGCAATTTTGCCATCACAGGCCTGCCGCCGGGAACGTACACCCTCAAAGCGTGGTACGGCCGCTGGCCGGAGAAATCAGAGGTAATTGTGGTAAGAGATTCTGAGCCAACAAAGGTCGAATTTGTTTTCCCGTGAATTCTAAGGGCGGTTAATCAAATGAAAAAACGTCTCTACTATTCGATTCTGATTTGCATTTACATTAGCGCACCGGTTGCGGCGCAAGATTCCCCAAAAATCGAAATCGGTTCGATATTGGCTCTGACTTACAGAAACGGCGAGTCCGGGAATTCGCCGCTGGTGGTCAACGAGGGTGACGGCTCATTCAACAACGATTGGGTTTTGCTATTAGGCGCGGAGATCAACGAGTCGATTTCGCTGTTTGCAGAAATTCAAACGGTGCGCGGGCTGTCATTTGTCAACTATGGGCTTTCAGCAATCTATCAACCCGCCCGAATGAAGTACCTCAATTTTGAAATCGGAAAATTTCTGGCGCCCATTGGTTCCTTCCTGGGACGGCGCTGGGCCTCCGAGAATGCCTTGATCAGTTTTCCATTGATGTACGAATACACCACTGCCTTGAGCGCGTTCGTTTTGCCGGCGAATACCAGCGCGTTGTTGCGGGCGCGCGGCCGTGGCGGCAGCTCAAGCTATGATCCGGAGCTTTCGACCAATGCCGAAGCATCAGCTCAAATTCGTTACTGGAATGTTCCCGATTTCGGAAATGGCCTGCGAATTGTCTCGCGTGAGGTCTATCTCACTGGCGCGCAGCTGTTTGGCGCTGCCGGAAGTTTCCGATATTATGCTGGCGCAACCAACGGCGCGCTTTCCAACCCGGCGGACGTCAACAATACCAACGGACTTCAGCTTCACGGCCGCGCGGCGTTTTCGCCCATCGTGGGGTTGGATGTTGGTTCCTCGGCGTTCTGGGGTGCTTACCTCGACAAGAGTACGATCAATTCCATTTTAGAGCCGCTGGGCAAAAATGCTGAGGATTTTCGGCAGACTGTATTGGGTGTCGATCTCAATTACAGCCGCGGCCACTTGCAGTTTTTTTCGGAGATCATCTTCAATCGCTGGGAGTCGCCAGTTAGTGAAGACCATCTCGATGCCCGAGCACTTTACTTGGAAGGCAAGTACACCTGTCTCACTCGGTTTTTTGTGGCCGGACGTTTCAGCCTGATTGACTTCAGTAACGTTGACGATGCTGAGGACGTTGACGCCGACACCAAGCTCTCGGAATCATGGGAGTTCGATATTCACCAGTGGGAGGTTGGAGTTGGATTCCGCATCAATCGTAACGCATTGATCAAAATTGCCGGACAATTCAACCGCACCCACGATGTCGCAACTGGCGATCCCGCCGATGATCTTTTTGCTCTGCAAACCGTGGTGTTTTTCTAAATGCCCAACGTCAGCCTCAAAATAAAAGTCGTCATTCCGGTAACGGTGATGATCCTCGCAGTTATTTTGACCGCGCTGATCGTCGTCAACCAAGTTGTTCATCGCCAGGTGCTGGCCAGTGTTTCAAATGAGCTAAACAAATCGCGGCGAATTTTTACCGAATTGCAAGGCCACGAATGGCGGCTGCTACTGGAGCGAGCGCTCGTAACTTCACAAGCGCCGCATCTCAAAGCGGCAGTGGACACCGGGGATTCCACAACCGTGCAGCA
>Ga0247727_10011964_pt1 | contig 14994 bp, 12 predicted proteins | sample WisWelCaveWW1625_FD_202498 | JGI IMG/M metagenome (GOLD analysis project Ga0247727, IMG submission 202498) | Biofilm microbial communities from Wishing Well Cave, Virginia, United States - WW16-25 | ecosystem: Environmental > Aquatic > Deep subsurface > Groundwater > Cave microbial mat | place... | reverse complement strand
TACCGGCGCTTCCTCGAAAACCGGCTACGCGATGCGTTTGGCTTCCTCGGCACGCCGCTCCGGCTCGTCTTCCGCGAGCGAGCCGGTGGGCGTGCCCAACGCCGCACGGCGCGGACGAAAGCCCGCGCGACGCGCGCCCGAGCGACGCGCGCCCGCCGCTAGCGTGGCAGGGGCGGGGGCTCCGAATCTGGCGACGGGCGCTGGCCCTCCGCGCGTCGCCGTCGTCGGGTCCGGCGCCTGGGGCACGACGCTCGCGCTGCTCATCGGCCGCCAGGAGCCGGTGCTCCTCGTCTGCCATGACCCCGCGACAGCGGCGCGCATCCGGCTGGAGCACCGCCACGAGCGGCGCCTGCCGGGCATGAAGCTGCCGCCGACGGTCCATGCGACGGCCAAGCCGATGGATCTCCGGACCGCGACCGAGCTCGTGATCTTCGCCGTGCCATCGTTGCACCTGCGAGCGGACGTCGAGCGCGTCGCGCCGTTCGTCGCGCCGTCGGCAGACCTCCTGTCCGTCGTCAAGGGCCTCGAGCACGGCTCGCTGCTGCGGATGACCGAGGTGATCGCCGCTGCCGGCGCCTTCGATCCTTCGAGGCTCGCCGCCCTCTCCGGGCCGAACCTCGCCGGCGAGATCGCCCGAAACCTGCCCGCTTCGGCGGTCGTGGCGGCAACGGCGCCGGGCCTCGCCGAACGGATCGTCGCCCGGCTGGGCCGTCGGCGTTTCCGCCTGTACGTCAACAGCGACTTGCTGGGCGTAGAGCTGTGCGGTGCCCTGAAGAACATCATCGCGATCGCGGCGGGTGCGGCCGACGGCCTTGGTTTCGGCGACAACGGCAAGGCCGGCCTGATGACGCGCGGCGTGGCCGAGATGACGCGACTCGGGATCGCCGCCGGCGCGAACCCGCTGACATTCGCCGGCCTGGCCGGGATCGGCGACGTCATCGCGACCTGCGGCTCGAAGCTGTCGCGCAACCACCGCCTCGGCGAGGAGCTGGCGAAGGGCCGCAAGTGGACCGACATCGAGGCCGACCTGCCGGGCGTCGCCGAGGGTGCCTACACGGTCGACGCCGCGCTCGAGCTCGCGCGCCGCCTGGGAGTCGAGATGCCGATCGCGCAGGAGGTCCACAACGCACTCTTCGAGGGCAAGAGCGTGCAGCGCTGCCTGGTCGCCCTACTGTCGCGCGAATCGAAGGACGAGCTGGCCGACTTCAACCGCTGGGTCGAGCGGCTGGGCACACAGGGCGGCTGAAAGCGGCTCCGGAAGCGGCGCGCCAGCCGCGCTCGGGGGGCCGATCGTCACTCCGCCCCCGGGGTGACAAGACGCGCTTCGTAGGCCAGCACCACGGCCTGCGTCCGGTCGCGCAGCTGCAGCTTGTCCAGAACGTGGGCGACGTGGGTCTTCGTGGTGTGCACGGTCAGCCCGAGCTCGACGGCAATCTCGCTGTTCGAGAGACCTCGCGCGATCAGCAGTAACACCTCCCGCTCGCGGCCGGTCAGCTCGCCGAGCCCTGTCGGCGCCTGCCTTGGTGGTGCCCGGCGCGCGAACTCGTCGATGAGCCGCCGCGTGGCCGATGGCGCGAAGAGCGAGCCCCCGTAGGCGGCGACACGGATCGCGGCCACGAGCTGGTCCTCAGGGGCGTCCTTGAGCAGGAACCCACTCGCTCCGGCCCGGAGAGCCTCGTAGACATACTCGTCCAGGTCGAACGTCGTCAGGACGATGACCCGTGGCGACCGTTCGAGTCCGCCGAGCAGGCGACGGGTCGCTTCGAGGCCGTCGAGCCTCGGCATCCGGATGTCCATGAGCACGACGTCCGGCTTGCTTCGCCTCGCGGCGTCGATCGCCTCGTAGCCATCGCTGGCCTCGCCAACGACCTCGATGTCCGGCTCTCCACTCAGGATCATCCTGAGCCCAGCCCGCACGAGGCGCTCGTCGTCTGTGAGGAGGACGCGCGTCGTCACCGCCTCAGCCTCGCAGCGGCAGCTGCGCTCGCACGGCGAACCCGCCGCTCTCGCGCGGGCCGATCTCGATCGATCCTCCGTACATCGCGACACGCTCTCGCATCCCGATCACGCCGTGGCCCCCGGACCCGGCATGGTCGGCCTCCGCACCGTGTCCGGTGTCGGTGACCAGGAGGTCGATGTCCTCGTCGCCGTAGCGAACGAGGACGCTCGCCGTCGCCGACCGGGCGTGCCGAAGGCAGTTCGTGAGGGCCTCCTGGAGGATCCGATACGCGGCGAGGTCGACGCCGGGCGGCAGGTCGATCGGCGTGCCTTCGATCGAGACGTCGACGGCAAGTCCCGCCTCGCGCACCTGGGCGACCAGTGCGTCCAGGTCGCGGAGGCTCGGCTGGGGACTGAGGGTGGGACCCTCGTCGTCCGTCCGTAGCGCACCCACGAGGCGGCGCATCTCGGCCAGTGCCTCGGTCCCGGTCGAGTCGATCGTGTCGAACGCCTCACGAGCGGCGCCTGGGTCCGCGACCTGGGAACGGCGCCCGCCACGGGCCTGCAGCACCATGACGCTGAGCGCGTGGGCCACGACGTCGTGGAGCTCGCGAGCGATCCGGGCCCGCTCGGCGGTGACGGCCGCTCGCGCCGTTGCCTCCTGGTCCTGCTCGAGGACGACGGTGCGCTGCTCGAGCGCCCGCTCCCGCCCGTGGCGGAGGCGCATCGCCGTTCCCGCCGCCCACGGTCCCCCGAGGAGCAGCAGCAGGACTGTCACGTCGCCGGGACCCTGCACCCCGCCGGGCTCGCGGGCGACGGCCACGGCCATCACCGCCACAACCATGACGCCTCCCAGGGCGCCGAGCGACCCACCGACGCCGGCTCCGGCGGAGTAGATGGCCACGAGCAGCGCGAGGGCCCACGCCTCGGGTTGGTCCTCGAGGCTCTGGCCGCTGACCAGCAGCCCCGCCAGCCCGATCGCCAACACCAGGACAGCGGCCCGACGCCGCCACACGAGCGACATCGTCAGGGCGAATGCGAGTGCCGCGTCGAGCCACAACCGGCCGGTCAGGCCGTCGACCTGGCTGCCAGCCGATCGTACGAGCTCATCCGCGGTCTCCAGCGCGAGGAGCGCGCTCAACGCGATCGCCAGGGCGGCGTCGCCATAGCGGCGGGCCAGCCGTGCGAGTCTCACGCGCGCACACTAGCGCGCCCCCGCGTGGCCGACCTCACCCCGGAGGACGACATCGCCGTGACGACAGCCCGTTCGGAGGAGTGAGCCGGGTGGGTCGAGCGGGCGACGACAAGCCGATCCAGTCCGCCTAGCCTCCGCCCGTCCCATCTCCGAATGAGGCTGAAGACGATGGCTGCGATCAGTTCGATTCCTGCCCGAGGGTGGCTGGCCCTCGTAAGCGCGATCATCTTTTTCGCGCTGTCGATAACGGCTTCGGAGGAGATCTCGAACGTCGACGAATCGCTCCTCTTGTCGGCCGGTCTCGCGTCGGCGGCGTTGTTGTGGTTCGTCGGGACACTCTCCGCCGAGATCCGTCGCCGCGAGGGCGCGGACGGGACGTTCGCCGCCGTGGCGCTTGGATCGGGCATCCTGGTCGTGGCATTCGCCGGCCTTGGGGCCGCGCTCCGCGTCGTTCCGAGCCTGGGAGTCTCCGAGGACGCGGCACTGCCGAACGTGGGCTCAGCCGCTTTCGTCGAGGTGGCCAACAACGAGCTCATCCACATCGGAACGTTCTGGCGCGGATCCCTGATGGCGGCGGTCGCCTTGATCATGGTCCGCTCGGCAGGCCCGGGCCGGTGGTACGGCGGGCTATCGGCTGTGCTCGCGGCGGCGTCGTTCCTCGGCGGGCTCAGCTTCGTCGCCTCGCCGGTCGTCTCCGCCGCAACGGCCGTCGGCTTCGCGTCGTACATCGCGTTCCACTTCTGGGTTGCCCTCGGCGGCGTCGTGCTGGCGGCCTTGTCGCGGTCGCTGCCAGGAACCCGGCGGGCCCAGGATGCATCGCGTTAGCGCGGCGGTCATCCGCCAGGCCGGGCAGCGTCCCGGGCAAGGTGTCCCGCCGGCACGTCCTCGGCGTGCTGGCGGCAACGCGTCTTTCGACGCTCTCGCTCCGCGCTACGCTAATCCGCGACCGCCGGACAGGCCATCCCGGGTGCTAGACTCGGGCACCTGGCGGGGCGTGGCGCAGCCTGGTAGCGCACCAGTCTGGGGGACTGGTGGTCGCCGGTTCAAATCCGGCCGCCCCGACCAAATCCCCCGCACGGATTGACGGTCGAATACGAATCGGCCGGGCGACTGCGGCAGCTACGCGGTAGCAACAGACGCACACTCGCGGACATGGCGCGGAGGTGAGGACGAGGATGTGACCCTCGATCCCACCCTCGCCATCCTCGTCGGACTGCTGGCCCGGGGCGGGCGCGGTCCTTCGACGACCGGCTATTGCGAAGGCCCCGGCCGATCCGTCGGTCCAACAGCGGCTCAGCCTCGTGACGCTCGGCGTCGCGGATCTCGCGAGGTCGCCGGCGTTCTACGGAAGGCCGTGGCTGGACGACGACGGACAAGCCGATGCAGTTGGGTGCTGGCTCAAGCGGGCTGACGGAGTGACGTCGGTGACACCTATGTTCGGATGATCCGTCGGCTCTGGGGATCGGGCGCGCGATCTGCGAGCTGACCGGGTCCACCGATGGCCCGGGCTAAATTCGGCTGCCGGCACACGCAATGACGTGTCCCGCTGAACTGGGCCGATCGGGTGGTCAAGCAACACCGACCCAACAAGAAGGACACTTGATAGATGCGGTCATTGCAGAGCCTCGGACCGGCTCGACGTGGCCTTCGCCACCGAATGACCGTGACGGGAGCGAGTGGGTCGAAGTCACAACGCGCACCGCCGAACGTCATCCTACAGACCGTCCAGAGGACAACGGATGCGCTCCTCGCTCTCGCGGGTCACAACGACGATCGTAGTGGGACTTCGGCAGCTGCCTGCGCGTCAGCCACAAGCCCGGCGCTGACCACCACCTCGCCCGCGACAGCGTCGCTGCCGGCCACGAGCCCGCCCCCGACATCATTGCCATCACCCGCTCCGACACCCACGCCCATTCCGCCCGGCGGCTGGAGCGCGGTGGAGATTTCCGGCATCGACTGGATGACCGGGATCGCCGAACGCGACGGCCGGCTCGTAGCGCTGGGCACCATCGGGGAGGACCAGCTGGGAATCGCGATGGCATTCAGCGACGACGGTCAGGTCTGGACTGCGATCGATTTAGCCGCTTTCGACCTTGACGCCGCCGCGGCTGGGTCTGTCTCAGGCGGCGAGCCGGGCTTCGCCGCCATCGCCTATCCCATTTCGGGCACGCTCTCGTACGGCCCGCCGGTCTACCTCTTCTCCGCCGATGGCGAGACATGGGAGGCGGCAACGCCACCGGCAGACTGCACCTTCAGCTGGCCCGCGGTGTTCGGACAACTCGGCTTCGTGACGCTTGGCTTCTTATGCCGGGGTGAGGGCTCTTACCCACCAGGCCCATTGCACGTCCTTACTTCGGTCGACGGCCGCGCATGGACCTCGCGGCTCGACCCGGAGCGCACCGCCGACGGGTGGGCGACCGATGGCCGTCGTCTCGTGCTCCTGACCAATACCGGGAGCATTGAGCCGGCCTCGGTGTGGCTGACGGATGACCTGGGCACAACCTGGCGCTACGTCGAGACTCCATTCCCGCCGGACGTAGCCGTCTATGACCTCATCTGGGGACACGATCGCTACGTCGCCACAGCGAGTTGGCTGATCCGCGAGGGCGATCCTGACTCGGCCATCTGCGTCTCGGCCGATGGCATGAGCTGGCAGTGCGAGGTGATTGCCGCCACCGGCGATCTGGCGCATCGCGACAACCTCGGCGGGACCGCCGTGACGCCGACCGGCTTCATCTCGTTGAGCGCGTCCTCGTTCGGCGAGTTCAACCCCATTGAGATGATCATGGCCCGCTCGATCGATGGCCTGACCTGGTCGTTCGAACGGGTGAGGGAAATGGAGAACCTACAGCAGCACGGGTTCGTGTGGACCAGCCATGGTCTCTTCGCCTGGGGCGAAACGACAAGTGTGAACCCTGAAGACATCTCGCAGCCATTCATCGAGGTCCACCGCGCACCGCTGCCGTGAGATAGTCGTGGGCGCCAGCTGTGGAGCGTCACGACGCGCTCAGGCACCCGCGGCTGGCAACAGACTCGCGTTCGTCTCTTGGGCCGCGCGGATGAGCCGGCGGCCGCGCTCTAAGCTGTCACCTTCGATCCGGGCGCCGGCCGGCCAGACGAGCGACGGGCGGCGGGGCCGTAACGGCGGCCGACCTGCTCACCTCCGAACAGGCGCAGTGGCCCGATCTATCGCGAGGCCCATGGCCTTGTGGCGCACACCCTGTATGAGGTAACCGAGGGCGGCTAGCCAGCCTTCGGGTCCTACTTCGTTGCGGATCCCCAGATCGCGCCGAAGGCGACCGCGTCGTACAGGAGCAGGCCGAAGAGGAACGACACGATCGACGTGAGGTAGCGCTCGGGCAGCTTCTTGAGCACGTCGCTGAAGCCGAGCGGTGCCAGGCCCGGGTTCGAGCCGATCTTCAGCGCCTGCTTCACGACGGCGACCGTGTCGGCGACGAGCACGACGACGAGCTTGAGCCCGGCGAGCAGCATGACGACGGCGCCGAACCACTGAACGACAGTCATTCGTAGTCCTCCCTCGATAGACTCGCATTGTGACGGCCACGGACCTCCCCGACGAGGCGCCCGGGCGCGACGCTCCGCCTGACCTCGGCGATATCGACGCGGAGGCCTTTCGCGCGGCGGCGCACGACGTGGTCGACGTCATGGCCGACTACCTCGCCCGGATCGAGGAATTCGCGGTTTTTCCGCCGATCGAGCCGGGTTCGATTGCCCCGCTGTTTCCGGCGAGCGCGCCGGAAGAACCCGAGCCGCTCGCCGACATCCTCGCCGACTACCGGCGCCTGGTCGAGCCGAACGCCACGCACTGGCAGCACCCCGGCTTCATGGCCTATTTCCCGACGACGGCCTCGGCGGCCGGCATCCTCGGCGAGATGCTGACGGCTGCGATCGGCCAGAACACGATGCTCTGGCGGACGTCGCCGATCGGGACCGAGCTCGAAACGGTCGTCGTGAGCTGGCTGCGCCAGGGCCTCGGCCTGCCCGACGCCTTCGACGGTCTCCTGACCGACACCGCCTCGACGTCGTCGCTGATCGCGCTCGGCGCAGCGCGTGAGGCGGCAGGGCTCGAGGCGTCGGCGCTGGGCCTGGCCGCACGTCCAGAGCTCGGCCAGCCGCGCGTCTACGCCTCGACGGAGGCCCATTCGTCGATCGAGAAGGCGGCGATGACGCTCGGCCTCGGTCGAGCGGGGGTCGTTCGGATCGCCGCCGACGACGAGTACCGCATGCGCGTGGACGCGCTGATCGAGGCGATCGCGGCGGACCGTGGGGCGCGCCGTCGGCCGATCGCCATCGTCGCCACCATCGGGACGACCTCCTCGACCGCCGTCGACCCGATATACGCCATTGCCGACGTCGCATCGGCCGAGGGGTTGTGGCTGCATGTCGACGCGGCGTATGCCGGGCCCGCGGCGCTGCTGCCCGAGAAGCGGCCGCTGTTCGAGGGCTGGGAACGGGCCGATTCGATCGTCGTGAACCCGCACAAGTGGCTATGGGCGCCGCTCGATGCCTCGCTGCTCCTCACCCGCCGCATGGCCGACCTCCGGGCGGCGTTCAGCCTCGTGCCCGAGTACCTGCGCACCCTCGATCGGTCGGCACCTGTCCGCGACGTGAACGAGTACACGCCGCAGCTCGGCCGTCGGTTTCGGGCGCTCAAGCTGTGGCTGATGCTGCGCTGGTTCGGCCTCGAAGGCCTCCGTCGCCGACTGCGGCAGCACATCGAGCAGGCGGCGGCGTTTGCCGGCTGGGTCGATGACAATCCGGACTGGGAGCGCCTCGCGCCGGCGCCGTTCTCGACGGTCTGCTTCCGCTTCCGGCCGCGGGCGCTCGCCGGTCGAGAAAGTGAGCCGGAGGTCGCCGCCCGGCTGGACGACCTGAATGCGCGGATCATCGATGGCGTCAACAGGACGGGCGAGATTTTCCTGAACCACACACGCCTGCGCGATCGCTTCACGATCCGGGTGGCGCTTGGGCAGTTGCGGACGGAGGACCGTCACGTCGCGCGGGCTTGGGAACTCCTGCGCCGGGAGGCCGCGCGCCTCGCCTCGTAGGGCGGAGTCAGCTCCTTGGTTCTTGACCGCCTCGATGCTGGTGCCAGCATCAATTCCTCGCCAATGACCCGGACACGCGACGATGGAGGCGACGGTGGCGCCCGACGATCGGCACCCCGAACGGCACCCGATCGGACGGGAGCGTGCTGGTCGATCGATCGAGGACCGAGCAGGCGGCTTACGCTCGAGATTGCCCTGGATTTGCTGATCCCAGCAGCATCAGCCACGCAAGCGGCCGCCCTCGTCTCGAAACCGCCTTCGCCCGCCGCGCGTATCCAGTGCATCGCGGCCTGTACCCTCGCCTGTCCTGGGACATGAGGCGCCGCGGCGGGCGGCTCGGCTCGTCGCGGCGCCTCGGCTCGAGTCCGGTCCTTGAACGATTTCGTCACCATGAGCACGACGATGACGATGGCGATCGCCGTCGTCAGCAGGCCGAGCGCGTTCAAGCGGGCGGCGCCGACAGCGACAATCGCGATCGAGCGATCCACCGGCATGGCGTCGCAGTTTCGCACGCTCGACCGCCGGCCGTCGGGGGCCGGCCGTGCGCTAGACTCGGCCCCTCCGACCCTCGCCCAGGAGCGCTGCCAGCCTGTGCCGCCGATCACCGAGCTATCCCGCATCGAGCCCTACCACCTCGACCGACTGGAGCGCCAGGGCGTCTTCACGACCGGCATCCTGATCGAGGTCAGTGAGACGCCGACCCGTCGCCAGACGCTGGCCGACCAAGTCGACGCGTCGCCGAACGACGTGCTGACGTGGCGCGACGAGGCGCTCATGCTGAATCTCGCCGGCTTCGGCCCGGACCAGCACCAGCTGTTCGTGCAGGCCGGCATCGAGGGCCTGCGCGACATCCTCGCGATCGACGTGCCGGCGTTCAAGAGCCGCCTCGCGCGCGCCGTGATCGAGCTCAACACGCACGTGCCCGACGACATCACGATCGAGGGCTGGTGGGAGCAGGCGCGGACGCTCGAGGACGAGTGAGCCGCCTCGCCGGCGTCGTCGTCGCGGCGGCCACGGCGCTCGTGATCGTCGCGGTCGCGATCGTGCCCTTCCTGTCGGCAGCCTGGCTGGGCTTCGCCCAGGATCGCGCCGAGGCGACGGCATGGACAGGCTGGCCGGCCGCAACCGTGCGCGCAGCGACGGACGCGATCGTCGGCGACCTTCTGTTCGGGCGCGGTGACTTCGATGCCGTCATCGACGGTGAGCCCGTGCTCTCCGAGCGCGAGCGAGCGCACATGCGCCGGGTGCGCGGCCTCTTCCAGGTTTTCTTCCTCGCGGCCGCGATCGGAGCCGCCGTTCTCGTCCTCGGGTTCCGGCGAGCACGCGATCCCATGAAGCGAGCGCTTCGCGCCTCCGCGATCGGCGTCGCGGGCGTCCTCGTTGCGGCGGGCGTCGTCGTGGCGCTCGCGTTCGATGCCGCGTTCGCCGCCTTCCACGGCATCTTCTTTTCGGCTGGGTCGTGGACGTTCGATCCACGTACGGACCGGCTCGTCCAGCTCTTACCGGAGCGGTTCTGGGTAGAGACAACGATCGGTGTCGGGGCGATCGGCTTCCTCCTCGCGCTCGGGGTCGCGCGCCTGGCCGGGCGCGGGAGCTGAACGGTTGCGCGGCCTGCCGATCGCGCGCATCGCCGGCGTCGATGTCCAGGTCCAGATCGCCTGGATCCTGGTTCTCGCGCTCATCGCCGCCCTCGCCCGCGCGCAGGTCGCCGAGGCAGTGCCCGCCGCCTCCGAGCCCGTGCGCTGGTTCCTCGCCGCGATCGTCGCGCTGGGGTTCTTCGCCAGCGCCCTCGTGCATGACGTGTCGCATGCGCTGATGGCGCGACGGCGAGGCGTCCACGTCCAGGCGGTCGTCGTGTCGTTCTTCGGCGGTGCGGCGCCGGATGAGCCTGCGGCCGATCGGCCGACGGACGATCTCGCGATCGCGGCGATCGGTCCAGCGGTAAGCCTCGGGCTCGGGGCCATCCTCTCGCTCGCCGCGATCGGGCTCGCCGGCCTGGGCGGGCCGATCGGCGACGCGGCCGGCCCGCTGCTGGGCGTCCTCGGCGTCCTGAACCTCCTGCTCGGCGGCGTGAACCTCGTGCCGGCCTACCCGCTTGACGGCGGCCGGCTCGTGCGCGATCTGGCCTGGCGCCGCTCGGGCGACGAGCGGACGGGCTGGCGCGCCGCCGCCAGGTCCGGTCGCTACACGGCCTTCGTGCTCCTGGGCGGCGGACTGATCGCGATGGCTGCCGGCGACCTGACGAACGGTGCGTTCATCGCCCTCAGCGGCTGGTTCCTGTTCCTCTCGGCCCGGGCGATCAAGGAGCGCATCCGCGTCGACGAGCTGATCGGCGACCTGCACGTCGGCGACGCGCTCGAGCGAGACGCGCCGACGGTGAGGCCGGGCTTGACGATCGACACGTTCGCTGAGCAGCTCCTCGGCGAGGAGTCGCCGACGACGGTCGTGCCGGTCATGCGCGACGAGGAGCTCCTCGGCGTGGTCGGCATCGCCCAGGTCCGCCGCGTGCGGCGCTCGGACTGGCCGACGACGCGCGTCGAGGACGTCATGCTCAAGCTGCCCCGCCTGGTTACGCTGTCGCCCAACGACACGCTCCTGTCCGGCTTCGAGCGCATTCGTCGCGTGCGCGCCGACGGCCTGCCGGTCGTCGGGCCGGACGGGCTCATGGGCCTGCTCACGCTCCGTTCGATTGGCGCGATCGTCCGAGAGCGGATGGCGCCGGCTTCCGGATCGGCGACCGGCGAATCGCGATGAGCGCGCCGCTCGAGCGCGTCGAGGCGGCCCGCGAGCGGATCCTCAGCCACATCGTCGGGCCGCTGCCCGGCGAGGCCGTCGCGATCGATGCTTCGCTCGGTCGGGTCCTTGCCGAGCCGGTTGTCGCCGCCACGTCGCTGCCGCCGTGGGACAACAGCGCCATGGATGGCTACGCGGTGCTGGCCAGCGACGTGGCCGCTGCCCGCGACGACACGCCGGTCCGCCTCGCGGTCACCGGCGACGTCCCGGCTGGCGGCATGGCGAGCGAACCGGTCGCTTCCGGCGCGGCGATCCGGATCGCGACTGGTGGCCCACTGCCGGCCGGGGCTGACGCGGTGGTGCCGGTCGAGACAACGACCCCGCTCGATGCCGCCGGCCACCTCGGCCCGCGCGGTCGCGATGCCGCCGGTCCGGCGCCGGCCGCGGTGCTCGTGCACGAACGCGTGGCGCCGGGTGCGAACGTCCGCCGCGCGGCGAGCGACGTTCGAGCGGGCGAGGTGGTCCTCGAGCCCGGCGTTGCCCTGACCGCGCAGGCCGTCGCCGTCGCGGCTGGCAGCGGCGCCGCGCAGATCCTCGTCCACCAGCGACCGCTCGTGGCCGTTCTGGCGACGGGCGACGAGGTTCGGCCGCCCGGGGCGCCGCTCGGGCCGGCCGGCATCCCCGACGCCAACGGCCCGGGCCTGCGGGCGCTGGCGGCCTCGGCTGGAGCGGATGTCCTGGCTCTCGGCATCGCCCGCGACGACCTGGCGGACGTCAGCGCCCGGCTCCGGTCGGCCATCGAGGCGGGCGCCGACGCGATCGTCGTCGCCGGCGGCGTTTCGGTCGGGCCGTTCGATGTTGTCAAGCTCGCGTTCGAGGCGATCGGCCGCATCGACCTCTGGCGTGTCGCCGTCCAGCCCGGCAAGCCGTTCGCCTTCGGGACGGCGGATCGTCCCGGTGGCGGGCCAGCGGTCCTCCTGTTCGGTTTGCCGGGGAACCCCGTCTCGAGCTTCGTGACGTTCGAGCTCTTCGTCCGACCCGCCCTGCGCCGTCTGGGCGGCCACCGCCGGCCCCTGCGGCCGACGGACCGCGGCGTCCTGCTCGACGAAGCGCCGAAGAGCCTTGGAAGGCGGGCGTTCCTGCGCGTCACAGCGGAGCGCGATTCGGCTGGGGCGCCGCGGCGCGACGATCGCGGACGCGTCGCGCTGCGGCTGGCCCGTGGCACGGCGGGGCAGGGGAGCCACGTCCTGTCCGCCCTGGCTGCGGCGGACGGCCTGGCGGTCGTGCCCGAGGAGGTCGACGTCCATCCGGCGGGAGGCGAGGTCGAGCTATGGTGGCTCGACGAGGGCTGACGCCCGTATGGCCAAGGCGCACACGGCAAGGCGCGGCGCCGGCAGACGCCTCGACGCCGCGCAGTTGTTGGCGGACGCCTTCTCGCCCCACGGTCGCCGGCGACAGCGATGATGACGCCCGGCAGACGACCCGCTGAACTTTGCCGCTCCGCGGGACAACCGTGCGCGCGCACCCGTGGCACGGCACGAATCGACCGCTTCTGACGGCCGAGGCCCTGGTGCGGGTTCGATTCCCGCTGTCAGCTGCCGTACCACGAGAATCGGGGCGGGCGATCGGCCGCTGCAGGACCGCCACCCGAGCAGGCATCATGGAGAGGCGATGGAACGATTACCCAGACCACCGACCACCAGAGCCGACCGCCGGCGACTGACCCACGTCGATCGGTCGGGCCGGCCGCGCATGGTCGACGTGAGCGCGAAACCCGCGACCGCCCGGCGCGCCGTCGCCGAGGCGTTCGTCGCGCTGGAGCCGGAAACGCTCAGCCTTGTCATCGACGGCCGGGCCGAGAAGGGCGATGTGCTCGGCGTCGCCGAGCTCGCCGGCGTCATGGCCGGCAAGCGGACGTCGGAGCTCATCCCCTTGTGCCACCCGCTCGCGCTAAGCGACCTCGTCGTCGCGGTCACCCCCGACCGAGCGGCGGGCGGCCTCCGCGTCCGCGCCGAAGCGGCCACGATCGGCCCCACCGGTGTCGAGATGGAGGCCCTCACCGCCGCGTCCGTCGCCGCCCTCACGATCTACGACATGGTCAAGGGCGTCGAGCGAGGCGTCGAGATCCGCTCCGTCCGCCTCGTGTCGAAGACCGGCGGCAAAAGCGGCGACTGGTTCCGCCCGCTCGAGGCGGCGAGCATGCCGCGGCCAGCGAGCCGGCCGGGCGACCGGACGGCCGGCCGCATTCGTCGAAAGGGCTGACGGCGTGACGCACCATGACCACGTCCCGCCCGGCGCCTCGGCGCTCGTGCTCACGGCCAGCGATCGAAGCGCCGCCGGCCTGCGCGAGGACGCGTCGGGTGAAGCGATCGCCGAGCGCCTGGCGACGCTCGGCCTGACCGTTGAACGTCAGATCGTCGCCGACGATCGGCCGGCGATCGAGGCGGCCCTGCGGGAGGGCGCGGCATGGCACCGGCTCATCGTCACGACCGGCGGGACCGGCCTGACCCCGCGCGACGTGACGCCGCAGGCGACACGGGCCGTCATCGACTACGAGGTCCCCGGCCTCGCCGAGGCGATGCGCGCCGCCGGCCGGGCGAAGACGCCGCTCGCCGACCTGTCGCGCTCGCTGGTGGGTGTCGCTCGCGGCTCGCTCGTCGTCAATCTGCCGGGCAGTCCCACCGCCGCGATCGAGTCATTGGACGCGATTATGGCCGCGATCCCGCACGCGCTCGAGACGCTCGCCGGCCCGTTCGACCACGAGGCGCGGCGCGGCGCGGAGGAGGCCGGCGGCTGATGTTCCCGGTCTTCGCCGACGTGCCGGCGTACCCGATCGTCTTCCCGCTGTTCTGGGGCGCCGCCGCGTTCTTCGCGCTGGCGATGGCTCGCCACCTGCGCGTCTTTGCCGCCGCGCGGGCGCCCGGCCCGAGCCCGTTCTCGAACGTCCCGGCCCGGCTCATCGGGCTCGTCCGCTACGCGTTCATCCAGACGCGGATGTTCCGCGACCTGCGCGCCGGGATCCTCCATTTCGGAATCTTCTGGGGCTTCGTCCTGCTGACGATCGGCACGGCGAACGTCGTCACCGGCGGGATCATCGAAACGGTCGTCTCGATCCCGTTCGACGGCTTCCTCTGGGTGCTCGGCTCGGCGATGCAGAACGTCGTTGCGGTGATCGTCCTGGTTTCGATCGCGTGGGCGTTCGAACGACGCCTGATCTCGAAGCCGAAGCGGCTGACGTTCAACCGCGATGCCCTCGTCATCCTCGGCATGATCGGCGGCGTTGTCGCGACCGAGCTGTTCGCGGAGGTCTTCGAGTTCGCCCGCCACGGCGATGATCCGGGGGCGTTCGTGTCAGCCGCGCTCGCGGAGCCGCTGCGGGGTCTCGATCCGGGCGCCCTCGAGGTCGGGTTCAGCGTCCTCTGGTGGGGGCACATCGGGCTCGTCGCCGCGTTCCTCTGCTACCTGCCGTTCAGCAAGCACCTCCACATCGCGACGAGCTTCTTCAACATCTACTTCCGCAAGCTCGAGCCGCGCGGCGAGCTGCCGGCGATGGACCTCGAGCGCGAAGACGCGACGTTCGGCCTGCGAACGCTCGCCGACCTCGGCTGGAAGGACCTGCTCGACGGCTTCACGTGCACCGAATGCGGTCGCTGCCAGGACGCCTGCCCGGCCTGGAACACCGGCAAGCCGCTCAACCCGAAGTACTTCATCATGGGCATCCGCGACATGAGCGTCGAGGCCGAGCACGGCCTCAACCTCATCCCGAATTCGCCGATCGTGCGCGAGACGTACGGTCTCGACGATCGGGTCACGCCCGAGCGCCTCGGGTCGGCGATCGTCGACAAGGCGATCCCGTTCGATGCCGTCTGGGACTGCGTGACGTGCGGCGCCTGCGTCGAGGCCTGCCCCGTGCTCATCGAGCATGTCGACAAGATCGTCGGCCTGCGCCGCAACCTCGTCCTCGAGGACAGCCGCTTCCCGGCGGAGCTCAACGCCGCGTTCCGGAACATGGAGGGCGTCGGCAACCCGTGGGGCCAGCCGCCGTCCGCGCGCCTCGAC
>Ga0247727_10011963_pt1 | contig 14994 bp, 14 predicted proteins | sample WisWelCaveWW1625_FD_202498 | JGI IMG/M metagenome (GOLD analysis project Ga0247727, IMG submission 202498) | Biofilm microbial communities from Wishing Well Cave, Virginia, United States - WW16-25 | ecosystem: Environmental > Aquatic > Deep subsurface > Groundwater > Cave microbial mat | place... | reverse complement strand
AACCGCTCGACGAAGCGGCGATTTTTGAAACGATCCTTGCCGGCGATCCGGAAGTAAAATAAATTTGTTTTGATATTCAAAATAAAAATGAAAACAGAGATTTTAACCCAACCACTTACTCGGCAGACGCCGCCGCGAGAAAAACTGACTTATGCCGAGTTTTGCAGCCGCGTGCAAGAGCGAAAGGCGGATCTCATTGACGGAGAAATTTATCTGGCTTCGCCTGCTACGATTGTGCATGAGGATTGTTTAACTTGCCTGCATGCTCTTCTTCGATTTTATGTTAGTGCAAAGGAGTTGGGCATGGCAATCGGTTCGCGTGTCGCGATGAAATTATCCGAACACGACGCGCCGGAGCCGGACCTCATGTTTATCAAAAAAAATCGTTTGCACCTTTTGGGTGAAACCGAGATTTTCGGCCCGGCGGATCTGGTTGTCGAAGTTATTTCTCCCGGCAGCCGCCGTCTGGATTTTGTCGATAAAAGAGAGCTTTACGCGAATTACGGCGTTCTCGAATACTGGCTCATCGATCTCTACAAGCAGCAAGCTTTCTTCTGGAAAAACGTCAACGGCATCTGGGAAGATTTGCCGGTTGATGACCATGGCATCGTGCGCTCCGAAGTTCTTACCGGTTTCTGGCTGCGCGTCGATTGGCTCTTTGCTGCGGAGGAGCTGGATGAGATGGAGATTCTTGAGGCCATTCTCGCGGGTGATCCGGGCACAAAATAAATTTTGCGCTACTTCGCCGCATACTTCCGCAAATTTCTCACCACCGTAGTAAAATCTTTTGCCTCCGGCGCCGTCAGCGTCATGAACTCCTGCCGTTCGGGATGTTGAAATCGCAACGCGTTCGCGTGCAACGTCAGACGTTGAATCAGCGGCTGCTCCGTCTCCCCTTTTTTTAAATGAAAATCGTTTTTGATCGCCGAAAGAAAAAACACGCCGGTTTGCCCGTAAATCGGATCGACCAATAACGGATGGCCGATCGTCTGCAAATGCACGCGAATTTGATGCTGACGGCCGGTTTGCGGTTTTGCTTCAACGAGCGAGACGCCGCGAAATCTCTCTAAAACGCGAATCGTTGTTGCCGACGGTTTGCCGTCGCGGGCGATCTTCATCACACCGGGGCGCTGCGGATTCGATGCAATTGCGCGTTCAATTGTGAGTTCATCCTCACTCACTTCGCCTTTCACCAGCGCCAAATAAGTTTTCTCCACTTGATGCTGCGCGAATTGCCGGCACAGCTCGCGATGCGCTGCTTCGTTTTTGGCAAACAAAATCAACCCGCTCGTTCCGGCGTCCAGACGATGCACGACAAGAATCGGTATGCTCAATCGTTCCGTTGCAATGCGGCGCAGGCACGGCCACTCCGGATGCCAGCGTTCGGGAATGACCGGCAGGCCGGAAGGTTTGTTGCAGGCGATAAGGGCTTCGTCCTGATGCAACAAGGCGATGCACCATTTTTTCTGACGGGCGTGGTCGTAATAATGAAGTTCGGAAAGTTCGGGCGAATTCATTGTTGCAATTGTGCCAAATAAAAAACTTGAATTTGAGCGAATGTCAGAGACGGGTGATCCGCCTGATAGTTTTCGACAGTTTCCCCCAGATGTACGATGGCATGGGCAATTTGCCAAACTGGAACACGGGTGCCGCGAATTACCGGATGGCCTCCCAGAATACCAGGAACATGAGCAATATGGGGATGATCAATTGCTGGTGGCCCGACGAGGCCCCATTCCAGAATACTGTGCAATCGGGCTTCATCGGCGTTCTCTAATTCCCGCGCTAAAGGTTCGGGAAGTTCAAGCGTTACAGTATGCATAAATTAACTCTCCAACAACCAGCCGCGAGCAACAAGCAACCGATTATCTTTTCACGAACTCCACGCGCGTATTGGCGCCGCGGCCATCAACCGTATCGATGTCATTCAACGGTTTGGCGCTGCCCCACCCTTTGGGGCGCAGCCGGTCGCGATCACTTTTATAATAACGAAACAACATTTCGCGGATCGCTTCGGCGCGCTGCTGCGACAGGCGGTTGTTGGCGCCGTCGTCGTTGAATTCAAAGACGTGACACTCGATGGATAAATTCAACGAGAGATCGTTTTGCAACAACGTTGCCAGTTCTTTTAAGGTGGCAAACGCTTCCGGCTTCGGCATGGCCGCGCCAACAGCGAATGGAATGCCGTAGCTGGCAATCTTGCCGTTGACCTGAATTTGCTCGCGAAAACTTTTATCGAGATTGGCCAGCCGGACGTTGGTGATCACGCTTTTGTCATCGCCCGTTTTATCGCCGCCCGGCAGGAAGATCTCAAAATCATGGGCGCGGAAATTTCCGTTCTTCGGTGTATTGACCACACGTATGCTATCGACGAAACATTTAAAGCCTTCGCCGGTCACCATAATCGCCAGATGATGGCGGCCGCCGCGTAATTCCAGCGGGGATTCGATATTAATTTTCCAGGAGGTATTAAAGGAAGCGCCAAATTCCTCAATGGTCAACGCCGCCCATTCATCATCGGTTTGGCCGTAAATGTCAACGCGATAATTGCTGCTGTAACCGCGTGGCGTCACATAAAAATCCATCTCGAGGGAAAACTGCGCCGGCAAGATTTCGATTGTCGGCTTTAGAAAAGTCTCGTTAATCGCGCGCAACCAGCGTTGATTTTCCAGCTCCAACACTTCCGCTTGGCCTTCAATTAACTCCCACGCTTGTGGTTTTTCGCGAACGCGATCGCCGGAGAAGTCATCATAAAAAACCTGTTGATAGCCCGGAATGAAATCATATTTTTCCCAGCCTTCGGAAATCTTATAATTTTGCGTTTGTGAATGAATCTCATTAACTCCGACCAGGCAACTTATAAAAATTACCCAAAAAACAATCCTGTAGTGTTTCATACTTTTTCACTAATAAAATTCAAAAAAAAATTTAAAGCTGCCCAGCGGATAGAAACAACGCAACGGATAAAAGCTTCCATCCGTTGTCCCGCCGCGGCGGGATTTCTATCCGCTGGGAATTTTGTTTCTTAATGCTGTCTCGTCAAACCGTCCACCTTTATATCGCCACGGCGCCACGCAAAGATTCGATTTCACGCTCGGTCAAGTAGCGCCAGTCACCGATGGGCAAAGCGCCGAGTTCCAGCGGGCCGAAACGGATTCGAATCAATCGCCGAACTTCGCAGCCGACCGCGGCAAACATGCGGCGCACTTGCCGATTTTTACCTTCGCGAACAGTCACCCGCATCCAATGTTCGTTCGCGCGCGCGACACTTTCATTCAACGCCGCAACCACCTCCGAAGTTTCGACGGCAATCTTTGCCGGCAGCGTGACATAATCGCGAATTTGAATGCCGCTTTCGAGCCGCCGAATATCTTCCGGCGCCGGCAGATGATCGAGCTGCACGCGATAAACTTTCGGCACGTGCCGCTCCGGACTGGCGAGCGCATCGCTCAACACGCCGTCATTGGTAAACAATAACAGGCCCTCGGAATCATAATCCAGACGTCCGACGGGGAAAACCCACGAAGGTTGCAGAGTGATCGCCGTGTGATTGAAGCGGCTCGACGATAGAAGATCAAAAACCGTCGGTCGATTGAGGTTATCCCGTCTCGTCGTGACATATCCGGCGGGCTTATTGAGCATCAAATAAATCGGTTTCTCCGCAGCGCGAACATCCTGCGCGTCGAGGGCGATCCGATCCCGTTGCAAATTCACCCAGTGCGTGTGACTCGTGACAACTTTTCCGTTCACGCACACGCGCCCGGTGTGAATCGCGCGTTTGGCCTGTTGTCTGGAGCAGATGCCGAACTTCGACAGGGCGCGCAAGAGCATGACGCGCTTCGCATCATGATGATCAACGGTTTTCATTATTTCCCCATGCGATCAGTTTTGTTTTTCCTCCGGCGTTGTTTCAACCGGCCACCGCTGCAATTCGGCGTTGACGCGTTCTTCGCCGCGAAAGTGAACCTGCAGGTGTTCAATTTTTTTCTCCCCCCAATCGCCGCGCTGCAACAGCCGGGCTTGAATAAACTCGGCGATAGTTTTACGCGCTTCTTCGCGAACGAGTTTGATTTTCGTCGAATGCCATCGTTAATTTACCTTTTGAGTAACAAGTAAAAATTTAGCGATTTGAAGCGGAGCACTCCGACTCCACATAGCTAAAATTATTCGGAAACGACCTGTCAGTTTTCTTGCAACCGCAACGTCGGCACGAGGGGTGCGCGCTGCCGCCGCATTTCGTCAATCGATCCGAACTCATCTTGAAAGTAGACGGCAATCATACTGAATTTTTCTGTATCCCATTGCTGCTCGCGCCGCAGCCAATTTTGCACGAATTTCGCAACCGCCATTCGCGCCTTATCACGCACGAGATCGATCTTCTGGGGAGCCAATCGATTCAAGGTCGGGGTTATTTCTTTCTCCAAAGCTTGCATTTGCTCTGCCGCATTGAAACGCAACATATCTTCTTGGACAAACTTTTCCATGCGCTGACTGTCGAATGCCACCGGCAAAGACGGTTTGATACTGGGCGCAATGATAGTGAGAACGGAATTTTTTTCGCTAATTTGGGAATTAATGTCCCACTTCTCATTGATATCGATTTCAAATTTATAAACGGCCGGGATCCGAATCTCTGTCACAGTCGTTCCCACTTCAAAGAGATCCCCGAACAGTTTCATGGTGTCTTCGCGGCGGAGAATTTCCGTCGATTCGATAACGCCGACTTGCAAAATATTGCCCTCCGTGGCGCGGACCGAAGCCAGATGCTCTTCGTAGGTGGTTTTAATATTTCGAGGCAAAAATTCGTCTGCGATCTTTTCAGCTTTGTCTAAAGTTTTTAAAAAGACGAACGCCACTATTAAAGCAATCAAAACCATTGCAATTGGCCAGGCCAATGAGGCCAAACGATTTGTCGACATGATTATCGCCTCCCGATTTTACCAAAAGATCAAGCTTGATTTGTTTTAATCATTTTTAACTTTTTCAGCTCACCTCCCAACCGCCCTGTCAACATCAGCGCCCACATTTTCCAATCGCCAATAAACGAGAACCACGGGTAGGTAAAAGTGGCGGGGCGATTTTTCTCTAAAAAAAAATGGCCGATCCACGCGAAGGCGTAACCGGTGATTAAAGCGGTGAGCAGAATCCAAAAGCGCCGCGTGGCGAGCGCATAAATAATTTGCGCCAACGCCAGCGAGGTGCCGATGAAATGCAGCCAGCGATTCATCGGTGTCGAATGTTCGCCGAGATAGAACGGCCAAAATTCGGCGAAGGTTTGATAGCGTTTTTCCATGGTAGTTCCTTCTTAAGTACCTTTATTAGTCAGTTGCTCAGTTACAAGTTAGATTTTTACAATAAAAGCAAAGAAAATAAATTACACTCGGATCAAAAACACACACGGATTTGTCTGCGTGTTTTTGATCCGCGTGGTATCCTTTCGCTGCGCCCGTCGGGTTACGGCTCGTTCGCATCGTGCATTTGCCTGGCACGAAAAGAAACAAAACCGGAATAATTTTTTACCGAAATCGGGTCGCGACTTAAAAGTCGCGCCACGTTAGCTGTTTGAACCAGTAAAAAGCCAGAAGGCCGGTGAGCGCGATGGCGATCAGCGCGCCGGGAAGTGCGGCGGGGATGGGTTGAACCATTCCCTGTTTCAACTGCGCGAGAATCGTGGCCACGCCGAACGCCAGAGGAACGAGCGCGGGATAAAAACGGAAAACCAACAGATAAGCCGCGAGCAAAACCGCGCCCATAAACAGGCCGGACAATAACCACGATGGAATCGTTTCAACCGATCTCGAGCCGGAAAGAATCAAACCGAACAAGACCAATAACACAGAAAATAATATTTGCCTCCGGTTCCAGCCGTTCGTGAAGCGATCCACCGCGGTGAAAATCAGCAAGAGCAGCGTCGTTTGCATGAGGTATCCGCTGATCGGACCCAAACTCGCTTCCAACAGCGGCACATAAGTTCCGGCGGCGGCATATTGGGCCCAGGCCGGTTTATTCGCCGGCATGAGAAAAACGCTCAACGCCGCTAATCCGGCCATGAGGAGGCCGAACGATAATCCCCACTGCAGCGCTGTGGAATTTTCGAGTGGCGAGGACGGCGTTTTCCATTTCTGGATGAAGCCGATGATCAGCGCCGGGGCGGCGGAAGAAATTAAAAGACCGATGACCGAGGAGGCGATGAAGATGAAAACCTGCGTCTGGAAGGGTTGGGCGGTTGAAAACTGCGCGATCAGACGCGGCCAACCATTGACGGCGCTGACGAGACTCAGGCCAAAGAGCAATGCGAGAAAACTCAGAAAAACGCGCACCGAAAAAATCTTCCGCGTCCAACTGACGATGGCGCCGATCACGCCGGCAATGAATAATAAAACGATCATGACCAAACCGAGGATGTTCATAATTCTCGGCAAGTTTTGCCGATTCCGCTCTTGCCGCGACCATTCTTCCGGAACATGAATGTAACGATAATCATCCACAACTTGTTTGCCCGCAATCACGACGGCGGTACGGGCTTCGCCTTCTTTCAACGCATAATTCGAGGTGTCGGAAAACTCGAACGTCCAATCCTGCCGGGCCGGACGCTTCGAGGCCACGGCGGAAATTTCTTTGAGCGCGGCGGGATTCATTTCATAGTTGGAGCTGAGAATCGAATGCGCGAGCTCGCGCGTCTGCTCGACGGTCAAGCTGTCGCCGGGGCGCGCTTCCGGCAGTTGATGATGAACGCGAAAAATTTTTCCATCGCCCGCAATGAACACTTGATATTCTTCCGCGCGTTCGGCGACGTCGCCTTCAAAGCGCACGAAACGGATTAGCCAATGCGGCGGCGACAAATACGCGCCCATGAGCTTGCTGTACGTTTCCTTGCCGCCCTTTTGCCAGATAAAACGATCTTGCTCATCGGGCGTTGCCTGCACGGCGGCGAGCGCTCGCCACGGCGCTTGCAATTCGACGCCGCGTTTCGACAAAACCTCGCGCGCTAATTTCTCGGCGTCGAGGCGTGAAATTTTCAAGGCGGGCGCGTCGCTCTGAAATTTCGTCGTAAAAATCCAGCAGCCGATCCCGAGCAGTCCGCCGATGAGGAGCAAACGACCTGTATTGGCACTGATGCCGGCGACTGGTGAAATTTCCGTGACCGCAGATTCGGTTTCATCTTTTGCTGCCGGCGTCCAGGCCTGATTGTAATTCTCGGCGCTCGCTTCGGTCCATCGCTTCGAACGGAATCGCGCGATGAGCACGACCCAGAGTGGAACGAGCACGAGAAGCACGACCAACGCTTGATCGAATCGAACGCCGGGCGCGGACGAGACAAACAACGGCATGGCAAACCAAACGACGTCGAAAGTGAAATGCAAAACCACCGCCGGCAACAGGCCGAAGTAAATATAAAGTCCGCCGAACATCAGCGAGGGAATGATCAGCTCCACGACGCGCGCGTAAGCCGGTTGATTGGCATAACCCGCGTGGCCGGCGCCGAAAATGAGCGCTTGAATAATCATCGCGCCGATGATGAAGGCGCGGCGATGGCCATATTTCTGGCCGAGCAGCGCGGCGCCGGCAATGGGCACGGCGCGAAACAAACTCTCTTCCCAAAATCCGGCTTGCAACGAAACGGCGATCGAAGTCAGCCACGGAAAATAAGTCGCTAACACATCTGGATTAAAGAGCGTATCGGAAGGCGACCACCAGCCGAGCGATTTGTTGGCGAAAAAATAAAGGAGAACTTCATAAGCAAAGAAAATTCCGACCAACAAGTAGCCGCCGAGAGTTCGTCCAAGCACGGCTTGGGAACTCGCCACGTCGCTCGACCACAGCCGCCACATTTGCAGGTGATGCGGAAATGCGCGGCGCGAAAGGCTCTCGGCGGCCATAAACGACGCCGTGAGCAAAATGCCCATGCCGATGAATTGCGCCAACAACAGCGCGCCTTGCTGCAGCATAAATCCTTGCGAGGAAATCGCGGTGTCGTAATTCATCCACAGCAAAGGCCAGTGGTTGATGCCCACCAAAACTTGGAGAAAAGAAACGAACAGTCCCCAGAAAAGCGGTTGACGCCAAAGCACCCAACGCTCGCGGAGCAGAAAGAACAGGCCGACGATGCAGCCGCCGACGATATACAACACGACGAGAGCGACACTGCCCGCGACGCCAATCGTATCGTTCGCCGAGCGCATTTCTTCATAACGTCTGGAAAAGGCCTCGGGAATTTTGATGAAATGCGTCAGCTCGCTGAGTTTATCGCCGCCGACGACCAGACGCAGGCGATAACGCCCCTCGCCGATTTTGACATTGGGGCGTTCGTAAACGAAAGTATGATCCGTGCGTCCACCGGGGCGAGTCTCCTGCGATTTTTCCGCGAGCTGATATTCGCGCAGATCGATTCGCCAATCAGCCGTTGCGGCACGCTCTGCAATCATGCGCGCCGAATCCGCCGCCAGCGTGACGCCGGCTTCTTTTTCAGGAAGCTTTTGCACGAAACCAAAAGGCTCACCCTTTGGCGTAAACCGAATGCGAACTTCGTGCGTTTCGCTTTCTTTGAAATGGCGCGCGTTCCAGGTATAAGGCGAATAGAGGCCGGCGGTGAGCATCTTGCCGAACGCTTCGTTGCCGCCGCCCTCAAGCTCGACGAAGTTTTGCGTTTCCTGATCCGCACGAAACGAGGCCGCCTGCTCGAAGCCTTCCGGTTTCCACTGATGTTTTTGCGCCAACTGCCGCGCGGATTCGAGCGCGCCGTCGCGATCCATTTGCAGATCGAGCGTGACGAGCGGAAACGCTTTGGAAAAATATTTGACGGAAAAAAATATCGCTCCGACCGACGCAAGAGTCAGCGCCAGCCAGAAAACCGGTTTGCGAAACATGCTTCCTCCTCCCTAGAGCAGTTAGACGGTTTGACAGTTAGCCGGTTTGACGGTTAACCCTCGTTTCCTTAAAAGAACGACAAAAGGAAACTCGGGGCTAACGGTCAAACCGACAAACGGTCTAACGGTTCAACAACATCAACTTTTGCGTCGCGACCTGATTGCTCGCGCGCAGTTGATAAAAATAAATTCCCGCTTGAGCCCGCGCGCCGTTTTCCATGCGGCCATCCCATTGTGCTTCATATTGTCCGGCGCCTTGCACCGCATTCACCAATTCGCGCACGTTCTGGCCGAGCAAATTGAAAATCCGCAGCGAAACCGTGACATGACTCGCAAAAGGCAATTCGTAACGAATCGTGGTCGACGGCGTGGTCAACGAAAGCGGGTTGGGAGAATTTTGCAACAGCACAAAACGTAGTGGCACAACATTCGTGTTCTCACGCACGGCAACCGTGTTGCGCTGTGATTGCGTTATCCGCATCAACGGTCTCGTGGCTTGATTGTGCAACGTTTCAGCAACGGTGCGAGGTTGATCTTTGCCAAGGATGTAACTGGTAACGAGCAAGTTGTAGGTGGTTTTGGTGATCTCGCTGGTGGCGGTAGCGAGAAAACCGCTGTCGCCGTACGATTTATTATCGCCCGTGTCATCGGTGCCGTCATTGCTCGCGCTGGCAGCGTCGTGAAAATAAAACCGGCGCGTCGTGCCGAGATTGGCGGGCAGCGAAAAGATATTGATATATGAGCCATGCGCGCTGCTCATCATGTACCAGTTCAAATTCGGCTCCACCACCACCGCGCCCTGGGCCGCATTTAAATTACCCGTGGCGCCGGTGACGGTGATGGCGGTGGTCACATTTTGGTTATACCATTTCGCGCCGTTGATATTGGCCGCAAAATCAACCGACTGCCGCAGCAGCGTCACGCGCACGGTTGCAGGCAGCGAGGTCAGGTTCAGCGAAGTTCCCAGCACCGTCGAATAACCGTAATAACGAATGAGAATCGGAAAATCAATATTCGTTCCGAAGAGCGAAATCCGTTCGCGCAATTCGCGAATGACACGCGTGCGACCATCTTGAAAGCGGATAGGTGGAAGTAAGTTAAAATTATCTTCATTAAATGTTAACGGAACACCGATGTTGATCTGAAAGCGCAGTTTGAGACGCTCAAGAAAACTGGCGCCGCTGCCGTTTTCGCTTACTGGAACGAACAATGAATTGTTGAGGCCGTTATCGAGATGACCCTCTTCATAACTTTGCCCGCGAACGATGTCTCTTCCCGGGGTGCTCGAGGGCGGCACAACGTATGTCACGTAATCTTTCACAGTTGGCCCGATGCTCAATGTCGTCGAGCGAAAGAGATAAACGTAACCGCGATTCGAGTTCACCGGATCAGTCAACTCGATTTCATAGCGCTGCGAGGTGAGCGCCGAGGCGTCATTGATCCACGCGTTGGACGGCGCTTTATCACCGGCGTCGCATGCCATGAGCACTAGCTCATCCTGATCATCCAGTTTGCCGTCGCCGCGGCGGAAGTAAGTCGGATTCGTCGGCGTTGCAGAATCCGGCTCGACTTCGTCAAACTGAAACGGTATTTGCGTCCACATGTTGCCGCTGTATTTATAGAGGAAAAGCTGAGTCATTGCGGCTGCATTGTTGGAAAATTCTGGAAAGTCTTTGCCCGTAAGAATCACCGGCTCGTACGGGCGGTTGAGATTGCCGGTTTGCGCGGCGACCGGTGAAGCGATAAATAAAAAAGTGGTGATGATTGCCATCACGGCCCACAGATGAGGCGGGAATTTCTTGCCTTTGTTTCGCATGCCATTTTCTCCGTAAAAAGGTTAAGAATAGTAATTGGAATTGTTGCTCCATTCCTCTCCAACCATTCAGACACGACATTTTTTTCGCAGACTGGAAGCCCGCAAGGGCCCTTCAGTGGTCTGCGCTACGATAACCACCGGAAGTGACACCCCCTTCCGGCATGCTCAGCAACAGAGCGAAACTCAAACGCAAAACGATCGCCGCAACGCGGCGTCCAGACATACGACCAATTGGGGCAGTGTCCCGCTTCACAAATGCGTTGGCCGCGATGCGTGACGGCGACGCCGAAACAAAGCAGGTCGCCGGGTTTATTTGCAACCGTGCTTTTTATCTGAGACAGCCCTTTGCCAAATCTCCAGCGCAACACGGGAAATTCTAGCGTGCGCAATTTTTCTTCAAACAAACCGGCGACGAGCACGCTGTCGAGTGATTTTAAAAGATCGGCAGTCACAACTTCATCGGTGTAACGCTGCGATGAAACGACGCCCGCGAGCAATTCGCCGCCGTCGGGCAAAACGAGCCGCGGTTGAAATTTTAAATTCTCCAAAAGCCATAAATCTTCGTCGTACAACAGTTGACCGTAAAATTCGTGTACGAGCACGTCGATTTTTTGCGGCGGGCGAAAATTTTGCAACGGCGTTTCAATCACTTCGAGGCGTTGCGCCAGCTTGCCCGGCAATTGCGCGATACGATCGCGCGCCAATTTGGCCAGCAGCGGATTATGCTCAATCGCATAAACCTGGCGCGCACCTAATTTTACCATTTCAATTGAAAGCACGCCGAGTCCGCAGCCGCCTTCCGCGCACACCGCGCCGCGAATGCGCTTTTGCTGCGTGCGCAACAGGCGTCGAAACGCGCGCGTTCGTCGCGTGTCGTCATAAATCGAAATGAACGCCAGCAAATCATCCGCTTCGCGAAAGCGCCGCGGCGGAAGCTCGTTTAAAATATCCATTGTTCATTGATGGAGCGCCGTTTTTTTCACCGCAAAATCACGGTGACGCCTGTTTCATCGGCCACCTCTACCGCCAGCTTGGAAGCCACGAGGCTCTTTCTGTAAGTTCGTTTATCATATTCAAGATGTAATTCTATGATCCGCTCATTGTAGGGGTGAACCCAGGCAATCCGCAACGCCGGCAGTTCCTTTGACAACTTTCTTTTGTAAAGCTGGAAAGATTTTTTTTGAATCGCCGTGAGATGGTTGTTCGTCGAAACCTCATCAGTAGCAATCATAGCGTACCTCGATGGATTAAAGAATTCAAAAGACTTACATATCGACCGTTTCATGATGAGACCAATTGCCATAAGCGCTGCGAGGAACCAAATGGAGTTTGATCAGTACCGCGGTGACCATTTGATACGCCGCATAGTACGCGCGGCTGGCGGCCTCCACCGGTTTATTGCGTTCCAACAAAATCTGCGCCGCTTCCAAAGAACTCCTGGATTTTTCTTGCCACTGCTCCCAGGTTAACATGTGCGATCACCGTAATAAAGGATTCGATTTCAGTCGCTAAAGAAATTTAATAAACGATAGCCACACAAACAACGTCAAAATTTTTGAGTTTGATAAGGTAATCAGTTTGATCCCTGTTTTTTATCCAGCAGAAACTCTTCCCAAAACAGTGAGGTCGCATAGCCCTGATAATCGGTGTTGGTCTTCTTGCGGAAACCGTGGCCTTCGTCTTTGCCGACGAGATACCAAACCTTGCCGCCGTTTTTGCGCACGGTTTCCACCATTTGTTTGGATTCCGTCGCGGGAACGCGCGGATCGTTGAGGCCTTGAATCACCAACAGCGGCCTGGTGATTTTCGCGGCGTTGGTCATCGGCGAAATTTTAAGGAGAAACTCGCGCATCTTTGGATCGCGCTCATCGCCATATTCGACGCGGCGCAGATCGCGGCGATACGCGGAAGTGCTTTCGAGAAAGGTCACGAAATTGCTGATGCCGACGACGTCCACCGCGGCGCGGATACGATCGTTGTACATGCACAACGTCGCCAGCGTCATGAAGCCGCCGTACGAGCCACCGGTCACGCCGATGCGCGTCGCATCCAACTCCGGCTGCTGCGCAATCCAATCGAGCAGCGCGCCGATATCTTTGACGGACTCTTCGCGTTTGAAGCCGTTATCCAGCGTCAAATACGTTTTGCCATAACCCGAAGAACCGCGCACGTTCGGAAAAATGACGGCGATGCCAAGCTCATTCAGTAAATATTGCGTGCCCGAACTAAAACTCGGAAAGGATTGCCCCTCCGGCCCGCCGTGGATGTTAATGATCACGGGAATTTTTCCATTTATATTGCGCGGCTTGTAATAAAACGCCGGAATCAAGCGCGGTTTGCCATTCACCTGATCGAAAGTCGGATAGCGAATTAATTGCGGCGCGACAAATTTTTCGGTTTTCAAACCGCCGACTTCACTGTACGTCCAGCGCGCCAATTCTTTGGTGGCCAAATTGATCGAATAGGCATCGCCCGGGGTTTGCGCATTGTTCAACGTCATGCCCAACTCGTTGCCGTCTTTGGAAAATTCCAAACCGCCGATCAAGCCGGTGGGCAACGGCGGTAAATCCATATCGACCCAGTTGGTTTGCAAATCGGAAACGTATAATTTGCTGATACCGTCTTCGTTGGTGACATACGCCAGGCGCCGGCCATTTTCGGCCAGCGCGAAATCACTCACATCCCACGCGAGGTTGGCCGTGATAATCGTTTTCTTGCCGGTCGCCAGTTCGTAATACGTGAGCTGCTGAAATTCGCCGGACTCATCCGAGCTGTAATAAATGCCGCGGCCGTCTTTGCTCCATAGCCCCACGCCGTAAGCGATCTTTTTGTCTTTTTGCGGATTGACCGGCGTCAGTTTTTTCGTCGCGAGGTCGCAGATATAAAGGTAAGATTCGTTCGCCGAAACGCCGTGTTCGACCAAAAGCTTCGTGTTATCCGGCGACCAATCGCGCGCGCTCCAACTGCCTTTGGCTTCAACGACAATTTCGGAAACAGCCGGCTTGCCCCGCTCTTCTTCTGAAGCATTTAAGGAAAAGCGGGGTTTATCGAGGCTCAGCACGCGCACGTCGCTATCCGTGCCGTTGCGCAGCGTGCTGGAGAAAGCAATCCACTTCCCGTCATGCGACCACACGCCGCCGGTGTTGCGCGACTTGCCGTCGGTGAGCAGCGTGGTTTTTCCCGCCTCGATATCGAAAAAATATCCCTGAAAAAACTCCGCGCCGCCGGTGTCCATACTGAAGAGAAAACCGTTGCGATCCTTCGCGGGATAATAACTCGCGCCGCCGACCGGCTCTTTAAAAAAGGTCAACTGCCTGCGCGCGCCGCCCGGATGCTCGACGTAGTGAATTTGCGATGCGTCGGCAAAACGCGTCGAGATCAACATGCCCGGCCCGTTTGGATTCCAGCCCTGAAACGACGCCGAGCGCACATTTTGATATTGATTCAAACGCTCGACGATGCGCGGCGGAATATCGGGGACGCCGTCGATAACCAGATTGCCCATTTCGCGCGGCTGCGCGAAAATGGATTCGTTAAAAATTAACGCAAAAAACGAAACGAGCAGTAAACGACGATAAGCCATAATGCACCTCTCCGAAAAGTTTTGGCAGTTAAAAAGTTTACCAAAGTATAACGCAAAAGAAGTTGAAACGCAAGGGAATTTTGCGACCGCGCTTGACAATGGTTAAAAAGAATTCGTATATTGTGAAGACATTATCAGTTTGTCAGAATTTGCTGCGGAAGGGAGGAACGTGATGTTTGTCGTAAACGATCCCCGTCGATACCAGATCCAATTAACCAAAACATGCTGGTATCATCACATTTTGGTTGAGCACCCGGAGATGAAAGAACGGCTTGACGATATCAGGCGAGCGATCGAAACTCCCGACTGTATTTATCAAAGCAAATATAAAGCTTCCAGCCATCTCTACTTTTTGAAAAAGGGTCGCGGCTCATTTGGCGCTGAATATGTGCTTGTCGTCGTAACTATTCGTCAGCGGGCAAAAAAGGATATGTCCAAACGTCTTTCATCGTTGATAGCCTTTCAAAAGGAGGAAAAATATTATGGAAAAAGCGCTGAGGTTTTCATATTACCCGCCGAGTGATGAATTGAATATTCATTTTGAAGAACCGCGTCCTTGTATCTCCAAAGAGATCGATGATGAAATCTATCTCCGGCTTGATTCAAAAACCCGCGAAATAGTCGGTTTAACCATACTGAATTTTCGCCAAAGATTTGCCAGAGCAAAAGGTAAAATGTTGTCTTTTGATTTGCCGGTTTTGGCTCGCATTCAATTGTTAAAGCGAGAA
>Ga0247727_10011962_pt1 | contig 14995 bp, 6 predicted proteins | sample WisWelCaveWW1625_FD_202498 | JGI IMG/M metagenome (GOLD analysis project Ga0247727, IMG submission 202498) | Biofilm microbial communities from Wishing Well Cave, Virginia, United States - WW16-25 | ecosystem: Environmental > Aquatic > Deep subsurface > Groundwater > Cave microbial mat | place... | reverse complement strand
GCAATGAAAATGATCTCGCTGCGTCGCACGGCATCGGCCAAATCAGTGGTGAACTGCAGCCGAGCGGCGTGACGGTTTCGCTCCACCAACTCCTTCAGTCCCGGTTCAAAAATCGGTAGCCTGCCGGACTCAAGCATTTCAACTTTGCGCCGGTCATTATCGACGCAGATGACATGATTTCCACTCTCGGCGAAGCAGGTGCCGGTGACTAGCCCGACGTACCCGGTTCCCACAATGGTCAATTTCACAGATTACCTCCTTGTAAACCCCGCCAGTATTCCAGCGTATCTGCGAGCGTCGTCTTGAAATCAACTTCCGGCTTCCATCCAATGAATGAGCGAATCGCTGTTGTGTCTGCGACGATTTCTTGGATTTCAGATGTTCTCATTCGAGTTCGATCTTCCACGACTTCCCATGGCACGCGGCTGAGTCCACGGAGCAGTTCCAGGATTTCCCGGCCGCTGCGACTTACTCCTGATCCTACATTGTATACGCCACGCGACTGTGGCTGTCCTGCGATCATGCGATAGGCCCGCACGATATCTCGTACGTCGGAGTAGTCGCGTCGCGTGTCCAGGTTGCCCACGTGCAATCGCGCGGGCATCTTGCCGGCCTCGATCGCCGCAATCTGACCGGCCCAATCGCTCACCATGTACCCGGCCGGCTGACGCGGGCCGGTGTGATTGAATGGGCGGATGCGGATAATATCGAGCTTGGCCATTTCGGCAAAGCGGAGACTTATCTGTTCGGCAGCCCACTTGGTTGCCGCGTACGGATGCTCGGCGCGAATGGGGCAGGTGATCGTGACGGGCAGGTTAGAAGGCGCCGGTTGGCCATACACGTAGCACGTGCTGATGAAGAGCACTCGCGGCTGCTGGCCGGAACGCCGGATCGCCTCGTACAAATTTTCCGTGGCAACGACGTTTTCTCGCCGTGCCGTTTCGGGGTCGGCCAGACACGCTTGAGGACTGGCCAGGCCCGCCAGGTGGAAAATGGAATCGAACGTTTCATGCTCGAGGAGCGATTGGGCTTGATCGGAGTCGCAGAGATCGCATCGGATCAGGCGAGTGCGATGGACGAGGTGGGCGAGTTGTTTGGGCCAAGCTCCGCGTCGCGAGCAGCCAGTGACACTGTCGCCTTCAGCGAGCAGGTGTTCCGTCAAGTGGCCGCCGACAAAGCCGGTGATTCCCGTCACCAGAGTGCGCATGAGGATCCTTCTCAGCGATCGGTCGCGGCCGCCTCGCGTCGCGCCCGTTCCAGGTCGGCATCGACCATCATGGCGACGAGTTGCTCAAAATTCACTTGCGGCTTCCACGCAAACGCGCGAGCGGCCTTCGATGAGTCGCCGCAAAGCAGGTCCACTTCGGCGGGGCGGAGCAGGCTGGGGTCAAGCTCGACGAACTTCTGCCAATCGAGTCCGACTCGGCCAAACGCGATCTGCACCAGGTCTCTTACGGAGTGCATGATGCCCGTGGCGATGACGTAATCGTCCGGCTGGTCCTGCTGCAACATCATCCACATGGCCCGCACGTAATCGCCGGCAAATCCCCAATCGCGGCGGGCATCCAGATTGCCAAGCCTCAGTTTATCTTGCAGCCCGTGCTTAATTCGTGCTGCCGCGTCGGTCACCTTTCGCGTGACGAACTCCTTGCCGCGTCGCGGTGATTCATGGTTGAACAGAATTCCGGAGCAGCAGAACATGTCGTAGCTCTCGCGATAGTTGACCGTGATCCAGTGGCCGTACACCTTGGCGACACCGTACGGGCTGCGCGGGTGAAAGGACGTTTTTTCCGTCTGCGGCGTCTCCGCAACTTTGCCGAACATTTCGCTCGACGACGCTTGATAGAATCGAATTGCCGGGTTCACGAGCCGAATCGCCTCCAGCATGCGCGTGACACCAATCGCCGTGAACTCGCCGGTCAACACCGGCTGCACCCAACTGGTCGGCACAAAGCTCATCGCCGCCAGGTTGTACACCTCGGTCGGCTCGACGTTTTTGATCAGGCTGATGATCGAGAGTTGGTCGAGCAGGTCGGCTTGGTGCAAGTGAATTCGTGTGCGAATGTGGTGGATGCGATCGAAATTCTCTGTGCTCGACCGCCGCACCATGCCGTGAACTTCGTAGCCTTGCTCTAGGAGCCAATCGGCCAAGTATGAGCCGTCCTGGCCTGTGATTCCGGTGATCAAAGCACGCTTCATGGTTTGACTCCGTAGCCGCACGACCACATCGTCGGTTTCCGTCTGTTTCAAGTCGCTTTGGTCTTACAATTCTAGCTCTTGAAAGTTTGCCCGGCATGCCGTTTCAAAATCTACACGCAACCGCCGGTGGGCCGGGAAAAACTGCAGGCATGCGGTGGTATACCAGTAGTCGCTGTGAACGCAAAGCGTATTTTCGCCTGGCTCATCGTTCGGGCCGTGATCTGCCATGAGCGCGGCGAGCTCGTCGGGTCCGTACGTGCCCGGCCGGTTCAGCAATTCAAGCAGCCGCGCGTCGCGAAGTTCGGCCGATTCGTGTAATCGCGTTCCGCGCAGATTCACGGGTGCGCGATCGGTGAAAACGGAATCCCACGGAACCTGGACCTCACGCATTTCGGTGGTGCTGAATGCATTGGTGTGAAACAGAATATCTTCGCCCGAAGCGGGCCGCCTGAGCCGGCAACGGGTGCTGGAGAGTTCGAGCGATGCGATGTCGCCCGAAGCATCGGCCATCATGAGCAGCCCGGCCCCCCAGCGCGGCCGCGCGGCGATCCACTCGGCGGCCTCCGTCACCGTCGAGCACTTCTCCAACGCTTCGGCAATGACCATCGACACAGTTGCCGTGGCCGGCGACGTCTCCACCGTGAATGCGTAGTTGTTCGTGATGCATAAGCCTGCTTCATTGATGCCGTCGACCGAACCGGCCAACGGTGCAACGGTGAAATCCAGCGAGCCCAGCCCGTCGGCCGGGCGGCTTTCGCGAAGCGTGTAGAACGGTTGCACGAGCGGCAGGTAATCGAAATTCTTGGCGATGATCGGCTCGCCGGTTGCTGATCGCGAGCCTCGCACCGCGACTGCCGAACAGGCACCCGGCGGCGGGACCACGCAATGATCGCGAACTGCCGACAGCAGCGACTCGACCGCATTCAACAAATACACCGTACCGCGTCGAATCCCTGAACCTTCGGCGAGTGCATCGAGCCGCTCTCGAATCCGCGGGAAATCTCGGGCCAGCGGTCCGGCTAACGCTCGCTCCGCCCGCCATTCGGACAAGCGGAGGAAAGCGGCATACGGCAGCCACCACGGCTGCTCCAATCGAAAACTCTCCAATCGCTCCAGTGCCGTACCGGCGGCGAATATCTTGGATCGAAGCGTCTGGCCCTGAATGAATCCCATCACGCGATGGTCACCAGAACAAACAACGTTCACCAGCCTGGTTGCTCTTGCTTGAGTTTGCATGCGTGGTTTGCTCGAGTGTTATGCTGACCATTCAATAATGCGGACCTTTCATTCAATATTCCAGATAATCACTCTATCGCAAGAGAGTTGCGCTGCCAGGCTTTTGCCGTTCGAGCTGAAAAGGACGTGTCCGCGAGCATGGCTCGTCGCGATCGCGGACGAAATGCCTAGCATCGGCAATGCTAAAACTTCATGACCCGTTTCCAAGTCCCAGAGCGAAACCGCATCGCCGTGCAGCACCGCGAGCCGGCGATTATCGGGATGGAATGCCATGGCCTGCACCGTAGTTTTCGTGGCCAAAAAATGGATGTGGGCGCGGGTAACCGTGGAGACCAGTGCCACACCGCCCTTGCGTGCGCTGGCCCGCATTTGTTGATTCGGACTGACGACGTCTTCAGGCGAAAGTGGTTCAGCGCGTAGACGCTGCAGCAGTTGCTGATTTTCGTCACGCGTACGAAGCGCCGCGGCTGGTGCCTCGCCGGCTGCGAGCAGTACGCCGCGCTGGTCGTCGCAACAGTCCCAAACGTGCACGGACTTGTCGGCTCCGCCGCTGGCAAGCATGCGGCCGCTGCGGCTGAATGCCAGTGCCGACGCCGCGGCGCGGTGACCGCGATAGGTGCGGATTGTCACACCGGATTGGGCATCCCAAAGCCGCACGAGGCCGTCGTCGTGCGTCGTGGCCCACCAGGGCGAGCTGGGATGGGGAGCATACGCATAGGTTTTCACGGGCCGCGCGCCTAACTTGTACACGAGATCTCCAGTTGCGGCATCGTGGAGACGCACTTCGTCGTGATACCAGCCGCGGGCGAACTGATCGCCTGTCGGGTTGAATCGCACCTCGTGCTTCTGTTCCAGCCGAAAGCCAACTTCACCGGTCGCCAAATCAACGCGCCGATCGCCATCGATTACGGCTTTTCCATCCGGCGACAGCGCCAGGCCCAGCCAACCGGCTGATGTGGGAAGCGAGAGACGTAGCTCACCCGTAACAACATCAAGGACGACTAGGTGGACATCTTGGCCGACCTCGGGACGCAAGGCGCAGAGTCGGCCGACCGGATCAAAGGCAACGCGCAGGCGTGTCGACGCCGGCAATTCCAGCGACTTGCTCAGCGTCCGCAGGACCTTTCCGGAAGAGAGATCGACATGAGAAAGTGCGCCGTCGCGGCCAACGACCGCCAGTGTCGTGCCGTCGGGGAGAAAGGAGACTCCGCTTGCCGGCAGAATCACACGGCGATGCGGGGCTGCGATTTCCCAGGCATACCAGGTGGGCAGCAAAGCCTGAAACGCCCAGGTCCATCGATTGTCGGGGCTGAAGCCTACATCGGTGAACTCCCCGCTCGGTTCGTCCTCCGGGAGCAAAGTAGCGTGCTCGCGCCCCGTTGCAGGATCCCAAAGCTTGACCTCGTAGCGCTGCGCGGACGGAGCTTCGTCCGGGGAGAAGCCGGTGCCCACTGCGAGCCAGCGGTCGTCGAAACTGAACGCCAACGCCGTCACGGCAAAACGCTGCGGCAGCACCAACGTACCGCCGCGGCATAACCGATCGAGATAGAACCATTCCCAGCCACGCAAATCTGGCTCATCGGGAAGCGGCCGACATTTGTCCAGAAGTGCCCGCGCATTCTCCAGGTTGTTGGCTTGCCATTCTCGCTCCGCCAGCAGGATGCGCGGTTCGTTGACCGACAATTCGGCGATGCGGCGCAGCTCCCGTTCCCGTTCAAGGGCTCGCTTCTCGTGGTCCGCCTGGGAACGTTGCGCCGTGGTCTTGGCTTGTTCGGCGACAATCCGCAATTCAGCCTCCGCGGCGCGATCGCGAGCAGCTTGCCAGCCCCAGGAGAGACTGACCCAGGCCGTAATAGTGAGGATGACGACCATCGCTAGCAAACCGGCCAGGACCGGCTGGCGGCGCGCCCACATCACGCCGCGCTGCAATCGGGTCACCGGCTTGGCGAGAATCGGACGACCTTCCAGGAAGCGACGCAGATCATCGGCGAGCGCCGCGGCCGATGAAAAACGACCCCATGGGTTCTTCTGCAAACATTTTAGACAGATGGTCTCCAGGTCGCGGGGTACGCCGGGTTGCAGCAGGCTCGGCGGCACAGGCTCGCGGATGCGGACTTGTTCCAGAGTGTCGAGCACGCTTTCGCCGCGGAAGGGCGGCCGTCCCGTGAGCATTTCATACAGGATCGCGCCGAGCGCCCAGATATCGGCGGTGGGACCAATGGAACCCTGCGTGGCCTCAAGCTGCTCGGGTGCCATGTAGCTGGGCGTGCCGACGACTTCGCCGGTGCGAGTTTGCGATTGTTCCGCGGCCAGTTGCTTGGCCAGACCGAAATCGCTGATCTTGAGGGTGCCGTTCGAATCGACCAGCACGTTGCTGGGTTTGAGATCGCGATGCACGATGCCACGCTCATGGGCATGGTGGATCGCCAGCGCCAGCGTGTGCAGCATTTGTGCGGCGGCGTGCGCTGATTGCAGGGTGTCCCGGAGGCGCTGTGCCAACGTGCCGCCATCGAGGTATTCCAGGGCAAGAAACGGATAGCCATCGGCCTCTTGAAGCCCCCAGCGCCTACACCAGCGATAGACTTTGCCGCCGTAGTGCTGAACGAACTCTTCCCAAGCCGCCTGATCGCACGCGCCGGCGCCGGCAAGCCGGCCCAGCAGGGTGATTCGTGTTTCCGACGGCGATTCGTCCACAGTGGAGTACCCTCGCACCACCGCGATTCTCAGCCAAAGGCGCTGAAAAACGGGGCAACATTACCGATTGGGCTCAGGCGTTAGTCTAGATTTGCGAAGAGGTTCACGCAACGACATGCGAAACGAACGGCTTTTTCATTTTTGGAGTGCGGTGGCTTGACACCGCTTTGGATTTCTCGGGCCGATGGAACGGAGAGCGGTGTCAAGCCACCGCACTCCAAATTCGATTTTTCATTTTCATTCTGAGATTCCCATTCCAGCCGGGTACTCATTGTTGCAGCGCCAACGCGTTTCCCCCGGATGGAGAATTAAACATGACATTTTGGTCAAGACTCTTTTGCAAATCGGTCCGGCCGGCCCGCGCTTCGCGCCGCAGCCGCCGCCCGCAACTGGAATGCCTCGAAGAACGCCTGGCTCCGGCAGCCGACGTGCTGGTGGCCAATGCCATCACCACCAACGGCGCGTTTGCCCTGGTAGACAACGCCCAAGTCTTCACCCCGAGCGGTGACTCCGCGATCGTCGATGCGGCCGAGGTTGCTGCCTTTCTGGACGCGGGGATGCCTGTGGTGATCTCCACTGGAACTGCCGGAACGCAGGCCGGCAACATTACGGTGGCCAGCGATATCGTCAAGTCAGCGGGCGGCGGCACGTCTCTGGTTTTCCAAGCTGACAACACGATCGCCTTGCAGGGAGCCAGCATCATTTCGAGGTCCGGGCCATTGCAGGTCATCGTGAATTCCGATCGGGACGCGTCGAGCGCGGGCGCGATTGCCCTGGTCAACAGCCGCATCGAAAGCAACGGCGCCGACATTGTGTTGGGCGGCGGCACCGGCGGACTGAATGGGTCGGCGTTCGGCACGGCGCAGAATCCTGTAGGCGTCTTGCTTCTGGATACTCAACTGATGTCCGCTGGTGCAGGGATCTTCGTCGCCGGCCGCGGCTGGGATGACCCTGGCAGCGGCGGGCACGACGGCGTGCTTATCGAATCCACCGCGGTGGGCAACCATTCCGGCCTCGATAGCAGCGGCGGCAATGCTGCCGTCGCCTTGCAGATCGCAGGCATCGGCGGCGCGGGCACGACCGGCAACGACGGCATCGAGCTACGTGGCCCGGACGCTCGCATCCGCGCGGAGCATGCAAGAATCCGGCTACAGGGACTCGGCGGTGCCGGTACGGGCAACTTCAATCGCGGGATCGTTCTGGAACAAGGCGCTGAGGTGAATTCGACGGGCAGCTTTCATTTGGCGCCCGGCGTGTTCAGTGTGGAACTCAACGGTACGGGCGGCGCCGGCACAATCAGTTTGTTCGGGGTCCACCTTGTCGATGCCGGCTCGGGAATCAGCGCGGTGGAAGGGGCTGTGGATCTTGTCGGCATGGGGGGCAACGGCGCCAGCACCAGAAATTATGGCGTGGTACTGTTCGACGGCAGTCATATCGTATCGACCGGCCTGAGCGCGGACGCGGCGACGGTGACGATTCGTGGTGTCGCCGGCAACGGCACGGATTTGCTCGCTGGCGTCGTGCTCAGCGCCGGGGCTTCGATCGCGTCGCAAGCCGGCAAGATCACCGTGACTGGCACTGGCGGCAGCAGCCTTTCCAACAGCGACGGCATCGCCCTGGAGGCAGGAGCAAGCATCGTCGGCAATGGCTCGGCGGACGTCGCCCTGAACGGTTTCGCCGGCTCAGGGAACAACGACAACATCGGCGTCCGCCTCGACAACGACGGCACACGTGTGACGGTAAGTGACGGGAATCTGACGGTGACCGGCGCCGGCTCTGGCAACGGCGCCGGCGATCGCAACGTCGGCGTGGCCGTGCTGACCGGTGCGGTTCTGGGTGCCATGGGGTCGGGCGACGTTCTTGTCATTGGCACCGGTGGTGCGGGAGTGTCCCAGAACGTCGGGGTGGCCGTCCAGGGTCCGGGCGCCATGATGATCGGGAACTCCTCGGTCATGCTCACGGGGACCGGCGGCCAAGGCATACAAGAGAGCGTTGGCGTGGCCATCGTCGGGGGCGGAGTGGTGACGGCGCGTGGCACCGGCAACACGCCCGCGATCATTTTGGTCAGCGGCGTCGGCGGCGGCGGTTTTGGCGGCAACTTCGGCGTCGCCGTCGATCTGTTTGGCACCATCCAGGTTGAGAACGCCCTTGTCGCCGTCATCGGCACGGCCGGCGCGGGAGTCATGACCGAGGCCATCGAGTTCGGCACGCAGGGCCCCGGGGCGATAATCGCGACGGGCGCAGAAGACATCGTGATTCTTGTCGGCGACAGCATCCGCATCGACACTCAGGCTGCGATTCAAGCCGCCGGGGTCGCCCTGACGCCAGCCACCGTCGGCCACGCCATCGATCTGGGCGGCGCCGATTCCCGCACCGCGCTGGGGTTAACCGATGAGGAACTCGATCGCATCGCCACAACGAATCTGATCGTGGGCACGGATTTGAATGGCACGATCGACGTCACCGCGGCACTCCAGCATGCCAGTGATGCCAACTTCGGGTTGACCTCGGGCCGCAACATCTTGCTCCATCCCGGAAGCAGTTTGACCACCGTGGATGGCGACCTGACGCTGGTTGCCAACATGCAGGACACGCCGAGCGCGGGAATCTTTGCCGGCATTTTCCTCGACGGCGCAACCATCGCAACGACAGGCCGCGGCAACGTCCTGTTGCAGGGCCGCGGCGGTGACGAGACCCCGAGCTTCAGTCTTGTTGGCATCCTCATCACCACTCAAGCGCAGTTGATTTCAGCCAGCGCTGTCGCGGACGCGGGGACGATCACTCTCCAAGGCGTGGGTGGTATGGCATCGACCGGCGCCTCCGGCATCATAATATCCGACCGGAATACGCTTGTCTCATCGGTCTCCGGAGCAATTCGTCTGGCCGGCACAGGCGGCGCAGCGACTGGTAGCGTCGCTGCCGGCGTAGAGATCACCAACGGCGCGACGGTTTCCTCCACCGGTGTCGGCGCGGACGCAGCGACTATCTTGGTGGAAGCGATGGGAGGCACGGCTGCCGTGGATTCAGCGGGAGCTTTTGTCATAGCAGGGGCAGGTTCTGACGGTTCGAAAGCAACGCTGGCAACGGTCGATGGCGCCATCCGCGTGATCGGGCGCGGCGGCATGCCACCGCGGCTCGTACCGGGAATCAGCATCAATGCCAACAGCGTCATTCGCTCAACCGGCACGGGATCCATCGAACTCGATGGCACGGCAGGCGAGGGGCAAAGCGAAGCCGTCGGCGTGAGCGTCGGCAAGGCCGAAGTCGACGCGGCCAATGATCCCGCCGGCCAAGTGTCCGTGACCGATGGCACTCTGATGATCCGCGGCGTCGGCGCCGCGGCCGGGACCGGCGACCGCAATGTGGGCGTCGTCGTCCACAGCGGTGCGCTTGTCAGTTCCATCGGTCTGGGCGCGATCGAGATCACAGGCACCGGCGGCGCCGGCACGGATCAGCTTGTTGGCGTCGCTGTCCGGGACGCCGGCACGGGCGACGGCGGCTCTCATGTCGGCGTTGCCATCCAGGAAAATTCCCGGGTCTTGTCGCTGGGCGCCGGCCCCGGCGTGGGCGCCGTCAGCGTACGCGGCACGGGTGGCGCTGGCACCGAGAACAACGTTGGCGTCGTGGTTTTCGACGAAGGCTCGAAGATCGAATCGGTCTCCGGCGATATTCAGGTCGTCGGCCAGGGCGGCATGGGAAGTGGCAGCGACCAAATCGGCGTGCTCATCGGCGACGGCGCCGTCATAGCATCCCGGGGCGTCGGACTCGACGCGGCTTCCATCACCATCGACGGCGTCGGCGGCACGGGCAGCGAACGCAATTTCGGCGTGGCGCTCGGTTACCAGATTGATGCGCTGGCTCAAGCAGCCATCACCTCCGTGGATGGCGACGTGCAATTGACGGGCAGCGCCGGCCAGGGACCGGACAGCGAGGGGATTGCCTTGGGCGTCGCCAATCCACTCTTCAGCCAGCCGGGCGGCGGCATTGTGCTCACCGGAAGAGCCCAGTTGACGATGACCAGCGACAGCGTTCGCCTGGATGCGCCGGCCAGCATCAATGCCTTGACCAGCGTCACAATCAACGTCGATCTTGACAATCAGGATCCAGGCCGGGGCGGCGTGGTCACCATCGCAAGTTTGATCACCGCGGGACTGGTCCAGATCCGCGGCGGCAGTGATGACGATCTCTTCCGCCTGGTAATCGTGACGGCGCCCACATCCATACTCGCCGGAGACGGCGCGGATCTCCTCGTTTTCGCCGATGGGGCGACGCTTGTCGGCGGGATCATCGACGGTGGCTCCGGCGTCGACCTGCTCGACTACTCGGCTTATGCCACGGCAGTCGCCGCAAATCTATCGAACAACCGGCTGTTCGGTTTGGCGCCGCACACTGCCACGGGGGCTGGCGGCGTCTATGGCATCGAAAACGTTGATGGCGGCAGCGCGAACGATGTGCTTGTTGGCGATGGCGAAGCCAATCGGCTGCTGGGCTTGGCTGGCGATGATTGCATCGTGGGTCATGGTGGCAATGACTTCCTCAGCGGTGACGAGGGTAACGACGTGCTGCTCGGGGGAAAAGGCAACGATGTGCTTCATGGCGGAAGCGGCCGCGATATTCTCATTGGCGGCCCCGGATTCGACAGGCTGGTCGGCGGCGCCGACGGCGACATTCTGATCGGCGGCAGCACAATTCATGATGCCAATGCCGCTGCCCTGCGAGCGATCCTGGCTGAATGGAAGAGGATCGACGTGCCGTTCCTCACGCGCATACAACATCTACGAAGAGGCGGCGGCCTCAACCGGAATGTTCGACTAACCAAATCGACCTTCCTCGGGCCGTTCCAAGTCGTCGTTGATCCTGAGAGCGGCGACAACGGAATGCCTGATCAAGCTGATTGGATCCCGGAACCCTTGCGCACTCGCTAGGGCCGCTGGTTCGGCTAACAAATTGGCTTCTATCTTTCCTGCTCGCGATGCCGGTCCTTCCCGAACTCAGGGTCTTTTTGGCGCGAGCAGGACGGATAGAAGCCAATTCGTTGGACTCAGTCGCGTAGCTCCGCATAGTTCGAAGGTCGCCATAACACGCGTAATGCGGACTCCGCATTAACTGTGATGTTTGCAGTATAGCTTCTCGGATGAGGCGTGGCCGGCCGCGATTCATAACGCCGCTCCGTATTGCTTCTGATAGTACTCGCGATACGCCCCAGTGCGAATTCGATTCACCCAAGCGAGATTCTGTTGGTACCAGCGGATCGTCGCGGCAAGCCCCTCCTCAAATTTTATTTGAGGCTTCCAACCCAACTCGCGATCGAGCTTCGAGCAATCGATCGCGTAGCGGCGATCGTGGCCGGGACGGTCTTGCACATATCGAATCAGGCCTTCGGGCTTTCCCAGCAGGCGCAAAATCGTGCGAGTGATTTCCAGATTTGGTTTTTCGCAGCAACCGCCAATGTTGTAGACCTCGCCGACGCGGCCATCGCGCAGCACACGGTCGATCGCCCGGCAGTGATCTAGAACGTGAATCCAATCGCGCACCTGCATACCGTCGCCGTAGACCGGCAGCGGCTTGTCTTCCATCGCGTTTGAGATGAACAGCGGAATCAGCTTCTCAGGGAACTGGTACGGGCCGTAGTTGTTCGAGCAGCGGGTGATGAGGCCGGGGAAACCGAACGTGTGTACGTATCCGCGAACGAGCAAATCTGCCCCGGCCTTGGAAGCCGAATACGGACTGTTCGGCGCCAGCGGCGTGGTCTCGGTGAATAGACCCGTGGCACCGAGGCTGCCGTAGACTTCATCCGTGGAGATTTGCACGAATCGTCCGACACCGGCCGCCTTGGCCGCGTCCAAAATCACCTGTGTGCCAAGCACGTTACTCCGCACGAACGGGCTTGAATCCTGGATCGACCGATCGACGTGGCTTTCCGCCGCAAAATTAACCACCGCCTCTACGCCGTCTCTCAGCAACGACTCGACGAGCGATCGATCCGTGATGTCCCCTTTCACGAACCGGTATCGCGAGTTCGACGCCAGATCGGCCAGGTTCTCCGGGTTGCCCGCGTACGTGAGCACGTCCAGATTTACCACTTCAAGCTTCGAGTACGTCTCCAGCTCGAATCGCACAAAGCTCGACCCGATAAACCCGCAGCCGCCGGTGACGAGGATTCGATTCATGTGAATTCCAGTTTTGGAGTGCGGCGACTTGTCGCCGCTTTTCTGAATCGTTTTTTAGGATTTCTTCCGGCCCCAAAGCCGCGTCAAGCCGCCGCACTCCAAATTTTAGGCTTCGTCTTTCTCGGCTGCAATCTTGGCCATACCTGCAACCGTGTCGCCTTCATCGAGGCGGATCAGGCGGACGCCTTGCGTGTTGCGGCCGATGACGCGGATGTCGGAGACGCGAATGCGGACGAACATGCCGCGCGTGGTCGTGATCATGACCTGGTCGTCGTCGTGAACGGAAATGATGGCGACGACGTCGCCGTTTCGGGCGGTGGTCTTGATGTCGATCAGGCCTTTGCCGCCGCGGCGCTGAGTGCGATATCGCATGTTCCCACGCGAACTGGCTTCAGGCTCGGATTCAGTTCCTTCGCCTGGTTCCGCGCCCTCGACCGGGGTAGTGACCCCCTGCTCTTCCGGCCTGGCGGGGGTTTCATCGAGAGCGATCTCTTTGGCCGTTGCGGCGTCGGGAGCCGTTTCGTCCTCATCGCCATTGTTGGGCGTGTCGCTGGTGCCGAACGGGGTGCGTTTGCCGAAACCGAGTTCGCAGACAGTGAGCAGTGTGGCGCCGGGATCGGGGTCGGCGACGGCCATGCCGACGACCTCGTCGTCTTTGCGGAGCGTGATGCCCTTGACCCCGTAGGTCGCGCGGCCCATGGCACGGGCGTCGGATTCATTGAAGCGGATGCACTTGCCTTTTTTGGTCGAAAGCACAACTTCGTCGCCGGCCCTCGTGAGTGACACGCCGATCAGGTTGTCGCCTTCTTCGAGTCGGATGGCGATGATGCCGCCGCGCTGTGGCCGGCTGTACGCTTCGAGGAGTGTCTTTTTCACCAGCCCGCGCCGCGTGGCCATCAAGAGTGAGCTGTCGTCGAACTGGCGGACTGGGATGACGCTCGTGATCTTTTCGCCGGTTTCGAACGAGAGCATGTTGGTGATCGCCCGGCCGCGACTGGTTCGACTTTGTTGCGGGACGTCGTAAACCTTGAGCCAGTGCACTTGCCCCTGATCCGTGAAGAACAAGAGATAGGCGTGCGTGCTGGCGACGAAGACGTGTTCGAGGAAGTCGCCCTCTTTGGTGTCGGCCGCCGTGACTCCCTTGCCGCCGCGGCTCTGGGCCCGCGAGACATCCAGGGGCATTCGCTTGATGTAGCCTTCGTGGCTGACCATGACGGTCATCGGCTCGTCCGCGATCAGGTCTTCGGCATTGAACTCGGTCAGTTCTTCGTCCGAGATTTCGGTGCGACGTTCATCGCTGAATTTCTTTTTCAGCTCGTACATGTCCTCGCGGACCACGTCGAGGATGTATCGCTCGTCGGAGAGAAGTTTCTGATACCCAGCGATTTCCTCGCGCAGCTCGGTGTACTCTTGGACCAACTTGTCGCGTTCCAGCCGCGTGAGCCGCTGCAGTTGCATTTGCAGGATGGAATCGGCCTGGACGCCGGTCATGGTGTAATGGGTGGTGGTCCCACGCTCGGCTTGAAACGCGGCAAATCCTTCGGGACCGAACGCGCGCTCCAGAATTTGGGCAGACACCTCCATGCCGATCAGCCGCCCGCGTGCCTCTGCCGGATTGTCCGATCCGCGGATGATCGCGATGATCTCGTCGATGTGATTCAGCGCGATCAGCAGGCCCTCGACGTGGTGCTTTCGTTTTTGGGCCTGGACCAGCAAGAACTGCGTGCGACGGCGAATGACGTTGACGCGGTGGCGGATGTATTCGTGCAGTAGTTCTTTGAGCGACAGTGTCCGCGGCCGGCCATCCACCAGTGCCAGCATAATGATCGAGAAGGTGTCCTGGATCGGCGAGAGCTGGTAGAGCTGGTTGAGTACGACGTCGCGATCGGCGTCGCGTTTGAGGTCGATGACGATTCGCACCGGCTGCTTGCGGTCGCTTTCGTCCACGACGCGGCTGATGCCGGGAATGCGGTCTTCCTGTGCCAGGTCGGCGATTTTCTTGACCACGGCGTCGCGGGCCTGCTGAAACAGGATTTCCGTGACGACGATGCTCTGCCGGCCGCCTTTGCCTTCCTCAAACTTAACTCGCGAGCGCAGGACAATGTTCGATCGGCCGGTCATATAACCTTCGCGCAGCCGCGACCGGCCACAGATGATGCCGCCGGTTGGGAAGTCGGGCCCGGGAATGATCCCCATCAATTCGTCGACGGTAACTTCCGGATCCTCAATTAGCTTGATGACGCCGTCGCAAACCTCGACCAAATTGTGCGGCGGGATGCTGGATGCCATGCCGACGGCGATGCCGGTTCCGCCATTGACCAGCAAGTTGGGAAACTTGCCCGGCAGCACGGTCGGTTCCGTGTTCCGTTCGTCGTAGGTCGGCACGAAATCGACCGTGTCCTTGTCGAGGTCCTGGAGGATCTCGGCCGCAGCAGCCGACAGGCGAGCTTCGGTGTAACGCATGGCCGCGGGCGGCAGGCCGGCGATCGACCCGAAATTGCCCTGCTTGTCGACCAGCACGGTGCGCATGCTCCATTCCTGGGCCATGCGCACGAGCGTCGGGTAAATTACCGACTCGCCGTGCGGGTGATAGTTGCCGCTTGTGTCACCGGAGATTTTCGCGCACTTGATGCGGCCGGAGGTGGGGCCGAGGTTCAGATCGTTCATCGCCACCATGATTCGCCGCTGCGACGGCT
>Ga0247727_10011961_pt1 | contig 14995 bp, 9 predicted proteins | sample WisWelCaveWW1625_FD_202498 | JGI IMG/M metagenome (GOLD analysis project Ga0247727, IMG submission 202498) | Biofilm microbial communities from Wishing Well Cave, Virginia, United States - WW16-25 | ecosystem: Environmental > Aquatic > Deep subsurface > Groundwater > Cave microbial mat | place... | reverse complement strand
CGGGGAAAGATCCGCAACATAGTCATAGTATAGTCCATTCGCGGTTCATTTTATTAGGCGGGAGATTAAATTCAATACCCCTCTTGGGAGGGGTTTTATTAGCGCTGATACGCCGGAAAAAATATCCCCGCCTCGTTCTTTGTGGGGGAGGTTGAATCGTCATTCTGCCGTATATGAAACACGTTCACAGGCGGATGCTTATTTTGACGCGCGTACGTATGATGGGAGCGTATTGCTTTGCTTTCCAAATCTCCTCACAAGAAGAAAGCAAACAAGGTTGTTGAGGCGGACGCCAGGGCTACGCAACCTGGCTCCGCCTCACTCCGTTATTGAGCGAAGGAGGCAGCCGGCGCTTATACGACCATGAATGAGTTTTATCACATCCATATCCATTTTTGAATTCAAGGAGAGAAGAGCATGAAGAAAAACCTGTTTTCAGTTTTGAGTCTGCTGGTAACGTTGAGTATGGCGCTCGCGTCATGCGCGCCCGCCGCCACCGCCACCGAACCCCCCGCGGCAGCGACTGAGCAACCCGCGGCCACCGAAGCGCCGACTGAAGCGCCCGCGGTCACCGAAGCCCCCACCGAACCTCCCACAACCCGCACCGGCGCATGGGTGGACGAGGTGGTCTTTACCAAGCAGGATTCCGCCGAAGCCGCCGTTTCGCAATTGAACGCCGGCGATATTGACATCTATGCTTATACCGTCGCCGAAGCGCCGGTGTATGAAGCGCTTCAAGCCAGCGCGGGACTGACCTCGGCGCAATTGGTGGGGTCGAATAACAGCATGATGTTCAACCCCGCGACCTTCGCCAGCGGAAAATTCAACCCGTTTGTAGACCGCGAGTTCCGCGAAGCCATGAATTACCTGGTGGACCGCAACTATGTAGTGCAGGAAATTTACAAAGGACTGGCGATTCCCAAATTCACCAACCTGACGACCGTGTTTCCCGATTATGCGCGTTACGCCGATATTGCGCGTGAGCTGGAGGCAAAATACGCCTATGACATGGATAAAGCCAACGAGATAGTTACCGCGCGCATGGAAGCCCTCGGCGCGACCAAAGAAAACGACAAATGGACATACAACGGCGAGCCGGTGGTTTTGATTGAACTGATCCGCGTGGAGGACAACCGCCGCCCAATCGGCGATTACTTTGCCAACCAGTTGGAAAGCATCGGTTTTACCGTGGATCGCCAGTATAAGACGCGCAGCGAGGCTTCGCCGATTTGGAATCAAAGCGATCCTGCCGACGGTTTGTGGCATATCTATACGGCTGGCAACATCAACCCAAATATCGTCCGCGATGAAGGCACAAACTTCAGCGGCTATTACACCAACCGCGCCGGCCCCAGCCCGATCTACCAGTCCTATCAGCCTTCCGCCGATTTCGACGCGGCCGCGCTGGCATTGGAGAGCAATAACTTCAAATCATTGGACGAACGCCGCCAATTGTTTGAAACCGCCCTGCGCCTCTCCATGGAAGATTCGGTGCGTATCTTTGTCGTGGATGAAGCCAGTTTCTCGCCGCGCGTCAATACGTTGAGCGTCGCTTCAGACCTGGCGGGCGGAACGCAAGGCTCGCAGATCTGGGGGCAAACCATTCGCTTTGCCGGTAAGGAAGGCGGCGGCGCCCGAATTTCCCAGCCGGGTATTTTGGTGGAGCCGTGGAACCCGCTTTCGGGTTCGAACTGGATTTACGATTCGATGCCGCAACGCGGCACGAGCGACAACGGCGTGATCATTGACCCCTATACGGGTCTGGCTTGGCCCCAACGGCTTGAGCGCGCCGAGGTGGTAGGCAAGGAAGGCTTGCCCATGACCAAGACCCTCGATTGGGTGGACTTGTCCTTCGAGCCGGAAGTGCAGGTGCCGGCCGACGCGTGGATTGATTGGGACGCGGCAAACCAGAAGTTCATCACCGTCGGCGAAAAATTTCCCGCCGGCTTAACCGCCAACACCAAAGTGACCGTGTACTATCCCGGCGATTTGTTTGATACAGTCACGTGGCACGACGGCAGTCCGTTGAGTCCGGCGGACTTTGTGATGAACATGATCCAGGTGTTCGATCAAGCCAAACCCGAAAGCGCGATCTATGACGAGGCGACTGTCGGCTCGACCGAAGGGTATCAGAGTCACTTCAAGGGCGTCCGCATTGTTTCGACGAACCCATTGACGATTGAGACATACGACGACACCTATCAGTTGGACGCCGAGTCCCTCATCGCCAACTTCGCCCTGTACCCCAACCCCACCTGGTGGCCCCAATACGCGTATGGCGAATCCCCCTGGCATACGATTGCATTGGGTTATCTCGCCGAATCAAATAACGAACTGGCTTTTTCCACCGATAAAGCCGGCGCGCTCTCAGTGGAATGGATAAGCTTTGTCAGCGGACCCAGCCTTGAGATTCTCAAGAAGTATCTCGACCAGGCAAACGGCGAAAGTTTCATTCCGTATGCCGCGACGCTTGGGGAATTCATCACCGCCGATGAAGCCAGGGCGCGTTATGAAAACCTGGACGCGTTCTATGCGGAGCATAATCACTTCTGGGTGAACGCGGGACCCTTCGTTCTCGATAAGGTCTTCCCCACCGAACAGACGCTGACCCTCAAGCGCTACGAAGCGTATCCCGATAACGCCGCGAAATGGGGTCGGTTCGGCGGCGCCAGGATCGCCGAAGCCGAAGTGGACGGCGCGGGCCAGGTGCAGATCGGTTCCGAGGCGGCGTTTGACGTGTATATTTCCTTCCAGGGCGAGCCGTATGCAAACGCCGATCTGAGCGATGTGAAGCACCTGCTCTTCAATGCCAAAGGCGAACTGGTTGAGACCGGCGCGGCAAACGCGCTGGAGGATGGGCTGTATCAAGTCACCCTCTCAGCCGATACAACTTCCAAACTGGAGGCGGGCTCGAACAAGCTCGAATTGGTGGTCGTTCCCTCGGTGGTGAGCGTACCCACCTTTGCGGCGTTTGAGTTTGTGACGACAAAATAATATGTTGCGGGTTCAAGTTCATCCAGCAGTTGAACTGCTGGATGAACGCGCAAAACCTTGCGAAGGCCTGTCCTGAGGGCGAAGCTCGAAGGATCGATCCTTCGCAAGGTTTTACACAACTCTAAAGGAGCGAGAGTCATGGCTGAGTTAACCCTTCGACCCGAATCCGCCGTCCCTGAGACGCTGCCCAGGAAAAAAGCGCAAAATCCCGTAGTCCGCGTGACGCGCTATGTGCTGGCTCGCGTCGCCACGCTGTTAGTCACTGTGATCGTGGGCGTCTATCTCACGATCTTGATCGCCAACATGGGCGGTTATGTGGACCAGATCCAGCGCGCCCAGATCCGCGAGGAAATCCAGCAACTCGCGTTGAACAACGCCGCGTTCAAACAGATGAGCGTGGAGGAACGGAATCAACGCATGGAGGAAATGGCCCTGCTGCGCGAAAAACGGGTGGGACTCGACCAGCCGTTTGCGATTCGCAGTTTCCGTTTTTTGTCGAACGCGCTGACGTTGAACCTGGGCTGGACTCAGAACATGACCAGCGACTCCGGCTCGAAGCAGGTGCGTAACATTATGCTGGAGCGCCTGCCCGCCACGCTATTGTTATTTGCCACCTCGAACGTTCTGTTGTTCTTTGCGAGCATCTACATGGCATTAACGCTTTCGCGGCGCTATGGCAGTACGCTGGATAAGATCATCGTTTCGCTTGCGCCCTCGGGTTCCGCGCCCAGCTGGTTCTATGGTGTCTTCCTGATCGTCATCTTTGCCGCGGCGCTGCGCGTCCTGCCGTATGGGGGCATGGTCATGGCGCCTCCGCCTGAAAACCGCTTTGATTATTTTTTGAGCGTCATGCAGCACCTGATTCTGCCGGTGACCGCCATTACGCTCAGCACCGTCTTCCTCAACATTTATAACTGGCGCACCTTCTTCCTGATCTATTCCAGCGAAGATTACGTGGATATGGCAAAAGCCAAGGGGCTGAACGACCGCGCCCTCGAGCGCCGTTACATCCTGCGCCCAACCCTGCCCAATATCATTTCCACCTTTGCGCTCACGCTCATCTATCTGTGGCAGGGCGCGCCCATTACCGAATCTGTATTCAATTGGCCCGGGCTTGGAAGTACCATTGTGCACGCCATCGGCTTGTATGAAACGCCGGTCATCGTCGGCACAACCGTCATCTTCGCCTACCTGCTGGCGCTCACCGTCTTCATGCTCGATCTTATCTACGCCATCGTTGACCCGCGCGTCAAAGTGGGAAGCGGGAGTTGAACATGGAGCGCTTCAAACAATCTGTCCGCGAAATAGCGCGCTACCCATCCGCCATCGGCGGCTCGTTGATTATCCTCTTTCTCATTGGGCTTTCAGTCTATACCATGACGACCATTCCCTATCAGGAGGCGATTCGCCTTTGGCGCGGCGGACCCGATGTCTGGTATCACAATCCCGCAACCGTGCCGCCGACGTGGGTAAATTATTTCCGGCGCGATAAACTCCCCGAAACGTTTACGATCAATTCTGAAAACCTGGAGAGGGATATTCAGGACACCGAGGACGGCCGGCAGATCAACATCGCCATGCCGTTCGATTATTCCTTCGACTCGTTCCCCCAGGAGTTGACTCTCTACTTCCACGCGCAGTTTCTCGAAAAGCAACCGTATGTGTCCATCACGCTTCAAACGCCGGATGGACGCGACATCCGCATCGCCGACTTTTCAGTGGATCACACCCAGACCTACATCTTTTCACAGGACACACGCCTCACGCGCCGACTAAAAGGCCTGACTCCGCGCGAAGGAATTTTTCTCAACCTCGACTCTGGCTCTACAACTCCCGTAAAAGGGAAATACATTTTGAACCTCAAAGTCCTCACGTTTGAAAAGGACGCGGATGTGAGAGCCGAGTTCGTGGTCTACGGTCAGGTGGCGGGCTGGGCGGGGACGGATCACCAGCGCCGCGATATCGGGGTCGCGTTGTTGTGGGGCACGCCCATCGCCCTCGCGTTTGGCTTGCTTGCCGCGCTGGGCGCTACCGTCACCACCATGTTTATCGCGGCGGTCGGCGTGTGGTACGCCGGATGGGTGGACGGTTTGATCCAGCGTATCACGGAAGTCAACCTGGTATTGCCTTTCCTCTCCATTCTGATCATGGTGGGCGCGTTCTACTCGCGCAGTATCTGGGTGATTCTGGGAGTCACCATCCTGCTGGGCATCTTCGGCGGATCGATCATCACCTACCGTTCCGTCTTTTTGCAGGTCAAAGAGTCGCCTTATATCGAAGCGGCGCGCGCGTACGGCGCGGGGAGCATGCGTATCATCCTGTTCTATCTGATCCCGCGCGTGATCCCATTGCTGATTCCTCAAATGGTGACTCTGATCCCAACGTACGTATTCCTTGAGGCGTCGCTTGCCGTGCTGGGCTTGGGCGATCCTGTGTTGCCTACGTGGGGCAAGGTGATTACGGACGCAATCGCCAACGGCGCGCTCTTCCAGAATCAATACTATTGGGTATTGGAGCCCGCTTTTCTCTTGATGCTCACCGGGCTGGCTTTTGCCATGCTCGGCTTCGTGCTGGATCGAATCTTCAACCCGAGATTGCGCGGCGTTTAGTCCGCTGGTCGAGTAGCCCCGTGATTGTCGGGGCGTATCGAGACCAGCATGTCGTAAAGCTATCCTTTCACAAGATTGCTCTTGTCAACTGCTGGTCTCGATACAGCGGCCGAGGCGAGTAGTCGCGCAAGGATACATCGAATCCCGCCGCTTACTCGACCAACGATGAATCTATACCATGATGAACCCATCCGTACAACTCCTCCAAACCCAAAACCTCACTCTGCACTTCCGCGCGCTCAAGGGCGTTGTGCGCGCGGTGGACGGCGTGGACTTTGAGTTATCGTCGAATCGCGCGGTGGTGATCCTCGGCGAATCGGGTTGTGGGAAGACCTCGCTCTCAAAGGCCCTGCTGCGCCTCCTGCCGCGCAATGTGGATAGATACGAGGGCAAAGTCTACCTGCAAGGCTCGGATGTGATGACCTACGACGACGAGGAATTCCGAAAGAATGTGCGCTGGCTCGGCATCTCGCTGGTGCCACAAGCCGCGATGAATTCGTTGAACCCGGTGATGAAAGTGGGCGACCAGGTGGCGGAACCCGCCATCGTCCATTTGGGACTGAGCAAAGCCGACGCCATGGGACTCGTCCGCAAGATGTTTCAGCACGTTGGCGTGCCGTTTGATTTTGTGGATCGCTATCCGTTTGAATTAAGCGGCGGGATGCGCCAACGCATCGCGCTGGCGATGGCGCTCGTCACCAGCCCCAGCCTGATCGTCCTCGACGAACCGACCTCGGCCCTCGACCTGCTCACGCAGGCCAACATCATGAATGTGCTGAAACGCATCAAGCATGAACTTGGCACATCCTATATTTTGATCACCCACGACATCGCCACCTCCAGCGAACTCGCGGACGAGGTGGCGATCATGTACGCCGGTCAGATCGTGGAAACGGGACGCGCCCGCGATTTCTTCCCTGCGCCGCTGCATCCATACGCGCAGATGTTGATGGCGAGCGTCCCGCGCCTGCGCAGCGACTCGGACCCGATGTTCATCACCGGTCAGCCGCCCAGTCTGTTGAACCCGCCGAAGGGTTGCCGCTTTGCGGCGCGTTGTCCCTTCCGCATGGAGAAGTGCAGCGAGGAACCGCCGGTGATTCACAAAGAAAATCGCAAAGTCAAGTGCTGGTTGTATGCATAAAGAAAATTCAAAAGGTCCGTTTGAACCTGCTCGTCTTTCTCACGCATGACTGTCGTCGCCTCGGTATGATGGAATGTTTGAAAGGTTTGCAGACCGGCTTCGGTTCGGCGACGGAGAAGAGAAAATGATTGTCACTGAATCACGAGAGGCGCTCATGGATAAACTTAAAGTAGAGGCGAGTGAAATCCTGTTGTCTGTGCAGGACCTTCACATCTGGTACGAACTGCGCCGACTCGGATTCGGTCACGCGGGCTATGTGCGGGCGGTGGACGGCGTCAGTTTTGATCTGGCTGAAGGGGAGACGATAGCAGTCGTCGGGGAGTCGGGATGCGGCAAGTCCAGCCTGATGAAAACGATCCTCGGCTTGAACGTTCCAACGAAAGGGAAGGTGGTTTTCGACGAGGAGAATTTATCCGGGTTGAACGGCGAGGCGCTGAGGAAATATCGTTTCAAGGTCGGTTACGTTCAGCAGGACCCGTATGGCGCGCTGCCGCCGTTTATGAACGTTCAAAAAATTTTGGAAGAGCCGTTGATCATCAGCGGCATGAAGAGCGCCGATGAACGGCTTGAACGCATCCACAAAGTGATGGGCGAGGTGAAACTGCATCCGGTGGAGGATTATCTGCAAAAGTTCCCGCACATGTTGAGCGGCGGACAGCAGCAGCGCATCGTGATCGCGCGCGCCATGCTGCGCGAACCGAAGTTGATCGTCGCCGACGAGCCGGTCTCGATGCTGGACGCGTCGGTGCGCGTGGAGATTCTCAAACTGATGCACGCGTTGCAAGAGTCGCACGGGCTTTCGGTGATCTACATCACGCACGATCTTTCGACGGTGAAATATTTTTCGGCGCGCATCTTTGTGATGTACGCGGGCAACCTGATCGAAAAAGCCGAAACGCGCGCCCTGCTTGAAAATCCCCTGCATCCGTATACATTGGCTTTGCTCGCCGCCACCTCCGACCCCGACGCGCGCAACGCCGATGAGTACAAGGAAGTGCCGCCCGGCGAACCGCCGAGTTTGGTGAACCCGCCCAAGGGCTGCCGCTTCCATCCGCGTTGCGCGCAAGCCATCGCGGGTTTGTGCGATGAAAAATTCCCGCCGGATTTTGAACCCGAACCGAATCATTTTGTGGCTTGCTGGTTGTATCAATCATGAACTCTCCCCGCTTCCTCCTCGCCCTCGGCTTGATCCTGTTGCTCATGGGCTGGATCATCCCGGTCTTGATCGTCATATACGCGATCCCGTCCACCTTGTTTTTGAACTTTTTGGGTTGGGCGCTCTCCGTGTCAGGGTTGTTCCTCGGCTTCATCGGCGCGGCGATGCTGGGCAGGGTGGATCATAACTAACCTTCGCCCAGCGCAAACCCAACCGCCTCCTCCAGCGACATCTTTTTGCCCGCCTCATACGCGTCTGAAAACGCGGCTTCGCCCATCTCCGCGAGACACGCCGCGATGATCTTATCCACATCCGCCTGCTCGAGGCGTGGACGTGGATCGCCAATTCGTTCGCGCGCGGTGTTTGCCCAGCCTGTCACCTGAACGGCGATCTCAACTTTACCAACTGCAACAAATACTCCAGCCATACCCTCCAGAGCGAACGCGACCCCTATCTCGTTTTTATCGTTGAAAAAATCTCGCGCAGTTTCCGCAAGGATTTCCTGCGCTTCAGTAATATTCCCACGATACAAGGCGAGATAACCCAAGTGAGAACGAGAAAAGAGATAGCTCATCCGACGGCCATATTCTTCATCAATATCCACAGCTTCTTTGAGACTGGCGTATGCCTGCTCAAAATCGCCTTTTATCGCGGCGATTCGTCCATAAGAGACAAGAATTTCTGGCATTTCGCTTCTGATATTTAATTCTCGAAACAAGATAGCGGCCTCGTCAAGTATTTTTTGCGCCGATTCAATATCATTATTCAGCATTTCTAATCTTGCTAATTCAGCCATACATTCCGCCATTAATCGCAGATCGCCCGCCTTTTGAAAGAGAGTAAGCGCTTTTTCCACGTAGGAATGGCGATCCTGCCGGCCCCAGCCCATTAAGTAAAGCGCGTATGCTGTTCTCCATACATCTTTAACCGATTGGGCTAAGGTTAGCGCTTGCTGGCTAAATTCCACTGCTTCGGAGGGATTTACAACACCTGCCATTAATAGAAGTGCATCTACTTGGCCGTATTTATCGCCATAAATCCTGTATAACTCCAAGCATTCCTGTGCAATTGAGCGCGCATCAGCAAAACGTTCAAGCCAATTTATAAGCCGCCCCAGGGCACACAAAGCATTTGCTCTTACATGTGGATAGGCTTTAGACTCCGGCTTTTGGACAAACCCTTCCAGCCAGCGGGTTCCCTCACGTACATCGAAGATTTCCCAAAATATATTCAGCCTGCCGGATATATACAGTCCTGCCTCCACATCATCGGTTTCATCGGCCCATTCCAACGCGGCGCGGATATTGTCGCGCTCGTCATTCAAGCGCGCATACCATTCCATTTGCGCGGGGCCTTTCAGCGCGGATTCTGCCTGTTCGGAGAATTGCAAAAAATATTTCAAATGCCGCGTGCGAATATTCTCTTCTTGACCTGATTCGACTAATTTTTTACGTAGATATTGGCGGACAATTTCATGGAAGCGGTAACGCGTCTCGCGACCCGTTTCCCGATCCACAACGACCAGCGATTTCTTCACAAGCGCGCTGATTAAATCCAGGGTATCGGCATCGCATACCGCCTGCGCGGACTCAAGAGTCCAGCCGCCTGCAAAGACCGAAAGTTGCCGCAGAAATGTTTGTTCCGCTTCACTGAGCAATCCCCAACTCCAATTCATCGAAGCCTGCAGCGTTTGATGACGCGGCAACGTTGTTCTGCCGTCGCCTGACAGCAACGCGAAAGAATCATGCAATTGTTTCAAAATCTCTTCGACTTGCAGGGTATTCACGCGCGCCGCCGCGAGTTCAATCGCCAGGGGGATTCCATCCACGCGGCGGCAAATGTCCGCTACGGTTCGAGCGTTTTCTTTTGTCGAGGTAAAGGATGATAAAGCCAGTGCCGCGCGTTCAGTGAATAATCGAACGGATTCATATTCATTCATTTTCTCGGGCATAGCATCGTCAGTCTCAGGAATGGAAAGAGACGACAGTTGGTAGGTCGCTTCGCCTTCCATGTTCAACGTCTCGCGGCTGGCGGCAAGGACTTTGAGATGCGCGCAATTTTTCAACAGGGCATCGAGTAACTGTACGCAGGCATCCAGCAGGTGTTCGCAGTTATCGAGGATAAGCAAAACGGTTTTTTCACGCAGTACATTCATCAATATTTCGACGACTGGGCGATTGGGTCCCTCTCGTATATCGAATACAGAAGCGACCGTTTGTGGGACAAGCGCCGGGTCGGAAAGCGAATCCAACGCGACGAACCAGACCCCGTTGGGAAAATCATCCAGAAGTTTTTGTCCCGTTTGCAGCGCGAGACGCGTCTTGCCGATGCCGCCCGCGCCCGCAAGCGTGACCAGTCGATTCTTCGCGATGAGATGGACGATCTCATCCTGTTCTTTTTCACGCCCAATGAAACTGGTCAACAAGGCGGGTAAATTCGTGATGAGTTTGCTCGTGAAAGAATCAACCAACCTTGCTGGAGAGTCCGCGAGTCCGCGCGCAAATCTCAGCCAGGCGTCGCGCTCGTTCGGAGGCGCGCCAAGTTTCTCCAGCAATATCTGCGCCAGTTCTTTGGAGGGTTTGAGAGTCCCCGCTTCGATGCGGCGCAACGTAATCCGCGCGCAACCGACCTGGTCCGCCAGAGCCTGCTGGGTCAGGTCCAACATGCGTCGGCGCTGATGCAGCCATTCTCCAAATGAGTTCTCGTCAATCAATTCTTTTTTCATTGACATCCCAATAAATGGTAAGTTGCCTCCGACGGGCTTTGGCAACGCCAGCTTGCCTGATTTCGACTTGTATCATATTTTATATCCATTTTGGCGTTATGGAAACGGGTCGAGATTGGTTAAATCAGCGGCAGATTGAGAGAAAGGAGAATCACATGCGCAAGAATTTCATAACCCTTATTTTTCTCGCCGCGCTGACGCCCTTCGTTGCCGCCTGCGGCGCGCAGTCCCCTCAAGAACATGAACAGGCTGTACCCGAAGCGACTTCGTATCAAATAATACTTGGCAAATCCCTGAGCGACAAGGATGTGGCAGAATTCATCGTCGGCAACAATTGTTCCAGCGCCGGTCCGTTCCAAGTGTGCAAAGACGCGGGCATGGCTTTGTGGATGGACTCAAACCAGGTTGTGAAAACGGTCTATATGTATTCCGGGAATGTGGATGGCTTCAAGCGCTACAGAGGCAAACTGCCTTTTGGTCTGACCTTTTATGACCCCATGTGGAAAGTCGAGGAGAAGTTGGGGGAATTGGGCGCGGAGGATGAAACGCAAGCCGCGCCCGGGGCTGGCTTGCCCGATGAAGGGCGTTCTCCCGATCACATTCACTTCTGGGCTGTTTACAAACAATTGGGCCTGGTTGTTATATACGACTCTGGAATCGCGGACCCCGACGCGTACATCTATGCCGTTCTGGTAAGCATGTAGTTGATGCGTAGGGGACGTTAGAGAATGTCCCTTTCGGCGTAAGAGACAGGGGCATTGAAAGTCTCTTCTCCTGAACCGCGACCAGGAGCGCTGCCCGGTCGCGGTCTTGGTTTTTCAATTTTCTCTCAATGCATATGCGACGGCTTCACTGAGAGTCATCTTTTTCCCCACCTCGCAGGCCGCGGCAAACGCTTCCTCGCCCAGCGCGGCGCGGGCGGCGGACAGGTCGCGTTCTTCGCGTTCGACAGGCGACAAAATAAAACGGAACGTTTCATGCGCCGCCTCGACCGCGCCGAACAGGCGCGCCGCGCGCGGCATCTCGCCGCGCGCGACAGCCAGCAATGCAAATGACTCCAATGAGCGGGCAATGCCGGGACGGTCCCCGGTCCCGCGCCGAATCGTCAATGCCTCGCGGTGAAGCGCGTAGGCCGTCTCATAATTCCCGCGCGAGTGCGCCACTTTCCCCAGCCCATACAGCGCGAGCGCGACAATAAACCTGCCGTCCAGTTCCCTGCCAAGCGCCAGCGCCTCTTCAAATTTCCTGCCCGCCTGCTCATACTCGCCCCGCGCCCAGGCCACCTCTCCCAAGCCGTAAAACACATTCGCCAATCCCCATTTGTTTCCGATTTCGCGAAAAAGGGCGACGGCTTGTTCAAGCATTCCGGATGCCTGTTCGTAATTGCCCTGGGAGCGCGCCATGGCACCGAGGTCGTACAGCACAAAGGCGACAGCCCTTTCCTCATCCACACCGCGCCCGAGGGCGAGCGCCTCCTCATAGCTTTTGGCGGCGCGCCCATAATCTCCCTGCGCCCAGGCGGTTTCCCCCAACGAGTAATATGTAGTGGACGCGAAGAACCTGTTTCCGACCTCGCGGAAAAGGCGCGCGGCTTCTTCGTACAACGGGGTCGCCCGCTTGAAGTCGCCCTCCAGGAAAGCAATGTTTCCCAGTTGCGCCAGCGAAAACGCGATCCCATCTTTATCGCCTCTTTCCCTTTTCAGGATCAGGGACTCCTCCCAAACCTTTCCCGCCTGTTCATAATTCCCCTGGCTCAACGCGATATCTCCTAACGTGTTGAGACATTCCGTGACGCCGAATTTGTCCCCCGCTTCTCGAAATAAAGCCAGGCTTTCTTCAATCAATTTTCTTGCCTTATCGCTGTTTCCCTGGTAGGATGCCGCCCCGCCCAAGCCCCAGAGTGAATAAGCTTTAACCTGCCTCCCCTCCATGCCCATCTCCCCGGATAATGCCAGACTCTCCTCCAATAGCGGCAACGCGCCTCCGGGGTTGGATTGGAAAAGCTTGAGCAACCCGCTCGCCAGGAGCGCCTGCGCGCGGACGGACATGAGGTCCCTCCCGTTGCCAGCCTCCGCCTGCATGGTCAGGGCGCGCTCCAGCCATTCAATGCCCTCGCTGGCATGGCCGCGCAGATGCCATAACCAGAATAGCGCCGCGGCGAGTCGCAGTCCCTCTTCGATATTTTTGCCTGTCAAAGGCGTCGAAGCGTCGAATTCCAGCGACCATTCCAACGCCGCGCGCAAATTGTCGAGTTCATTCTCCAGCAGGTCCAGCCATAGCACTTGATGCGCGCCGCGCAATTCCGGCGCGGCGCGTTCCGCCAGTGTCAGGAAATATTCAAGATGCCGGTCACGGATGCGTTCGCCGCCGCCAGCCGCCAGCAATTTGTCGCGCGCATATTGCCGGATCGTCTCCAACAGCCGATAGCGGATCTCCGCGCCGCGCGCGCCGTGCGCGCGATCCGCGCTGGCCAGGGATTTGTTGACGAGTTGGATCAGCAGATCCAGGATTTCGTCAGGCTGGATGCCCTCGCCGCAACAGATCGCCTCAGCCGCCTCCAGCGTCCAGCCGCCCGCGAACACAGAGAGGCGCTGCAACAGGACGCGTTCAATTTCGGGCAACAGGTCGTAACTCCAATCAATCAATGATTGCAGGGTTTGGTGACGCGGCAGGGCGGCGCGGCTTCCGCCGGCGAGCAATCGAAAGCGGTTATCGAGCCGCGCCGCGATCTGATCGACGCGCAGGACCTGAACGCGCGCGGCCGCCAATTCAATCGCCAGGGGGATCCCATCCAGGCGGTAACAGATTTGGGCGATGGCGGGCGCGTTGTCTTTCGTCACCGTGAAGCCCGGCAATACGGTCTCGGCGCGTTCGATAAATAATCGCACGGCTTCGAATTGAGTCAACACCTCGAATGGCGGCAGGCGGCGCGCGTCGGGCGTCGAAAGCGACGGCACGCGGAAGGGCGACTCCCCGGCGATGCCCAGCGCTTCACGACTGCTGACGAGGATAAATATATGCGGACAGGCATGGAGCAGGGTATTCACAAATTGCGCGCTGGCTTCCACCAGATGCTCGCAGTTATCGAGGATCAGCAACAATTCCCTCGTCCGCAGATAATCCGTTAGCAAGGTCATGATCGGGCGGTTTGAGGATTCGCGGATGCCCAGGACGTTCGCGACAGTTTGCGGCAGGAGCGCGGGATCAGACAATGGCGCCAGTTCAACCAGCCACGCGCCATCCGGGTAAAACTCCAGGAACTCGGCGGCGATCTGCAGGGCGAGGCGGGTCTTGCCGGTGCCGCCCGGTCCTGTGAGCGTCACCAGACGCGCGTCCCAAAGCAGGCGCTTCGCAGCCTCCATCTCCTTTTCACGACCAATGAAACTGGTCACTTGCAACGGCAGGTTATTGGGGAACGCGTCGAGGGACTTGAGCGGGGGAAAATCGGATGGGAGATCGGGCGCGATCAATTGGAAGATGCGCTCAGGGCGGACAAGGTCTTTGAGGCGATGTTCGCCCAAATCCAGCAGGCTTACATTCTGGGGCAAATCATCGCGCACGAGATCATAGGTGGGTTGTGTCAGTAGCGCCTGCCCGCCATATCCCACTCCCAAAAGGCGCGCCACGCGATTGAGCGCCGGACCGACATAATCGTCGCCGCGCTCCTCAGTGACGCCGGTATGCAGAGCCATACGCACGCGGATCGGAGTGGACTTGGGCCACGGCTCAACGTGTAACGCGCGCTGCGCCTCCAGCGCGGCGGACACAGCCTCGGTCGCGGTGTCAAAAGCGATTTGAAACGCATCGCCGATCATCTTGTAGGCATAACCGCCGTGCGACGCCGCCGTTTCGCGAATGATGCTTTCATGCCGCGCGTGCGCGGACTTCATCTCCTCGGGATATCCCTCCCAGAGTTGTGTGCTGCCTTCAATATCGGTGAAGAGAAAGGTGACGGTGCCGGTGGGGAGGCGCTGCCCTGCCCCCGAAGGGGGTGTCGAAGGGTTAGTCATGGGATTCTTCCAGGGCATATTTTACCGCTTCATCCAGCGTCATTTTCTTGCCCTCCTCATACGCGTCCGAAAACGCGGCTTCGCCCATCTGCGCGAGGCACGCCGCGATGATTTTGTCCACATCCGCTTGCTCAAGGCGTGGACGTGTGTCGCTGATTTTTTCACGTGCGGCATCCGCCCAGCCGATTAGCCGCGCGGCAATTTTGGAATTGCCAACTTCAATGTATAAGCCAGCCATTCCTTCCAATGTGAACGCAACCCCAATCTCATTGTTGTCGTTCAGGAATTCGCGCGCAGTTTCGGTAAAAATATTGCGCGCCTCGTTTCGATTCCCCTCGCGCAGAGCAACGTAGCCCAGAC
>Ga0247727_10011960_pt1 | contig 14998 bp, 10 predicted proteins | sample WisWelCaveWW1625_FD_202498 | JGI IMG/M metagenome (GOLD analysis project Ga0247727, IMG submission 202498) | Biofilm microbial communities from Wishing Well Cave, Virginia, United States - WW16-25 | ecosystem: Environmental > Aquatic > Deep subsurface > Groundwater > Cave microbial mat | place... | reverse complement strand
CGACCAGATGAAAAGGGAGATGGAACGATTGCTCAAGGAGACGAATGCCGGAGTGAGGCAAAGTGAGCCATACGGCGCGCGGCTTTAGATGAGATTAAAACCTTCTTGAAAAAGAGCTTTAGAATTCTTATCTTAAAACAGCATTTATAAGATTTGTTCCGCTGAGAGCAAAATGTCGAGGTTTGAAAATGCAAAATCATCAAATAGTAATGGAAGAGATAGCCGATCCGCAAGAGATCGCCGCCTCGAAAGCAAGGCGCAAAAAATTCGAACACAATTTCGCCTGGTTGCAAGCGCACGCCGCGGAAGTGTACACGCAACACCGCGGCAAATGTTTATGTATTGCCGGCGAAGGGCTTTATGTTGCGGATACGCCTCAGGCAGCCCGTTTATTAGCCATCGCCACGCACCCCGAAGATGACGGGTGGTTTATTCATTTAAAAAAAGCTTTATAAATTGTTTTGCCTTAAATGGTTTTGTCTTTCAATAAGTATCCGAAGAATTAAATTTTTCCATCTGTTGCGTTGTTTCTATCCGTTGGGTAAATTTTTAACCCTGCTTGGTTGCGGCTTTGTCCGCGTTGTGCTGGATTGAGGATCAATTCTCTCCGAGAATAAAGATTCAAGTAGCAGATAGGACAAAGCTGGAGCCGGTCGTCGACACTGGATTTAACGGGCACTTAGTTCTTCCGAAGAAGAGCACGAGGGGCAAAGGCCAATGAGCATTGGCGAACGGTGGAAATTTTTGGACGATGATGAAAGACCAACCCAGCCGCGTCAACCGCCGGCGCGCTCCCGTTTGCGGCGCCGGCATTCTTGTGGTGACCATCACGAGCCTCGCCATCAATCCGCCGACATTTGCCATTCAAGCTCCACTACCAACCTCCGCATCGACACCGCTTAATAATTCGCGCCATTCCATTCAAACCGAGCGCCAATATTTCTCCGCCTTGCATGCCGCCGACTCCACGGCGTTTCAAAATGAGTTTGCAGCGGAATTTTTGCTCGTCCTCAATAAAACGCTGCGGCAATCTTATGATAGCTTAACAACGATTGCCGAACGCAAAGCGTTTGTCGAATATTATTGGAAAGCGAGCAATCCCGCGCCGCTGTTGTCAATCAACTTGCGTTTGACGGAACATCTGCGCCGCCGCGAATTTGCGCGTCAAAATTTTCCGGCGCCCGAGCCGCCGTATTTTGACGATCGCGGCAAATATCATCTGAAATATGGCAAGCCGATCAATCGCTTCGAGGATCCCGGCGGCTTGCGGCGCGTCGGCTTTTTCAGTTCCGCCAACTATCGCGCCATCCAAAGCCAATATTCCTACAAAGGCGGCCCGGAAGAGCATTACACCCTGAACGCCAACGAGAGCTGGGCCTACCCGAACCTCGCGCGCGATTTCGTCGTGCACTTCGTCAAAGCCGGCCCGACTTTTCGCGAGATCGAAAGCTTGACGGAGGTTCTGGCTTCGCATCAAAAGAAAAACCTGTCGTGGCAATGGAGCGATCTCATCAAACAAAGGGCGGCGATCTCCCCATTTTTGGGCCAAACCGCGCAGCAAATCGAAAAATTCGAATCCGCGATCATTGCCGCCGCCGGCAATCCGAATCGTCCCGGCTTATTGCGCGCCGACGTGCAATCCGTCTCCGAAAGATTGCTGGAAGTTGCGAGAAACAACGACGACGCCGTGAGCAAAGTGCGGCGTGATTTGCCGGCCAACGGCTATGAAGTGATGAATGCCGGCAATCGGCTCGCTTTTCAAGAAACCATCGCGCAATTTCGCGGCGCCAACGGCCATACCCGCGTCGAGATCACTTTCCTCGCGCCGCTCCAAAAAAACTTTGTGGATCGGCTCGATTCGTTGACGCGCGACACCGTCGCCGTCGAATTTGCCTGGCTGCTGCGCGATGAGAATCTCGACTCGCTGGCGGCGCAACGCCGGGAAAATACTTTTCCGGCCCAATGGGCCGCGTCGGAAAATCTCCCGAACGCCGTGGGCCGCCTTTCGTTTCTCGCTTCGCCGCAACCGGTGGAATTGATTTTGCAAATGCAAAGCCGACGTCTGGACAAACTGGGTTATGCGAAAAAAGCGCTCGCCATTCGCGATTTCAGTGGCAGTGAATTGATGCTCAGCGACTTGCAGTTTTACGCCGAAGTCAAAACCGAAAAGCAAAGCCGGATGCTGCCGGTTATTGAAAAGCAAAATCTCCTGCTGGCGCCGTATCCGTATTTGAAAATTCATAAAAGCGCGCCGCTGTTCTGCTATTTTGAAATTTATAATCTGCGTTCCGCCGGCATTGCCGAATCTTACGAAATTACCTACAAAGTCATCTCCAACAACCGGCAGGAAAGCTTACTTAAAAAATTTTCTCGCTGGTTGACCGGCGGCAAAGAAACCGCGGTGAGTCTCTCGCAAACGCAGCCGGTGATGAATGACGCCGCGCAAGAATTGATCGTCCTCGACCTCGGCACTCTTCGCAGCGGCGCGCACCGGCTGGAAATCACAGTGGCCGATGCGAAAGACGCGAAAATCAGAGCGAGTGTGGCGAGAGAAATTGTTGTGGAAGAGTAAAAAGCGAAAAAAGCGAAGTCCGACTTGGGCAGCGAGAGTTTGCTAAATTAGGAAAATCTTCGCGCCCAAGTCGGACTTCACTTAACTCCCGGAGGTCTACCATGAATCGCTATCTGGTCATGAGCTTCATAAGTCTCGGCATTTTCCCGTTGTTTTTATCGCCGACTAGCGATGAGAAAATCAGCAGCAACTATCTTCATCGCACCTACTCCGCGCTTTTTCCCCTGCAACAGGCGCGCCTGGACTCCATCAAAACCGAAAAAGAATATCTCGCCGCGTTGCGCATCGCGGATGAGAAGATTTTTCAGAATGAATTTGAAGCGGAATTTCTGCTGCTGCTCGATAAACCACAAACGCTGGCATACGACAGTCTCGTGACATTGGAGGCGCGCAAAACTTATGTCGAAAATTATTGGAAAGCCACGAACCCCAACCCGCTGCTGCCGGAAAATGACTGGCTGCTGGACATTTTGAAACGCCGCGCTTATGCTCGCGAAAATTTCCCCGCGCCGGCGCCGCCGTATTTTGACGATCGCGGGAAATATTATTTCAAGTATGGCAAGCCGGCGCATCGGTATGAAGATAGCGGTGGCGATTATAAAAGTTGCTTAAATTGTGAGCGTTTTACCACGATACCGAATGCAAGTTGGTCGTATGAAAATGTCGTACACAATTTTTTGGTGCATTTTGTAAAAGACGGCGCGGTTTACCGCGAGACCGAGAATATGCTCTCTTTTTACGACGGCGGTAAGTTCCGAAATCCGGAGGTTTATCCGGAGCGGTGGAGCGCGCTTGTCAAATTAAGAGCTGCGGCCTCGCCGGTCTTCGGACGCGCGGCAGCTAAAATATTCGAGCTTGAAACTTCAAGGCTGCATGCGACGGCCTTTCCCAACAGCCGCACGGCGCTGGCGATGGAATGGCAAAAGCCGGAATCCATTATCTACGCGACCTTTTTACAAGCGCAGAACGAAATTCTCAGGGCGCGGCGCGAATGTCCGCCCGCAGCTCATGAAGAAATCAACGCCATCAACAAATTGAAATTTTCCGACGATCTCGCGCAATTTCGCGGCGCCGACGGCATGACGCGCGTCGAAGCCGCGCTGCTGTCGCCGCTTGAAAAAAATATCGTCAAAAGTATTTCTCGCTCGGTCGCTGAGACACTGCGCCTAACTTGCAGCGGCTTGGTGTCCAATCAAAAACTTGACGGCATTGCCAGTGATGACGCCGTCATTCAATATCCCGTCAAGCTCATTGCCGCCGAAAAAATTTCGCACGCCGTCGGCCGGCTGACTTTTTTGGCGCCGCCGCAAGAAGGCGACATGACGTTGCAAATCAAAGACGAGCGCAGCGGCAAGATCGGCTTTACGCGCCGGCCGCTCAAAATTCGTGATTTTCGCGGACAGCATCTGATGCTGAGTGACATTCAGTTCTTAACTGAGGTTGCCAACGCCAACCAGAGAAAAATTCTGCCGGTCTTCACCAAGGTCAACACCGCGGTCGCGCCTTATCCCTTCGAGAAAATTCGCCCATCAATTCCCTTGCTTTGTTACTTTGAAATTTACAATTTAAAAACCGCCGGCGTCGCGGAACAATACGAAATCGTGTACAAAGTCGTTTCGGAGAAAGGCGGCAACCAAGACGCCGCCATCAGCGTGAGCTCCACCCGCGCCGTCAGCGACGACACCGCGCCGGAGCTGATCGGGATTGATTTGCGCAAAGTCCCGAAAGGCAAACACCGTTTGGAAATTACGGTAACGGCGAGAAATAATCAAAGAATCACGGCGAGTGTTCAGAAGGAAATTTGGATTGATGATTGAAAAAATGTTTTTTGCCCACGGAAGCAGCAAGTATGCAAGTGGCAAGTGGGCAAGTGTTTCGCGCATGATTACAACTTGCAGCTTGCCAACTTGCTTTTCAATGGGGGTTCTATTTCTGTGGGCGTGTTTTCCGGAAATTGGCTTCGGCCAGACTGCCGAGCAACTACTCAAAGATTTAGCCTGCGCCAACTGCCATTCCGGCCTCGCGGTTGAAAGCAACATTCACGACAAAGCCCCGAATTTGAGCCATGCCGGTTTGCGATATAATCCCGGCCATCTGTTCGATTATCTGCAAAATCCCGCCCAAATTCGCCAGCACATTGGTCCGTCGCGCATGCCCAATTTTCATTTTGATAAAAAAGAAGCGTTGGCGGTGACTTTGTTTTTGGAGCAGCAAGTGCAAATTGAAGGAACGTGGCCGGAATATCCGAACGCCTTGCGAAATTATCAATCGGGACAACTCAATGCCGCGCAAACTGCCGAAGCGAAAAAGCTGCTCACCACCGAATTGCGTTGTACGAGTTGCCACAAGCTGGAGGGTGAAGGCGAAAACGCCTCGATTGATTTATCAACCCTCTCTTATCGTTTGCGCCCCGAATGGCTGCAAAAATATCTCGTCGCGCCGCATATTTTTGACGGCGTGAAAACGGCGATGCCGAATTTTTTCTATCAGCTTGACGTGAGCCGGACGAAATTTGCGCCGATGCTTTCCGGCGCGGATCAAATGATCCGGCTCACGACGCGATATTTGTTTTCTTTGAATCAGAAGAAAAGCGAGCAATTGCAAAAAGCTTATGAGCAAGCGAAATCGGCGCATCCCGAAATCAATGCCGCTCTCGGCGAGAAAATTTTTCTCGCGCAAAATTGTGTCGCCTGCCATCGGCATGCGGCGTTCTCTTTTCTGGCGATAAAAAACGCGCCCGATTTGAGCAACGAAGGCGGCCGCGTTAAAAAGGAATGGCTCGAGGCATATTTGAAAACGCCGCAACCGCTGCGGCCATTCGGTTTCTATCCGGGCTCCGGCAGTCGCATGCCGGATTTCAATTTAACCGAAACTGAAACCGCCGCGCTCGGTGAGTATTTGCAGAAACAGAAACGTGTTGGTGCTTCAAATTTTCAACCGCGCCAATTGTCGGCTTTTTCCATGAACAAAGCGCAAACCCTTTTGAAAGAAAAACTGTCATGTCTGGGCTGCCATCAACTCGGCAACGACGGCGGCAGAATCGGGCCGGATTTATCATCGCTCAAAAATCGTTTGCAGCCGGATTTTGTTTATCAGTTTATTCAAAACCCAACTGCCCATCAGCCGGAAACGGTGATGCCGAAAATTCTGCTGCCTGCGAAGACGCTGGAACTGGTCGCCAATTTTCTTTTGCAGCAGGAAATGCCGAAGAGCGACGCGGCGTACCTTTCGCTCGTTGATTATCCCGTTTACGCGCCGCACGGCCAAAGCTCGGAGGAAAGTTTGTATCTGAAATATTGCGCCGCCTGTCACGGCGCGAACGGCGACGGCAAAGGCTACAATGCGAAGTTCCTGCCGAAAGCCCCGATCAATCACGCCGATAAAGCGTACATGTCGACGCGGCCCGATGACACGTTGTATGACGGCATCCACGCCGGCGGCTATATTCTCAACAAACATCATTTCATGCCGCCGTGGGGACAGACGCTAAATAATGAAGAGATTCGCCAGTTGGTGGCGTACATGCGAAAATTGTGTCAATGCGAAGGGCCGGTTTGGGCGGAGTAACGTTTGTAGTGATGCCTTCAGGCATTCTCTCCTCGCCAAACAGTTGACGCCTGCCCCGCTCCGCTTTCTTATTTATTGATGATTGCGGGGCGGAGAAGGCGTAACGACGAGCCTCTTTTTGAATTGAGCCATGAGCAAAAAGAAAAAAACGACTAAATCTCAAAGCTCAACCTCGAATTTACCGAAGACAAATTCGGCAGCAACCGCGCGACGCAAAAAGTTGGCTTGGCTCGGAGTTGCGGGTGTTTTTGCGCTTCTTGCTGTCTATTTTTTAAAAGCGCATTTCAACCCTTCCCCGAAAGCGGCAAATATCGCCTCAAACAACCGTCAGCCTTTTCCTTCGCTACGATCTACTCCCAAATTAGCCGAACCAACCTTCGACGATTTTCTCGGTTCCGAGGCTTGCGCGGAATGCCATCGCGAGAAATATGATTTGTGGGAAAACTCGACGCACGGGCGTGCAGGCGGGACGCCTGCGCTACGGAACGTTATCGGCGAATTTGACGGCAAGCCACGGCGCTTCAAAGATGCGGTCGTCACGCCGTCAATACAAGATCAAAGATATATTTTCACCGTCGAGCAAGAAGGATTTGGCAAAAAAGTTTTTCAAGTCGACGCCGTCATCGGCGGCGGGCATATGGAAGGCGGCGGGTCACAAACTTATTTTGGGAATTTTCCGGACGGCACGTTGCGTTTTCTGCCGTTTGATTTTATTCGTAAAGAAAAAGTCTGGTTTGGCGAGACGAAAGGCAACCGGGGCTGGATTCCGATCAACGAAAGTTTATCCATTACCGATCTCAGCGAATGGCCGCCGTCGCGCATTCTCGGCGCGGAACAAAGCTTTAACAATTGCCAGCAATGTCACGGCAGCCAGATTCAAACGGCGTTCAATGCGCGGGCAAAAAAGTATGAGACGAAATACAAAAGTTTGAGCATCAACTGCGAGTCCTGTCACGGGCCGGGAAGACGGCATGTTGAATTAGCCAAATCCGGAAAAACCGAAACCGCCAATGACATTGGAATGCTATCTCTCTCCGCTTTGACGAAGGACGAAGCGCTCGAAGTTTGTTTTCGCTGTCATTCGCTAAAAGACGTGATCGCGAACGGTTATTTGCCGGGAAAAAATTTGCAGGAATATTACGCACTGAAATTCCCCATGCTCGGCGAGAATCCTTATCATCCCGACGGCCGCACGCGCGCGTTTGCGTATCAGGAAGGGCATTTGTACAGCGACTGTTATCTCAACGGCTCGATGACGTGCGTGGATTGTCATGATCCACATGCGCAGGATTATCGCGACATTAACGGCGTGAAATTGAACGGGCACTTTGACAACGGCCAATGCACGGGTTGTCACGCGAGCAAAGCTTTCGCCTCGGAACAACATTCGCATCACCAAAAAGATTCGCGGGGAAATTTGTGTACGTCATGTCATACGCCGTATTTGCAGCATCAGGCAATGGGCAAACAATTACGTTTTGCGCGCGCCGATCACACGATTCCGATTCCCAGACCGGAGTTTGATGCGAAGCTGGGAATTGAGAATGCCTGTCAACAATGTCATCCGGAAAAAACGACGACGTGGCTGCAGGCGAAAACCGTCGAATGGTACGGCGAAATCAAGCCGCACAAAAATATCGTGACGGGATTGTTGGAAGCGCAAAATGTGAATGATCGGAAAATGGTCGCGGCGCTTGTGCTCGGCGATTCGACGGCGCACGTGATGGCGCAGATGGCGGGCCTGTGCCATTTCATCGAAAATTATCTGCGCCCGAGTATGCCGGATTTCGAGCCGGATATTGTTGAAAAACTCAAACGTCTCACCGAGTCAAAGGATCTTGATTTAAAAGCGCTCGCGTTGATGAGCTTGCACTTTTCACAGGATCAAGCCGATGCCGTGCATATTTTTCTGCTTGACAAATTGCAAGATTTGGGCAATAATGAAGCATTGATTCGCAGTCGCTGGTCGATGGCGCTGGGTTATCTGGCGACGCGGTATCGCGAGCAAAATGACGCGGCGAATGCGATAACGACTTATCGCAAAGCGCTCGAAATCAAACCGAACGACGCGACGACGTTATTGAATCTCGGCATCACTTACAGCAACGCCGGTGATTTGGAAAATGCGATCGCGTGTTATCAACAAGCGGCGAGTCACGCGCCGGAAGAGGCAATGATTTTCGTGAATTGGGGCATCGCGCTGCGACGGAAAAGTGACGCTGTCGGCGCGATTGAGAAATATCAAAAAGCGCTGGCGATTAACCCGCATCTGGCTTTGCCGTATTTTAATTTGGGCAATGTTTATTATGAACGCGATGATTTTGCGCAGGCGATTGCGGCGTATGAGGAGGCGGTGGAGCTTGATCCGGGTTTGGCGGCGGCGCATTTTGCGCTGGCGCGGGCTTACATTAAATCCAATCACCCGCAATCGGCGGCGCGAGCGCTCAAAGCCGGGTTGCAATACGACGCTAATAACGGCGATGCCAGCCAGATGTTGCAAGAGCTTGAAGCTTATTTGAGAAAAACACCGTGATGTCATCCCGGAGGAAACCTTTTGAATCTCCAGAAAAGTGCTCAAGACAAAAAAGATTCCTCCGGAATGACACTTTTCCTTGTTTTTGCAAAATTCAATAATCCAACAATCCAATAGTTAAAACTTAACCTTGAGGAAGGAGCGCGCGAGATGAGTACAATCCGCAAAGCCACGGCACTGGTTATGGTGTTAGGGATCGTCACGTTGTTGCTGTTTGAAAGCGTTTTAGCACAATCTACGGTGAAGAAAACGGCGGCTGCAACTGCAACCGCCGGCTACGACACGAGTTTGTATCGCGCGATGAAATGGCGCAGTATCGGGCCCTTCAGAGGCGGACGCTCGACGGCGGTGGCGGGCGTGCCGAATCAACCGCTGGTGTATTATTTCGGCGGCACCGGCGGCGGCGTGTGGAAAACCGAAGACGGCGGCATGAACTGGAAGCCGATTTCGGATGGCTATTTTAAAACCGGCTCGGTTGGGGCGATAGCCGTCGCGAATTCCGATCCGAATGTGATTTATGCCGGCATGGGCGAGGCGTGCGTGCGCGGCAATTTCTCGCACGGCGACGGCGTGTATAAATCCACCGACGCGGGCAAGACCTGGAAGAATGTCGGGCTTACGGATTCCAGACAGATCGGCAAAATCCGTGTTCATCCGCAAAATCCCGATCTCGTTTATGTTGCGGCGCTCGGGCATGTTTTCGGGACGAACACGGAGCGTGGCGTGTTTCGCTCGAAGGACGGCGGCAAAACGTGGGAGAAAATTTTATATAAAGATGAGAAAACCGGCGCGGTGGATATTGCGATGGATCCGACCAACGCGCGCATTCTTTACGCCGGACTTTGGCAAGTGAGCCGCACGCCATACGGCATGTACAGCGGCGGGCCGGGCAGCGGCCTTTACAAATCGACTGACGGCGGCGATACGTGGACGGAGTTGAAAGACGGTTTGCCGAAAGGCATTAAGGGCAAAATCGGCGTGACGGTTTCGCCGGTGAATCCGAATCGCGTGTGGGCGAATGTCGAAGCGGAGGACGGCGGCGTGTTTCGCTCCGATGATGCGGGCAAAACCTGGCGGCGCGTGAGTGAAGATCGCAAGCTGCGACAGCGCGCCTGGTATTACACGCACATTTACGCGGACACGAAAGATGCCGACCGGGTGTATGTGTTGAATGTGCAATTCAACAAATCCATTGACGGCGGCAAGACGTACGAAAACATTCGCGTGCCGCACGGCGATAATCACGATCTGTGGATCGCGCCGGAAGACAACATGCGCATGATCGGCGCGAATGATGGCGGCGCGTGCGTGACGTTCAACGGCGGCAAAACGTGGACGGCGGAAGACAATCAGCCGACGGCGCAATTTTATCACGTGATCACCGACAATCGTTTTCCATATTATGTTTACGGCGCGCAGCAGGACAACAGCACGGTCGCGATTGCAAACCGCAATAACGGCTTCGGCATTTCGGTGCGGGATTGGTATGCGGTCGGCGGTGGCGAGAGCGGTTACATCGCGCCGCATCCGACGAATCCGAATATTGTGTACGCCGGCAGTTACGGCGGCTATTTGACGCGTTACGATCATAGCACCGGCGAAGAACGCAACATCATGCCGTGGCCGGAAAATCCGATGGGCGCCGGCGCCGCGGATTTGACGTATCGTTTTCAATGGACGTTTCCGATTGTGATTTCACCGCACGATCCAAACACGATTTATGCGGCGGGAAATGTTTTGTTCAAGTCGACGAACGAGGGGCAAACTTGGGAGCCGATCAGCCCGGATTTGACGCGCAACGATAAGAGCAAGCAGGCTTCTTCCGGCGGCGACATTACGAAGGACAATACGAGCGTCGAATATTATTGCACGATTTTCGCGTTCATGGAATCACCGCTGCAAAAAGGCGTGATGTGGGCCGGTTCGGATGACGGCCTCGTACACGTGACGACGGACGGCGGCAAGAATTGGCAAAATGTGACGCCGAAGAACATGCCCGAGTGGGGTCTCATCAGTATTATTGATGCCTCGCCGCATGACGCCGGAACTGCGTATGTAGCGATGAATCGTTACAAGCATGATGATTTCAAACCGTACATTTATAAAACGAATGATTACGGCAAAACGTGGACGTTGTTGACGAAAGGAATTCCGGACGGCGCGTTCGTGCGGGCGGTGCGCGAAGATCCGAAGCGCAAAGGTTTGTTGTATGCGGGCACGGAGACGGGAATGTACGCGTCATTCGATGACGGGGCGAACTGGCAAGCGCTGCAGCTCAATTTGCCGATTGTACCGATCACGGATATGGTGGTGAAAGAGAATGATCTCGTCGTGGCGACGCAAGGCCGCTCGTTCTGGATTCTTGACGATCTCACGCCACTGCACCAACTGTCGGATAAAGTTGCGGCAGCGACAACGCATCTCTTCAAACCGCGTGCGGCGTATCGTTTTGGCGGCGGCAGTTTTCCGGTTCCGAACGTCGGACAAAATCCGCCGAACGGTGTGGTGATTCATTATTATTTGAAGAGCAAACCGGAAGGCGATATTCGGCTTGAATTTTTGGATGCGAAAGGCGATACGATTAAAACCTTCAGCAGTAAGGAGAAGAAAGATGAAGGCGGCGGTGGCGGCGGTTTTCTCGCGGAATTTTTCGGCATCACCGGCGATCCGAATAAACTGGCTAAAGAAGCGGGGATGAATCGTTTCGTGTGGGACATGCGCTATCCCGATGCGGTGAATACGTCGGGCGCGGTGTTGTGGGGCGGCAACTTGCGCGGGCCGGTGGTGGTGCCGGGAAATTATGGCGCGCGACTGATTGTCGGCAATCAAACGCTGACCGAGTCATTCGAGATCAAAGCCGATCCGCGACTCAAGCTTCCGCCGGCGGATTATCAGAAGCAATTTGATTTTCTCATTAAAGTTCGCGATAAAATTACCGCGGCGCATGAAGGCGTCAATTTCATTCGTGAGGTGCGCAAACAAGTTGATGATTTATCAAAGCGCGTAAGTGATGCCGGCACGGACGGCAAAGCGGTAACCGCGGCGGCAAAAGATTTGAATGAGAAAATGAAAGCGATCGAGGAAGAGATTTTGCAAGTCAAAGCCAAGAGCAGTCAGGATCCGCTGAATTTTCCGATCAAGCTCAACAACAAAATCGCGGTGCTGGCAGACGTGGCGAGCAGTATGGACGCCGCGCCGACGGATGCGTCGGTGACGGTGTTCAACCAACTTGCGGCGAAGCTTGACGCTCAACTCGCGAAGCTGAAAGAGATTCGTGAAAAAGACGTGCCAGCGTTCAACCAGCTCGTGCGCGAGCAGGCGGTGCCGGCGATTATGGTGAGCAAGAAGGGGGCGGGAACTAGCAAATAAATTGCGACTTTGGCCCCCAATCTGTGGTCGTTGAGCGAAAGATTGGGGGCTAATTTTTAATCGATGCTTTCTTGTAGAGAAACAACAGCCGCCAAGGATAACGAAAATAGTTTGCAATATTCGCCCTTGTTTTTGTATGGAAGATTTTGTAACTTGTGTCAAAATACCTAATGATAGTTTTTGTAAAAATTTTAAAGAGGCAAAAACATGGCTCTTAACCAAGTTCAAATTGAAAAAATTATCAAATTAGCAAAGGCCTACGGAGCTAAACGACTGATTCTTTTTGGCAGTTCTCTTCAGGAGCCAATTCAGGCAAGAGATATAGATCTTGCTTGCGATGGTGTTTCCGGTTGGAAACTCTATGAGTTCGGCTCAAAATTGGAGGAAGAACTGCGCACGCCCCTTGATCTTGTGCCCTTAAGTCCGCCGACTCGTTTCACCAGACGCATTGAAGCCAGGGGCAGGGTCTTATATGAAGCTTGAAGATCTCAAGGAAGAAATTTTTATCGAACTGGAAAATATTGAAACCGTTGTCAAAGAGGTTATCGCATTGCGAAATGACCTGGGCACGAGAGAACCGACGGTTCGTGAGAAAACTGCGGGCGCCGCATTTTTATCGGAATTTTATAACGGCATCGAGAACATTCTCAAACGCATTAGCTATTTTTATGGCGTCCCTTTGCCGAGTGGAGACACGTGGCATATAGATTTATTCAAACGCTTTTGCAAACCGTCCTTTGATCCTTTGCCAACTTTATTCGACGAGACTTTAGAATCTGCTCTGTCGCCGTTTCGTAAATTTCGCCATGTCTTTTTTCACGGATACGGTTTTCATATGGAATGGGATCGCATGCGGGACGGCATTGCCACGGTTGACGAAGTTTTCGCGAAACTTAAGGCAAGCCTTCACGAGTACATGAAAACATTGGGATCAGACTGATCGGCGTTCAATCAGCTCGTGCGTGAGCAGGCGGTGCCGGCGATTATGGTGAGCAAGAAGGGAGCGACGAAGTAAGTCGTTTTGATGACTAAAACTAAAACCCTGGAGTTGTTAAAGCTTCAGGGTTTTTCATTTCGTCCTGCGATAAAATCAGGCTCATCCGATGGGCGGTCTGAAAGGAATGGCGGGCGGCGGCGGCGCGGCGGGAGAACCATGCCACGCTGCTATCGCCGCAGCCAGGTTTTCTGCCCACGTATTGTCGCCGTGGTCAGGATACGCTCCGTGATAGAGCGCATTGGAAGAGGTGTTGGCAAGCTGCAAATGCGGGGTTTCAAAATCGAGCGGCGTCAAGCCATTTTTCCGACCCAGTTCGTGCAGCCGTTTCCACCACTTCTTTTTTTCGCCCTCTTCGCCCCAATTCCATTGGCCATTTTGAAAGAAGACAAAATCGGCGGCCAGGCCGTACTGATGGTAAGAACGCCAGGCCTCGGCATACGTGATAATCTTTCCGGGCTTCGTTCGTCCCTGGGCATAAAGATCGGCCTGCCGTTCGGGATAACGGAAAGCCTCGAAAACTTTGAGGGGGATGCGTTCCTGATCTAATGCTTTTTGAACGGCGACAACGGCTTTGCGAAAAACCGGATGGAGCAAATTAAGATCAGAATTTCTTAAAAATGGATTCGCCATGTGTCCTCCTTTTGGTTGCTAAACGTTCGAGCGCATTGCAGATTTATCCGCCAATGGCTTTTTTAGCCGCTTCCAAATTGTTTTTTGCCTTGGGATGATTGGGGTCTATCACCAGGGCGCGTTCAAAAATTTTAACCGCCTCGTCATATCGTTTATTGAGATAAAGAAACCAGCCGTATGAATTATAAAGCGAAGCGTCGCGAAGGGATTGCAATTGTTCATATTCAACCGCTTTTTTGAAGGCTGCATCGGTTTTCCCGTGGTCGTTTGTCGCCATATAAGCCAAAGCCAGATTATACCAGGCGAGATAAAAATCCGGCTGCTTTTCCGTTGCCGCGGTCAAGGATTTGATCGCCCCGGCTATTTGTCCGGTTTTGCGCAATTGCCGGCCGCGCTCAAATTCCGCAAAAACTTCCTGGGGAATTCCTTTTTGGGCCTTATTGGCAAGTTCTTCATACTTAACCCGACGGCGGCTTAGATAATCATTTGATAAACCAGGCGCGTTTTGGATAATATCCGAATAGGGCTTGACATCGGCAAGCCCTTCTTGCGCCGCATAAACGTTGAGGTAATCCTCGGTTAGAGCGCGATCCACCCGGATGAGCGCATAATAAGTATAGGCCTTTTCTTCGGGATTGTAGATAAAATATTTGTTGGCCGCTTGCACATAATTGGTGAGAAAAGCAGCAATGGCCTTGGAATCCACGGCCGGCTGCTCGGTCTGACGGGCTTGCCCAAACGCCTGGGCAAAGAAGTCCTGCGCTTGTTCCCGGCCATCGCTAGTCGCCGACGCTTCCGCGGCTTTGAGAGATTGGCCATACCCAATGCCAATGAAATAGATTTTGTCTTTCTCTTGGGGCGGATTGTTAACCCACGATGGCAAGCTGCTCTTCCTGGTTTCCTGGGCAGAGGCTGTACCGATGAAAAGCGAACCCTCTGGTTGTGCGGTGGGTTGGACTTCCGGTGGCGATGGAGGCGGGGCTTCCGGCAGTGAAAGAGATTAATCGTCGCCAAACTTGATTCTGTGGAGTTCAGTTAACAGTCTTTGAATTTCATTGCGCTGGTCCTCGAGGTCTTGACAATTTTCCACGTTGAAATTTTCGTCCAGTTTCGAGTGAATTTGCTCAATTACCCCCTCGATTTTCATGGCCTTTTTATTAAACGCGCGATGGTCACCGTCAAAAACATTATTATTGACTACCGTTAAAATGGCGACCAGGCCCCCCGCAATCATCGTTGCGGTTTTGCTCCAATTCCTTTGAACCTGTTGCAGGAAAGCCGAGGCGGCTCCGAGCACGCCGATGGCAAGCGTGATACTCAGGGCGATTGT
>Ga0247727_10011959_pt1 | contig 14998 bp, 14 predicted proteins | sample WisWelCaveWW1625_FD_202498 | JGI IMG/M metagenome (GOLD analysis project Ga0247727, IMG submission 202498) | Biofilm microbial communities from Wishing Well Cave, Virginia, United States - WW16-25 | ecosystem: Environmental > Aquatic > Deep subsurface > Groundwater > Cave microbial mat | place... | reverse complement strand
CTGTAATGTCGTTTAAATTAGTTCAGGGCGGACTTGGTCTTCCCAATAAGGATTATTATTTCAACACCGATGAACGTACAACAAATATCCGCAACGAATATGTAAAATATATTGCCGCCACTTTTGCAAATATGGGCAATGATAGTGTTACATCAAAGAAAAAAGCGGATGAGGTGATGAAGATGGAAACTTATTTCGCCAAAAATAGTCGTGAGTTGGAAGAATTGCGCGACCCTTATGGCAACTACAACAAAAAATCTGTAACAGATTTAAATAAACTTACACCCAATATTAACTGGGACGAAATGCTTAACGCAATGGGTTTGCCCAAAATGGATAGTGTTATAATAGGTCAGCCTGAGTTTTACACTGCTTTAAATACTTCGCTGAAAAGTTTTTCTGTTACAGCATGGCAAAATTATTTGTCGTTTCACTTGGTTTCAAGTTTTGCCGATAAGTTAGGCGGTGCTTTCGAACAAAATAATTTCGATTTCTATAAAGGTGTTTTGAGCGGAGCAAAAAAACAAAAGCCACGCTGGAAACGTGTTATTGATTATCAAAATGATGCCATGGGCGAATTGCTTGGTCAACTTTTTGTGAAAGAATATTTTCCGGAAGAGACTAAGAAGCGTTACGAGAAAATGGTTGACGCTGTGATGGAAGCTTATGGCGAACATATTCAGAAAAGCGAATGGATGAGTGATGTTACAAAAGCTAAAGCGCAGAAAAAATTAAGCACTATCACAAAAAAAATTGGCTATCCCAACAAGTGGAAAGATTTTTCCTCAATGGAAATTAGTCGCGGCTCGTATGTTACAAATGCGATAAGCATAAATATATGGTGGCATAAATATTATGTAAATAAAATTGGCAAACCTGTCAACCGCACTGAATGGGAAATGAATCCGCAGGAATACAATGCGTATTACAATCCGAGCAATAACGAAATTGTTTTGCCCGCTGCAATTTTTTCTGTGCTTCCGGGTTATAAGGATGCGGAATTAGATGATGCGCTTGTGTATGGTTACGCTGGTGCTTCCACAATTGGTCATGAGCTTACACACGGTTTTGATGATGAAGGCCGCCTGTTTGATGAAATGGGAAATCTGAACAGTTGGTGGACGAGCAGTGACAGTATTGCTTTTGTAAAGCGTGCAAATATGTATGTTGAACAGTATAATAATTATGTGGTGTTAGATAGTTTGCACATAAATGGAAGAGCTACACTAGGCGAAAACATTGCCGATTTGGGAGGAGTTGCAATTGCTTTAACTGCTTTCAAAAAAACTGAACAGTATAAAAAAGGTGAGAAGATTGCGGGCTTAACTCCTTTGCAGCGTTATTTTCTGGGCTATGCTTTGGGTTGGATGATGCACATGCGCGACCAACGTTTGGCAAGTATGATTCTCACGGATGTACACTCTCCTGCTAATTTGCGTGTAAATGGTCCTTTTTCCAACATCCCTGAATTTTATGAGGCATTTAATGTAACAGATAAGAACAAAATGTATCGCAAGGCTGAGGATAGAGTTAAAATTTGGTAACAGTATAAATATAAATTTAAAAACAAAAACACTATGGAAGAAAACGCAGTCGGCTGGTTCGAAATACCTGTAACAGATATGCAGCGCGCAATTAAATTTTACGAAACTGTTTTAAATATAAAATTAACCCATCAAAATTTTGGTGGACTGGAAATGGCATGGTTTCCGCACGGTAAAGGTTATGGTGCAGGAGGAGCTTTAGTGTTTGACAAAAGTTTTTATACTCCTTCTGAGCAAGGCACGCTTGTTTACCTTACTGCTCATAGTGGCGATTTGCAGAATGAACTTGCGCGAGCTGAGAAAGCAGGTGTTAAAGTTGTTCAACAAAAAAAGCAAATCAGTCCAGAACACGGTTACATGGCTTTGATTATTGATTCGGAAGGAAATCGAATTGCATTGCACTCGATGAAATAGTTTTACATTTATAATCTAAAACCCAAAAAACATGAAAGCACTAGGCACAATAGGATTTGTATTAAGCGTACTTGTTTTTTTAATATCAATGTACCTTCAATTTATGGTTGCACCGGGAATTGAAAGTCTGAAAGGAGCAACAGACGGAATGGACTTCTCAGATTTGTCGTGGGCAGTATATGATGCAGCGCGCGAAGGAATGATGAACATGGGTTATCTTTCATTATTTGGCGGTGGATTATCATTAATACTTTGCGCTGTAGGATTTATGAAAACTAAAAGCAAGATAGCTTTGGTTGGAATAATTCTAGCACTGGTTTCAGTATTTGTGGGACTGTTACATGCCACACACATGTTTTCTTAGAAAGAAATTTAAAAACCTTCTTCTTTCCAGATAAATTTACGCGTACTTAAATTAAAGTACGCGTTTTTTTCATTTTTTTCGAGCAGTAAAATATTATTTCCCAATTCGGTAATTTCAGCCATCTCAATTGGAACTATGATGGTGTTCTGCTTGTCGATAATTCCTTTCTTTTCTTCAATAGCCACATACGCCATTCCGTTTTTAAAATCGGCAGCTTCGTCATAATCAAAAGGAATAATTGTTTTTTTCTTCGCGTCAATAAAACCGTATAGGTCATCTTTTTCAGCCATTGCCAGCCCATCAGAAAAAGAGGAAACAAAATAATAAGTATATGGAATTATTAATTTATTTTTCATGTCGATGAAACCATATTTCAATTTTTTTCTGGCAGCAGCTAAGCCGTTATTAAAAGGAAGTAAATCGGCATATTCAATTGGTATGATTATTTTTCCTGTGGTATCAATCATTCCTGTTTTATTCTTCAGACAAACAATTGCAAGTCCGGAATGAAAATTATTATTCTGTTCATTAATTGAACTGTTATAATCATATTTTATTTCAATTGCAATTTTTCCGTTCTTCCTTATATATCCGAATTTATTTTCTTTCACCACAAGGGCAAGGTTTTCCGAAAAAGAAAAAATTAAATCAAATTCAGCGTTTGCTATGTAATCGCCTTTAGGATTTATTATCCCGAATTTTCCATCTTTCTTAACCTGAGCCATACCGTTTGAAAAATTTCCTGCCCAGTCATAAGCACAGCTTATAACCACTTCGCCAATTTTATTAATGAATCCATATTTATTTCCAATCACCACAGTAGCTAAACCTTCGTTAAAATCACCAGCACTTTCGTAGATGCACTCAATAATTTGTTTTCCACTTTTATCGAAATAGCCGTACTTGTTATTTTTCTTTATCGCAGCCATTCCTTCCGCAAAATCCTTTACTTCTTCAAATTCCAATGAGATAATTATTTTTCCTGTTTTCTGAATCATTCCGTATTTGCCTTTTTGTTTTACAATGCAATACCCATTTTTAAATTCGTCAACCTCTTCAAAACTGAACGAGAAAATTTGCTCTCCTGCTTTGTTTATAAAACCAATTTCTTCGTTCATTTCAACTTCAGCTAATCCTTCATAGAAATTTTCGCATCTTTCATATTTACATTCAATTTTTATAGTTCCACTGGTGTCGCAGAAGCCAAACAGTTTGTTCTTCTGAACGGGAAGAAGAAGAAGTTTGGAAAGTTCGAGGTCGCGCAAAACCAAACTGGCATTAGGAAAATCAGGAAAGGCGGTTAAGAAATTTTTAATCGACTCAGCTTTTGAATCAGAAGTGTAAAGAGTATAAATATTGTTCCAGGCATTTTCAACATTTTTATTCAAAGGATATTTTTTTACAAACGCATGATATTGTTCAATTGTTACCTCAGGAATTGAGAGTCCGTAGATTTTATCTTGAGCTTCCTCTGTATAAGGATTTTCTGGATGTTCGCTGATGAATTTTTCATAGCTGCCGATAGTGCCGTTGTGCGTGTAGGAAAGAAACAAAGTGTATTCATATAAATGTTTAGCTTCTGCAAATTCTTTTGCATCAGCATATTTTTCAATAAACTCTTTGTAGGATTGCCATGTATCTGATTTTTTTGTAATCGAAAATGCAAGAGCATTTCTTAATTCAACTGCTTCTTTTTTCTGGACTGCATCAGAATAATCTGATATAAATTTGTTATAAGAATCAACTATGTTAATTTTTTCTGTTTCCTCAAAAACTTTTTGGTAAATATTTTCTCGCAAATCGGTAATTGCAAGCTTTGTAATCTTTAATTTTTCAAGCCTTTCTTTTTCTTTTGGTTCAATGCTTTTATAACTCTTTTCACAAATAGCAATGTATTTGTGTGCCGAATCGAGATTATAAAATGGATTATCGCTTCTGGAAAAAATTGTAGATAAACCAAAGGAGGCTCCGCATTTTTGTTTTTTAAGGCAGCTGTAAAAAATCTTTTTTGCTTCAAAATAGTTGTAAATGCCTAATGCGTCAAAGCCTTTTTCCAACTTCCCTGCGAAAGCAAAGCCGAAAGAAAACAAAAACAATAGCAAAACAATTTTTTTCATCGGAAACAAAAGTAATAAACCCCGTAACGCTAAAAAAAAGTAAATTCGCCTCATGAATTTCACAACCGGACAAATAGTTTTTGCAGTAGTTTTTTTTATTGGATTTGTTGTGGCCATGGTTTGGTCATATAGGAAAGACCGCAATGTTAACAGAGCTTACTATAAAGGTGTTTGGGTTGTTCTCGTTGCGTTAATCCTTCTTTTTGTCCTTTTCCGTTTTGCAGTAAAATGGCTTCGCTAAGAAGCAACCTTTCCCAATCCTGTACGTCTATATACATTATCTATAAAAATTGGCTATATTTGCAAACGAAAAATCATGAAATAAAATGAAACAATTATCAGTCTTTGGTTTACTCCTCCTCCCCGCACTTTTTCTGAATGCTGGAACTATTGTTATTGACGGTCAGTATCAGGAAAAAAACATTTATGTTCAAAATAGCAATACCAGTTCAGGTGTTGGTTTTTGTACTTACGAAATCCGTGTAAACGGACAAGTTACAACCGATGAAATAAATTCAAGCGCTTTTGAGATTGACCTATCGCAGTACAAAATGAAATATGGCGACAAAGTCAGTGTAGAAATAAGATACAAGGACGGGTGCAGCCCGAAAGTTTTAAATCCAGAAGCAGTTAAGCCAAAACCTACTTTCGAAATTGTAACTATGACTTTGGCTGTTGACGGAGAGATGAAATGGACAGCAAAAGGCGAACAGGGAAAGCTTCCTTATATAGTAGAACAATTCCGCTGGAACAAATGGGTGAAAGTGGGTGAAGTTGATGGTAACGGAACTCCGGGTCAGCACAATTATTCCTTTATAGTTACTCTACATTCTGGAGAAAATCAGTTTCGTGTTAAGCAAATGGGATTTACAGGTAACCCGAAAGCGTCCTCTGCAGTTAAAGTATTTTCGCCAAATACAAAACTCGAATACACCCTGAATAAGAACAGTCTCATTACTATAACGGGAGAAACGCTTTATGAAATTTATGATTACTACGGTGCAATTGTGAAGAAGGGTTACGGAAAACAAATTGATGTTTCCAGCCTTGTAAAAGGCGGATATTACCTTTGCTACGATAATATTGTTGTTGAATTCAAGAAAAAATAATTTCTTTTTCGTTTTCAAGAATGCTCCGTGAGAATATTTACGGAGCATTTTTATTTTAGCGCATTTCTGATGATTACATTTAGTTCACTTATCATCATTGCAGTTGCCCCCCAAATAGTTTCATTTTGTATGTCGAAATAAGGTGTGTCCATTAATGCTCCTGTTGTGCGATGAGTAATTTGCTTCATTTTTTTATTTGATTCATCAAGCAATTCAAAAATATTTACTTCAAGAAGTTTTTCAACTTCCGATTTGTCAATTTTGAAATCAGGACGTTTTTCTGAATAGGCTAAAAAAGGATGAACAAAAAAATTGCTGGGAGGAATATAAAGAGAGGTAAGTTTCCCGATAATAACAGTGTTCTCGGCTATAATCCCGATTTCCTCATTTGGTTCGCGAAGCGCAGTGTTTTCAAGCGATATGTCATCAACATCAGATTTTCCTCCCGGAAAACTAATCTGACCACCATGAGTTCCTTCATAAGATGTTCGCAGTATAAAAGGAACGTAAGCAGAATCTAAATGCGGATACAATAGAATAAGGACAGATGCAACTTTTGCGTTTTCAATATCGGAAAATGCAGTTTTTTTTCGTTGCAGCGGAGCCATCAGAAATTGAGCGCCTTCACCCGGAAGCGGTTTGTGCAATTCGGATTTAAGCCCTGCTATAAGTTTATCGAACACAACACGAAATTAATCAATCGCTTTAAGGCATACAGCTAAATCTGTAACTCTTATGTAACTTCTGCGTAAAAGAAACCAACAATGGCGTTCTTGTAAATTAACCTGATAAAGGAGGTTTTATGGTAGCTCCGGCCATAAAAGTAAAAACAGCAGTACTGGTTCTCACATCAGTCTTGCTTTTGTTTACGCTTCATTCAAAATTCTATTCGCCTGGCGAATTTTCAGGAGATAATTTATCTTATAACGATTCGTTTTATACTCCTGTACGATTCGATCTGGAACAAATTCGTAAGCGCGGAAAAATAATTGCAGTTATAGATAATAGCTCAACCAGCTATTTTGTTTACAAGGGAGAGCCTATGGGTTACGAGTTCGATATGCTTAGCCTTTTTGCAAAATCAGAAAAACTTGAACTCGAAATTATTATTGCAAAAGACCTCAATAAAGTTTTTGAAATGCTTAACAAAGGCGAAGCCGACATTGCCGCTGCCAACCTTACTGTAACAAAAGAGCGAACAAAAATTGTTTCATTCACCGAACCCTTAATTTTTACTACACAAGTGCTCGTTCAGCGCAAGCCGGAGAATTGGAAAGCAATTTCGTACGAACAACTCGAGAAACAATTAATCAGAAACACAGTTGATTTACAGGAAAAATTTGTCTGTGTCCGAAAAGGTTCATCGTTTTATGAACGATTAAAAAATCTTTCAGATGAAATAGGAGGCAAAATAAACATTGTTGAAGCACCTGGAAATTACGACACAGAACAATTGATAGGAATGGTAGCAAGTGGAAAAATAGATTTTACCGTAGCCGATGAAAATGTTGCGCTCATCAACCAGACTTATTATTCAAACATAGATATTAAAACAGCAATCAGTTTTCCGCAAAGAATTGCATGGGCGGTCAGAAAAAATTCTGATTCACTTACTTTTGTTATCAATCAATGGTTGAATAAAGTAAAAAAAACAGGAGAGTATTCTTATTTCTACAACAAATATTTCCGCAACCCGAAAGCAGCAGAAGAAAGAATGGAGAGCGAATACTTTTCGAAAACAGGCGGAAAGATTTCGGAATACGATGAACTCATTCGCAAACACAGCCTACGAATCGGCTGGGACTGGCGCTTGCTTGCCGCCCTCATTTACGAAGAATCGCATTTTAATCCCGAAGCAAAATCCTGGGCTGGTGCTTATGGCTTGATGCAGATTATTCCTTCCAGCTCTGCTATGTATGGTATTGATAGCATTGCCGCAACTCCCGCTCAAAGCGTGAAAACAGGTGTCGACATTCTTATACGTATTGACAACTACTGGAAGAAACATATTACTTCGAAGGAAGAACGTACAAAATTCAATTTGGCTTCTTATAATGTGGGACTCGGACATGTGATTGATGCGCGCAATCTTGCCATTAAGTATAGTCTCGATCCGAAAGTGTGGGAAGATAATGTAGAATATTTCCTCGAGCAGAAAGCAAACCCGAAATATTATACCGATCCTGTGGTGAAGTTCGGGTATTGCAGAGGATATGAGCCGAGCAGTTACGTGAAAAAAATTCTGAATCGTTACGAGCATTACAAAAATGCAATTAAGTATAAAGTATCCGAACAAATCGTAAAAAACAATTAACCTAAAACCCCAACTTATCATGAATGCAAATCTTACACCAAGCCCCGAACAAATCATGGAATTTGTAAAATGGCTCAACAGTCAGATTGACCACTCGACCAAAGCCATCAGTCAGTCACACAGCGAATGCAATTTTGGAAGAGAAGCAATGGCGGAAGGCCAACGCGATGCTTACATGCAATGCCTCAATTGGTTTAATCAGTAGTAGGGGTGGTCTTAAATTATTTTTGCAGAATGTAACAGTTGTTCCATCTCCTGTTGCATTTTCTTTGCCTCTGCTTTTGCCTTTTCAGCGAAATCTTTTTCCGAGCCGGCATAAATAATAGTACGCGAAGAGTTTACAAGCAATCCGCATTCTTTATTCATTCCATGCTTTGCAACATCAGCCAAACTCCCGCCTTGAGCGCCAACACCCGGTACAAGTAAAAAATGTTCAGGAACAATTTTACGAATCTCCGAAAGCATCTCTGCTTTTGTAGCACCAACAACATACATCATGTTATCGGCATTTCCCCATTGCTGCGATTTTTTCAGAACAGTTTTGAATAAATCATTTTCAATCTGAAAATCAATTGCGCTTTTGTTGGACGTGAGTGCGAGTAGTATAACCCATTTTCCTTCGTACTGAAGGAAAGGTGTTACAGTATCTTCGCCAAGATATGGCGACACAGTAACTGAATCAAAATCCATTGCGCCAAAAAATGCACGCGCATACATTTCTGCCGTGTTACCCATGTCTCCGCGCTTCGCGTCAGCAATCGTAAAGATGTCGGGGCAAGTATCTTCTATGTAATGAATTGTTTTTTCCAATGCTTCCCAACCTGCCGAGCCAATGCTTTCATAAAAAGCGGTGTTGGGTTTGTACGCAACACAATAATCTTTTGTTGCGTCAACGATTTGTTTGTTGAATTCGAATATGGGGTCAGAAGAGGAGTGAAGATGTTTCGGAATTTTATTCAAATCTGTATCAAGCCCGATGCAGAGAAAAGATTTTTTCTTTTTAATGTTCTCAAATAGTTCCGCTCTTGTCATGCTGTGGCAAGCCCCCCCTCTTTTAATCGTTCGGCATTTTCCGCCATTTGTAATGCGTCAATAAATTCCTGAATATCGCCACCTACAAAAGCAGTTAGGTTATAACTTGTTAAACCTATGCGATGGTCTGTAACACGGTTCTGAGGATAATTGTAAGTGCGGATTTTTGCAGAGCGATCACCTGTCGATACCATTGTTTTTCTGCGCTTGGTAATTTCATCCAAATGTTTTTTCAATTCAATGTCGTAAAGTTTTGTGCGAAGCATTCTTAACGCATGTTCTCGGTTTGCGTGCTGCGAGCGATCAACCTGACAGGTTATCACGATTCCGCTTGGTTTATGTGTAAGCTGAACTTTCGTTTCTACTTTATTTACGTTCTGTCCGCCCGCACCGCTCGAACGCGATGTTTGATATTCTAAATCAGCCGGATTGATGTACACATCCACATCTTCGGCTTCAGGTAAAATTACAACTGTAGCTGCTGAAGTATGTACTCTTCCTTGCTGTTCGGTTTCGGGGACACGTTGCACACGATGCACACCCGATTCAAACTTGAGCGTGCCGTAAGCATTGTCGCCAATAATATTTAATACCACATCTTTATATCCGCCCATTGTTCCTTCGCTCACATCGGCAACTTCCACTTTAAATCCTTTCTTTTCGCAATAGCGCAAATACATTCGGTATAAGTCTCCGGCAAAAATGCTGGCCTCATCGCCACCTGTACCAGCACGAATTTCTAATACAGCATTTTTAGCATCCTCGGGGTCTTGCGGAATCATCATTTGCCGTATCTGATTTTCGAGTGCTGCTTTTTTTATTTCCAGCTCCGCCAAATCCACGCGTGCCATCTCTTTCATCTCCGCATCTTTTTCGTTGGCAAGCACATCTTTGTTAAAATCAATGTTGCCCAACACATCTTTATATATTTTAAGGATGGCAACAATATCGCCCAACTCTTTGTATTCTTTGTTCAATTTTTTAAACAGTTTCATGTCACCGATCACTTTCGGGTCGCTCAGTTGCTGTTCCACTTCCTGCCATCTGCGTTTTATGGCTTCTAATTTTTCTAACATGGGTGCAAAGGTAGGAATTTTGATTCTGAAAATTTGCGTTTCTCCCCCTTGGGGGTGGGCGATGTCTAGTGACATCGAGCCAGCATGTGCGATGTAAGAGGTAGAGGTTTTTTTGAAATGCTTTAGCATTCACGAATTCCTTAAAAACATTTAATAAAATATGAGTAAAACCACCCTCAGTAGTTCTTCTCACCGATAGCCCCGCTTTCCAAGAAATGTCAATCGGGTTTAGTTTATTTTCTTCTGCACTTTGTTGTTTACTTTTTTGCTCGTGCTCGCCCCATTCAAAAATTCAAATCCTTTGGCTCGCCTTTCAGTTCTCTGCCGCGCAGAATCTGTGCCTTCAACTCGTTGGCATATTTGCGGGCATGTTCCGCTTTTTCGGTATCATACGGATGTTCGATTCCCGATTCTCTGCGAAATAAATATTCATCGTACACTACAGGAAGCAGGCGTATAATCTTTGTATTTTTCCACTGCTGTGCAGTAGTAATCACCCCTTGCTTCCAATCGGCATTGGCAGCAATCGGAAACGATTCGAAACAATCTTTCAAATCATACCATGCCGCTTTCACTCCTTCCATTGCTTCATTCTCTTCGTTGTTATCGTACACTTGCTGAAACAGCCTGAAACTATTCAGCGCCTCGTCATCTTTTTCAAACTCCTCCATAAAGTTTTCTATGTCCTCTTTGCTTGTACCGTGCATCTCCCGCGTATCGGTAGGCGCAGGCTTCGTATTTTCTTTTTTCAACTGTTCTCTTTCTTCGGCAGCCGCTAAGCGCGAATAATAAAACTGTTTTTCTTTTTTCTTGTCCGGTAGCTGCAAGTAATTTCCCGCCCCGCGGTGCGTATCCCAAAATCTGTACCAGGGTGGCATAAGTAGTGCACCGTGCTCTCTTTCATCAGGGGCATCATCATACTCATCATCGTCATCATCACCTTCGCCATGTTCATCATCAGTTTCTTCTTTCAACGGATTCATCGATTTAGCAACAGTAAACTGCGAACTGTTATACGTGTCATAATCCTGCCAGCCCGCCAGAAATGCTAAATCTTCGCCCAGATATTCTTGTAAGTATTGAATATAAAGTTCAACATCCTCTTTAGTAATCGGTTCAAGAAAAGGACAGTTCAAAATGTTTGCCTCCCAGTAGCGGAAATCATAAACGGTTTCTATAGCAGGATGGGTAAACAACTCCGCGCGCCATTCGCATTGTATGTTAAACAATTTTTTCTGCTGTATGTTTCCAAGGCATTCCTCAGCCCCGTCTTTATCCTGTAGCCCCACGTATTGCAAATACCACTCGTTGCCTTTTCTGCCCGCTATGCTTCTCGATTTCTGAAAAGCATACATAGTGATAAAGTGCTTTACACTCTCGGCTGAGTAATCCTCAAAGTATTCCTGTATCTCTGCATCAGTTTCCAGCCAATGCTTCGTTTCGAAATATATTTTTTGCTTCCGGTTTTCGGTATCAAAATCCTTCTCAAACAAAACCTTCTCCGGTTCTTTTTTTTCTTCGCTCATGCCACAAATTTAAGAAATGCTCTCAAAGTATCGAAGGGTTGCAATCTGGTTTAGATTGTTTACTTATTCATTCTATAGTTTGCGAATCATAAAAACATCTTATTTTTGATTCACATTAATTTTATTTCCTAAATAAGATTTTGAACTCACGAGACCGTTATGTAGTGATATGAATTTTGAAGAGTTAAAACATAAGCTAACACAGAAAAGTGTTTCAAGAATTGTGAATGAACACGTTCTTAGCAGTAACCCAGTTTGTTTTAATGCAAAACCTGAACTTATTTGGGAAATAAAAGAAGCAATTTCGAAGCATTTTCATATTCACAAAAAAAATATTGAAATTGTTGGAAGTGCTAAACTAGGAGTCAGTTTAAGTGAGGAAAGGTTAGGTGAGGATTTTGAAAACACATCTGATATTGATTTAGCTGTAGTTTCCGATGAATTGTTTAATGCAGCTTGGAATGAGCTTTTAGAAATGGAATTTGATTGGTACAAGTTGTCACAACCTGAACGCGATGCTATAAACGACAATTATAAAACGATTCCAAGAGGTTTTGTCAGTCCAGAAAGGCTTCCTAAAAATAATTTTAAAGAAAAATGGTGGCAAGTATTTTCAACGTTATCAAATAAGTCAAAATACGAGCATCGAAAAATTAGAGGACGCCTTTTTAAAAATTGGTGGTTTGTCGAAAAATACTATTCTATTCAAATTAGTAATATTAAAAACAAAAAAGCATGATAAATGTAAATTCTCAAAGTCCAGCAATTGTTTGGTTTAAAGATCGTAATAGCGAGAAATCGTTAATATTAAAACCGCCATATCAAAGAAAACCAGTTTGGGCAACAGACCAAAAAACTTATCTTATTGATACAATCTTGAAAGGATATTTAATTCCTGAAATATTCATTCACAGGGTTACAGACCATACTGGTAAAACGATATTTAATATAATTGATGGACAGCAAAGAATACGAAGCATTTTAGAATTTATTAATAACGAGTATTCGCTTTCTAGTGAGTATACCCCTGAGTACTCTGATTATTTTTTTTCTGATTTACCAAATGGTATCAAACAGTTGATATGGAATTATTCAATTAATGTAAGAGAAATAACAAATGCATCAGAAGACGAAGTGAGAAACTTATTTAGAAGAATGAATAAAAATGTTGTTTCCTTAAATCCCCAAGAACTTCGTCATTCTACATATTCGGGAGAGTTTATTAGACTTATGGAAGAAATAGCTGAATATGATTATTGGGCAGAAAATAAAATTGTAAGAGCAAATGAAATAAGGAGAATGAACGATGTTCAATATATAAGTGATTTGTTTATCTCTATGATGAATGGTATTCAAGACAAAACAAAAGAATTAGATAGCTTTTATGAAATGTACGAAGCAAAATTTCCAGATAAAAATAAATGGCAGAAAAGATTTTTAGATATTATGTCCTTTATACAAACTATTTTCCCTGAATTAAGGGAAACTAGATGGAAAAATAAGTCTGACTATTACACGCTTTTTATGTGCTTAAATGAACTTATTAACGATAAACCTTCTCCGACCATCAAATTTACGGCTATTCGAAAAGATTTATGTACATTTTCTGAAACAGTTTCAAAAGCCGCCTTAAAGGAGAACAAGGATAAAAAATTCGCAAAAGATATTTACGACTACATGAATGCAGTGACAAAATCTACTACAGATAAAGACAGAAGAGTTTTAAGACATAACATCGTTATTAAAATGATAAAAAGAAACATTAAATAACTTCTCTAAGGTTGGCACGTGTTTTCTAACGTGCCAACAAAAATTTCCCCCGCTAGCGCGCGTTTCCGAACGCGTGCCAAGCGGTTTTAGGATTTACAATCCCTTTTTCACTCTCCAAACAACCTTCACTATCATTCCAACACCCATAACTCCAATTCCAACAACCATAATCATAATTCCAAAGCCCCACACCTTCATTCCAACAACCCACACTCGTATTCCAAGACCCCACACCTTCATTCCAAAGCCCCATATCCATATTCCAACAACCCACACTTCCATTCCAAAGCCCTTTATCATCATTCCAAAACCCATAACTTTTTTCTTTCTCCCCCTCCTTAAACAAGGAGGGGGTTGGGGGGTGGTCGCACAATGCAAAACCAATCACCCAAAAAAATAATTTTATTTTTTTGTAACCTTTTTCAAAAACCTTCGTTAAACTCCCCCACACCCCGTTCATTTATAAAGCTGGCAGCTGGTAATAAATTTTTTTACGCCCCGTATTTTTAATAGTAACAACGTAAAAAAAACCATATGTCAAAACCAATCTATCGCTGCACACAATCCGAATTGTACGCAGTTGCCCGCGCAGGATGGGCAAGTTTCCTAAACTTCCTCGTATCATTCACTGCTTTCAATTCTAATTACACTGCCGCTTTCGCAGGTGCACGCCTAGACGAAATTGATGCAGCCGAAGATTTGCCCGATGAAGCAGCACGTGCCGAAGCACACCGTTTGCTTCGCCTCACATTAATTGATAAACGAATACTGTGCACACAAAATTGGCAAAAGCTTGCGCGCTACATCACCGCAGCATATCCTTTTCCACAAACTACCGTCATGCTCGATTCAGCAGGTCAGCAATTCTACGAACAAGCTGCCGATAATAATTGGGATGTAGTTTTAAAATTAATGAAGGACGGTTCTAAATTTATTCAAATACATCTTGCCGCTTTAACAGGAGCAGGAATGCCCTCTGGGTTTCAAGCCTCGTTCAATCTTTCCCGCTCCTCTTTCAAAACAACATACGAAGCATTCATCGCTGCCGAAGAGCAAGAACCAATTGATTCCGATATAAAAACCGATGCCAATAATCTCGTTCACGATAAACTAATGATGATGTTTCTCGATGGGCAACAAATTTTTATTAACGATGATGAAATAAAAAAACAGTTCACCTTCACATCTGTTTTAGAATTAGTTAGCGCACCTGGTGCAGGCGGTTTCAAAGGAATAATATTTACTACTGCCGATAGTTCACCTGTTCCCAATGCAAAACTTACTTTCACACGTGTAGTTCCCATCGCAGGCGAATCACCATCCGTAATCTTTTCCGATACAGATGGTAAGTACGCCATCTCACTACCCGAAGATAAATACAACATTCTAATTGAGAAAATAGATTTTACTTCTGTTACACTATCCAATCAGAAAGTAGTACCCGGTGTAAATTCAATTCTTAATATTGGTCTTGTCCCTCTGTGAGCAACTCTCTTGTTTTGTAACAACAGCACAGACCTGGACATCTAAAAGTTCCGCTAAATGCGGGGCTTTTTTTTCTTCCTTTCTCTTTTCCCTTCTCCTCAAGGAGAAGGTGGCTCGCGAAGCGAGACGGATGAGGCAGGACGGAGGGGGCAAGAGAAGGCTGAGGTAAAAAAATCTTCATCCCCTTTTATGGAATTTCTCCACTTGGCGCATCTCTATTGCAAAACCAAACAAATGCAGCCATATG
>Ga0247727_10011958_pt1 | contig 15001 bp, 11 predicted proteins | sample WisWelCaveWW1625_FD_202498 | JGI IMG/M metagenome (GOLD analysis project Ga0247727, IMG submission 202498) | Biofilm microbial communities from Wishing Well Cave, Virginia, United States - WW16-25 | ecosystem: Environmental > Aquatic > Deep subsurface > Groundwater > Cave microbial mat | place... | reverse complement strand
CTTCCCGAGGTCCAAAGCCTCCTCGAAGGGTTGGACCCGGGCCGTCTCTCCTACGTCTGGAGGAATCCCGACCCGCGCGTCGACCAATTACAAAAAGACATCGAGGGAACCGTCAGGCAGGCCTCCAGCCAGCGGACCTCGCGAGCGGATAGCTTCCGTCGGATCTGTGAAGCCGCCTTCGGGCCCGCGGAACTGCCGCCGGAGGTGAGAGACCGCATGGGGACAGCCGCGGCGCGCTGCACGATCCCCTACCTGACCGAGCCCTGGTATTGTTGAGCCGAGCCCACCGAGGAGCAGTTTGCTTCTCTGTACCTGTAGCGAAGCGGGACCGGCTGTATATCCAGGCCGGCCTAAACATGAGTTAGGCAGCAGAAGGAAGGGTAATGGGAGCAGTTAGAGGTTTCTTCCTAGGGGCGCTAAAAATCGCGGTCGTCATCGTCTTGGCCGTAGTCCTTCTGGTCGCGCTCGGCTGGGGCGGGTACAGTCTGTACGAAGGATGGGATGCCGCCAAGAACGCACCCTTGGGTAAAACACGCACATGGCCTGAGCTCGTGATACATCCGCTTGGGAACGCGAAATTCAAGCTTTCTACTGCCTGGCGAGATGGCGGATTGCACTACCAGTTCACAGTCGACAGTTATCCACCAGCGGTTGACGCGGCGTGGAGAGGCGCTGGCTCAGACGTGCTTGGGGGCGGGCCTAAATTCACCCTTACATTCCTCGATCAGCAGGGCTTCAAGCTGTTTGAACACGAGGTCCCGCTCAATCGGTTGACGCATGCCGTCGACCAAAGCGGCAAGGCAGTCGGCATGAGCGCCAAAGATCAGACTTACGTCACTGCGGACACGTACCGTCGGGCTGCATCCTGGGAGGTGACATGGAACTTCCGGTCGTCAGACCCATGATGGTTGCACAATCTGCGGCCTGAGCAGCGCTTGCAGCGCATTCGTGTCCGCACAGCAACGCGGGGTAAAGAACTGGCTTTAGGCTGAGGTCTCTAGTATGTCTTACGATGAGTATGATGCAGCACGCGACCAATGGATGGATGACCTTTACAAGGAACACAAAGAAGAGGCCATCTCGGAATTCACGACGGAACGACTGCACTCGTATTTCTTGGCAAATCCGACGCTTGCTGCAGCTCCACGGCGTGCCCTGTCCGACGCGGGAACCTTGTTTCAAGGTGGATTCTATAGCGCGGCATTTCTATTCGGTCACATCGCCACGGAATCTGGGCTCAAGGCAGTGGTGTTAAGACCAGTAGTGCAGGGACTTGTACACAGTTCGTCCACCGCCGATTTCATTTCGGAACTTGCGCTGAGCCATGTCGGGCTGGATCGTTTTCGCAACCTCCTCTTCAACATCCTGGTCGACCACGCCCGAATCGACCTGGCACACTTCAGAAGAAAGGATGCGAAAGAACCATTATGGAAAGAGATCGTGCGCCTTCAGGAACTCCGAAACCGCATAACCCACCGGGCGGAGGTGGCCGCGGCCGAAGAGGCCACGTTATCCATTTCGGTTGCGGAGGCAGTCCTGGATGAGATCTTCCCGGCGGTGATTGCGCACCTGGGACTCCACTTGCATGAGGGTGTGCGGGTATGCAATGACCATCTATGTCAACTGGAACCTCTACTTGGCACGGAGTTGATCGAGCGGCTCCGAAGTGACAAAGCCTAACGAGGGCATGCACCCGGCCGCCCAAAAACGGGGCGGCGGGTGATGCCCAAATCGTTAGCCGGACGGGCAGCCGGCTCGACCGAGGCGTAACGTGAGAGACTGAGATTGTGACGGACGCACCATCATCGTCCCCTTGGCCTGGTACCCTGGTGCGGATTCGCACGTAGCTGAAACGGGTCAGGGATCGGCGGAACTCAATAGAGGGCGGTCCAACTCGGCGCTGGCAGTCGGCTCCGGAAGCCCACGCAAAGTAGAATCGGAGCCGCCACCGACCCAGGAGGGGGGCGTATGCGTAAAGTGGAGAACATCGAAAGCCAGATCCAAGAACTTTCTTCTGAGGAATTGGCAGCACTTCGGGAATGGTTCGCCGAGTATGACACCGAAATGTGGGACCGCCAGTTTGAGGCCGACGTCAAAGCGGGGAAACTCGACGCGTTGGCGGAACGCGCCCTGCGCGACCACCTTGCCGGACGGTCCACGAAACTGTGAATCACTATGCCGCGCCTGATTTCTGGGTATGCTATCAACTTCTTCCTTCTCCGGTGAAAGAGGCTGCCGACAAAGCGTTCGCTCTGCTAAAGGCAGATCCCCGGCATCCGTCGCTGCACTTCAAGAAGGTTGGCGGGTACTGGTCGGCGCCGGTCGGGCTGCACCACCGCGCCGTGGGCCGGGCAGTTTCGGACGGCGTGCTTTGGTTTTGGATCGGGACGCACGCCGAGTATGACAGGACTGTCGGCTAACGATGGCCAGCCCGCGGAACTGCCGCCGGAGGTGAGAGACCGCATGGGGACAGCCGCGGCGCGCTGCACGATCCCCTACCTGACCGAGCCCTGGTATTGTTGAGCCGAGCCCACCGAGGAGCAGTTTGCTTCTCTGTACCTGTAGCGAAGATAAGGGTCAGCGCGGCAGAAAGTTCTCCAACACCCAGACCTCGGATTGACTCCGGCCGGCGCGGAAGGCGATCTGTTTGCCGTCGGGACGAACATGCAGGTTTTGCGCGGCCTCCAGCGCCAGGTCGCCGAGCTTCCGCGGTTCGCCGCCGGACGCGGAAATCCTCCACAATTCGCACTGGGCGCCGGGCGTGTTGCGGGTACGCACGAAAAGTAATTCCTTGCCGTCCGGCGTGAAGGCGCAGGGATACTGGCTCGTGAACACGTCCGGACGCCGGAGCGAGAGCAGGCGCCGCACGGGGCCGCCGGCGGCGGGCATGATGGCCAGCGTCGTGGTCTCCGCGTTGAAGTTGTTGATGCGGAAAGCAATCCACTGACCGTCGCGGGAGAGCGCCGGACTGTGGTTGCCGATGCTGTCATCGCTCTCGGGTTTGTAGGTGATCTCGATCCGCTTCGACGCCAGGTCCATGCGGTACATTCCGGCACTCTGGTCGGTGATCCGGTTGTACAGAGTCTTGCCATCCGGCGAAATGAGCGCATGGAACCCGCTCTGCATCTCATCTTGGCTCGCAATCAGCGTCCCTTCGCCGGATTCCACGTCGATGCCGAACAGACCGGATGTTCCCGTTCCCCGCTCATTCCGGCCGACCACTACAAACGAGCGCCCGTCAGGATGCCAGGCGACAGGACGCCCGGTGGTCAGCCGTATCTGAGGCTTGACTTCGCTGAGCTTCCCTGTCTCCAGCGACTGGATCACCAGCGCCCGGTCGCCCGCGCCGCGATCGGAGAGGTAGACGAGCCGGCGGCCGTCGGGTGAATAATCGGGGAACTGGTTGACGCCGGGGCGCTGCCGTATCGATTTCGGCGCAGCCAGCGTCCCTTGGACCAGGTCGATCTCCGCCGTGTACACATCCTCCAACGAGCTGGTCACCCCGTAGAAAAGCGCGCCGTTTCGGGTCATTCCCATCGGCATTCCGGTTTCGACGCCGGCATTCACAAGTCGTGGCTCACCGCGCGGCCGGCCTCCGCTGATCTCCTGAGTCCATGTCCCTATCGATCCCGTCCTGTTGCTGACGAAAACGATCTGCCCGCCGTCGGGAGAGAAGTCGAGTAGAACCCCGCCGGTCGGCTCGCCGGCAATCAGCGTTTCCCCACTGCCGTCGATCGCGCAAAGATAAATGCGCTGTGACCTCGTGTAGGCCAGGTGGCGGCCGTCGGGCGAGAAGCGTGGAGTCCAAACCAGCGGAGCGGGGGGTCTGACGACCTTGGTGGAGCCGTCGTCCGCCGAGACGAGAATCAGTTCAATGTCCGGCTGGGTCAACTGGAATCGTCCGACCAGAATCTGGCGGCCATCCGGCGACCAATCCCACGGCCAATCCGGTGTGTCGGCGCGGCGCAACACCGTGCGCAAGCCGGATCCATCGACTCCCACGATGCGCAACTCGCCCGACCAGCCGCTCGGACGCTGATCCTCCTGCCACGCAAAGGCCAGGCGCTTGCCATCTGGAGAGAAGATGGGGCGGAACCCGCTGGAACCGGATTCCTTCCAGGTCTTCCCTTTGTTGGTGACACGCCGCTTTTCTCCAGTGGCCAGGTCGCGGATCGCGATGTCGCCGCTGTCCCAGTCGGTGTACGCCAGATATTTCCCGTCGGGTGAAACCGATCCCTGTGGGTCGACGTCCGGACCGGTCCAGACCTGGCGGGCAGTGATGCCGGCAGTGGCCACGGGTCCGTTCAGCGCCTTCAGTCTCTGCCGCGCTTGCGTTGCGATCTCGCCCTGGTCGGAGTACTCGCGCAGCAGCCGCTCGTAGGTCGTGCGCGCGTCCGCGGCGGCGAGCTTCTCCTGGCACTGGCCGAGATGGAGCAGGGCGCGGGCGGCGACCGGACGGGTGACGCCGCGTTGCGCCAGCACCGCCTTGTACAAATCGACGGCTGCCTTCAAGTCGCCGTCGACGGTCTCTTTCTGAATCGCCCTCTCCAGTATCGACGCGGCGTTGTTCTGCGCCGCCGGAGCGCTCGAAGCCGCCAGCAGAACCAGCACCAGAATTCTCTTCATGATCTGCCTCCTGGAGCAAGCCTACACAGGTTGGGTAAAGGTGTCAGCAGCGAATCGTGAGGAATTGATGATATTTCAACCATCAAACCGGTATCCCAGTCCGCGCACGCTGACCAGGACCTTGGGATCGATTTTCCGGCGCAGATTCACGATGTGCTGGTCGACGGCGCGATCGGTGACGTGGGTTCCGCCGCCCCAGGCCAGATCGATCAAATGTTCGCGGCTCAGCACGCGGCCGCGCCGGCGGACGAAAACCGCCAGCAGCTTGAACTCCAGCCGGGTAAGATCGACCGGCCGGCCGCCGCGGCGCATCTCGCCACGGGCGAAATCCACCTCCGTGTCGCCGAAGCGGTAGCATTCCTGTTCCAGCCCTTCGCCGCGCCGCAGCATCGCTTTAATCCGGGCGCGCAGCTCGCGCGGGCTGAAGGGCTTGGTGACGTAATCGTCGACGCCGTATTCCAGGCCCAGGATCTTGTCGCCCTCCTGCGATCGGGCGGTGAGCATGATGATCGGAGTCCGGACGCCGGACCGCCGCAGTTCGCGGGTGATTTCCAGGCCGTCTCTGCGAGGCAGTATCAGGTCGAGCAGGATGAGGTCCCAGCCCGGCTCGCGGGCGCGCGATGCCGCCGTTCTCCCAGCCGGCTCTCGACGCGCACTTCCCCGCGGTGCGCCTCGACGATCTGGCGCACCATCGCCAGACCGATGCCCGTGCCCTTGATGCCGCGCGCGCTCGACCCGGAGCCGCGCACGAACTTACGGAAGATCTCGCGCCGTTCGGCGGGAGAGATTCCCAGCCCCTGGTCGCGGACTCGTATGGCGATGCCTGCGCCCTCAGCCGCGACCCGCACCCAGACTGTGCTCGAATCCGGCGAGTACTTGGCGGCATTGTCGAGGAGGTTCCATACGGCCCGCTCCAAAGCCTCCCTGTCCGCCGAGATGGCCGGCAGCGCCGCGTCCATGTCCAGCTCGATTCGATGACCGCGTCCGGCGGCGTCACGCCCGAATTCTTCGACGACGGACCGAATGAGCGGCTCCGCGTCCAGCCGCTCAAAGCAGTACAGCCGCGCACCGGCCTCCATGCGCCCGAAGTCGAGCAACCCTTCCACCAGTCGTCGCAGGCGCTCGGTGGAGCGGGCCAGCGCGTCGTAGTAGCTCTGCCGCTTGGACTCCTCGGCGACACGTCCGTCGCGAAGCAGTTCGGTCACCTGATGGAGCGCCGCGAGCGGCGTGCGGAATTCGTGCGAGACGGCGGCGACGAAATCCGATTGCAGCCGGGCCACGGCCACCTCGCGGCTGATGGCGCGCGAGATGAAGTAGCTTCCCGCGAACAACACCACGACGATCAACGCGAAGGCGGAGAGCAGCAGGCGCCTGCGGGCGGCCATTCGCGCGGACTCGGCATCGGACCCGGAGCGGGAGACCAGCAGGCTCCAGGGCAGTCCCGTTTCCGCGGCCGTCCGTCCGCCGCTGTCTGCGATCTCGATCCTTGCCCCGGGAACCGCCGCCAGCCACTCTCGCTTCACGTATTCCGGTCCGGCGATGAGCGCGGTCAGACGGCCGGAGCCCTGCCGCCAGAATACGGTCGCGGGTCCCACCGCGGCCCGGCCGTGGTCGTCGAGATCCTGCGATTTCCAGCGGCCCCACAACCACTCGACGACGGCGGCGGCGGCCAATGTCTCCGGCTCGGCGACGGTCCGCGCTGGCAGCCAGGCGAGCGAATCGCCGGCGTGGATCTGATAGACGGCGCGGGTCAACCGCCACCGGCCAGCATGCAGGTCGCGGTCGAGCGCGGCGGCTTCCGTTCGCAACTCGTCCCGGCGGCGGAGATCGGCGAGCAACGCGCAGCGAGCGCGGCGCGCGGCCAGATCGACTGGCACGCCTCCGACTCCGACGCCGGAGGTCGCCGCCAACTCGTTATAGGCGCGTAGCGCGGCCACGGCGTCGCCCGACTTTCGCAGGCAGCGCGCCAGGCGCACCAGGGCGCCGGCGCGAATCGCCGGATCGCGCGACTCGGCCAGCCCGCGATAGACGCGAATCGCCTGCGTGAGGTCTACTTGCCGGAACTCGGCGGCCTCGCCCCGCGAAAAAAGCGCCGCCGGCGCTTCGAGCAGCGGAGTGGTTTCCGGATAGAAGGGGAGCCGCACGGCGACTTCCACGCCGTGCGGTCCAAATTCCGCGAGGATAACGCCATCGTCCGGTGGCGAAGGCGCCGGATCGTTGAGGCGGCGCTCCATCGCGGCGAGCTTCTGTTGCAGAAGCGCGACCGCCAGGTCGGAGGCCCGCTCCTCGGCCTCTCGTTTGCGTTGCCGCTCGAGCGCCCGGTCCTGATCGATCAATTGCGCTCCCAACCAGAGCAGGCCCGCGGCCGGCGCCAGCGTCACGACCCAGAACAGCGAGAGTAGTGCAACCGGCCGTTCGACCACAAACATCCTTATATAAAATACATCCGCGGGTTGAGGCGTGTGTGAGGAAATTGTCAGGAATCGGTGAGGCCGGGCCCCTGGTTTCCGGACTATTTCCTGTACTTCGCCGGAATCTGGTATTCGACGCCGGCGTATAGAAACTCCTCGGCCCGCCGGAGGGAAGTCCCTTCGGCAGCGATCTGGGCGAGCTTGCCGACGTTGATCTCGACCAGCTTGTTGACGGCGGCGCGATCCACCGTGTCGAGCAGCGGCAAACGCCGGCCGGTCGACTCGATCCTCTCCTTGATTCGCATCGCCAGGCTGAAGTGAATGGTCTCGAGAGCCTGCGCGGCCCGGACCTTCTTGTCGAACTGCGCGCCGATGTCGATCTGCTTGGGCTGGGGCGCGAACGTCGGCGTGCTTTCGGGCTCGCGGCGCCGGGGGTCGACCGGCTGCGCGTAGTAATAGAGTTCGGGTGTGATATGCGTGGAGAGTCCGGCGATCGCAAACGGCGGCTGAAAGTTCTCGAGGGCGGCCGCACGGCGCGCTTCCTCCCCCGCCTGGCCGGTGTAGAAACGGTCGAGCACCTCGACGTAATGAGCGTAGGGATTGGGAATGATCAGAACGTCGGGCCGGTCCAGCCGGATATAGAACATCAGCCGGTCGCGCAGCTCGGTCGGCGAGACGCCGCCCAGCTCGCCGGCGCGGTAGCCGAGCGAGGTGACCTTTGCGATCCCGAGGATCTTCGCGGCTCGCTCGCTCTGCTGGCGCGTGCGCTGGGCGGTTTCTTCCGGAGACAGGTTCCAGGAATCCTTGTCGTCGTTGGTCACCCGGACCAGGTGCGCGGACGCGCCCTGCTCGATCATGCCCGCGATCGTGCCGCCGGCGCAGAGGATGTAGTCGCCGGCGTCGGCGGTGATGATGAGGAGCTTCTTGTTCTCGGCGGCGCCGAGAGGATCCGCCGGCGCCAGGACGCCAGCCAGGACCGCCGCCATCAGCCCGATGCCGGCGCGGGTTCTCATTGCGGCCCCCGCGCGGCCGACTCGATGTAGCTCTTCAACCCCGGCAGATGATCGAACTCGTCCACGAACCAGTACACCTCGGCGAAGGTCAGGCCGTTTTCCCGGCCGCGCTTGCGCGAGATCCATTCCATGTACCATTCCTCGAAGGCGACCGCCGCCTGCTCGTCGGTCATGTCCTCGATCTCGTCGATCCGCAGGCCCTCGGCGGCGAGCTGCTGGCGGACCGCGCGCGCCATCGCCGGGCTGGCGTACACATTACGGTGCGCCGAGTAGGCTCTCATTTTGCGGCGCACCTGGTCCTGGTTCAGCTCGATGGCGACGTTCGGCTCGTGGCCGCGGCCGTAGTCAACGCGGGCCTTGAAGAACAGGCAGGGTACGCGGTGCGGCTTCAGACCCGACTCCAGATGCTCGGGGTGCACGTTGGCGAGACCCGCCATCCAGGACGCCTCGGCCAGCGCCCAGGCCACTTTGCGGTGATCGGGATTGCGGTCGTAGTGCCCCCACGGGTCGTGGCCGAGAACCACGTCGGGGCGATAGCGGCGGATCAGCAGAATGAGCTGGGCGCGCAGTTCGAGGATCGGGATGGAATCCATGTAATCATTACGCCAGTTCAGGCTGTGGACGCCCTTCATGCCGAGAATCCGCGTCGCTTCCTCGGATTCGCGGCGGTTGATCATGTCGTTATGCGGGTAACCGTGGGATCCGTCTTTTTCGTCGTTGGAGGCTCTGACGAACCAGGCCTCGAAGCCCGAGTCGACCAGCCGCGCAATCAGGCCGCCCATCCCGTAGTCGGTGGTGTGGTCGTCATGATGCGCCTGAATCACCAGCACGACTTTGCCGGGAGGTATCTTTCCGCGCGGCAGAGGGGCCGCGCTGAGAGCGGCGGCGGCCGTGACGAGCAGGTGGAGCTTCATCGGGGCACCGAGGCTTCGGCGATGTAGGCACGCAGGCCGGGCAGGCAGCTCCACGGGTCGAGATAGTGGAACGCCTCGGCGTAGCGGACACCGTTGGCCTTTCCCGTCTGGGCCGAGCTCCACTCGATGCGCCACTTCTCGAGCCACTCGATGGCCTGCTCGTCGGTGAGACCCTCGAGTTCGGGAATCGCCAGGTTGCGCGCTTCGAGCTGGCGGCGCACCGCTCGCGCCGCTCCCGGGTTGAAACGCACGTTCTTGTGAGCCCAGTAAGCATCCTGCTTGCGCCGCACGTGCGATTCGTCGAGCTCGATCGCCAGGTTCGGCTCGTGCCCCCGGCCGTAGTCGCTGCGCTGCGTGTAGTAGAGGTGAGGAACCCGATGCGGGCGCAGGCCGGCCTCGAGGTGCTCCGGATGGACGTTGGCGTAGCCGGCCATCCAGACGGCCTCGCCGACGGCGCGCCCCACTTTACGGTGGTCGGGATTCCGGTCATAGTGGCCCCAGGGGTTCCAGGAAAACACCACGTCGGGCCGGTAGCGCCGGACGAGCAGGATGAGCTGGGCGCGCAGCTCGTTGATGGGCGTCGAGTCCATGTGGTCGTTGCGCCAGTTCAGGCTGATGACTTCGCGCATGCCGAGATGGCGCGTGCCCTCGACGGCTTCGCGCAGGTTCACGCGGTCGTTTTCTCCCCAATCGCGTCCGTCCTTTTCATCATTGGTGACGCGAACGTAGTAGCCGGTATAGCCGGCATCGATCATTCTGGCGACCGCCCCGCCAACGCCGTACTCCCAGGTGTGGTCGTCATGATGGGCGAAGATCGCCAGCAGCACCTTGCCCGGCGGGATGCGGCCGAGCGGCAGCGGCGCGGCGAAGCCGGACACTGGGGCCAGCGCCAGCACCGCCAGGATGAGCCGCATTCTTCCGGTCATTCTACAATGGAAGGGAATGATTTCCAAGGTGCGAAAGGCGGTGTTCCCGGCCGCCGGCCTGGGCACGCGGTTCCTGCCCGCCACCAAGGCGCAGCCCAAAGAGATGCTGCCGCTGGTCGACAAGCCGCTGATTCAGTATGGCGTCGAGGAAGCCATCCAGTCCGGCGTGCCGAACATCATCATCGTCACCGGGCGCGGCAAGAGCGCCATCGAGGACCACTTCGACGTCAGCTTCGAGCTCGAGCACTTGCTCGAGACGCGAAACAAGAAAGACCTGCTCAAGGTCGTCCGCAGCGTTTCGGACATGATCAACGTAGCCTACATCCGGCAGAAGGAAGCGCTCGGACTGGGCCACGCGGTGCTTCAGACCCGCGAGCTGGTGGGGCGCGAGCCGTTTGCCGTCGTGCTCTCCGACGACGTCATCGATGCCGAGACGCCGTGCGTGCGCCAGCTGCTGGACATCCACGAGTTCTTCGGCTCGAGCGTTCTGGCGCTCATGGAGGTGCCGCGGGACAGCCTTTCCGCCTACGGGGTGGTCGACGCCGAGAGCGTCAGTCACAACGGCGCGCGGGACAGGCTCTACCGGATTCGCAACCTCGTCGAAAAACCCAAGGTCGCCGACGCGCCGTCGAACCTGGCGATCATCGGCCGGTATGTGCTGTCGCCGGAGATCTTCGACTCGCTCGAGCAGATCGAGCCGGGCGCCGGCGGCGAAATCCAGCTCACCGACGGACTCCGGCATCTGCTTCGCAGCCGCCCGATCTACGGGTACCGGTTCGAGGGGAAGCGCTACGACGCCGGCGACAAGCTCGGGTTCTTGCAGGCGACGGTCGAGTTCGCGCTGCGGCGTCCGGATCTGGGCGGGCCGTTCCGCGATTATCTGAAGTCCCTGTCGGTGTCAGAACCCCGGTGACCGCCGCGCCGCTCGAGCTTCCCGTCCAACCCGGTGACGCCGCCGCCGTGGCCTCGCTGGTCTTTCAGCACTGCGAAGGGCGGGCGCTGAACGACGAGATCCGCGCCCGGCTGGGCGCCGCGACCCGCGGCCTCGAGCTGGCGAGCCTCCGCGCCTGGTGCGGCTCCTTGCAGCGGGACCCGATCCACGCTTCCAGCTACTATCTCGCCGCCGACGCGGTCGGCGGCGGACGGCCACGGCCCGTTCTGCTGCGCCTGGCGGCGGCCTCCTCCCCGGCCAGCGCCCTGTTTCCCAATCCCCTGCTGATCGGACGCATGAGAACCGCCGGCGGCCTCGAAGTGGTGGTCAGCGCGATTGCGTTTTCCGCCCGGGACGGCGACGCCGTCCGCAAGTTCGCCGAACAGGTAGACCGCGACTTTCTGCCGCGGCCACAAGGCGCGCAGCCGGCGATCGCCGCCGGCAACCGGCATCCGGAGATCAGCCTGCCGGCGGTCTTTGAGGCGTACCGCCGGCTGTGGAAGGACACCGGCGTGAACCTGGCCTCGACGGTGCAGCTCTCGGCGACCCGCGAAATGACTACCGACGAAGCGCTCGCCGCCCGCGACGGCGAGGATCCCACCGCCGCCGGTCACACGCGCGTCTCGATCCGCCGGCTCTACGAGGCCGGCCTGTGGGCGGCGATCCGCGCCGGATGGCGCCACGGCTATACGGCGGAAGCGGACCACGTGATCATCACCGGCGACACGCCGGAGGCGATCGCCCGCTCGGTCGAGGCGGGTCAGGAAGCCATTCGGCAGGCCGCCGGTTACACGAAATTCACCACCGATACCTCCAGGCTGTTCGAACTCGAGGCCGACCCGCGCCATCCACGGGCCTGGAGCGACGCCGTCGTCGGCGAGCGCTTCGAGGCGCTGTTCGATGCCGGCGAGCGGGCCTGGCTTCTCGACGAGTTTCGGCGTCCTTTCCCCATCGCCGGCTCGGTCTATCGGCTCCCCGCCAATGACGTCGTCCGGCTGGCCGTCAAATTCGGCCGGAGCCTGAAACTGAACGAAGAGCTTTACGATTCGATCCGCCGGGTGAAGGCCGCCAGCGGTCTCGGCCGCGCCTTCGATTTCGAGCCGTCGATTGACGAAGCCGAAACCCTCACCACGCCCGAGGAAATGATCTTCTACATGCACTGGCTGAAAGACCGCGGCCGGCCGGCGCAACTGGTTCCGCCGAATCTCGGGTTCAAGAAACGCCAGGCGTATCCGGAGACGGCCGCAGAACTGCGGGCGTATGTCGAGCACAAGATGTGGCCCGAACTCGCGCCCCGCGTCGCCGGCGAGTTCGACGGCCGCCCGCTGGCGGAGCTCGCCCGGCGCCTCCGGCAACTGGCGGGCGTGGCCAAGCATTTCAACGGCACGCTCAGCATTCACTCCGGCAGCGGCAAGCAGGCCGCGGTGCTGGAGAGCATCGGCGAAGCGGCCGGCGGCCGGGTGAACTACAAGATCTCCGGCGAGCTCCAGTTGCAGTTGTTCGACGTGCTCGGCGAGCAGCCGCCAGGCTCGTGCTGGCACGAGATGCTCGGGCGGATGGTGGCGCGTGCCGACGCGTTCGCCGCCGCCGGCGCGTTCGGCGAGGAGAGCTCGCTGGCGGCTCACTACCGCGCGATCGGACGCGGCTCGAGCCTCGGCGATCCCGGTCGCGGCCGCCGCGACGGGAATCTGTTCCTGGTGTTCTGGATCGGGAATATTGTCGGCAGCCGCGATGCCGGCAGCCCGGAGGGGGACCACCGGTTCTTTCAGGAAAAACTCGACGAGCTGCCGGAGGATCTGATCGAGGAGACCCGGCGCCGCAACACCGAATATGTTCTCTGGCTCGCGCGCTGCCTGCGAGGATGACCGGCGTTCGAAGAGGTTTGCGTATGAGAAACCGAACCCTGACTCTGCTGCTGCTCGCGACGGGACCCTTGGCCGCCCTGGACTTGACTCGCGCTCGCGTGGTGACGCCGGCGAAGATGTCGCCGCCGGAGCAGAGGGCCGTTCGGATGCTCGTCGACGAGGTCGAGAAGCGTACCCAAACCCGTTGGGAGGTCGCCGCCACTCGGCCCGCGGCGCCGGCGCCGGCGGTGGTGATCGCCAACGCCGGTACGGGCGCGGCCGAAGGCTACCGGATCCGAACCGAAGGCAGCTCGGTGCTGGTGACGGCCAACGACGCGCGCGGCGTGCTGTTCGGCGCCGGGCATCTGCTGCGGGCGATGCGCATGAGGAGAGGGCACGCCGAGCTGCCGGAGGGCTTCCGCGTCGAGACCGCGCCGCGTAACCCGCTGCGCGGGCATCAGCTCGGCTACCGGCCCAAGACCAATTCCTACGACGGTTGGACGCCGGCGATGTGGGACCAGTATTTCGCCGATCTCGCCGTGTTCGGCGCCAACGCCATCGAGCTGATCCCTCCGCGCTCCGACGATGACGCCGACAGCCCGCACTTCCCGCTCGCTCCGATGGAAATGATGATCCGCATGTCGAAGATGCTCGATGAGTACGGCCTGGACGTGTGGGTCTGGTATCCGGCGCTCGACAAGGATTATGCCGATCCGGCCACCGTCGAGTTCGCCTTGAAGGAGTGGGCCGAGGTATTCCGCCGGCTCCCGCGGATTGACGCCGTCTTCGTCCCCGGCGGCGACCCGGGTCACACGCATCCCCGCCACCTGATGCCGCTGCTCGAGAAACAGGCGGCCTCGCTGCGCAAGTTTCATCCCAAGGCGGGGATGTGGGTGGCGCCGCAGGGGTTCACCCAGGAGTGGCTCGATGAATTCTACGCCATGCTGCGGCTCGAGCCGGCGTGGCTGAACGGAATCGTCTTCGGACCGCAGAACCGGGTGAGCCTGCCGAGCCTGCGCGCGTCGGTGCCGCGGCGGTATCCGATCCGCCATTATCCCGATATCACGCACACGCTGCGCAGCCAGTACATGGTCCCGGACTGGGATCTGGCCTACGCGCTGACGCTCGGGCGCGAGCCGGTGAATCCACGCCCGCTCGATCAGGCGCGGATCTTCCGCCTGTTGCAGCCGCTCACCAACGGTTTCATTACTTACTCGGAGGGCTCGAACGACGATGTCAACAAGGCCGTCTGGAGTGCGCTCGGCTGGAATCCCGACGCCGACCTCGTCGAGATCCTCCGCGACTACAGCCGGTATTTCATTGGCGACCGCTATTCGGATTCGTTCGCCCAAGGCCTGCTGGCGCTCGAGCGCAACTGGAGCCGGCCGCTCCTCACCAACGAAGGTGTCGATACGACGCTCGCACAGTTCCAGGCGATGGACAAGACCGCCGAGCCGGCCGACCGGCTCAACTGGCGCTTCCAGCAAGCCCTGTATCGCGCCTATTACGACGCCTACACTCGCAGCCGCCTGATCCACGAAACCGGGATCGAGCAGCGCGCCATGGACGCGCTTCGCCGCGCGGCAGCCATCGGCTCGCTGGCGGCGATCGCCGAGGCCGAGACGATCCTGGACGGCGGCGGCGCCGTGCGCCCGGCGGCCGGCTGGCGCAGCCGCGTCTTCGAGCTGGCCGAAGCGCTGTTCCAGTCCGTCCGGATGCAGTTGAGCGTCGAGCGGTACAAGGCCATTGCCGTGGGTCGCGGCGCGAACCTGGACACCATCGACTCTCCTTTGAACAACCGGCCGTGGCTCAAGGATCGATTCGGCGAGATCCGCCGGAAAACGGCCGAGAGCGAGCGGCTCGCCACGATCGTCGAAGTCCTCAACTGGACCAACCCCGGACCCGGCGGCTTTTACGACGACCTGGGAAACCTCGAGCTCCAGCCGCACCTGGTGCGAGGGCCGGGCGCCGAGAAGGACCCGGCGCACCTGGAGTCGGCGCTGACGGGATTCGCCGTCTTTGCGGGAGTGCCCACGCCGCCCTGGCGCACTTCGTGGCTGACGCACGCCGAAGCGTTGAACGACACGCCGCTCGAGATGCGATACAGGGATCTCGACCGCTCCGCGCGTTACAAGCTGCGAATCGTCTATGCCGGCGAGAACGTCCCGGCCGACATCCGCCTGACGGCGGATGGCAAGCATCAGGTGCATCCGTGGCGCCGCAAGGAGTTGCCGCCGCGCCCGGTCGAGTTCGACATTCCCACCGAGGCCACCTCCGACGGCGCCCTCGATCTGCGTTGGGAGAAAACACCCGGCCTCGGCGGCAACGGCCGCGGG
>Ga0247727_10011957_pt1 | contig 15001 bp, 17 predicted proteins | sample WisWelCaveWW1625_FD_202498 | JGI IMG/M metagenome (GOLD analysis project Ga0247727, IMG submission 202498) | Biofilm microbial communities from Wishing Well Cave, Virginia, United States - WW16-25 | ecosystem: Environmental > Aquatic > Deep subsurface > Groundwater > Cave microbial mat | place... | reverse complement strand
TTTGTTAGGATGAACGCCTGCCACCTGTCCTTCCGTCCATTATCTGCGCGGTGGGTGTAGCTCAAGGGTTAGAGCGCCTGGCTGTGGCCCAGGAGGCTGCGGGTTCGAAACCCGTCACTCACCCCAAACTCTCCTTCCTCTTCCTGTTCGTTTTTCAATAGCTTCCGCAAGGACGGCGCAGTCTCCCGCAGGGGAGGTTGCGCCTGGGTTGCGGATTCGGCCTTGAAACGGATGTTTTCCACAGGCGAATCGAGCCGATCCACTGCCTGCTTGTTTCCGCCCGGGATTAGATGCCCGTAGCAATCCACCGTGATCTGGATGGAGGAGTGTCCCATCTGCTCCTTGACGTAGGTCGCGCTTTCGCCCTGCTGCAACAGCAACGAGGCAAAGGTATGGCGAAGTTCATGGAACCGCACCTGACGCAAGCCAGCGGCCTTCAGGAGACGATAAAACACCCGGTCCCGGAGATTGTTCGGATGCAGGAGGCCACCCTGCTCATTACAAAAGACCCACCGTGGCACCTCGGACCAGCCATTCGCCGCTGCCTCTAACTGTCGCTCGGTCTGAAGGTCTTTGAGCGTCTGGGCCAATTCTTTGGACATATCTACTCGACGACTTTCCCCGCTCTTGGGCGTGGTCACCTTCCAGTGAGTGTAATTCCGCTGGACCTCGAGAAAGCGGCCGTGGAAATCGAGGTCGCTCCACTGGAGGGCCAGGAGTTCGCCCATCCGTAACCCCGTGCGAGCCGCACAGAGGAACAAAGGATAGTAACGCGGGGCTCGTTGCTTCACGGTGTCCAGCAACGTCGCAACTTCCTCTCGGGTGAGGGGATTGATACTCCGCCGCTTGCTGATCTTGGGCAGAAACTTTCCAGGCTTGAGCGCAGGATTCACGGTCAATAGGCCATCTTCTACGGCATGACTCAGCAGGCTGCTCAGACACAGAATCGTATTCTTGACTGACTTGGGCGACTGCTCTTTCTTGAAGCCTTCCGTGGCAAGGCCCTTCACCTTCTCTCGCGTGATGTCCTTGAGATCCAGCCCTCGAAGCACAGGAAGAATATCCCGGTCCATGATCTTCTGATAGCCGTCATGGGTCGTATGTTTCCGGGTGTGCTGAATGCGCTCCAGCCACGTCTGTGCGTAGTCCTCCAACTTGATACCGGCCTTGCTGAGCAACCCAGCCTCCCCGAGTTTGAGCCGTGCCTCGATCTTGTTGGCAAATTCCTTGGCGAGGGCCTTGTTCTTTCCGAATGCCTTCGCTTTGCGCCGACCATTCCAGTTGATGTAGACGTACCATCCCTTGCCGGGTTGTTCACGTAGTTTGACGCCCATGGCTTTTCCGCTCCTTTCTACAGAGTTCTCGTTCCAGAAGGCTCCGGATATACCCGCTGGTCGTATAGCCCTGCGTCCGTAAGGCATCCAATTTGGCCTTTAGAGGCTCGGGGAGTTGAATGATCATCCGTTTCATCTTCATTGATTGAACCTTACAATGATACATAAGTGTATCATATACTACACTATGATGTCAAATGCTATTTACTCGGCTTTAAGCTCCTGCTACACTCGCGCCCAATGAGACGTAAGGGCACAGGGAATCATCAAGGCACGCTTAATATACGGGGCGTGTCCAAAGATTTTATCTACCGAATCAAAATGGCGGCGGCGGCAGAACGTCGAACAGTCAAAGGGTTTTTCCTGGCACTCGCCGAAGAACGGATCCAGGAGTTGGAGCGAAAGGGGATATTACCGAAAGGAAAGTGAAGATGAGCGTTATGTCAGATGACCTTCCATCTCTAAAGGGCCCACTTCATGACAGATCCTGACCTCGGACTTAGCGCAATCATCGTTGAACAGGGGAAAATCCTCGACTTCATCGATGGCAAGACACAGCGCCCCGAGACCCCCGAGGAGTATGTTCGCCAAGAAATAGCCAAGTCACTTGTCCGCGAGTACGGCTACGAAAAGGCCGACATCGAGGTTGAGTTTACCTTGCGCCTGGGTAGCCGTAAGCCTCGGGCCGATCTCGTTATCTTGCCACCTGAGACTGGGCACGCCCAAGAGAACGTTCACATTATCGTTGAGTGCAAGGCATCAACGGTGAAGTCCGCCGACAAGAAAGACGGCGTGGGTCAGCTCCACAGTTATATGGCCGCATGCCCTAATTCCCAGTACGGCATGTGGACGAACGGGATAGAGCGATTCTGCTACCGTCGCGTCGTCAAGGGCGGCAAAATCATAGTGGAGGAGGTTCCCGACCTCCCTGGATTTGGCCGTGATGAGGAGGAATCAGAGCGTCCGCGCTTTGACCAGCTCAAGCCCGCCACGTCGGATGCTCTGCTATTCGCTTTTCGTCGTTGTCACAATTACATCGCCGGAAATCAAGGCCTTCAGAAACCTCAGGCATTCTGGGAACTACTCAAACTCATATTCTGTAAGATTCATGACGAACGTCAAAATGATGAGGTGGAATTTTTCGCCGCTGCGAACGAGCGGCATGGCGTCAATGGACCGCTCAAGGTCCAGAAACGGATCGAGGCATTGTTCAGCCAAGTCAAAGACGATTATCCGAGCATCTTCAAGACTTCAGAAAGCATCGAACTCAAGCCTGTGGTACTCGCTTACTTGGTGACACAGCTTCAGATGTACTCTTTGTTGGAGAGCGACATCGACGTGAAGGGACGAGCCTACGAGGAAATTGTTGGTTCCAACCTCAGGGGAGACCGCGGTGAGTTCTTCACGCCTCGGAACATTTGCCGCATGGCAGTCGCTATGCTGGATCCAGGCGAGAAACTGTTGATCCTTGATCCCGCGTGCGGGACAGGCGGTTTCCTCATCACGGCGATGAATCACGTCATCGAGAAGATTCGTTCAGCGGAAATGGCCAAGTGGGGCAATAAAATCGAGCGAGCGGAGAAAGCTGCCAAAGACCGAATTAAAAAGTACGCAGAGGAGTCCATTGTTGGAATGGATTTCAACCCTGAGTTAGTGAAGGCTTCGAAAATGAACATGGTGATGAACAATGACGGCGCAGGCAGTCTGTTTCAGGCCAACTCGCTGGAAGCTCCAGCTACGTGGGATCCAGAACTCCGCAAAACCGATCTGATGGGCAACGTTGATATTCTATTCACTAACCCTCCCTTCGGCTCAAAAATTCCCGTGACCGATACTGCGATTCTTGAGAAGTACGATCTAGGCCACAGCTGGTCTTATGACAAGTCCACCGACCGTTGGAGAATGACTAACACCGTTCAGAAGTCACAGCCGCCAGAGATTTTATTCATTGAGAGATGTGTCAAGTTCTTGAAGCCCGGCACAGGTCGAGTTGCGATTGTCTTGCCGGATGGCATACTAGGTTCTCCCGGTTTAGGCTACGTGCGTGAGTGGATATTGCAGAACACGCGGATACTTGCAAGCATAGATCTCCATGCGGATACATTTCAGCCCTTCGTGAGTATCCAAACAAGTTTGCTGGTACTACAGCGTAAGACTGACGAACTGATCAGTGCTGAAGACGCTGCAGGAAAGATCAAAGATTACTCAGTCTTCATGGCCGTCGGCAATCATGTCGGGCACGACAAGCGCGGCACTGTCAACTACGTCCGTGACCGCAAGGGTAACGAGATCGTTGAGGAAATCGAGGAACAGATCAAGGAATGGAAAGACGGAACTCCTGTTTACCGGCAGCAGACGACGCGACGTAAGGTCGTTGACGACAATACCCTTCAGATTGCCCAGGAGTTCCGCAAGTGGCTCTCCGAGCAAGACTAGGCGCACCTTCCCCACCGCCAAAGCAGACGTGGCCATGGCACACGCTCAAGATTGGTAGTGTGAGTGTTCGAGAACTTCGTGCCGGCGATCGGCGGATGGAAGCCGAAACATACCTCTCTCGTGGGTTTAGTCACCGCGTTGCAATCAAGACTAGGACAAGCGGCTGGAAACCATTCAGTGAGCTTGCCCGCGTCGTACAACCAGGCCGGCTTAAAGGTGTCCTTGTGTCGCCTGAGTACGGCACGCCATTCCTCACTGCGACTCAAGTTTTTGACGTTCGTCCAGTTCCACGCAAGTTCCTCGCGCTCGATCAAATGGAAACCGCGAAGGAGTGCTTTGTCGCCGATGGCACTATCTTAGTTACGCGCTCTGGTTCGGTCGGTCGCCCTACGTTATCCCATGCACCTCATCGCGGGATCGTGATTTCCGATGACCTTCTGCGTGTATATGCAAAGGACTTACGTGATTACGGCTGGCTTTATGCTTATCTGCTTGCCCCGCAGGCACGTGCCATGACCGTCGGTGCGCACTATGGCCACATCATTAAGCACCTCGAAACTTCACACTTGGATGTTTTGCCCATCCCTACTGTGGACGACACCATTGCTGCCGACTTTTCCCTCCGGGTCTCCCGCATCATCGAACTTCGAAATGAGGGATACCGCCTAACGCTGGAGGCAGAAGGCCTTTTTGAGAAAGCATTGGGCCAGCTAAAAATAAACGATTGGGGCGATAAGGGATTCAATGTAAAGGCGTCCAATGCGTTTCTCGGAGGCCGGCGACGCTTTGATGCAGCAGTACACAATCCTGGCGTTGCCACAATACGCCGTCACCTTACTAAGCATGGCAAGGGCTTTACTTCTATCATCGAGGCAGGCTATGACGTTTGGGTTCCTGGACGTTACAAGCGGATTCCTGCTGAAGATGGCGTCATCTATCGCGACAGTGCCGATATATTGGAAGTCTCGCCCGATTTGATGAAACGGTTTGCCGATTGTCGTTTTGGTGATGACTTTAACGGTCGCGTCAAGAATGGTTGGATTCTTATTCCTTGCTCTGGTCAGGTCTACGGCATAATCGGAACAGCTATTTTGGCCACAGAAGCCCTAGACGATCAAGTTGTCTCGAATCACGTCATCCGTGTTGCTCCAAAGAAGGGCACAAGCGTGCGTGTTGGCTACATCGTGACAGCACTTTCTCATTTGCTTTGGGGCAGGCCCGTAGTGAAGTCACTCGCATTTGGGTCGAGCGTCCCAGAAATCGACAGCGAGGATCTCGCAAGCCTTGAGTTTGTCCGCCTCAAACCAGAGGCCGAATCCGCTATCGCTGATCTTGCCGAAGCATCCGCAAATGCCCGAGCCGGCGCAGACGTGCTCGAACGCAAAATCGCACGAGACGCAGGCACTATCATCGATCACTTCATGGCTCGACGCCAAGACTCAATCTCTTGAGGATTCAATGTGCGGGCGGTATACCTTACAAGCCACTCACGAAGAACTTGCCAAGCAGTTTAGTGTTGAGATTGAAGACTCGTCTCTGTTCAAGCCTCGCTACAACATCGCTCCTTCGCAGGATGTAGCTGTGGTGCGGTTTAATCCAGACACGACAAAGCGTGAGTTGGTCCATCTGCTCTGGGGGCTGATTCCGTCATGGTCAAAAGATCACAAGATTGCGTACTCGACCATCAACGCCAAAGCCGAGACTGTGGCAGAAAAACCAGCATTCCGCTCAGCATTTCGTAAGCGTCGCTGCTTGATTCCGGCATCCGGGTTCTATGAGTGGCATCAGGAGGGCAAGCAGAAGCAGCCGATGTATATTCGTCTCCGTGATAGTCACCCGTTCGCTTTCGCAGGACTCTGGGAACGGTGGGAGCCGAAGGAAGGTGATCCCATTGAATCCTGCACGATCGTGACTACCGATGCCAATGCGTTCATGCTCCCCATCCATATCCGCATGCCCGTGATCCTAGCCTCGCAGGACTATGACCGGTGGCTTAATCCGACGGCTCAGACACTCAGCCTCCTGGACTTTCTGAAGCCCTATGCGGCGAATGATCTGGAAGCTTACGTCGTAAGTAAGTTGGTCAATAACCCTCGAAATGATATTCCGCAGTGCATGGAGCCTATTTGAGTGAGAGTTGCAAGCAGTTGTGGCCGATCATGTGTAGACAGTTAAGGAAATCATAGGGTTGTTAGATTAGATTTGGGGCTTGACGGACAGGCTGCACATGCCTATACTCCAAGCATATTTGGTTCCCAGTATGTGGAACCGTCGATACTATCGCGAGGGGCTGCGTGCCCCTCGCTTCATTTTTAGGGGTGCTTGATGCGCTCCTGCATCTTCGTTGATGGCGAAAACTTTCGCCATTCCCTCCTCGACCTGCTCCAGCCTGAATTTGATCGTGATGATTATCTGCCCAAAACTGCTCGCTGGAGAGATTTCTATGACTTTCTAGCCCATGAATGTTACGGCTCTGAGCGGCTAAGGACATATTGGTATGTAGTCCAGCATATAGACTTTCGGCCTTATAAATTACCGATGCAGGATGCGGACACTGCTGAACTCATCAGGATTCTCTCTGAATTTCAACCTTTTGAAACTCAAATCAATGAAGCGGCTCCTCATCAAAAAGAGGCAGCGCGGCGAATAGCCACAACACTTATTACGGGGCGTAAGATACTTAAGAGTCGATTTGAAGGATGGGAAACTTTGCAAAATGGTATCGCATTGGCCCATGAGGCAATTGAATTCCGCCGTTCTGGAGCGATTCCTTATGATCTATTTAATAGGGATTTTGGAACAGAAAAAGCGGTTGATGTGAAATTAGCGGTGGATCTCCTAGAATTGGCTGACAATTACGATGTGGCTATCATAGTCTCCGGTGATGGAGACTATGTGCCAGTCGTACAGGCCGTTAAAGACCTCGGTAAACGTGTAGTCAATGTCTCTTTTTTAACGCGTGGAGGGAGGATGCTACCTGGTGGAGCAAGAAGGCTCAATATAATTACAGACAAAGCCTTATCCGTCGAATATGATCAATTGAAAGCTTTTATGTTACCAACGCAACAAGCTCTCCCGTTGTCCGTAACACCTCCCCCGCAAAGCCCCTCAGCAAATTAACTGTTCAAACTTAACCAGTACCGGCCGAGACCAGGCTTTTCAAGCCTCTCTCGTTCAGCTACACTATCTATCTTCCCAAGGAGGTCCCCATGACCATCAAGGTCGAAATCGTCCATGCCCCTGATCTTTCCACGGCTTTAAAACTCCCTGTCTTTCTGGAGCGGGTTCCTGCTGGCTTCCCTTCCCCTGCTGGCGACTACATGGAGGGCAAGCTCGACTTGAACCAGCATCTCGTTAAGCATCCCGCCGCCACGTTCTTTGTCCGTGTCACGGGGGATTCCATGATTGAGAAGGGTATCCATTCTGGGGATCTCTTAATCGTAGACAAGTCGCTGGACCCGAAGGACGGCAGTATTGTGATCGTGGTCTTGGATGGAGAACACACGGTGAAGCAATTAGAGAAACGAAAAGGCAAACTCCGTCTACTGCCAGCCAATAAGAACTACGAGCCGTTGGAGGTTTCTGAACCACAGTCTCTTGAGATTTGGGGCGTCGTCACAAACGTCATTCATTCCCTCTGAGGCACTATGCCTCTCTTTGCCCTGGTCGATTGCAATAACTTCTACGTCTCCTGTGAACGGGTGTTTAACCCGAAGCTCGCCAGCAAGCCTGTCATTGTCCTGGGTAATAACGATGGGATTGTCGTAGCGCGGTCGAACGAAGCGAAGGCCTTGGGTATTCCAATGGGTGTCCCTGCCTTCAAGTTTCAGCCTCTCATTCGCAAGCATGATGTGCAGGTCTTCTCTTCCAACTATGCCCTCTACGGCGATATGTCCCAACGGGTCATGGAGACTCTGCAGCAGTTCAGCCCCGAGGTGGAGGTCTATTCGATTGATGAGGCGTTTCTGAACCTCTCCGGCTTCACCCATACCAACCTGACGGACTACAGCCGCACGATCCGGTCCACGGTGAGACAGTGGACGGGCCTTCCTGTGTCGGTCGGGATTGCCGAGACTAAGACGCTGGCCAAGATCGCCAACCATGTTGCCAAGAAAGCCGATGGTGTGTGTGATCTCTCTGCCTGGCAGGACCGGGACAGCCTACTGGCTGGGGTGCCGGTCGAGGAGGTATGGGGGATCGGACCGAACCACGCCAGACGGCTGAAGCAGCACAGAATCACAACGGCCTTGGCCTTACGGAACGCAGACAATCAGTGGATTCGCAAGCAGATGGGTGTAGTAGGGCTCAGAACTGTCCAAGAACTCCGCGGGATTTCCTGCCTGCCCTTAGAGCAGTGTCCTCCCCCGAAGCAAGGCATCACCTGCTCTCGAGCGTTCGGCCGGCCGGTGACAACGCTGGCCGAGATGCGGGAGGCGGTCGCATTCTATACTGCCAGAGCTGCCGAGAAATTACGCGGAGAACACCTGGCGGCTTCGGCGTTGACCGTGCTCCTGACGACCAACCCGTTCAAGGACGAGCCGCAATACGGCAACGCCCTAACGCTCCGGCTACCGGTCGCCACTGACGCAACACCTGAGCTGCTGAGAGTGGCTTTGCAGGGTATTGAGGCGATCTACCGTGACGAGTATCGGTACAAAAAGGCTGGCGTGATGTTGCTTGGGCTGGTCCCCGTTGGCAAGGTGCAGGCGAATCTGTTCGACCATGCCGACCGTGAGCGATCGAAGCGGCTGATGAGGGCCGTGGACTCTGTGAACGCCCGTGACGGGGCCGATACGGTGCGATTCGCCGCGTCAGGGCTGACCCAACACTGGCGGACACGGTTTATGAAACGCTCGCAGGCCTATACGACCAGATGGGATGAATTGATCACAGCCAAAGCTTCTTAACTGGGAGGTCCCTCACGGACAAGCTGACCAAAATTGTTCTGGCGCTTTACTTCGTTGCTCTTGGTTGCGTCGTCTTGTTTGTCCCCTGGAAGGGTTGCATAGAAGAGCATGCCTTTGTATTCTCTCGCCCCGTCTCTTGCGACACCACGGCTGAGGTTGAGTATGGGGTGTTAATTACGCGGATGCTGGCCGTGACCGTACTTGCTGGTTTGTGTTGGGTGCTCAGAGAAAACCTGTATGAACTTGTGGCACCTATCGGGAGGTGGCTAATTGAGGAAGTTGAAGGCCCACCAGGTGATGGGAAAACTCCGAGATTGTTTAAGATAATTTTCTTTGTAATCATGGGACTTTTGATCACTCTAATACACGAATGCAATAAGAGATAATCCCCATTGAAATTGCTTTACGTCCTTCTCATTTCGGTAGTGTTACTCCCTGCAGTGTCTTGGGCCACTGACTTCACCGGCAAGGTGATGGGCGTCACCGACGGCGACACCATCACGGTCCTCCATAATGGTCGAAGCGAGAAGATCCGCCTGAATGGCATTGATTGCCCGGAAAAGGCCCAGGCATACGGCCACAAAGCCAAGGAAGCTGCCTCAGCTCTGGTCTTCGGTAAGGACGTGACGGTCCAGACGCACGGCCTCGATAAGTACGGACGCACCATCGGTGCTGTACTCCTTCCCGATGGAACCAACGTCAATCAAAAGTTGGTACAAGACGGCATGTGTTGGTGGTATCGGAAATACTCGCCGGAGGATACTACGCTGGAACGATTGGAGACAGAGGCCAGAAATGCGAAGAGTGGGTTGTGGGTTGACCCAAACCCGGTCCCGCCGTGGGATTGGCGTCACAAAAAGTGAACTTCTCAGATTATCTTTTTCTCAATAGAGGCAATCAGGCGACTGGCGGGTCTGTGCAATGCCTTAGCGAGCTTTCGTATCACATGAAGAGTAGGTGATTTTTCCCCTCGTTCTATCGATCCGACATAATTGCGGTGGAGACCAGCCCGAAACGCGAGTTCCTCCTGGCTAAAGCCAAGTTGTCTGCGTAAGCGGCTAATCTGCCTGCCAAAAACCTTCTCTGCACTCTTGCTCGTGTCGCGAGGTCCCACTCGCGACATGCTGCCCAGTTGAAAACATTTGGTCTACACACTATAGTGTGCAATAAGGATCCAGGAAATACACTCAATGAAATTTTCACTCCAGGCGGTAGTAGTTGCTCTAGCCCTCAGCGTAATGGGATGTGCATATTGCGAGTATTATCGGGATCCACAGGAACAGAACAAGATCGTCCCATATATGTGTGCTGATGGATCGATTATACCGACCGACAAACTAACAGATGAAGGAAGAGTCGCTCTGAGTGCTCTGAAAGCGGAATGGTATATGATGATAAGAAAGGACTGCCGCCAAGGGGATCGAGTTGCCTGCATGGAGCTAGAGGCGCATCTGAAGAAACGTTCCCAACCCCCCACTCCCATCATGCCACCTGTGTTCGTGATACCTAGTCGATAGTATTCGTAAATTATAATTTCGGTTGATCTAAATACGTGGGCCGACCCTGACCCGTTCCCCCTGTGAGAATGGAGGCGACGCAGCTAATATCCAATCGACGTGGTATCCTGAAAGAAAAGGAGGATGCCATGAAAACACTCCTCACCGTCATCATCAGCCTGCTACTCACTACACCCGCCGACGCTCAAATGTCGCTCTATCAGGACAATCAGGGCACGATAGGACAAAGCTTCGACCTGGGCAACGGGATGGGGTTCTACAATGACAACAAGGGTACGCACGGCACCTATATGGACTTTGGCGCAGGGATGGGAGCCTACAACGATAACAAGGGTACATCAGGAATGTGGATGGACATCGGCCCAAACATGCGTGTGTTCAACGATAGCAAGGGTGGGAATGGGATGGCGCTGGACCTCGGGAATGGCCTCGGCACGTACAACTATACGTCACCGAACAGCGAGCCGACCTATGGCACCTATTGGAATTGGAATCTTGCGCCAAAACGGTAATGGCTTCGCGGAAGGTAAAATAAGTTCATGGAGGCCATCATGCGGAACTTACTCTTGGGGTTTCTGCTCGGAGTGATGTTTGCCACAGGCGCAAGCGTGTGGGCGCAGTCAAATAGCGGCAGCGTATTCGATTATGGACCTGGCAATATCAAGACGTTCCAGGACTATGGGACTGGTACGACGGGTAGCTTCTTCCCCTACACAGACACCTTCAGCATCTACTCGGACAGCACCGGCCGCAGCGGCAGTTTCTTTAATTATGGCGGCGGCATCACCACATACAGCTTCAGCGGCGGCAAGCAGCCATGCTGAGGGAGCTGCCTTGGCCCGGGTGACACAGGGGGGCGACGCGAACCTGGCGAGAGAAGTGGCGAACCGGTATCTGTACCTGCCGGACGAGGAGAGCGTGCCGGACCTGAGCCTGTACGACCCGCTCCATTAACCCCGACCCTTGATCGTCGCGCAGCCGGAAGGGCCGATGCATTCCATGCGTCTTTTTGCGCACCCCGACTTACGAGCTCGCGACGGTATAAAAGGCGGTATATCTGGTTCTAAATCCCTCACAAAATGCCTACCAGGGTGGGCAAGTAAACATACTAAAGCGCCTTTGGTACGCTAGAGGACCACGATTTCGCTCATTCAGTCAGATCTGGCAGCGAGGCTCTCTTAACTGGCTGATCCGACTTTCATGCGTCCACGAGTCCACCTGGTCGCTTTCGATCCAGTACCACCAGCCCGCCAAGCAAAAGGGTTGATTCGTTTGATAGTTGGCCCACCGTACTATCCCTCTTTGTTGCGTCCCGTCATTGTGGGTACAGTAAACCATCTCTCCTTCTGGGAAGGCCGGAGCGGGTGCCTGCATTCCGTCAGGCTGTTGCGGGTGCTGTTCGAGGTATTGCCGTGCCTTGTCTGCCAGTCGCCCCATTGGTCTCCTTTCTGCTCACGAAATGTAGAAAATAGGGAAATAAGGAGTGGTCAGCCCTATTGCGCTACGCTGAGGGGGGCTTAATTCCCTTATTTCCACATATCCCGCAGTTGTCGGACGGCCCGAAATGCCATTGTCTGATCGGTCGACCTATCGTCGGGATACGGACGCCATGAATCCGTTTCAGGCCAAGCAAAAGGTCGAGCGCCATGTCTTTCCGCTCCTCATCGCATCGGAGGCCCTTAATCTCTCCCCAGAGGTCTGTGTCGGTCTGGGGGGCCGTCTTAATTGCCCGTAGCAGCCGATCCGCAACAGGGTCGCCTACTAAGTCGCCAAATATCCAAGCCGTCGAGGCTTCGCAAAAATCCCATAGATCGAGCGCCGCCATAAGATGATGGGGGCGAATAGCCGGGGTCTGGCTCGAGGCTTCCCGTTCATCGAGTAGGCTATAAATCAGACTGAGCCGAAGGACTTGCGCCGGAGCGCGGCCTAACATGGCCCCCGTGATTCCTGGACGTTCAATGTTCAGGTCGGGGTAGACTTCCGCCCACAACTGCGCGGCGTCGGCATCGCGGGACAGAGCGCCGCGACTCTGCGCCCGTGTCAGGACGGCGGCGAAACGGTCCCTGTACTGCTCCAAGATTTCAACCGGGGCACCAGTGCCGTGCGGCAGGTCTTGAGATTTTTCCACATAGGCAAAGAGGAAGCGGTTGGCGAATCCGTTGGTGCGATCGGTCTCAGCCAGTTCCCGCACGAGTTCATCCTGAGTGCAGTGACCGACAATGCAGATATGGGGATGGGTCGCTGTCAGGCGTTCCCGTTTCGTCATGGGCTGAAGGGTGAGGCCGTCCCAGGAATCGCGAAGTTTTTGCGAGAGGGTGCAGCCGTCCCGTTGCATGGATTTCAGGACAGAGGAAAATTCCGATTCAAGCACCATCAATCGCTTATCGCTCACGCCGTCGTCTGCGCCATCGGCGTCCCGTACGTGATACACCAGCCCTTCCCCGGAGGAGAGGCCATTTTTGACATGGGTCTCCGTCCACGTCTGGTCAATGCGTTGGAACAAGGCTTTGGGATGATTCCAAGCCGTCCCTTTGCGTCCCCCTGCCGTGCGGCCCACGAGCAAGCTAAACAAGCGAGAATGGTGCGGCGCGTGTTCCACGAGAACATGGGGACCGGTGCCGCAATAGCAGCCAGCCGCAATCAACGTATGCAAAAGAATCGCAGCCGGGTCAGCCTCAGAATACTGCGCGACTTTGCGGGTAAATTCTCCCGCGAGTCCGGTATACGCCGCACGGAGTTTGCCGTCCGTCTCCAGAGTCGGTAGCGTCGGACGTTTCCCCCGCTCCAGGAGTGGCTTGTCAATGATTTCCAACCCCAGTTCAGATGGGGCGCGACTTGCGGCTAAGACACTTTCAACGTCGGAGCGCATGATCTGATTTCCTTTCCTTTGTTAATCCTTGTTCCCGTATCACGAAGGCGGCCTCCTCCAGACGGTCCGCGAGGGCGCGATCCTGGTAGGCTCCACGCACGGCATCCATTAACGCATCTGTTTCCTCATCGGAGAGCCCATCGAGGGATAGCCCCGTTGCCGCCGTGATGACGAGATCCGCATAATGGTCGCGGCTGTCTCGGCTATCGAGTTGCAACGCGGAAGTACGCCGCCAGTCTGGTGGACGTTCAGGGATGGGTCGTGCGATCCGTGCCTGTCGGCTGGCAGGCGCGTCGTGAAACAGGTCCGACATGGTCAAGCCGAGAGCTTTCACAATTTCATCCGCCGAACACCCCCTCGACCAGCACCTCAGAAGAATGCCCCTATCTCCTTCTGCGACTGAAAGTGACGGGTGCCGATCGGGCAAATGCGCTGGACACCGCGTAACCCAGCGGGATCCAGAGCGTCTGACCTTTTCCAGTCGCAATAGGAAATCCTGTATCGTCACAACGCCCTCCCATTTCTCTTGCCTTGAGGCTGACGGAGTTCGTCAAAAGTTTCTTGCACAAGAGAATTGAGGTTCATTGAGGACTGTTGCTCGCGCCGAAGGAAGGCCAGTAAATCTTTTGGCGAGATGAGGATCTTCCCGCTTGTAGTTGGGCGGTACACTGGCAACCCTTGTCGTATGAGCCGACGTAGGGTTCTTATCGAGAGGGAAACAAATTTCGCCGAAGATTTCAGATCAAGTAAGCCTGAATGATCTGACAAGCTGGGACAAAGTGGTTCAGATGGTTGCATGGTACATGGGTACCACATGCCTCCAAACCAACTAAGGGACTACTTTGTCCTTAAATGGTCCCTAAATAGAATTTTCTCTGACTGCTTGAGGAGCTTCTTGATCTGTTCCGGAGTAGTGTTGTGGAAGTAGGCCAGGAGGGCACGAACCAGACCCAACGTGCCCTCAGCGAGCGGTATTTTCCTTAATGCTAAAGGGTCAAAAGTATTAGAAGAAGTACACAGACAAGGCACCCACCCAATAAAATCAACAATCTGCTGCCAATTAGCCTCAACCCAAAGCCAAGTGTCCTCGGTGTGTGTCTCATCTAAAGGAGCTGGGTGATGTTCAAGAAACTGAATGAGGAGTTGCCTTTGGGTGTCCAACGCATTTGGCATGTGTCCACCCCTTGGAATTTTGCGTGCTCCGATTCGCAGGAGATACTCTTGGTAAATCTCTCGTTCTTTTATTGGATCTATTTCTGATTGCTCCATTAATACAATTTCAGCTCCGACCAGTGTCTGCAAGATACCTTCTACATACTTTGCCGTTTGAGGATTGAGTACACGTATTCTCTCCACCAGCATCTTGATGACGGCACCGGCCAGCTTTGCGTCTCGTGGTGTTCTTCCCTTTGCGTCACGGATTGCTGCGAGCAGTCGAGCGTCTACAATGTCAAAATGGGGTGGAGTCGGCCGTCGTCCAGGCCGCCGTCTTCGAGAACTCCCGCTGGGGCGTTGTTCATACTCGTCAGTAGACATGTACCCTGCCTGCAAGGGTTCCTGGTTGGAGGAGGGGAGGCACGAGCACCAGGATACTCGCCGGAAGGGTCATGACGCCTTCCGTTGCCTCCCTGCGGGACAGAACCTACGTCTTGTCACTTCCAGTGGTCAAGGGCAAACAGGCATGTTCTAAACAAGGAAGGTTGCGCCTGGGTTGCGGAATTGCGGACGGGTGGCCTTATTTGGCTTGTCCTGTCCACCCCCTCCATGTAGAATTCACGTGGTCTTGCGAGGTTAGAGCGACGGTCTAAGGATTTCGAAACCCGTCACTCACCCCAATTTCATCTGTGAAGCGTCGTTCGTGAAGCGCATCTCGTAAAATCAGGAGGCGCTTCATGCCGGCGCGCTGGGCATTTTCGCCTGGTTGTGCTACAAGTCTCG
>Ga0247727_10011956_pt1 | contig 15001 bp, 13 predicted proteins | sample WisWelCaveWW1625_FD_202498 | JGI IMG/M metagenome (GOLD analysis project Ga0247727, IMG submission 202498) | Biofilm microbial communities from Wishing Well Cave, Virginia, United States - WW16-25 | ecosystem: Environmental > Aquatic > Deep subsurface > Groundwater > Cave microbial mat | place... | reverse complement strand
TCTCGACGGCGATCACGATTGGCCTGCACACCAGCCTGGCCGCCATGTCCATCCTCGACGCTGGCACGGAAGAGCAGAAGCAAAAGTATCTTCCGCCGATGGCCGCCGGCGAGATGATCGGCGCGTTTGCCCTCACCGAGCCGGATGCCGGCTCCGACCCTGGTTCACTGGCCGCCACTGCCGAAGGCGTGGCAGGCGGCTACAAGCTCAACGGCGCCAAGTCGTGGGTGACCAACGCCGGAATCGGCGGCGTCTTTGTCGTTTTCGCCTCCACCAATCCGGGCGCAAAACAGGACGGCCTCTCGGCCTTCATCGTCGAAAAAGACACGCCGGGGGTGATGGTGGGCTACCGCGAAAAGACTCTGGGTCTGCGCGGCCTGGGCATCCACACCGTTTATTTTGAAGACTGCTTTGTGCCTGAAGCGAATCTGCTAGGCGGCGAGAATCAAGGTTGGGAGATCATCATCCGGGCCTTTAACCGAGTCCGCCTCACCCTGGCCGCCATCTCCCTCGGCGCGGCCGAGGCCTCGCTCGCCCTCGGCGTCACCTTCGCCGCCGAGCGCAAACAGTTCGGCACCCAAATCGCCAACAAGCAAGCGATTCAAAATTACGTGGCCGACGCCGTAACCGACATTGAGGCCTTGCGCGGGCTGGTGCGCCACGCGGCGTGGCTGGCCGACAGCGGGCAGGACTATGGTCGGGCCGCCTCGATGGCGAAATACTTTGGCGCGCGGGCCGCCAAAGACGCCGCCAACAAAATGTTGCAGGTTCACGGCGGCTACGGCTTCTCGGACGAGTACGCCATCTCGCGCTTCTATCGCGACGTGCGCGCCCTGCGCATCCTCGGCGGCACGGATGAGATACAGCGCTACGTGGTGGCCCGCGCCGCGTTTGAGGAGAAGGGCATTCGCATCCAACCCTGACAGTTATCAGTAAGCAGTGAACAGTAAACAGTAACCGCTGTTCACTGTTCACTGGCCACTGCTCACTGGCCTACTGACCATGAACTACGACCTCCCTCCCGAATACATCGCCCTGCGCAAAATGATCCGCGAGTTTTGCGTGGAAGAAGTTGCGCCAGTCGCCCGCAAGCTCGACGAAGATGTGGACCTGCGGCGCGACCTGCTCCAGAGGATGGGCCGGCTTGGCATGTTGGGCGTGCCGTTCCCGCGCGAGTACGGCGGCATGGGCGCCGGCGAACTCGGCTACTGCATCCTCATGGAAGAAGTTGACCGCGTCTCCGGTTCGCTGGCCACCATCGTCGGCGCGCACATCGGCATCGGTGTGATGAGCATGTACCTCGACGGCTCGAAGGCCCTCAAAGACAAGTACCTGCCCGACCTGTGCAGTGGCAAAAAGATTTGCGCTTTCGCCCTCACCGAGCCAAACGCCGGTTCCGACGCCGCCGGGATCCAAATGCGGGCCACCCTCGAAGGCGACTCTTATTTCCTCGACGGCCAGAAGATGTGGATCACCAACGGGCCAATCGCCGACGTGATCAACGTCCTGGCCATCACCGACCCGGCCCTGGGCGCGCGCGGCGGGGCCACCGTCCTCGCCGTCGAGAGTCAATGGAAAGGCTTCACCGCCGGCAAGCCGGAGCGCAAGATGGGTCTGCACGGGTCGCCCACGTCCGTCCTCACCTTCGACGAAGTGCGCGTGCCGAAAGAAAACGTCGTCGGGCAAGTCGGCCTCGGCTTCGTCACTTTCATGAAGACGCTCGACATCGGGCGCGTGTCGTTGGGCGCGGCCACCCTGGGCGGCGCGCAGGCCGCGCTCGACGCCGCCGTCCGCTGGGCCAAGATGCGCTCGCAGTTCGGCAGGCCCATCGCCCACATGCAATCCATTCAATTCATGATCGCCGACATGGCCGCCGAGATCGAAGCCCTGCGCGCCCTCGTCTATCGCACCGCCTGGCTGGTGGACAATGGCCGCCCGTTCATCAAAGAGGCCGGCATGTGCAAACTGCTCGGCTCCGAAACCGCCTCGCGCTGCATTGACCGCGCCCTGCAAATTCACGGCGCGCTCGGCCTCAGCCGCGACTTCCCCATCGAACGCGGCTTCCGCGACGCCCGCATCTCCGAAATCTTCGAAGGCACGAATGAGATACAGCGCATCGTGATTGCTTCGGAGTTGATGCAGGAAGTGGGAGTGCGTTTGAGACCATGACACGCTTCGCGTGACACGGTGACAAGGTGAAGGGGTGAACTTCCGATCACGTTGTCACCCCTTCACCCGTTCACCTTGTCAAACTCGAAGGATAGCTAACTTATGCGTATTCTCGTCCTCCTCCAACAAATCCTCGACCCCGCCGGCCTGATGGTCAACCGCAAGGCGGGCAAAGTGTTTATCAACCGCGAAGACTATTTGATCAACCCGGCTGACAGACGCGCCCTTGACGCCGCGCTGGCGATCAAAGACTCCGCGGGCGCCGCCGTGACGGCGGCGAGCGTCGGCCCGGCCCGCGCCGGCGATGCCCTGCGCCAGGCCCGCGCCCTCGGCGCCAATCGCGCCATCCACCTCCTCGCCGATTCTGCCGACGAGGCGATCACCGCCCGCGGCCTGGCCGCGCTGTGCAACTCGCCAACGCTTGGCGGCTTCGACCTGATCCTCACCGGTGACTCGGCGCTCGACACCGGCGCGGCCATTGGCCCGCGTCTCGCCGAAGCCCTCAACTTTGCTTTCCTCGGCAACGCCGACCAGTGCTCGTTGGCAGGAAATGTGATTCGCGTTGTCAAAGCAGGCGGCAAAGAAGTTCACGCCTACGAAGCCGACCTGCCCGCCGTCGTCACCCTTAGCCGCAACGCCGTCGTCGCCACACGCTACGCTCACGGCGGTAACATCATCACCACCTATCGCGACCCCGACGCCGTCGAAACGATGACTCTGGCCGACCTCGGTTTGGCCGACTCTGATCTACAACCCGTCACCGCCGAGCGCGGCCAGTCCTTCCCGCCGGAGCGCGAGTTCGGCAAGCAAGTGTCGCTCGAAGAAATCGCCCAAAGAATAGGACGCGGATAAACGCGGATGAACACGGATAAAACCAAGTATCCGTGTTTATCTGTGAAAATCCGTGTACCAAAACGTTATGGACATCTACGACCTCCAGGCCCTGATGGGCGAAAGCACCGAGACTGAAGATTACCGCGACTTGTGGATTGTTGACCTTGCCGGAGACGGGGCGGCCGGCCTGCTGGGCGAAGCCCGCCGCATGGCCGACTCGCTCGGCGCGTACGTTCACTACTTCGGCCCGGCTGATTCCGGCGATGCCGTCGCCTTTGGCGCAGACCGGGTTCACCCCCTCACCGCCGACTCGGCAGATGCCGCTGTTGCCGTGCTGGCCGCCCTCTTCGAGTCGCGCAAACCGGAGTTCGTCTTCTTCACCGCCGGCGAGTTTGCGAACGAAGTGGCCGCCCGCCTCGCCGCCCGGCTGAACAGCGGCGCGCTCGCCAATTGCATCGCTTTGCGGCTCGACGAGTCAACCCGCGAGATTGTCGCTTCGCATCCGGCCTACGATGGCGCTTATTATCTCGACAGCGCCATCACATCCAAACCGCAAATCTTCACCGTGTTGCCCGGAGTTCTGCCAATGCCCTTGCGCGACAGCGGGCGTTCCGGTGAAGTCGAGTCAATTGAGGTGGTTGAGGCGGCGAATCGGGTGCGGGCCCTGGGCAAAGTGGATTACGTTCCGCCAGCGGTTCCTCTGCGCAAGGCGGCCAAAGTGGTGGCCGTCGGGCGGGCAGGCAACGACGACGAGTCGATCACTGTCGCTAAACAAATCGCCGAGAAGATTGGCGCGAACTTCGCCGGTGATCGCTCCGCGTTCGACTCGAACTGGATTGATCACGATCAAATTGTAGGGGTGATCGGCACCGAGATTGCACCCGACGTTTACATCGCCGCCGGAATCTGGGGCGACACCCTGCACCGCGCCGGCGTGGAAGGCGCAAAATATGTCATCGCCATTCACCCCGACAAGCGCGCCCCCATCTTCACTTACGCCGACGCCTGCATCGTCGGCCAGCCGAAAGACGTTTTGCCGAAACTTTTGGCGCTGTTGTAACTGCGTAATAACAGATAGCGCCCTGAGCGGAGGGCCGGTGTAGTTCCGGCCCGCAGTCGAAGGGCGCGGCCCCCGTGCGTGACCCGCACGCGAAGCGTTCGACTACGGCCCGCGTCCTTCGGCTTCACTTTGTTCCGCTCAGGATCGCGGGCCTCCGCTCAGGATGCTGACCGCTTGATTTTGGTAAACGCAGTCCGGCGCTGCATCATCGAAATCGCCACACCCGCCATCTGCGCCAGCACTGTCACCATGGAAAACTCACAAGCGCATGCTTGAAAAACCCGATCTTCAAGACGAAGAAATCGTCACTTGTTTGCAGGCTGTATATGGGCTGAGGGTCGTTAAAGTCGCTTTTCTCCCTCTCGGGGCCGATTTGAATACGGCCGTCTATCGCGTCGTCGCGGACGATGAAACGCCGTACTTTCTGAAGCTAAGACGAGGCGTCTTTGACGAGATTTCCGTCGCGTTGCCCAAATTTCTCAAAGACCAAGGCCTCGCGCAAATCATCGGCCCTCTGGCCACCCAAACCGGGCAACTCAGGGGAAACCTAGGCACCTTCAACTAGAGTACCTCCTGCGCTACTCCGAGGCATCCAGCAGGAGACATATTCTCCGCGGTGGCGTGAAAGTGTACAGATGTTCCTGGAGCGTGTGGAGGCTGACACTTGGGATGGCCCTGTTGCAGTAAAATTAGCTACGTTCTTGAAAGCCAAACGCGGCGAGATTCTCGATCTCGTCGGGCGCGCTGATCGGCTCGCTCAGGCGCTTCCGGCTCGATCGCCTGAATTGGTTGTGTGTCATTCAGATATTCACGCCGGCAATATGTTGATAGATGCCAACGACGCTCTTTACATTGTGGATTGGGACAATCCGATCCTGGCGCCCAAAGAGCGTGATTTGATGTTCATCGGTGGTGGTCAGATGGGGGACGGGCGTACCGCTCAATAGGTCGGATAAGACACTGAACAATGCTTAGGTAATATAACGTGTATGCCGCCCAACAGTTTCTCATGGACACAATCACCAGCCGGACCAACCCTAAAATCAAACAAGCCCGCGCCCTGCGCCAGCGCAAAGAGCGCGAGGCCAGCGGCCTTTTTCTTGTCGAAGGCATCACCCACGTTGCCGCCGCCATTGAGGCCGGGGCGACCGTCGAATACATCTGTTACGCCCCCGCCCTGCTCGCCAGCGCCTTTGCCAACGACTTGATCGCGCAAGCCGCCGCTCGCAACATCGCCTGTTATCCAACTTCCCCTGAAGTCTTCGAGGCCCTGTCCGAAAAAGAAAATCCGGCAGGCCTCATCGCCGTTGTCCGCAAACCAATCTCTAATCTCAAATCTCTAATCTCAAATCTCCAATCCTGGTATGTTGCCTTAGTTTCTCCCCAAGACCCCGGCAACATCGGCGCAATTTTACGGACGATTGACGCGGTGGGTGCGAGCGGCCTGCTCTTGCTCGACGGCGGCGCTGACCCTTTTCATCCGAACGCAGTGCGGGCCAGCATGGGCGCATTGTTCCGTGCGCCGGTTGTGTCGGCCACATTCGGCGAATTCGTCGCTTGGGCCAAAGAAGGCGGCTACACCGTGATCGGCTCGTCGGCGCATGCCAGCCTGGATTATCGAGCCGCCGATTATAAGCGGCCTCTGGCTCTGTTGTTGGGCAGTGAGCAGAAGGGGCTGTCGCCGGAGCAGAGGGGGGTGTGTAGTCAGATGATCCGGTTGCCCATGCAGGGCAAAGTCAGCTCGTTGAATCTGGCAGTGGCGGCGGGCGTCCTGTTGTACGCGATGAGGCCGTATGAATAAGTTGATCTTAATTCGTCGCCTCCTTCAAACGCGCACATAGCACGCGCATCACCGCCAGGCTGGTTTCGGGGCGCTCGCGCAGAAGCCCCTCGAACTGCTTGCGGTCAATACACAAGGTGCGCACGTCGCCGGCGGCGGCGAGCGAGGCCATGCGCGGCTCCTGGCTGATGATCGCCATCTCGCCCACGCACTCGCCCGCCTTGCGCCGCGCCACTTCGTACTCCGCGCCCCCCTCCTTCGTCGTCATCACCCGCACTTCGCCGGAGACGATGATGTACATCTCGTCGCCAGGCTCGCCCTGATAGGCAATTGTTTCGCCGTCAGGAAAGTATTGTTCGCCGGCGATGCCTGCCACTTGTTTCAGGTCGGCAGGAGACAGATTGACAAAGAGCGGCACGCGGCGCAGAAATAAGATACGTTCCATCGCTGACAGAGTAGGCAGAGTATCCACAGTCGGGCCTCCGTTGAGAATTGAAGCGGCGCGGTGCGCGGCGTCGCGCACGACCGAATCGGGATCAGATTGGGCAAGTTCGCGCACTGCCTTGAACATGTGCGGGGTCCTGGCGGAACTGGCGGCCAACGCGGCGCAGGCCCGCAACCACGCATCCTGCTCTTGCAAGATTTCTATCAGCTTCGCGCTCAACTGGCCGTCCGCCAGCGGCGAGCGGGCCTCGGCCGGCTCCCACAAATCGAGCAGAGGCCGGATCAGTTGCGCCTCGCGCACCGATTCCAATGTTTCCAGGGCGTTGGCCCGCTGGTTCGGATCGCGGCTCTTGAGGTTCTCGATGACGACTGAGAGCGAGTCGCGGTCACCGAGCAGGCCGAGGGCGCGGAGGGCATTCAGGCCGTGGCGTTGAGCTTTGTCGCGAAGTGACTCGACGAGCAGGCAAACGTAGTAATCTTCGCCATACGATTGAAATTCGCTCCACAGCGAGTGATAATGCGAAGCGCTGGCGATCCGGTCGCGGACATACTTGCGGATCGATTCGGCGGCCCGGGACACGGGCAGTTGCTCAAGCGCCACGAGCGCGCCGCGTTCGGTCTCCGGCTTGAAGAGGGCGGCGACGGTCGGTTCAAGGGCCAGGAGGCCGATCTGGCCCAGGGCCGAGGCGACGGCTTCACGCACCGATCGGTCGTCGGCGCTCAGGGCGTCCACCAGCAGCCCGATCACTTCGGCATGATCACAGCACACCAGCGCCGAGGCCGCGGCCCGGCGCACGGCGGGTGGCGCGTAAGTGTCGCTCAATTCAGTGGCGATCAATTCACACGCTTCCGAGTCTCCCCAGTCGCCGAGCGCAGTAAGAGCGTGAACTCGCTCTTCGACTTCGCCGAGCGCGGCCATGGTTCTCAACATATCGCGCGCTTGCGGGTTAGGGCCGGCTCGCAGAAGGGCGACCGCCGCCCGCGCCCGAACCGCCGCTTCGCCATCTTCGAGCAGTGGCGAAACGTGGGCGGTCACGCCCTGCTTGTAACCCGAAAGTTGTTGCAGTGACTCGATGGCTTGCAGGCGAACTTCCGGTTCCGGGTCTTTGAGGCACGTTGCCACTTCGAGCAAAGCCGAGGAAGCCATGGCGCAGGCCAGTGCCTTGAGCGAAGCGGCCCGCACTTGCGCGTCCGAATCGTTCAGCGCGTTCACCAGCGCGTCGGTGGCGCCAGGCACGGAAAGGTTGCCAAGTATTTCAGCCGCCACGCGGCGGATGGCCGGGTCGGGGTTGGCAATGTTGTCCACTGCCACCGCAACTGCTGTCGCATCGCGTTGAAAACTGCCAAACGCTTCGCCTTGAAAGAACAACTGCGGTTGCCCGGCTTTCAAGGCGGCCACCAACGCGCCACTGTAAGCGCGGCCCGCCTGCCAGATCACAAACGTAGTGGCGACTGCCGCGCCCAAGCCGATCAAATACAACTGTCCCGATTGCATGGACTGTTCGCCGAGGACGAGCACCAGGCCGGCGATGAATGTGCCAGCCTGTTCGGGGACGCCGCCGATGAAGGCCCGAACCTGATCCCGCCGTTCAGCCGGGACAGCGTTGAACATGGCCTGATACGCCGAGTCGGCCACCCCGGAGAGCCAGAGCATCTGCACAAAGCGAAAGACGACGAGCACGGCGAAGAGATCGTAAACGGCCAACAGTCCAAAGCCGATCAGGTAAATGATCGGGAAGGCCAGGATCATGCTCATGATGCCGAAGCGGGTGAACAGGCGATTGGCCAGGAAGAGCGAGGTGAGGAAGGCCGCGGCCGTGCTCAGGCCGTTGAAGAGGCCGAGGAACCCGGCGAGGCGATCTTCGTCGGCAAATTGCGCCGTGGCGGCTTTGGAAAATGGCAGGGCCAGCGAGAAGAACAGGATCGAAAAGAGGATGGCCGCAATTGACACCCACTGCATGAGCGGCGATCGGCGGACGAACTGATAGCCCTGTTGCATTTCTTTGATCAAGCCGGGTCCTCGCCGTCTCTGTTTGCGAACCGGGGTCTGCGCCCGTCCCCGCCCCATCAACGCCCGCCCCAACAGGAAGGCGACGAACATCGAGGCCGCCCAGACCAGCAAAAGGTTTTCCGTGCCGAACCAGGCCACGATGATGCCGGTGCCAAGCCCGCCGATCACCGCGCCAAAAATTCTGCCGGCGTTGAAGAGCGGGAAGAGCCGTTTGGCCTGGCGCGTGTCGCATAGCGCGCCGGCCAGTCCCCAGCTGGAGAGACTGATGAGCGAGTTCATCACCTCTTTACCCAGCCACATCACCGGGTAGGCCCAATTGAACGCCGTAATCAATCGCTCGCCGACGAGGATGGCGGCCAGCACGAGCGGCACGGTGACATAGAGAGCTTCTTTCGGCAGGCGGCCCAGCATGGCGGTGATCGCCAGCGAGGTCAGGAAACTGACCGTGCCGAGCACCATGTACATGTAAGGCAGGTATTGGACGCCGAAGCGGGAGAAGAACAGGGCCTCGATGCCGGTGCCGCCGACAGCACTGCCTGCCGAGGTGAACAACATCACCCCGATGAGGAGCGTTGCCATCCGGCCTTCGCCGGGGCGAACATTGAGGAGGTCGGCAATCTGCTTCATTCTGCTGGGCGGCGAAGCCACGTCGGCAAGGGCATCGGCGCTTTGATGATGTCGGCGAGGAGGAGATAGCCGCGCTGGGTGAGGGTGGACATAGGCTCAGGAAACCACTTCCACCGGTTCGGGCGAAGCGGCCTGTTTCTGTTCATCGGCAATGAATTGGCCGATGCCGTTGAACATGTCTTCGTACTTCATCACGTTCTTCATCATAAATCGCATCAGCGGCGCGGCCAGCGGGCGAGGCAGAGGGAAGGGGAATCTTAGAAACTTAATCACGTCGCGAATGCGGGTGCGCGAACCATCGCCAAGCGGTTCGAGATAAAACGTCTCCACCATCGCCGTGCTGGAGTCCTCCGAGTGAGCGGTGAAGTAGTCGAAGGGCCGCCAGTCGAGGAAGGTTTCAACGGTGGTGGCCTTGCCGTGGTCGCAATGATTCACCGCGCCGGGGCCCATGCGCCCACGCGGGCGGGCGACCGGGCTAAACTTAACGCCGTGGGCCCAAAGCGCGCGCCGGCGTGGTTCGGTGAGCCATTCCCACACCACGGGCGGCGGGGCCGGGTATTCGCAAGTCACAATGTAGTCGGCGTCTTTTGGCTCAATCACTTCACGCCTGGCGTTGAGCAGTTCCTCACGGCGCGCGCGCAGGTCGAAGCTGTGGGTCGGCACGTCGCCCAGATGCTCGTAGGTTTCGATTTGCGGGTGCAGGTCGGCGGGGCGCACGGCGAGACGTTCAAGGCTGCGCCCGGTGAATAGGGCATACGCCTTCCAGCCGGTAGCCTCGGCGATGTGATTTTTCATCAGCCGGTGCGCCAGGTTCACGTCGGAGCCGACGAGTTCGTGGATGCCGGAGATTTGCTGAATGATGTAATCGCCATGATGGACAAAGAACTTCAGGTCGAGGTTGGGCATGTTCTGGCAGGCGGCGCAGGCGCAGGTGGTGCGGCGGTGTGAGGAATCGCGCCGGTCGCAGAACATCATGTAAGTCGTTTCAATCAGTTCCAGCAACGTTTCGCCGCGCGGCAGTTTGGCCTCGGGTGTGTAGGCAAAGACCGCATCACCCTCCAACTTGGAAATAGTGAGTATGGTCTTGAATTTGCCGACGATGGTTTCCAGCAGGTCGGTGAGAATCTCATGCGCGTGCTCCAGCTCCGTCCCGGCCAGGTAGGCGGTGTAGCCGGAGATGTCGGCGAGGAGGAGATAACCGTGTTGTGTTCGCGTTGCTTCGACCGTCATATCAACTCCCGGCAGGTGTGGCCGCTTCCCGGGCAACCAGCTCGGCCATACGATTGCGGGTCTCGTGTAGCTTCACCATCTTGAAGAAAGGCTTCATCACGCGACGGGCAAGCCAATCTGGCAGAGGCATTTTAACGACGAAGTTGGTGCTGAGGCGCGTTCGTCCGCCGTCCTCAAGCGGGGTGAACTGGCAGGTGCGGCTGACACACACCCCGCGCTTGCAAATCTTGACGGTGAAGTAGTCGAAGGGCCGCCAGTCCAGCACATCTTCCACCGCAACTTCCTTGCCGTGCAGACAATGGTTGCGGGCGCCGGGGCCGGTTCGCCCGCCGGGGCGCAGGATCGGCTTGACCTCGTCAAGGTCGTCCCACAACACACGCTTCTGCGGGTTGTTGATCCAATCCCAGGCCACGTGCGGCGGCGCGGGCAGGTCCTGCACGATGACGAGGTCGGACTCTTCGGGCGCGATGAAGTTCCGGCGCGCGTCCGCCAGCGCCGAGTAACGCGGGTGCAGATCGAGGCTGTAAGTTTTGACCGCGCCAAGATGCTCGTAAGACTCCGGTTGTTCGTGCATATTATCCGGCTTGAGGCCCATGTGCGCCAACCCCTTTTCGGTGAAGAGGGCGTAGGCTTTCCAGCCGGTGGCCTCGGTAATGTGATTCTTCATCAACCGGTGCGCCAGGTTCACATCTGAGCCCACCAATTCTTTGATGCCAGAGACGAGTTGAACAATGTAATCGCCGTGATGGACGAAGAACTTCAGATCGAGCGTGGGAATGGCCAGGCAGGCGGCGCAAGTGCAAGTGGTGCGGCGGCGGGTTGCCTCGCGCCGGTCGCGGAAAGCGACGTAAGTGGACTCGACCAACTCCAGCAAGGTCTCGCCGCGCGCCATTTTCTCCTCAGGCACGTAGCCAAACACCGCATCGCCCTCCAGCTTGGAGATGGTGAGCGCCGCCTTGAACTTGCCAACGATGATTTCCAACAGGTCGGTGAGGATTTCGTGGGCGTGATCCAACTCCACCCCGGCCAGGTAGGCGGTGTAGCCGGAGATGTCGGCGAGGACGAGGTAGCCGTGTTGGGTGAGAGTGTCCATATTTTTTTATCTCTCCAGTTCACCATTGCGCGCGATCAACTCGTCAATCTTGTCAAACGCCCACAGGCGTTTGAGTTGGAACTCAAGCGCATATTTGCACAGCAACCGGCCCACGAAGTCGGGCATGGATTTCAGCTGGCCGCGAAACGTCATCTGTAAATGGGTGCCGCCGTTCGGCGCGGGTGTGAAGTGAAACGTTATCAGCACCGTCGCCGGAGTCCCGCGCGGAGTATGCGTCACCGTGAAATAGTCGAAGGGCCGAATGTCCAACACCTCCTCGACCACGACTTCGTTCTTGCCGTGCACGCAATGGTTGCGTGCTCCCGGCCCACTGCGTCCGCCCACGCGCATCACCGGCACAATCTCGCTGTGCATCCACTGGCCGCGTTTTCGCGGGTCGTTGAACCACTCCCATATCACTTGCGGCGGCGCGGCGTAATCCAGTTGAATAACGTCGTGAGCTTCTTCAGGCTTGAGGAACACCCGCCGCGCTTCGACGATTTCGGCATAACGCCGGTGTAGATTGAGGCTGTGAGTCTTGACCTCGCCGAGGTGTTCATAGGCTTCTGGCAGTTCGCGCATCCCATCGGGCCGCAAGCCGATATGCTCCAAACTTCGCTCGGTGAAGAGAGCGTAGGCCCGCCAGCCGGTGGCTTCGCTCACGTGGTTCTTCAGCAAGCGGTGGATCAGATTCACGTCCGAGCCAACCAATTCCTGAATACCCGCCACTTGCTGAACAAAGTAGTCGCCATGGTGCGTCAAAAACTTCAGGTCGAGGGTAGGGATGGCGCGGCAGGCGTTGCACTCGCAGGTGGTGCGGCGGTGGGCGGCCTCGCGCCGGTCGCGGAAGGCGACGTAAGTGGACTCAATCAACTCAAGCAACGTCTCGCCTCTTGGCACTTTGGACTCGGGCGCGTAAGCGAACACGGCATCGCCTTCGAGCTTGGAGATGGTAAGCAGTGACTTGAAGCGATGGATGATGAGTTCAAGCAATTCGGTCAGGATTTCCTGCGAGTGCTCGAGTTCCGTCCCGGCCAGAAACGAAGTGTAACCGGAGATGTCGGCCAGGAGGAGATAGCCGTGCTGGGTCTTCGCGCTGTTCGTGTTCATTTCTTTGTTATCCGGTGACAGCCATCACTGGCAACAGGATTTCGTCTTGCTCACGGGCCATTTCTTCAGCAATACAGCGGCCCATGTTCTCAAATAGCTTCGCCATCGGAAACACTTTCGTCAGCATTAACACGAACATCGGGCGATTGAGGAAGCCCGGGACCGGGGAGCGGCCTTTGATAAAAATTTCCAGCTGTGTGCCATCCGCCGTAGGCGTGAGCTTGGCCGTCATCAACATGGTGAAGCCCCAGAACTTTTGCACTACAGTCAGATAGTCAAACGGCTTCCAGTCGAGGATGTCTTCCTCCATCGCCTGATCCTTGCCGTGCATACAATGGTTACGCGCGCCCACGCCGGTGCGCCCGCCGGGCCGCAGGATGGCCCGGAACTCCAGCCCCGGCTGAAGTGTATATTGCGCGCGGCGGTGCGGATCATTAATCCAATCCCACACCACTGTCGGCGAGACGGGGTAGTGAAGGGCGGTAGTGATCAGCGCCTCGTCGCGGGTCACGACGATGTGCCGCGTTTCGGTCAATTCTTTGTACCGGGCGCGCAGATTCAGGCTGTGAGTCTGCACCTCGCCCAGGTGCTCGTAGGTTTCAGTCCCGGCGTGCATCCCTTCCGGCTTGAGGCTGAGGTGATCGAGGCATTTCTCGGTGAAGAGAGCGTAGGCGTTCCAGCCGGTGGCCTCTTTGATATGATTTTTGAGCAGGCGATGGACGAGGTTGACATCTGACCCGATCAGTTCGGTGATGCCGGCCGCCTTCTGGAAAATGTAGTCGCCGTGATGGGCCATAAACTTGAGGTCGAGGATGGGGATGGCGCGGCAGGCGGCGCAAGTGCAGGTGGTGCGGCGGTGAACGGCCTCGACTCTATCCTTGAAAGCAACGTAGGTTGACTCGATCAACTCAATCAGCGTTTCGCCGCGCGGGAGTTTGGATTCGGGGGCATACGCAAAGACGGCGTCCCCTTCGAGCTTGGAGAGAGTCAGCGCCGACTGGAAGCGCTCGATGATCAACTCCAGCAATTCGCTCATCACCTCGTGGGCGTGGTCGAGTTCCGATCCAGCCAGGAAGGCGGTGTAGCCGGAGATGTCGGCCAGGATGAGGTAGCCGTGCTGAATTTTGGTGTCCATGCTCATTCTGCTTTCGCCACGCGCACGCCCACCGGTTCGCTCTTGCCTTTCAGTTCCAGTTGGCGTTGTTCCAAATTGCCAAGATCGAGTCCGGCGGTGGCATAGGTCAGGTCGCTGATGAGCACCTCGCCCGGCCCGGCTTTGGAGGCCAGGCGCGCGGCGATGTTGACGTTATCGCCCAAAGCGGTGATATCGGTGGCCCTGCCCGCTTTGCCCACCGCGCCCGCAAAGGCCACGCCCGTGTGGACGCCAACGCCGATGGGCAACCATGCGCCCTCGGCTGTGCCATACCCCGTGATGCGAAGCAAGTCGCGTGCGGCATCCACCGCCCGGCGCGCGTGCTCCGGCCCGGCAAAGCCTGGCACGTAAATGCCAATGACCTCGTCGCCCACCAAGCGATCAGACCACGCGCCGGACTCCACCAGCACGTCGGTGGCCGAGATGTAAAAGCGGTTGATGAGACGGCTGAACTCAGAGGCGCTCATACTCTCGGCCAGCGTCGTCGAGCCGCGCACGTCGGCGAACAGCAGAGTCATCTCCACCTCCGCGCCGCCGATGTGTTGGCGGGCGACTTCGTGGCACTGGCGGCACAGGTGCGGGGTGAGGGTGGAGGGAGCCTGGCCTAGCAAGCGCATGATGGGCCGCCCAACGCCTTCATAGGGTGCGTTGCAAAACGTGCAACGCGGACTGGAGGGGAGCAGGCCCAACACCGTGCGAAACTGGCGCAAGGGGAAGGCCGGGTTTTCGCCCGTGAGGATGGAATACCACCACTCGTCATTAGATAGGGGTTTGGCCATGCAGGATGCTTTTAGCCATCCGAAATCTGCAAGACTTCGGATGGCTGATGGTTGGGGGGAGCCTTAGCGAGCGGCGGCCATGGCTTGCAGGGCCGCCTGCAACTGGGCCAGCGCCTTGTCGCCATCCAGCACGGGCCGGATCTCCAGTTCGCTAAACGGGCCCAACGGGTATTCCAGCATTATTTGATTGAGAGTCGCCTCATCGGGCACGTTGACAACCCCGAAACCCCCGCCGCCGCCAGCGAAGAACTCAAACGACTCCGATATGGAGCGATAGCGCTCCCGCCAGGCCGCAAAGCCTTGGATCAGGGCCGGGAGCTGGTCGGGTGGGACGGGGAACTTCGGCCGTGAAATGACTAAGATACGCATGGTGGGTCTCCTTGTGTGTGAATAGTTTGACAATAAGATAAGGTGGATGGGTGAGAGGGTAATGTCCTTCGGCTTATAGGCTCACCTCCAATCTCTTGGCTGACACTCGCGCTACGCGCACGTTGACCGGCTCGCTCTTGCCTTTCAACTCAAGCTGGCGTTGCTCCAGCCCATCCAGGTTCAGCCCGGCGGCAACGCAGGCGGCATCGCCTTCAAGTTTGGCAATGGTCAACAGTGACTTAAAGGAACGCACAATCGTGTCGAGCAGGTCGGTCAGTATCTCGTGAGCGTGATCGAACTCGACCCCGGCGAGGTAAGAGGTGTAGCCGGAGATGTCGGCCA
>Ga0247727_10011955_pt1 | contig 15004 bp, 13 predicted proteins | sample WisWelCaveWW1625_FD_202498 | JGI IMG/M metagenome (GOLD analysis project Ga0247727, IMG submission 202498) | Biofilm microbial communities from Wishing Well Cave, Virginia, United States - WW16-25 | ecosystem: Environmental > Aquatic > Deep subsurface > Groundwater > Cave microbial mat | place... | reverse complement strand
GGGATGATTCCGATGATCTCCGAAATTTACCAGTTGCGCGCTGGTTTTCGTTACGATAATGCCTTCGAATTTTCAAAAAGTGGCGTCTTATGGTACCGTGACGTTCTTATCCGTTAATTTGGGTTGATGTTGATGCGTAATGGTCAGGTGTAGATCGGCAGGAGCCGCATAAAGTGAAATTGATTACGCGGTCACACAGTAACAAAATGAGGCGATATTGTCAAGCGTGTTTTGTAGCGGGATTTTATCGAGCGTGCAAAAGTAGGCTGATGCCAAAGCGCGGCGATTATTTCTTGCGTATTATCCTGAAACTGTGGCGGGTGTTCTCGTGCACACACGGAATGAAATAAAAAAAATGATGCATGAAAAATTATGACTGTGCCGTGTGTTGAGTTTTGCTCCTGAAACTCACCAAAGTAGATTTACTGGATAACTTGAAAAGATTGGATCGATGCTCACCAAAGAAGCATTTTCCACGTTGGCTTGCGCAATCAACAATCTGTCGAATGGATCTTTGTGATGGGTTGGGAGTTTTTCCAATTCAAGCACATGCGGTAAATCAATAGTTAGAATTTGCAGGTCATTTGTTTGTTGCTGACGCTCAATCAATATTCTTAGGGGAGCCTTTAGTTTCAATTTTCCCAATTGTATTTTGATTTGCATTTCCCATGCACTTGCCACACTCAATATAAGCGTATTATCTGGATTCTCACATTCAACCAGTGCATGCTCTGAGAGCTTTTCCGGTTCGTTTGCCCACCAGATAAAAGCATGGGTGTCGAGTAAGAGCTTCATTTTGTCCCCAACCAAAACTCATCTGGTAAAGGCGCGTCAAAATCATCGCTTACCCAAATATCACCTCTGTTTAATCCTGCTATACGTTGCTTCAGATCGCTGGAAGATAAGGGCACCAAACGCGCTACCGGCTTATCGCCTTCTGCAATGACTATTTCATTCCCTTCGGAAACGAGCCTTACCAATTCCGCAAGCCTCGTTTGCGCATCCCGAACATTTACAGTCGTGGTAATCATGTTGACTCCTGAGCACGTAGCTTAAAATATTTTACAACACAAATCTTGCCTTCATTTGCAGACAATATAACTTTTCTGCATCAAGATCACAATCCTTAATTTGTCCTGATTGACCGGGTAATAAGCTGTCCAAAGCAATACTCTTTCTCACAAATTTTTTTCCACAAACCCTCTCGCAAACTTCACAAACCGATAAACATCCTCAAAATTGCTGACCAAGCCAGCCGACACCCGCACTGCACCGGTGCTCTTGCCATCGATGCACAGGCGGAAGTCGTCGATGGTGAGGCGCTGCTTGCTTGGTTGATGAAAGCAAGTATCTAATTCCGGCTTGGTGATGCCCAACGCAATCTCTCCGCCGCCGGGGTTACAAAAACAACCGGTGCGCAGCGAGATATTTTCTTTGTTCGCTGCCTGCTCGATAATTCGATGGTCGATGTTCTTACTGGATGGATCATAGAAATTCATCGTCACTGTGCCGCCGCGTTTTTCCGTATTTGGCGAGCCATAGAGTTTGATGAGCGGCGCGCCGTTACGATGATGCAGAGCGAGTAGATTGTCAATCAGCCAGCCGGTCAAGCACATCACGCGCTCGTGAATTGTTTCGATGCCGATTGCATTGAGATGCTTCAATCCAATTTCTACAGCCGGGAGATTGAGATAGTTCACCGTGCCATCTTCAAATGCGGCCTCACCATCGGCGTAGTAGAATTTTTCGCCCTGCACCGAGGCAACGGTGATCGTGCCGCCGGCAAACCACGGGCGATGCAATTTGCCAAGCGCCTCGCGCCGCGCCAATAAACAGCCGACGCCAGTGGGATAGCCGAACATTTTATAAAAGGAGAGCGGCACAAAGTCGGGATGCCAGCGACTGAGATCGAGACGATTGGTGGGCGCGAAGGCCGCCGCATCGAGCAGCACGTCCCACCCTTTGGCATGCGCTTCGTCTATCCACTCTAACGGATGTTGAATTCCCGAGAAGTTTGACTGCGCTGGATAGGCGAACAAATTGTGTCCGCCTGGTTTTGCAAGATCGAAGCGCTTGTTGAGTTCATCTTCATCGGCGCGTAATTCCGGCAACACTAACGGCGCGTAGGTCGTTTCAGCGCCGCGAGCGCGGGCAAATTCGCGAATACCGTTCACCGAGTTGTGATTGTCGAACGTCAGCAGATAATGATCGCCGGGAGAGAAGGGATATGACTCGCCAACCAACTTGAGCGCAGCGCTGGCATTGGCGGTGAAGATGACAAGGTATTCTTTCGGCGATGCGTTGAAGAATTCGAGAACAGATTCTCGGACGTGCTCCACTAAATGAGTCATGGCCAGCGAGGTGGGATTGAGCGAGTGGGGATTGCCGAAGACGTTATCTTGCAGCAAGGCTATATGTTCTCGAAGCTGGGACTCGGCATACAACCCGCCGCCGGTATAATCCAAATAGATGTGATGGTGTTTGTCAAGCCGCGCATATTCTTTGGCGCGCAAGTCGTCGAGGTGTTGGGTCTTGGTGAAGGTGAGATAGGTTTTTAGGAAATCGGCAAACGCGGCTTCGAGATTTTTTGCGCTGCTGTCCGTAGGTTGAGCTTGTGGTTTTGAAAACGAAGCATTGGAGGTCTTGAGGTGTTTGAGGGTGTCTGCTTTCATCATGTGCCTCTTGAAATTGACGCTTCAATCTACAAAATCTGCCAAAAGAATTCCAATAAAAATTTCTTTTTCAAGAGCGCTTTTGCTACTGAACGACGATACTTCTTTGTTGATTTTCACGATAAAGGTTTGGGAAGCTCGGTTCATTGTTGTGTAACAATTGGTAGTTTTATGTGAGATCCAAATCGCTTTGAGCGAAATACTCTCTGCGTCACTGCTTGGTAATCCGACCCCCTCGCCATAAAAATATTCTCAACATACTTCTGCGGATTACGGTCGATCACCGGAAACCAGGTGCTTTGCACTTGCACCATGATTTTGTGCCCTTTGAGAAAAGTATGATCGTTGCCGTTGAAAGTGATCACGTACTCGTTCACTTCGTTGGGCTTGACCGGCTCGGGCTTTTCAAAGCTCTTACGAAATCTTCCGCGCAAGACATCGCCGGCGATCATTAATTGATAGCCGCCCATTTTGTGATCTTTCGGATAGTCCTCGGGATAAACATCGATCACTTTCACGATCCAGTCACTATCAGTTCCAGAAGTTGAAGCCAGAAGATGTGCGCCGATTTTTCCGGAGACCACAACGTCTTCTGTTAGCGGTTCAGTTTCCCAACTCAGAACATCCGGTCGCAGGTGAACAAAGCGCTGATCTTCAGTCTGCCAGGTATACCAGCCGGAGCCTTTCGAGTAATATGTTGGCTGAATCGGGCGGAGGCGATAAGGCACCGGCCGGCTCGGATCTGAAACATAGCTGTCGAATTGTTTATCGTCATCCTTTTGTGGCGGATCAAACGACAACTGGCCATTGTCATGAAAATAAAGATTGCGCTCGCTTACTTTTTGCCGCGGCGGCCAATGATCGTGCGAGACCCACGAGTTTGCCCCGCTACGAAAAGTATAGGCTTCGGGGATGTCGAGCGTGCCTTTGTCTTTCAAATAATAAGCAAACCAAGCGGCTTGTACTTTTTCGCGAAAATATTTTCCGGTGGCGCTTTCAAAATCGATGTTGCCCAGCTTGCTGCCCTCGCCGCCCCAGCCGCCATGATTCCACGGTCCAACCACGAGATGATTCATGTTCTTCGTATCATGTTTCTCCAACAGCTCGTAAATTTTCATTGGCCCATAGAAATCTTCCTGATCCCACCAGCCTGCAACGTTCAGCGTCGGCACGGTGACGCGATTTAAGTACGGAGCGAAAGCGAGCTTTTGCCAGAACACATCATAGTTCGGATGCGCGACAAAATCATTCCAGGTTGGCAATTTACCTTTCAAATATCTCTCGTTCACATTTGACAATGCGCCGAGATTGAGATACCACTCGAACGTATCGTATCGATCAAACTGAAATGACTCGTTGGTTTTTGAAGTTTCCATGAGCACGGCGTATTCGAATCCATAGCTCAAACGAAATGCGCCGTTGTGATGAAAATCATCTCCGAGATACATGTCTGCTGGTGAGGCCTGCGGCGAGACCGCCTTGAGCGCCGGATGCGGATCGAGCATCGCCATCACCGTGAGCCAGCCGCCGTAGGAAACGCCCATCGCGCCGGCGCGGCCGTTGTTGTTGGGCACACTCTTCAGTAGCCATTCGATCGTGTCATAGGTATCGGTGCTTTCGTCAATAGCTTTGGGATCATTCTTGTCGCGCGGCGGACGAATCATCACGAATTGGCCTTCAGATTTATAGCGCCCGCGAATGTCCTGAAAGACGAAGATGTATCCTTCATCCGCAAGCTCTTTCAAAGAACCGCGAAACGCGCGATCCGCTCCATCGATGCCGTAAGGCGTGCGCAGCAGCAGCAGTGGCAGGGCTTCGCGGGAATTCTTCGACGAGTAAATTTCCGTGTTCAAGTGGACGCCATCGCGCATGGTGATCATGGCTACGGTTTTGTCGAAAGCTTTGGAAGTGTCAGCTCTGGTTTGAGCAAGAAGCGAAGACGAGAGAAGAAAGAAGATGATCAGCATCAACCATAAGCGGGTTGCAATGCGCTTGCGGTTTTTCATAGCGGCTCCGAGAGATTATAATGAACTTCTTTTGTGAAAGCGGTCGAATCATAAACAAACTTGCTTACATTGTCAAGCGCTTTCTGGGTTGGTGAACAATCACTCAGTTACGGCTGGGTAGCGCCGCAACACGGACCAGTCAGGATGACTGCGCTACATTTTTCACAAAAGGCTGAGCTGTTACGGTGGCGGGTGATGTCCCAGTGGAGAGTTCTGCCACGGCTAAGCCGTGACATCCGTCGATAGGCAAACACCGACAAAAAGCCACGGTACAACCGTGGCTGAACATACACTTTTTTCAGCTTGCTTCTCACTGGAAAAAGCGTAGCATTGAGCAGACATGATACTTGTCAGAAATACCCAAAACACCGAGGCTTTGCTAACGACGATGACATTGTTTGGTTATCGCTTTTTCGAGCGCTTCTGGGCTTTTGCGCAAATGGGCTTTGCGCCGGCGAAACTAAGACGTGTCGACGGCTTGCGTTTCTGGAAATTGCTCGGCAGCGGCCACGGTAGCGGTTTTAGTTTGCGGCCAAATTTTTCACGTTATGGCTTGCTCGCAGTTTGGGAATCACCTGACGCCGCAGATGTATTCTTTGCTAAGTCGTCTCTTATTCAAGAGTATCGCCATCATGCAGAAGAAATTTGGACGGTGAGGCTGCTTCCCATTCAAGCACATGGATCGTGGTCAGGAGTTAATCCGTTTCAGCGAATGATTGTATCGCCGCCGGCTGATGGGCCAATCGCCGTCTTGACTCGCGCAACGCTTCGGTGGAGGCGCTTGCTCGCATTTTGGAGCGCGGTCCCGTCAACCAGCCGCGCGCTTGATGGCGCCAACGGATTGATTGCCTCCATCGGCGTCGGTGATGCGCCGTTTTTTCGGCAGGCGACATTTAGTCTTTGGCGTAGCGAGGCAGAGATGAAGACCTTTGCTTATGGAGCTCTGCAACATCGAAAGGCGGTTCGCCGCACCCGCGATGAAGACTGGTACGCCGAAGATCTCTTTGCGCGTTTTGTGCCGCTTGCTTCCGAAGGCACGTGGAATGGTCGCGACCCGCTCACCGGCCTGTTGTAAAGTTTAGAAATCCGATTCAGCTTTGCTTTTTATTCTACGGTTTGTCGACAAGGATAACGAAACAAAGATGGATCATATCCGTGTTTCGCATTTCGCGTTGATTGTCGGTAGATAGTTTTGTAAAGTTATAAAAAGGAGTCGGCCATGGAAGGCGAACAGGCAACGACGATGCCCGCAGTAAAGCATGATGTCGCGATCATCAAGCTTGGCGGTTACCTCGACCAGAGCACGGCTCACGAACATGAGCAGGTTCTGGATTCCCTCCTCAAATCAAAATGCTATCGCATCATTCTCGACCTCAGCGAAGCGGAATATATCAGCAGCGCGGCCTGGGGAATTTTTATCAGCAAGCTGAAAGAGTTGCGCGATCATGACGGCGACCTGAAACTGGCGCGCATGAAACCTGATGTCTTCGAAGTCTACCAGATTCTCGAATTCTTCTGGTTCCTCAAATCTTACGAGACCGTCGAAGCGGCGCTTGCCGATTTCGATAATAATGTCCCACCGATGCCGTAATCACCGGTCTAAGCTCTCGCAGTTTTTCGTCGCGACCTTTTTCATTTTGTTCGAAGGCACTGGGCCGCGCCATCACTGTGAAAGCGCCCGTCTTTCCCATTTCTTCGCCCATCCCGATTTATGAGATTTCAAGCTCACAAAGCGATTTTTGTTTAGGAGCTGGCAGGCAAACTCAGAATAGAATGCTGAAAGTTTAGTCTTCGTTGTCATTGAATGATTGCAAATGAAGCGACGAAATGCTATTTTAGATTCGCACGTGACGAACCGCATGAACATGCAATGCGAAGTGAGTCGTATGCCAAGAAATAGTCACTTGAACACAAGGATCATAGATGGTCGAACCCAAGACTTTTTATCGTAAGCTGGATTTGTTGCTCGCTAAAATCGGAAAAGAGAAAACCGGCAGCAATTTTCTGTTCACGATTTTAAAAGAATTGGAAAACAGCTTTGCCCAGGACTTGCACTTTGCCAACGCCAGACTTTATGCGGAGGCCGGAGATTATTTTGAATTGGTCGCGCCCGTTGAGCGATCTGAAACGTCGCCCATCGTCACACAGATTCCCATCGATTCCGAAGCTATGCAGCTTCTCTTGAAAAACGGTAGCTACATCTACGATGATTCGAAGTTGCGCACCGACTTCGGCGGGAGTAATCAAGGCGAGTATGAAATTCCCGCAGGCTTCACCGTACAGCGCAGCTTGGAGGACCGCTGGGTCGTCATTTTCGAGCTGCACGCCGGCTGGGTGCGCGAAGAGATCGAGTTTTGCATGAACGCCGTTCGCAGCGCCGTCAATCACCGGCTCTATACCGACGCGGTAAAGAGCGACATGCAGCAAGCCGCGCATATTCAACGCAGCCTGTTGCCGGCGGCGCCGCTGCAAATCTTCGGCTTTCAGATGGCTGGGCGATCGCAACCAGCCGAACTGGTGGGCGGGGACATGTTCGACTATTTTCAATTCAGCGACGGCGTGTTCGGCGTCAGCATCGGCGATGCGAGCGGCCACGGATTGCCCGCAGCTCTGCTCGTGCGCGACGTGGTCACCGGCCTGCGCATGGGGCTGGAAGAGGAAATGAAAATGGTTCACACGCTGAAGAAACTCAATCGCGTCATCCAGCGCAGCACGTACTCGACGCGATTTATTTCGCTGTTCTATGGCGAGATCGAAAACAACGGCAACATCATCTACGTCAATGCCGGCCATCCGTCGCCTTTGTTGATTCAAGGCGATCAAGTAACCGAGCTGAAATCTACCGGAATGATTTTGGGCGCGATGCCGGAGATTGCCCTGTACCGCTCTTATGCAAAGTTTACCGCCGGCGCGGCTTTGGTGATGTTCAGCGACGGTATTATTGAGCGAAAAAATTCGGAGCGTGAAGAATTCGGGATGGATCGTTTGATCGCTTTGGCAAAGGAGCACCAAGAGCGCAGCGCCCAGGAAATCCTCGATATTGTTTTTAACACGGTATTTGAATTTGGCGAGAAGATGAAATGGAGTGATGATGCGACAGTCGTTGTCATCAGGCGCTTGCCGAAATCAACAACTGAAACGGCGGCCACGTTGCCCATTGCATAAACTGATCTATTCGGGTTTCATAGATGATATTGAACAAGGAGGTTTGCGCATTTGGAAGGAGAGATGGATGCGTTCTTTTGGTAGATGGATGATTCTTCTGATAGTTTTGATTTTGGGGATGCCAACGCTTTTACTCGCCAAGAGCGAAACCGGTGCGCCAGCGCTTGGCGAGCAGCTTCCATTGTGGTCGATCGTTCCCTTCGTCGTGATGCTATTGGGGATCGCCATCATCCCGCTGATCAACCGCCACTGGTGGGAGCACACGCGCAACCAAGCGCTCGTTACGGCAATCTGCGGCGTGCCGATTCTGATCTATTTTCTCATGTTGGATTATCATCAACTGTTGCATACAGGCTTGGAGTATGTTTCGTTCATCATTTACATCGGCGGATTATTCACTGTGGCTGGAGGCATTTTTATTAAGGGTGATGTGCAAGCGACGCCGAAAGTCAACACCGCATTCCTGGCGATTGGAGCGGTGCTGGCAAATTTCGTCGGCACTACCGGTGCGAGCATGTTGTTAATTCGCCCGATGATGAACACCAACAAAGAGCGATATCATATCACACATATCCCTATTTTTTTTATTTTCATCGTGAGCAACATCGGCGGCTGCTTGACGCCATTGGGCGATCCGCCGCTGTTTTTGGGATTTCTGCGCGGTGTGCCTTTTGTGTGGACGCTGAGTTTATTTCCTGAGTGGCTTTTTGCCGTGGGGATCTTGCTCGTGATATTTTACCTCTGGGACAGCCGGGCATACCACAAAGAAACCAAGAAAGATGTGCAGCGCGATATAGGCGCGATAGAGCCATTGCGCATCATTGGCCGCCGTAATTTCGCTCTGCTTTTGGTGATTCTTGCCGCGGTGTTGTTGACCTCATCTTTTCAGCGCTTTTATGCAGCGCTGGAGGCAGCCGCCAGCGCCGAGTTGTTGGCGAACCTGACGCGCGACGTGATCATTTTCATCGTCGCGATCCTTTCTTTCAGGGTCACGCCCGAAGAGGCGCATAAGAAGAATGAATTCTCGTTTGCGCCCATCAAAGAAGTGGCGGTGCTCTTCGCCGGCATTTTCATCACCATGATTCCGGCGTTGCTGATTTTGCAGGCGCGCGGCGCGTCGTTCGGTGTTTCGCAGCCCTGGCATTTTTTCTGGCTCACCGGCGGCCTCTCGAGCTTTCTCGACAATGCGCCGACCTATTTGACGTTTGCCTCGCTGGCGCAGGGCGTGATTGCCGGCAATGATCACATCGTCTTTGCCAACTTGCATGAATTTATTCTGCACAGCCCGGAGGCGGCGCGGCTCCTGCAAGCTGTAAGCTTGGGAGCGGTGTTCATGGGCGCGAATTCCTACATTGGCAACGGGCCGAATTTCATGGTGCGCTCCATCGTGCAAGAGCGCGGGGTGGAGATGCCGTCGTTCTTCGGATATATGCTTTATTCGGTGGGGATTTTGATTCCGGTGTTTATTTTGGTGACGCTGATATTTTTCAGATAGATTTATTTCAACACAGAGACGCGGAACAAGAGGAGTTGCGCAGAGAAAAAGCAAAAATCCTTGCGCCGAAAGAGCATCTAAGTGTTGCACGAGCCGCGAGCGCAAGCCCGACCTCACTTGATAATCAAAGGCCAAAGCAGCGTGAAGATTTGATTAGAACCAACTTCGTAATAATCGATATGATTATGCCGGACACATAGAATCTTACCCATGCGCGAGGCTTTTGTCTCGAATTGCTTGAAACGCAACACCCCGCGCAACAGGCGTGGAATTTCGATAATCTGTTCGTTGGACAAATCAAAGCAGATCATGCAATAGGCGCCGTGCGCCGGCATCTTCCGCCAAAAATCAGAAATATTCGTGGTGAGAAATGTGGGTTGTTTGACTGTTCTCAGAATCGTGGGGATGGCATCATCTTTGACAACCGTGTCAGCCCGAAGCTTGTTGACCGAGGTCAACTTGCCTTTGTACCAAACTCCCAGTCTGTCGATAACGATTTGACCGAAGATATTTTCATCGAGAACAATCATGCTGCGGTTTTGAATTTGCGGGCGCTATCAAGCAAGGTTTTTTTAGCCAGTTGTAAAGCTTCTTTAATCGCTACTGCTGAAATGCGGCTCTGGGAATAGTTACGTAGAATTTTTGGGACGCTCCAGCCGGCAGCCAATAAATCCAGAACGACACTGACTTCCAGGCGGGTGTATTTGAACGTAGGTCTGCCACCGCAAACCCCCGGCGCCGCAACGATATGTTTGCCAAGCGGTACGTATTCGTACCATTCGCCGCCGTGCAACTCTCGTGTAAGCTCTTTCTGTACCTTTTTCATAACCACTCCTCGGATAGGTTGCCAATGAAGCTCCCCGACGCAAGCGTCGGGGTATCAAGTGGTGTATTGTCTATTGTAAACGACGCAAGCGTCGGGGAATTGAACCCGAACAAGATTAAAGATACTTCAACAATCTGTGAATACAACCATAATATAGATAATCTATTTTGATCTTCAACTCAATTTTATCGCCTTGGATTTTAAGCGAACCAGCCGCGCGTGCGCCGATGTCGGTGAGACTGTGATAAGAATAACAATGCCCGAGACCTGAAAACCGGCTCGGGCTTTTTGTTGAAATCTTTCTAAAGTGACAATAGATGTCGTAGGGGCGAGTCGCCGACTCGCCCCTACAAATCTCGACAAATTTACTGCACCGGATTTCCCTCTGTATCAATCAACCGAATCTCCCCATAGTTCAACTCGCGAATGCCGGCTTCTATCTTCGCGCGGTCGCCGACAACGACCCACACGAGATGATCAGGATGGACGACTTTCTTCGCCACGCCGGAAACTTCTTCGAGCTTCAAACCGCGAATCTTCTCGGCATAGGTGTGATAATAATTTTCCGCCAGCCCATAGCGCACGATGTCGCTGATCGAGCCGCTGACCGCGGCCATGGTTTCCCATGATCCCGGAAGCTGCAAGGCCGCATTGGTTTGCGCTTTGGTGAATTCTTCCGCAGTCACCGGACGCGAGCCGAGTATATCACGCAGCTCTTTGTTGACCTCGACCATCGACTCTTTGGTCTTGTCGGTTTGCACCGGCGCATAGGCGATGAACGGCCGCTGGCCGCGCGCGCCGAACAGCAGCGTGAACGATCCGTATGACCAATGCTTGTCCTCGCGCAGATTCATATTGACGCGCGAAGTAAAATCGCCGCCGAGGACGTTGTTCATGGTTTCAACTGCGATCTCATCAGGATTGGCCTTGGGCAGGCTGACGTGTCCGGCGAAGATCACCGATTGCAGCGAGCCCGGACGGTCGATCAAATAGATCGTTGGCTTCGGTTGTTGGGCGACATTGCCGACGTTTTTCTTCGGCGTCTCCCCGCTTTTCCATCCTGCGAAGAGCTTTTCCAATTTTGGCGAAATCTCATTCAACGTCGTGGCGCCGACGATCACCAGCGTCGCATTGTTCGGCTTGAACCAGGTCTGGTGGAATTTCATCAAGTCTTCGCGCGTGAGCTTGCCGACTGATTCTTCCGTGCCCGAACCGGTCAAGGGATTGCCGTATGCATGCTCGCTGCCATACAAGAGCTTGGGGAAAATTCGCAGCGCCATTTGCACTGGCGTGACTTTTTCGCGTTGGATGGTGGCCGTTTGCTGCTTTTGCAAACGCTTGAAATCCGCTTCGGGAAAAGATGGATTGAGAATGACGTCGGCGAAAATATTCAGCGACGCATCGAGATTACTCTTGAGCGCCGAGAGAAAAACAGTGGACATGTCGAGGTTGGAACCGCTGCCGAGGTTTGCGCCAAGCAATGCCAACTCTTCACTGATCTGCAAAGAGGTGCGCGTCTTCGTTCCCTCGTCCAACATGTTCATCGCCAGGCTTGCCGTTCCTGGAATGGCGGATTGATCGGCGGCGTAACCCGCATCAACCAGCAAATTGAAATTGATCACCGGGATGGATGCCCGTTCGGCAAGAACGACTTTCAATCCGTTGTTGAGTGTCTTGCGCTGCAAGTCGGGGAACTTCACTTCTGGGGCAGCGCCGGCGATTGGCAGCTTGGCGCGGTCAACATTGCTTGTGCTGGTTTTATATTCCGGGAAGGGACGAACTTCGAGAATGTAAACGCCGTCGCTCAACCATATAGCGGCGTTGTGCAGATTCGGCGCGGTTGCCTCGTCGGTGCGCTTCAAAGTTGTTTTGTAATAATCCGGGCTGTCGAAATAAACCTCGTTCTGCGCCAGGATGTCCGACTTGCCGCCGAAGCCGCCGATGCGCTCGATGCCTCGTATGAATTGCGCTTTGAACTGCGTTTTCACACGTTGCAGCTCTGCAGCGGTCGGGCCTGTTGCAAGAAACTTCGCCAGCTCTTCGTCGACTGCTTTTTCGACCTTCGCCAAATCTTCGCCGGGTTTCGCCGTGGCTTCGATGTAAAATTGCGAGCTGATTTCACGCGGGTCGACATAAACCTCAACATTGGTGCAGATTTGGTCATCGTATACCAGGCGTTTGTAGAGGCGCGAAGTTTTTCCGGAGCCGAGCACGTCGCTGACCAGGTCGAGGTAATCGAGATCAGCGGCGCCGCGCTGGGGAATGTTCCAGACTTTGTACAGCCGCGCCTGCGGAACGCGATCTTGCACTTGCTGGCGATGCGTCTCGGTCATCGGGGCGATCCATGCATCATGCCGTGCCACCGGCGGGCCGGAGGGAATATCGCCAAAATATTTTTCGACTTTGGCTTTGGCGGTTGCTGCATCGATGTCGCCGGCAACGACGACCACCGCATTGGCCGCGCCGTAGTACGTCTTAAACCACTCTTTCACGTCATCGAGCGAGGCGGCGTTGAGATCTTCCATCGAGCCGATGACCGACCATGAGTACGGATGTCCGGCGGGATAGGTGTTCTTCACGGTCAGCTCGTAAGTCACGCCGTAGGGTTCGTTCTCGCCTTGGCGTTTTTCATTTTGCACGACGCCGCGTTGCTCGTCGAGCCGGGGCTGATCGACGACGCCGAGCAAATGCCCCATGCGATCCGACTCCATCCACAGCGCGATGTCGAGCGCGGAGGTGGGCACGTTTTGAAAATAATTCGTGCGGTCCTCGTTGGTGGTGCCGTTCAAATCCGTCGCGCCGATTCTCTCCATCGTTTGGAAATAATCCTGGTTGAAATTCTCGCTGCCGTTGAACATCAAGTGCTCGAAGAGATGCGCGAAGCCGCTCTTGCCGAGCTTCTCGTTTTTCGAGCCGACATGATACCACACATTCACTGCGACAATCGGCGCTTTGTGATCTTCGTGCACGATCAGCGTCAGGCCGTTGTCAAGGACGAATTTCTGGTACGGGATGTCGATCTCCGTTCCGTTTTTGGCGTCATCGTTGGGCGTCGCAAGAGCCTGCGCTGCAACAATGAGCATCCAGAGCATCGCCATCAGCAATTTACTTTTGTTGTACATCGACTCCTCCATGGGTTTTTTGTGAGAGGTTGGTTATTATAGAAATTTATTCGCTTCTTCTCATACTGCTACTCTTACTTGCTGTTGGGTTTTCATGACAGAAACAAAAGCGAGTAAGAGAATAAATCCAAAACAAATTTTTTACATCGCTTTCACCTTCACCACCACCAGCGTCATATCATCGCCCTGGGAAGTTCCGGCGGTAAATTGGCGAACTTTTGAAATGATTCGTTCACGCAAATCGCAGGCGGTGTCCCAGCCGTTTTCTTCAATCACTTTGTGCAAGGCGCTTGTTTCAAATTCCTCGCCGTCGCTGTTTCGCGCGTCGACGATTCCATCTGTATAAAAAAGAAAGACGTCGCCCGCAGCAAACATGATCTGCGCTTCTTCCAATTCTGTTTGAAAAATTATTCCCTGCTCCAAGCCGATGCCCAACCCTCGCGGCGCCAGCTCTCTAAAACTCCGGTCGCGCGCCGAATAATGAATCAACGGCAGGTGTCCGGCCTTCACGAGATGGAGCAGTCGGGTTTTCACATTGAAAGCTCCGCACATGAGCGTGATGTATGATTGCAGTTCGATGCTATCGAAAGTGATGGCATTCACTTCGACCATCAAATCTTTGAGCGAGCGATGATGCCGCGATGCAGTTTGTAAAACTCCTTTGAGCTGCGACATGTACAACGCCGCCGATGTGCCTTTTCCGGAAACGTCGCCGATGACCACGCCGAAAAGATCGTCTGGAAATGAGAGATAGTCGTAATAATCCCCGCCAACTTCGAGCGCCGGAATTGAAACGCCGCTGATGTCGAGACCGGTCACTTGAGGATCCTTTTGCGGTAGCGAGCTGAGCTGAATACGCCGTGCAACTTCCAATTCTTTTTTGAGGCGATCTTGTTCGCGCAGCTCTTCGGTCAAGATTGCATTTTCCAAAGAAATGTTGACTTGATCTCCCAGGCCGGACAACAAATCTAAATCTTCTTTATAATAGGGATCATCTTCGCCTTTGATCCCGAGGCTGAACATTCCACAAAGCTCGCCTCTTGAGAGCAGCGGCATGAGAAGCTCGGCGTCCAGAAGCAGCCATCTTTTTTTCTCATCCGGTGAAATTTGCCCGGATTGATCCAGCAGCGCCGAAAGGTCGAGTAGTTGTTTGGTGTTTTGCAGATGCTTGATCGCTCTGTCCTCTGCCGTAAATGACGGAGGAGAGGGCAGCTCGATACCTTCGATTGTTTTAACTATGAACTTATCTTTGGAATTATTCTGCCAAATGAGCGCCACGGGACGAATGTGAATTGTTTCAGCGAGGAAGGATTGGAGCTTTTGCAACAACTGATGAAGATCGACGACGTTGATCAATTGATGGGTGAAGGCGCGAACCGCTTCGCGATAGACGAAGCGGCTTGGATAGAAACGCCGATCGACGAAGTTTCGCACTTTCTGCCTGACTGGATTGAATAATGCGGCGATGAGCAGCGTCGCAAGAATCGTGAAGATCTGGCTGGTGGCGCCGGTCACGGTTACAACCAGTTGTCCCAACCCGGCGACCAAAACGAAGTACGCGGCAACGACGAATCCCGAGGTGATCGCATACGCCACGCCGCGCTTGACGATCACATCGATGTTCATGAAACGATGTTTGACGATGACGTAGGCGAGCGTCCCGGGCCAAAAAATTAGCAGGAGCGCGCTGAATTCTGCAAACGGCAGTTTTCGATCGA
>Ga0247727_10011954_pt1 | contig 15005 bp, 16 predicted proteins | sample WisWelCaveWW1625_FD_202498 | JGI IMG/M metagenome (GOLD analysis project Ga0247727, IMG submission 202498) | Biofilm microbial communities from Wishing Well Cave, Virginia, United States - WW16-25 | ecosystem: Environmental > Aquatic > Deep subsurface > Groundwater > Cave microbial mat | place... | reverse complement strand
ACCCGGCGGCCGCCTGGAGGATGGCGGGAGCCGGCACGCCCGGCGCGAGGACTTCGAGCCGGCTCCTCCCCACGCTTGCGATCATGTCGGAGCGGGCGCCTTCAACCTTGCGGGAGCCGGCCGCTTGCGGGCGCAAACGCCCCCTCAATCGGGTTTTGATAATTTGTAAACAAAGAAGTTGATATATTATCCGTGACCAATTCAGGTTAAAGGAAGAGGACGGAATGGTGCCCGGACGAGCCGCTGACAGACTCCCGCGAAACCCCGTGGACGCGCCACTCGGCGAATTCGCCTCCACGAAGAACGAGATCCTCCTGATCCTCAAGCGCGAGGGGCAAGCCGACCTGCAGACCGTCGCCAAGCGCCTCGGCATCTCGCGGATGGCCGTGCACAAGCACGCGAAGGACCTCGAAGGGCGAGGCCTCATCGAGCGCGTGCCCGTTCGAGGCGGACCGGGCCGCCCGCGGCTTGCAATGCGCTTGGCGCCAAAGGCGTCGACGTTGTTCCCCAAGGCCTACGCCGAAGTGAGCTGCTCGGCGCTCGCGTTCATCGAGGAGAAGCTCGGGCGCAAGGGCGTCGAGGAGGCGCTCCGCCGCCGCCAAACCTCCGTGATGCCAGGTTACCAGGACCGCGTGCAGTCGGACTCCCTCGCGGGCCGGGTCAAGGAACTCGCCGACCTGCGCGACGACGAGGGGTATATGGCCGAATCGCACGGCGGCAAGAAAGGCTCCTTCGAAATCGTGGAGTACAACTGCCCGATCCGCGACATCGCAGAGCGGTACTGGGAGGCGTGCACGGTCGAGAATGAGATGTTCCGCAAGGTGTTGAAGGCGGACGTGGAAACCACGCACCGCGTCGTCGCGGGAGCCCACGCGTGCAAGTTTTTGGTGACGCCGCGGGAAGGCTGACCGCATGATCGAGCCAGTGAGGGTGGCGCCGCGGGCAGCGGTGGCGTTGGTCACGGGCGCCAGCCGCGGGCTTGGCCGCACGCTCGCCGGCTTCCTCGCCGGGCAAGGGTATGCCATCATCGCGACCGCGCGGGGCGAGGCTGATCTCTCGAGCGTGGCGCGCGAAATCCAGGCGCGCGGCGGCACCTGCGAAGCGATCGCCGGCGATGTGTCCGACGAGGCCCACCGCGCGCGCCTCCTCGAGGCCGCGCGAAGGCTCGGCGGGCTGCACCTGCTAATCAACAACGCCTCGGATCTCGGGCCGACGCCTTTGCCGTCGCTTTCGGCGCTCCCGCCCGACGCCCTTCGAAAAGTGATGGAGGTTAACCTTGTCGCGCCGCTTTCATTGCTCCAGGAAACGCTTCCGCTGTTGGAGGCGTCCGGGGGAACCGTCGTGAATATCTCTAGCGACGCCGCGGTCGGTGGCTACCCGGGGTGGGGCGCTTACGGAGCGAGCAAGGCCGCCCTCGACCTCCTGTCCAAAACGCTTGCCGAGGAGTTGCGCGGAAGGCGCGTGGCCGTGGTGTCCGTGGATCCCGGGGATATGCGGACCAAGATGCATCAGGACGCGTACCCGGGGCAGGACATTTCCGACCGGCCCCTGCCCGACGTAACACTGCCTTTCTTCGCGTGGCTCTTCGCGCAAGACGCCATGCGCGCAACGGGCCGGCGGTTCCAGGCGCAAAGCTCGGTGTGGGAGGTGGCCGCATGAAGCGAGAGGCGCTGGCGTTCGAGCGCCCGCAGGAGCTCTACGCGTCAAGGCCACCGGAGATGCGGGGCGAGGGGCGCGACGATGTGCGGCTGCTCGTGAGTTTGCCAGGGGGCCAGACCCACGCCCGCTTCCTCGATCTTCCCAAGTTCCTCGAGCCCGGCGACCTGCTCGTCGTGAACGAGAGCGCGACCCTCCCGGCGGCCCTCGAAGCAAGCGGCAGGCTCGGGCCGTTCTTGCTGGACCTCTGCACGCGCTTCCATGACGGCTTGTGGCTCGCCGAGCCCCGGTGGGACACCGCGCGGCAGGGCCCGCTGCCACTGCGCGAAGGGGAGACGGTCCGCGTCGGAGAAACCCGCGTCCGGTTCCTTGCCCCGTTCCCGGGAATACCGCGCCTGTGGTTTGTCAGCTCGGACCGGCCGCTCTCAGCGGAGGTCGCGGCCCGCGGGCGCGCCATTCGCTACGGATACGTGACCGAGCCGTTTCCTATGGACGTTTATCAAACACTTTTTTCGCAGGTGCCTGGGAGCGCCGAAATGCCGTCCGCCGCCCGTCCGATCACGAACCGAGTACGGGAGGCGCTCGAGCGGCGAGGGGTCCGCTTCGCATCGGTAATGCTGCACACCGGCGTGTCAAGCCTCGAAATCGAGGCGAGCGAGGTGGGGGCGCAAGCGCTCTACCCGGAGCCCTTCGCGGTTCCGCAGGCGACGGCAAGATTGGTCGCCGAGACGCGTGAAGCGGGAGGGGGCGCGATCGCGGTCGGCACGACCGTGGTGCGCGCCCTGGAATCGGCATGGACGGGTGCTGGCCTTCGAGCCGCGGGCGGGTTCACGCGAGTGTTCGTCCACCCCGGAACCGGCGTCCACGCCGTTGACGGGCTGCTCACCGGGCTTCACGACCCAGTGACGAGCCACCTCGCGATGCTCTGCGCGCTCGCGGGCCGCGAACTCGTCTTCGACGCGTACCGCGAAGCGATTGAGAAGCGGTACCTTTGGCACGAGTTTGGCGACAGCCACCTGATCTTGCCGCACGGGGCTCGACCGGCGGAAGCGTCGTAGCGCGTTCGCCCTCCGGCGCCGGGCGCTTGGCGAACCTACGAGCACCCCATCGAGTTCCCGCAGTTGATGCACTTGTAGCATGTGCCGTTCCTCACGGTCGTGTGCCCGCACTGGTCGCAGGGGGGCGCGTCGCCCATCAGGTCTGCCAGCGCGTCGTCCATGGTCTTTGAGGACGACGGGAGCGAACTCGTTTCCGTGTAGGTGTCGAGCGGCTTCTCTTTCGGAGGCGCGCTGACGAAGAGGCTACCCTCGGGGCCGGGGCGGGGCGGCAGCGCCCCGTTCGCGTTCTTGTCCTCGTCCACGGTCTTCGGCTTGAGGTGCACGAAATCCGTGCGCCCGAGGTATTCCATCCCAAGCACGCGGAAGATGAAGTCGGGGATGCTCGTCGCGACCTTCACATTCGGGTGGTCGGTCATCCCCTGCGGCTCGAACCGCGTGAACGTGAACGAATTCACGTACTTCTCGAGGGGAACGCCGTACTGCAAGCCGATCGACACGGAGATGGCGAAGCAGTTCACGAGCGAGCGGTAGGCGGCACCCTCCTTGTACATGTCAATGAAGATCTCACCGAGCCTTCCGTTGTCGTACTCCCCCGTCCGCAGGAACACCTTGTGGCCGCCCACGGAGCTTTCGATCGTGAACCCGTGGCGCTTCGGGGGCAACGATTCGCGCTCGCCGCGTCCCAGCCCCTGGCGCAGCGCCATCGCGGTAAGGGCCGCCTCGGCATCGGCCTTGGGGGCGGCGCTGTCTTTGGCGTCTCCGGCGATCTTGTCCTTCACATTCTTGGTGTTGAGAGGCTGCGAGTGTTTGGAGCCGTCGCGGTAGAGCGCGACGGCCTTGAGCCCGAGCCGCCACGATTCGACGTAGAGCTTCTCGACTTCCTCGACACTTATCTCCTGGGGCAGGTTAACGGTCTTCGAGATCGCCCCGGAGATGAACGGCTGCACGGCCGCCATCATGCGGACATGCCCCATCGGGTCGATGAACCGCGACCCCGTCCCGCACTTGTTGGCGCAATCGAAGATGCCGATGTGCTCGGGCTTCATGTGGGGGGCGCCTTCGACGGTCTGGGAGCCGCCAATGTAGGTCTGGGCCTCCTGGATCTGCTTGGCCGTGATGCTCTTGTCGGAAAGCGACCGCGGGTTCACGGATGGGGTGTAGTCGTCGAGCGATCCGCGCTCGCGGACGTACTTCTCCGCCTCCGCAGTGTCCCGCTCGTTGAACCCGAGCAGCAGCAGCGATTTCGGGCTGATGTGCGGAGCTCCCTCGAGCGTGGAGCGCCCGAGGATGTGCTTGATGATGTCGTCCACCTGCCGCGCCGAATATCCAAGGCTCTTCAGGGCGCGCGGGATCGACTGGTTGACGATCTTGAAGTGGCCGCCGCCCGCGAGCTTTTTCCACTTGACGAGCGAGAAATCGGGCTCGACTCCAGTGGTGTCGCAGTCCATGAGCAGGCCGATCGTGCCCGTGGGGGCGATGACCGTGGCCTGCGCGTTGCGGAACCCATAGACCTCACCGAGCCGGACGACATCGTCCCAGTCCTCGTGCGCCGCCTTGAGGAGTTCGGGCGTGCAATCGCGCTCCGAGATCTGGTGCGCCGCGGCGCGGTGCTGCTTCATCACGCGGAGGAACGGCTCCTTGTTTCTTGCGAAACCCGGGAAGGGCCCCACCACGTCGGCGATTTCGGCGGACACGCGGTACGCGTGGCCCGTGAGGATAGCGCTTAGCGCCCCGGCGATTGCGCGCCCCTTGTCCGAGTCGTACGGGATCCCGAGCACCATGAGCATCGTGCCGAGGTTTGCGTAGCCGAGGCCGAGCGGCCGGAAGTCATGGGAGTTCTGCGCGATTCGCTGGGTGGGATACGACGAGAGGTCGACCGCGATCTCTTGCGCGGTGATGAGGACGCGGATTGCGTGGCGATACCCTTCGACGTCGAACTTGCCGTCCTCCGAAAGGAACTTCATCAGGTTGATCGAGGCGAGGTTGCACGCAGAGTCGTCCAGGAACATGTACTCAGAGCAGGGGTTCGACGCGTTGATCCGGCCGGTGTTCGAGCAGGGGTGCCATCGGTTTACGTTGTCATCGTACTGCACGCCCGGGTCGGCGCAGGCCCACGCGGCTTTCGCGATCTGGGCCATGAGCGCTCGCGCCTTGTAGGTCTTGGCGACCTCTCCGGTGGTGCGGAAGCGCGTCGACCATTCGCCGTCCTGGAGCACGGCTTCCATGAACTCGTCCGATATCCGGACAGAGTTGTTCGAGTTCTGGCCGGAGACCGTCTGGTACGCCTCGCCATTGAAGTTGGAGTCGTAGCCCGCCTGGATGAGCGCCCAGACCTTTTCCTCCTCCTTCATTTTCCAGTTAATGAACGTCTCGATGTCGGGGTGGTCCATGTCTAGGATCACCATTTTCGCCGCGCGGCGCGTGGTGCCGCCGGACTTCGTTGCGCCTGCGCCGGTGTCCAAGACTTTGAGGAAAGACATGAGGCCTGACGAGGTGCCGCCGCCGGAGAGCTTCTCGTCCCGCGCGCGGATCCTTGAGAAGTTGGTGCCCGTCCCGGAGCCGTACTTGAAAATCCGGGCCTCGCTCTTCACGAGGTCGAAAATGGACATGAGGTCGTCGCCGACCGCCTGGATGAAGCACGCGCTGCACTGGGGGCGCTCGTACGCGTCCTGAGTCTGCTCGATTTCGCCCTTCGAGAAGTTCCAGGCCCAGTTGCCGCCCTGGCCCTTGATCCCGTAGTCGTGGGAGAGCCCGCAGTTGAACCACACTGGAGAGTTGAACGCGCCTTTTTGCGTTACGAGGAGGTGCGAAAGCTCGTCTTCGAAGGCGTCGGCGGAGGCCGTGGTGTCGAAGTACCCGTGTTCCTCGCCGAAGGTGCGCATGGTGTGCGCGACACGGTGGACCACCTGGCGGATCGAAGACTCGTGGCCGACGCCCGGCAGGCCCGCGCGGCGGAAGTACTTCGACGCCAGGATGTCCGTGGCAAGCTGCGACCACGACGCGGGAACCTCGAGGTCCTTCATCTCGAACACAATCTTTCCGTCAGGCTCGACGATCTTGGAGGAACGCCTGTCGTAGGCGACTTCGTCCATCGGGTTCACGCCGGCACGCGTCCAGACGCGCGGAACCCACGCACCCTTCCCGCCCGGCCTTCGGCCGTCGGCATTCTTTAGACCCTCAGCAATGTCCCCGAGCTTTGCACCTACGACCATGTCAAACCCTCCCTTGATCTCACAGCACTTGATAGCTTCTACGCCTTCCCCTTGCTTTCTTTGTCGAACGCCTGCACTTCACGGACGAACTGGTCAAGGTCGTCGAACCGTTTGTAGACCGAGGCGAAACGTATGAAGGCGACCTTGTCAAGGTCCTTGAGCCGCCTTGCGACGGCCTCGCCCACATCGCTCGAATCTACTTCGGTTGATTCCCTTATCCGGATCTCCCGCTCGACGGCCTCCACCAGTTTTTCGATTGCTTCGGGCGTTACGGGCCGCTGCCGACACGCGGTCATTACCCCGCGGAGGACCTTGGTCCTGTCGAAGGGCTCGATCGCGCCGTCGCGCTTGCGGACGTAAATGGGGGCCGAGGTGACGCGCTCGTACGTCGTGAAGCGCTTGCGGCACGAGCCGCACTCGCGACGTCGGCGGACGGCAGACCCGTCCTCGGCGTCGCGAGACTCCACGACCCTGCTGTGGCGTGAGCCACAGTAGGGACAGCGCATCCCTTACCCCATCTATGGTGGATCCGCCCGGATTCCACCGCAATCCCTGGTGTAGAACTGCCTCATATATATAGCTTGTTGGGCAACTCCCTGCGGGCTTTGCCTGGCCGCAGAAAGGCTTGCATGAGCTGGAAAGGATTCTTCGGAATCCGCCGCTTTGTTCCATGACCGATTTCATTGTCGCAGGCCCATAGAAAGGCGGGTCCATGGGCCGGAGAGACAGTTAATCGGCAGTGTCTCAGGCCGCGCCGCGTGCGCGGATGGCCTTGTCTACTTGCCTCGCCAGCGCGATTACCGAGCTTTCTTGGACGCGGCCCTGGGCATCAACGCTCGCCGGGACGAGCGGCCCGAGCACCCCCGGAGCCTCGTGCGATTGCGCGACGCCCGATTTCACGGGCTGCCCAAGCCGGTGCTTGGCCACGACCCATGTGTCCTTGAGGCCATCCCCCGTCAGGTCTACGACCACGGTCTCCCCGTCCTTCAGTTTGGATTGGTCGCACATCTTGTAGAGAGCCGCGAGCGTCGTGGCCGCGCTCGTCTCGACGAACAACGACTCGAATCGGCCGAGGTCCCACTTCGCCGAGAGCGTGTCAAAACCGTGCTCCTCGGGGTTGTGCGCGAGGTCTACTTCGTCGCCGAGGATCACGCCGATCGTCGTGCCCCCCGTCTCCTTGTATGCAGCGACGACCTTCAGCCCGTCGAGCGGGTTTTTGACAAGCACCGCGCCAAATTCCGGCTTGAACTGCGAGAGCATTTGGAGCTTGTATTCGCCGTCCTCGGGCTTTACGGTCGTCTCGCGCGACCGCGCCTCCTCCTCCTTGGGCCGCCTCTCGTCGGTGAGGTTAGCGAACGGCTGGGCGCCGTACATCCTGGGCATCTTCGCGACGCCGAGGTCGAGTTCGTTGAGCTCACGGAAGCCCTTGGTGATCCCCGAGAGGTTCGTGCCGGCACCGATGGGCACGATCATGACGTCCGGCGAGTCGTTTTCTCGCGCCTTCAGCTGCTCAACGACCTCGTAGGCGCAAGACTTCTCGCCTTCCATCCGGTAGCAGTAGTCGCCGCCGAGGTAGAAACGGCCCCGGTGACCCTTGGCGGCGCGCGCGACCTCGCGCCGGAAGAACGCCTCGGCAAGGTCGACCGCGAGCGAGAATTGGCCATCGACGCGGTAGAGCGACGCGTTGTGCATGACGGCTTGGATGAGTTTCGTTGCGTCCGCGCTTTTTGGGACAACGATGTGGCACCCAAGGCCGACGCGCCGTTCACGGTTGGAGTAGGCGGCGATGGAAGCGGCCATGTTGCCGGTGGATGCGAGGATGATCTCGGGGAGCTTGAGCTCGAGTGCCTTGGCCGCCTCAATCAGCGACCCGCGGTCCTTGAAGGAGCCTGTGGGGTTTCCGCCTTCCATCTTGCCGAAGATGCGTAGCGCGAGGCCGAACCGAAGCTCAACCTGTTCTTCGATGCCGCGGAGCCGAATGAGGGGGGTGTTGCCCTCGCCGAGGGTGACCGCCGAGGCCTTCTTGGGGTCGACGAGGGGCATGAAAGAGAGGAACTTTGTGCCCGTCAAGGGGCCGCTGAGGATGGCGCGGCGGTCCACCCGTTCCTTAAGCGCCTCCGGGGCCCACACGACTTCCGCGGGCACGTTCAAATTCTGCTTTCCCTTCCAGAGATCTTGTTGGCAGGCGCTGCAATTGTAGGTGAATGAGGCGTAGTCGGCCTCCACGAAGAGCTCGCGGCCGCAACGGAAGCAGCGGATCGTCCACGGACGTTCCGCCATACGGCCACCCGCCCGGGGACGCCAGTTTCGCGTATTAAGGGTGGGTGCGGGGCGAGGGATCGGTGGGCGACCCTGCGGCGAGGCGCGCGAAGCTTTTCAGAGAGGGTGCTCGCCGCGGGCCGCCGCAGTCGACCGCGGATTCCCCCGCAGCGCCCGCGAGAAAAGCCAGAGCAGGGCTCCCGCAAGGATCACCATCATGACGATGGCAGTTCCGCGCGGGTCGGCGCGGAACACGTCCACGGCGATAGCGCGGCCGTTCAACGCCACGAGGAGGACTCCGACGACTTCACCGAGCGACCGCGCGGGGACGCGACGCGCGAGGTAAGCGCCGACCGGCGCCATCGCGACGCCGCCAATCGCGACGGCCGCAACATAGTCCCACCGCATTCCGCTCGTGCCGAGCACAACGAAAAACGTCGCGGTGATCGCGCAGGTAACGAAGAACTCAGCGGCATTCACCGTGCCGATCGCCTTTCGCGGCTCGTGGCCCCCTCCGAGGATGAGGCCGGGCGTTGCAATCGGCCCCCACCCGCCCCCGCCGAATGCGTCGAGCGAAGCGGCCGCGAAGCCGAGCACACCGGTGCGCGCGCGAGAAGCCGTCGGCGCCTTGGCGACCTTCCTGCGCAGCGCGCGGACGATAATGAGGACACCCATTAGGAGGAGGAACAGCGAAACCATCGGGCGCGACGCGGTCGGGTCAAACCCCGAAAGGGCGAGGGCGCCGAAGACGCCGCCAATGCACCCCGGGACAACGAGCCACGGGAGCACTTTGCGGTCGACATTCCCGAACTTGAGGTGGGAAGCCCCGCTTGCAAGCGAGGTGACGACCTCCGCGGTGTGGACCGATGCTGATGCGGCCGCGGGAGTAAGCCCCAAGGTGAGGAGGAAGCTCGCGTTGGTCACGCCAAATCCCATGCCGAGGCTACCGTCGATAAGTTCGGCGATTGCGCCCGCGCCAAGCAGCGCGAGCAGGATCCACATGGGGGTCAAGCGCCCCTGCGCGATGGCTTCACCTTAATGACCACGACGCGCCCGTCGTGGAAGAGGATCCACCGGATGCGGTCGCCGTCCTTGAGGGCGAGGCGGTCGACGATCTCCTTCGGCACGGTCGTCCGCCGGCGGGGCCCGCGGATGGTGAGGCTCGTCTCGGCGACGAACTCGACTTCGTCCATATCCAGCTTCATCGGCTCCCTCACGGGGCGGGCACCATATAAGTTTGGTAGTATACCAACACATATTGGTGTCCCATACGGGTCCCCCTCCACACGGCCGAGCGGCACGGGCACCGTCAGGCTCATCTAGGTGCGCCGCTCCTGCGCGACTCGGGTGCCCCAATGGGTGCAAAACGAACGCTGGCTTGCCGAGATCTCGGAATGAATTGCAAGTTCAAGGTGACCACCGGAAACGACCAGAAGCTCATGAAGAAGCTCAAAAAGCACTTCAAGAAAAAGCACGAGATGCTCCAGATGCCGCACGACTTGGAGCAGCGCGCGCAGTCCGTGATCCGCGATGCCGTGTAGGGCCCCGGCGCACGTTTGAAATGGCCGCGCGCGCCTCGCGCGCATTGTGGCCGACGTCCACGACCCGAGCCCTGCCGCTCGCGCGCTGAAGGACAAGGGGCTCGCGCTCTTCGACGCGGGCAGGTTCGAGGAGGCGTCCGCGATTTTTGAGGCCGCGACGGACGCGGACCTGAATTTCGCCGAAGCCTACGGCTGGGCAAGCGCCGCGTTTGCAAAGCTCGGCCGGTTTGAGGACGCGATGCGCTACGCCGACCACGCGCTGTGGCTCGACCCGTTTTACGCCTGGGGCTGGAACCGCAAGGGCTTCGTGTTCTTCGAGATGGGAGACTACACGGGCGCGCTGACCTGCTTCCGGAAGGCGCTCGAGTCCGACCCGGACCTCGAAGCGGCGCGCGAGAACCTGAAGCGCGTGGAGCCGCTCGTCGGAATCAACGCGGCGATCCTCAGCCTCGGAACGGAAAAGCAGGAAGCGTACCGCGTCGAGGCGAAGAAGCCGGAGCGAAAGGGGAGGAAGGAGCGGTGAGCGGCGCCCCAGACAAACCGGAGAGGTCCGCGGGCGGCAGCCCTTGCGTCTTCTGCCGGATCGCGGCCGGCGCCTCGCCGGCGTGGGTGGTGTACGAAGACGAACACGCGATCGCCTTCCTCGACATCCGGCCAATTGCCCCCGGGCACATCCTCGTGTGCCCCAAACGCCACGCGGAGCGTCTCACCGACATGGACGACATGCAGCACCTTACCGCGGCGTTGAAGGCGGTGGCGCACATGGTGGAAGAGAAGCTCGCGACCGACTACAACATCGGGGCGAACCAGGGGGCGCTCGCGGGGCAGGTCGTTTTCCACCACCATTGGCACGTGATCCCTCGGCTTGACGGGGAGCGGCGCGATTTCTGGACGCGGATGGTGCTCACCGATGAGATGGCGAAGGAAATCCTCGAAAAACTGGGCGTTTCGCCGGAGAAGCGCAAGTAGGCGGGCGCGTGCCATATTCCCGCGGATTCGCAAAAACCGCCGACCCGAAAACGTCGCATAACAGTTGCCGAGCCGACCTCCTGGGGGAGTTATGCGGCGTTCTTGATCATGAGAGCCAGACTGAGTGAAATAAATATGGCCATAAGGCTAAGCCGGCCTGGGATGGGACAGGTGGAGGGGTATAGGAGCCGTGGGGGACGAAGAACCGTCGCATTCCGTGAACCATGAGGCCCACCGCCCCGCGGGCGCGCCCCGAAACGGGACCGCCGCGCAGCCGAGCCACCGCTACGAAGTGGGCCCCGGCTTTGAGATCGCGATTCGGGCCGCGCTGAACCGCCCGGTGGAGGTCACCGTGGTCAAGGACGGGGAAGGCGAGAAGCCCCCTCGAAAGAGCGGCGACTCCGACCACCGCCACGAAACCGCGGAGAAGCGGCTCGAGGCCGTCGAGCGGGCCCTCTTGATGCTCGTCGACCACATGAAAAACATCGAAGACGAGATTGCCCGCGGCAAGCGGCCGGCTTGAAGCGAAAAGGACGATAGGCGGCTTCGCGCTTCCCCCACGGGGCGCGGCGTGTCGCACGAACACCGTTCGGAGAAGCTGAAGGAGGCGTTTGCCGGGCGCCCGCGGGAGCCCCATGGCGGCCGGCGGGGTGTTTCGCCGAGATTCAAAGCGCGCGTCGAGGCGCACCGGTGGAAGGGCAAGAAGGCGCTCGACATCGGGTGCGGCACCGGCGCAGGCACGCTGCTTCTCGCCTCGCTCGGTGCCGACGCAGTGGGCATGGATATCGACGCCGCGATCCTCCTGGAAGCGGCGGAGCGGGCCCGCGAGGACGGCACGAAGAACGCCCGCTTTGTATGCGCGGACGCGGAACTCGCGGACTTTGAGGAAGTTGCGATGGCCCCGGACGGGCTTGACGGCGTGCTCGCGCACCTGTGCTTCTCGAAGGAGCTTGCGCGCCGCGCGGCGGACGCCCTAAAGCCCGGGGGGGTTCTGATCGTGCGCTCGTTCCACAAGGACATGTGGAAGGAGGCGGGGGGAGGTTCGCCCTTCGCGTTTACGGAGCCCGAAATGCGGCAACTCCTCGCGTCCTTGGGGCTCCAGGTCCGGCACTTGGAGGTGGAGCGGCGGACGCAGACCTTCGAATCGATCGAGGCCTTTGAGGAGGCAATGCTGTGGGACGCGGGCCGGCACGCTCACTGGCAGGAGGACGGGAGGCTGGACACGCTGCGGCGCGCGTTTGCGCGCGGCGAGCACTCGCTCACCGAGGCGTTCTTGGTCGTGGAGGCGCGGAAGCCGTCGCCCGAACGCCGGCGGCCGAAGCCGCGCAAACGGCCCGTGAAGTGACCACTTCCCTGGTCGCCTCGCCCGTTTCCCAACATCGGCAAGCGCCGCCCACCCCCCATTATGTACTATGTAAAGGGGGGTAACCAAGGCTACATATGATCCAAGCCAGATAGTCGAGCGGTGACTCGATGACGCGAGGAGATTACCTCGGCATGGGGACAAAGGCACACGGCCGGGCGGGATGGCTCGACCACCTGCAGGAGACGTCCCCGCGACATGGCGCGGCGCACGCGGAGCCTGAACGGGCCCAAAGCCCGGCGCTCCCGACCGCCCTTGCCGATGAGCGGCTGCCGGGCCGTGTCCCCGAGCCCGCGCCGCGGAGCTTCGGCGGGTCCACCGCCGCGAGCACCTGAAGGCGCGTCTTTGCGTCAGGCTGTCACCACCCCGATCTTCAGCGGGCGCTCCGTTTCGACCGGAATGCTTTAACCGCCGTCCACCCGTTTTCGGCGCGCTTCTCAACGAGCGGTGAGTCAGGGTGGGCACGGTTCCTGCAAAACCGCGGCGCGGCCGGGCTCCAACCCATTACCAGAACTATATCCTGCGCGAGGACGAGCACCCGCCGTCGGGGTTGCTGGGCCTTCAGACCCCGTACGGGGAGGGCGTTCAGGCCCACCCGGACGAATTGCTTTTCATCGCGATCCACCAGACGTTTGAGCTCTGGTTCAAGGTGATGGTCGACGAGATCCTGAGGAAGAGCGACGGGGTCGTCGCGCGCATCGACGCGGGCGCGTACGCCGAGGCCTCGCGGGCGCTGCGCCGCCTCGCCAAGATCACGAACGTCATGCGCGAGCAGTACTCGATCGTGGAAACGATCAGCCCTACTGATTTTTTGGTGTTCCGGGACGTGCTGCGGCCCTCGTCGGGCTACGACTCGGCGCAGTTCCGCGCGCTCGAGCTCGCTTCGGGGCTTCGCCGGGACGCCTCGTACCTCAAACACCTGTGCGGGGCGAAGGCTGCGGCTGGCGCCGACCCGGGGGCCCTTTCAAAAATGGTGGGGCGAGCCGCCTTGGAGGTCGAGGCGGGCCGCGGTTCCAAGCTTGCCGAGTACTCGGTCGTGAAGAAGCTGATGACGACCGGGGACGCCCGCGGGCTGCGGCTCATCGAACGGGCGCTTGCGGCGCCGTCGCTGCGAGATGCCGCCTACCGCGCGGTCCAAAAGGCGCCCGCGGGGCCGGCTCCCGCCGCATGGCTCAAGGCGCGAGCCAAGGAGTGGAGCCGCGCGCAACTTCAAGCGGCGGCCTCCGGGGCGCCAAGCGACGCGGCACTTTCCCCGCGCGAGGCCGCCCAGGTGCTCCACCATGTCGCGTCGCTCTACCGCGCCGCCACTGCAAGAGAACTGCGCGAACCCAGCGCGCGGGCGACGCTTGATCTCGTCGAGGCGATGGTCGAATACGACGAGAGCTTCCGAAATTTGAGAATGATTCACATCAACATGGTGCTGCGGGTGATCGGCGCGAGACCGGGGACGGGCGGTTCGGCGGGTGCGCCGTATCTGCGCACGACCTTGGACTACGAGTTCTTCCCGCTGCTGTGGCGGGCACGTGATCACATCGAGGGTGCGTAACCCTCCCTGGAGCCGGCCGCGGCCGATCCGCCCTTTCCCCGCGGCCCGCGACCTCCCGATCAGGTCGGGCGTTCGGCCTTGCACGAAAGCTTCAACGTCCCAATACCGTCGACGGCACACTCGACCTTGTCGCCGTCGGCAAGCGGCCCAACGCCTTCCGGGGTGCCGGTGAAAATCACGTCCCCCTCGTCCAGCGTCATGAACTGCGAGATGCGGCTGACGAGTTCCGCGCAGTTCCAGATCATGTCGGAGGTGCGGTTGTCCTGGCGCGTCTTGCCGTTCACGCTCAGCCACAGCCGCGCGTCATCGGGGCTTATTTGGACCTCCTTTGCAGGCCTCATCCTCGAGAGAGGCGAAAACGAGTCGAACCCCTTCGACACCGTCCACGGGTTTCCCTGCTTCATATCGGCGATCTGGATGTCGCGGGCGGACACGTCAACGCCCACCCCGTAGCCCGCCACTAGTTTCAGGGCATCTTTGACGGCGACGCGGTGGCCCCTTTTGCCGATGAAAAGGATTAGCTCCACTTCGTGGTCGACCCGCGTGGATTCCGGGGGCAGCATGATTACGCCGCCGTCCTCGATGACCGACGAGGTGGGCTTAAGGAAGAAAGAGGGTGCGGTGGGGATCGGGTGGCCCATTTCGAGGATGTGCTTCCGGTAGTTCTTGCCCGTGGCGACGATGTTGCGTACATTCTGCGGCACGATTCAATCCCCGTGGGGGACGCGACCGAGACCTGCCCAATTCAATGTTTGGCAAGGGCCTGCCTTGCCTTTAGCCCGCCGTGATCACGATGCGTTGGAGGTCCTGAAGCACGAGTGACCGGAATTCCTCATTGGGGATTCCGTCAACCGTCATGGAAACGCTGCCCACATACGAGAGCAAGGCCCCGCGGTCGAAAGGCTCGCCCCAGACACTGAAGAAATCGCCGAGCGTGCAGGCGTGCCAACGGCCCATCTCCAGGTGGATCTGGCCGCTTGAGTCATGCGTGTGCAGCGGCGACATCGCGGCCATTTCGCCATAGGCGTCCATCGAGTGGTCCTGCCATCGGGCCGGGTCAATACCAATGTCGCCCGGGATCACAACGACTTCACCGTTCAGCCGGATCTCGATGTTGGGGTGCTGGTGGAGGGAGGTATTGAGGCCCCCAGGGGCGCGCCCAAAAACCATGACGCCGGCGACCAAACCAGCGGCCCCTAGAGCGGTGAGGGCCACGGCGAGGGCGTTCCGCCTCCGCCGAGCACGCAAACGCTCCCGCTCGCGGCGCCGGACGAACTTCCGTTCGCCACCGCCTTTGGGTTCGGCATCGGCTGGGGCCCCGCCTTCGCGCCGCGTGTTTCCACCCGCAGTTCCCAACCGGGGTTTGCCAATAAGGCTTTTCGACGCGGTCGGCTGGGCGAA
>Ga0247727_10011953_pt1 | contig 15005 bp, 16 predicted proteins | sample WisWelCaveWW1625_FD_202498 | JGI IMG/M metagenome (GOLD analysis project Ga0247727, IMG submission 202498) | Biofilm microbial communities from Wishing Well Cave, Virginia, United States - WW16-25 | ecosystem: Environmental > Aquatic > Deep subsurface > Groundwater > Cave microbial mat | place... | reverse complement strand
ACAACAACCGATGCTTGCTATGTCCGCCTGCCCAATATTTGAGCGCCATGCGGACATTATGCCACGAACTACGCCTACATCCCGCGCCCTAAAGGGCGGGGATTTGTAGAGCGCGATTAATTCAAAAACTCAAGCTATCCGTTGCCGGCAGGGCGCTCAGCCCGCTACGACATCACCGCCGACAGATTCAACCTTCACGCCCTTCTTCTCTAAAAAGGCAACCGCCAGTTTAAGACGCTCTTCAGGCCCTTCTATTTCCAATGTCACTTCACCCATCTGATCGGTCACTTTCGCTCGCCGAATGTTGGGAATCACTTCGTATTCCTTTGACATCATGTAGATCACCGGTTCTTTGATCAGGTGTTGCGGAAAAATCAACGTTACTTGCTTGCGCGCCATGAGAGCCTCCGTTGTGTAATTGCACGTTCACGCAAAAAATACTTCAATTGATACAGCCGGCTAAACTATCAATCGCTTGCGCTTTGGTAATGGTCGGGGATTCGCCGCAAAGGGCGCAGTTAAGATCCCGCCTGACGCGCGCCTCTCTGAATCGGCTTGTCCGTCCATCGAATATCGAAAGACGGTCCTTAAGCGGCTCGCCTATACCCATAATCAACTTCAACACTTCATGCGCCATGAGGCTGCCGATAACGCCGGCGATAGCTCCCACAACACCGGCTTCCTGGCAGCTGGGAATCTCGCCCGCCTTCGGCGCTTCCGAAAACACGCACCTAAAACACGCGCTCTCGCGCGGCAGGATAGCCATCACCTGACCCTCGAAATTAACGACTCCCCCGTAAACCAGCGGCTTGCGCAAAAGCACGCACGCATCGTTCACAAGATACCGCGTCGCAAAGTTATCCGACCCATCGGCGACGTACGCGAACCGCCCAACGAGATTTTCAACCGTAGCGGCGTCCACGCGCTCTTGGATCGGCTCAATGCGTATTTCCGGATTGAGCCCAAGTAAGCGATCCGCTGCGCGAAGCGCCTTTGGGGCGCCTATATCGTCGGTCGCATACAAGATCTGTCGGTGCAAATTGCTCAGCGAAACCGCATCGGAATCCACGATGCCGATATGGCCGACTCCGGCAGCGGCCAAGTAGAGCGAAACCGGAGAACCCAGCCCGCCCGCGCCGACCACCAGCACCGAGGCCTGTGCCAATTTCTGCTGGCCGCGCACGCCGATCTCGGGCAGGATCAGCTGCCGGCTGTAGCGCGCGATTTGTTCCTTAGAGAATCCCATAATCCATCCGATTAGCCGCCGGCGATGGCGGGAATGATCGAAACCTCGTCGCCATCTTTAACGGGTGTTTGATCCGCCTGCAGAAAACGAATATCTTCATCGTTGACGAAAACATTCACGAACCGGCGCAATTTACCGTTGGCGTCGCAAATGCGCTCTTTGACGCCCGGATATTGCCGCTCAAGATCCTCTAAGATCGCGGCAACGCTTGCCCCGTCACAGCGCACTTCGCCCTGACCGCTCGTCAACCGATGCAACGGCGTTGGAACGCGAACGATCACAGGCATGCTTGCTCCTGGTTTGATAACCGATTAGACACCAGCTGTTTAAACGCCGTCTCAAACGAAGCCAGGTTCGCCTTTATCGAGATTGTCTGCCCCACGCGATTGAGGATCGGCTCCTGCGTTTTGTATCCATTGCCTGTTATGCAAATGACAATCGGCTCATCCCGCGGAATGCGCCCCTCTTCGATAAGCTTCTTGGCCACGCCCAGCGTCACCCCGCCTGCGGTCTCGGTGAAAATGCCTTCGGTTTCGGCCAGCAGCTTCATAGCCAGCACGATTTCTTCATCGCTGACCGAATCAGCCCAGCCGCCCGAATCAAGCACCGCGCTGGTGGCAAAATAACCGTCGGCCGGATTACCGATAGCCAACGACTTAGCGATAGTATTGGGCTTTACCGGGCGAACGATTTCGCCTCGCTCGCGGATCGTATTCACAATCGGCGCGCAGCCTTGAGCTTGAGCGGCATACAGTCGCGGCAGCCGGCCTTCTACCAGCCCCAAGCGCACCAGCTCTCTGAAGGCTTTGGCGATCTTGGTGATGAGCGAGCCGCCGGCGCAGGGCACTACGATATGCCGCGGTATCCGCCAGCCCAACTGCTCGGCAATCTCATATCCGTAAGTTTTAGAGCCCTCCGCATAATAGGGCCGTATATTGATATTCACGAACGCCCATGGAAATTTTGCCCCGATCTCAGCGCACAGGCGGTTGACCTCATCGTAATTGCCGTCAACAGCCACCACAGTCGGTTTATAAATCAGCGAGCCGACTACCTTCGCCTGCTCTAAATCCGCTGGAATAAAAATATATCCAGACAAGCCCGCACGCGCGGCAAGCGCCGAAACCGAATTCGCGAGGTTCCCCGTCGATGCGCAAGCGACCGTATCAAAGCCCAGCTCTTTGGCGCGCGTCAGCGCGACCGATACCACGCGGTCCTTGAAAGACAGCGTCGGATGCGAAACGGAATCATCCTTCAGGTAAAGCTCATCTACGCCCAGCGCTCCGGCCAAACGCTCGGCGCGCACAAGCGGCGTGAAGCCACTGAAGAGCCCAACGGTCGGCTCGCCGTCAATCGGCAGCAGCTCGCGGTAACGCCACAGCGACTTCGGGCGAGAAGCTATCGCCTCTCGAGTAAGCACCTTCCGTATGGCGTCATAATCGTACTCAACTTCAACGCTCGAAAAGCAATACTCGCAGACGAAAATAACCTCTTTTGGATAGCTGCGTCCGCACTCGCGGCAGCGCAACCCCAACATGTAACTCATTGCGTCCTATCCTATCGGTGTTTCACGTTACGGCAGGAGAGCCCTTTTTCGAACCAGCATGCGAACGCCGCGCGTCGCCGGCTCGCTCACCAAAATCTCATGCCCGTCGGCCCGCAATCCATAAGGCAGCGTGCGCAAAACCTCGCCTTCATCGACGTGCATTTCAAGGATATGCCCTTCCGGCATTCGCGCCAGCTGCTCACGGGCTTGTTGGTAGCAGGCCGGCGGCTCCATGCCGCGCAAATCAACCGACGTATCGACCCGCAAACCCTGAATGGATGATTGCATGCACCCCCCTATTTATGAATGAGCGCGTTGCGATCCACACGTTAAGCCTCAAAAAACGGCCCAATACTGAGATAGCGCTCACCAGTATCGCACAAAATAGTGACCACCGTTTTTGCGCTCCCCAGCCGTTTAGCCACTTGCAAAGCGGCCCAGCAAGCCGCCCCCGCAGAAATGCCCACAAAAAGCCCCTCTTCTTTCGCCAGACGCCGGGCGGTCTGCCAAGCATCCTCGTCAGAGACCGCGATAATTTCATCCAGAAGATCGCGGTTCAAAACTTGGGGCATGAAACCCGCGCCGATACCTTGAATCATATGCGGCCCTGGAGTTCCGCCAGAAAGAACGGGCGATGTTTTCGGCTCAACCGCAATGATGCGAATGTCCGGAAAACGCTTCTTCAAAACATCCCCAACTCCGGTGATAGTTCCTCCCGTTCCCACGCCAGCAACAAAGGCATGAATATCGCCATCAACGGAGCGCAATATCTCCTGGGCGGTCGTACGCCTGTGCACTTCGGGATTCGCTGGGTTCGTAAACTGCTGCGGCATGAAAGCTCCTGGCGTCTCATGCGCCAATTGTTCGGCTCGCTTAACGGCGCCGATCATACCCTCTGAAGCGGGAGTCAACACCACTTCCGCGCCGAAACTCTTGAGAATCTGGATGCGCTCAAGGCTCATGGTTTCGGGCATAGTCAAAACCACGCGATAGCCTTTAGCGGCGCCGATCATAGCCAAGCCGATTCCGGTATTGCCGCTGGTCGGCTCAACTACCGTAGCTCCCGGCTTAAGCAAGCCCTTCGCCTCGGCGTCTTCGATCATCGCAAGACAAATCCGATCCTTGACGCTGCCGCCGGGGTTAGCCGACTCAAGCTTGCCCAGCACCGTTGCTGATCCCGCTTCCGGAAGCCGGTTAAGACGCACCAGAGGGGTGTTGCCGATCAGTTCTAGAATGCTCGAAGCAACCTTAGGCCTCACGCCGCGGCTCCCGTGGCAAATTTTTTCGACGAATGCGCAGAACAAACCGTTCCAGCGACTCTGTCTCGTGCCCCAGACTCTGCGCCCACGCGAGCAAATCCTGCCGCACATCGGCGCTGTTCAGGCACACGTCGACAGACTGCCCGGAAACCGAGCGCTTCACCGCGCCCGAAACCACCGCCAATGCCTGGGCGCACAACATGTCTCGGACATCAACCATAGGAAATAAGCGCCTCCATTATAAACAGCCTCAAGGAGCGACTTCCACCGCTTCCGGAACAACCGTTTTGCCGTCGATGCGGTAACTTTGAAGATCCGGATTTTCCAACGACTGTAGCGATACCAACACGTATGAAATATCGGGCGATATCGCCAAACTCACGTCTACGGCAGAAGGGTACGCCGGCGAAGCGGTGTGTGAATGGTAAATAGCTAGCAGGTGCTGGCCTTGCTCGCGCATACGCCGCATAACGGTAAGCTGCTCCTTCGGGTCCATCGCGTACCCAACGGGGCTATCTTCGACGTTCCGCATAACAAAGCATGCCCGCGCCACGCGCGCTGCGTCATCGGCTAACCCAAGGCCTGCGCCTGCCAATAATCCGCACGCCTCCTTAGGATAGCGTTCTTTGCAGTGCGCAATCACCGCATCATACACCGCGCGCGACAACTGCAGCATAGGCGCCTCTTTAGGCACGCCGACTCGCGTAAAGGGCGCTGCGTTTTCCAGCGCCCGCGAGCCGAATTTACACTTTGGATGGAACGCGCATCGCCTCGATCAGCACCTCGGCCACCTCTTTGCGCGAAACTTCCGGAGGCGGCAGCTGGCCGGCGAGCAGCAATTCCCGCACTTTGGTGCCGCTCAGACTGACATGCTGATCGGGAGTGTGGGGGCACGTCTTGGAAGACACCATGCCGCCGCATACCGTGCAGAACGACGTGTTCTCAAAACACAACGGCGCAATGCCGATATCTTCTGCGGGGAAATCGTCGAAAATCCGCTGCGCGTCATAGGTGCCATAAAACTTGCCGACACCCGCATGATCGCGGCCGACGATAAAATGGGTGCAGCCGTAGTTCTTGCGGATAAGCGCGTGAAAAATCGCCTCGCGCGGCCCACCGTAACGCATAGATGACGGGTTGACCGCCAACACTACGCGATCTTTAGGATAATAGCCGGATAGAAGCACTTCGTAGCTCTTCATGCGAACCGCGGCCGGAACGTCGTCGCCTTTGGTCTCGCCGACGATCGGGTGCAGCAGCATGCCGTCGCAAATCTCCAGCGCCGATTTCTGGATATACTCATGCGCCCGATGGATGGGATTACGGGTCTGGAACGCCACGATGCGCTTCCAGCCGCGCTCTTGGAAAATACGGCGCGTGTCGACCGGATCCAAGCGATAGGGCAAGAACGTTGCCGCCTTAGGGCGATTCACCACACTGATGCGCCCGCCGAGATAAACCTCGCCGATGGTCATCAGCCGCTTTACCCCTGGGTGCGACTCATCCGCGGTCCTAAAAACCTGCTCGGCCTCGCGCTTTTTGTCCGGCGTAAAGCTGTCTTCCAGATGCAAAATAGCCACGACAGCGCCGTTTGCTTTAAGGACCACGTCCTGCCCGGCTTTAAGCGCGCCGGCCTGCGCCTGGGTAACAGCCAGCGTAACCGGGATCGACCACACTAAGCCGCTGCTCAACCGGCAGCGCTCAACCACGCCTTCGTAGTCACGCTTGGTCATGAAGCCTTCCAACGGGCTAAACCCGCCGATGGCGATCATCTCGATATCCGACAGCGCAAAAGCGTCTATGTCCAGGCTGGGTAGTGCTGAAGCTTTCGCCAGTAAAGCGTCCTTTGCCGATCCTTCAACGATTCGGTTCACCAACTTGCCGCCATGCGGTTGAATCATCTGCGATCCTCGTGTGGTTGATGGAACAAATTTTACCGTTGTTCAAGCTCTGGCAGTGTGAACGTTTAGCATGGCATAGCTGACTAATCCTGTCAATGTAGGATGCGACTGTTTTGAATAATTCTTATCAATTTAATCTGGATTAGCCTTCCCGCTTATTTTGGGCAGCAATATCCGAACGAGCCTGATCGGAACGCTGTTTGCGTTGAGCCATGCGCTCAGCTATCTGGCGTTCATAGCCTTGCTCGGTTGGCTGATAGTAGCGCACATTTTCCGGTAAATAAATTTGCGGCACAAAATGATCCGCGAAGTCGTGTGCATATTGATACCCGGCTCCATGTCCGAGCTGCTTGGCGCCGCTGTAATGGCTGTCTTTTAGATGCGCGGGCACTTCAAACGTGCGGCCTGCTTTGACATCGTCCGCGGCGCGCTCAATCCCCAGATAAGCGGCGTTGGATTTTGGCGCGCAGGCAATATACGTCACCGCTTGGGCAAGCGGAATCCGGCACTCGGGCAGACCTACGAATTCGCAAGCTTGCAGCGCCGCTACCGCTAAGACAAGCGCCTGCGGATCGGCGTTTCCAACGTCTTCAGATGCGCAGATGACGATACGCCGGGCAATAAAACGCGCCTCTTCTCCCGCGTACAGCATCTTGGCCAGCCAATAGAGCGCCGCATCCGGATCCGAGCCGCGCATGGATTTGATGAAAGCCGACGCCGTGTCATAATGCGCGTCGCCCTGACGGTCATACACGACCGCTTTCTTTTGTATCGATTCCTCGACGACAGCGCGCGTTATCTGCACGATCCCATCTCGGGCAGCGGGGGTCGTGACGACAGCGACTTCCAGCGCGTTCAGCGCGCGCCGCGCATCGCCATCGCAAACTTGGGCTAAAAACGCGAGCGCTTCATCTTCAATGCGCGTGGAAATGAACCCCAGCCCGCGCTCTTTGTCCGCCAAAGCGCGCCTGAGCAGGATAATAATCTGCTCCGGCGCGAGCGGCTTCAGCTCGCAGACCAACGAACGAGACAAGAGCGCAGCGACGATCGAAAAGAATGGGTTCTCGGTGGTGGCGCCAATTAAAACGGGGTTGCCGCGCTCAACATCCGGCATAAGCACGTCTTGCTGCGCGCGATTAAAGCGGTGGATTTCATCGACGAACAGGATCGTGCGCATGCCGGTGCGGCGCGCTCGCTCTTGCGCGCGTAGAAGCGCTTGGCGAACCTCGGAAACGCCCGCGGCGGTCGCGTTGAGCGGCTCAAAACTGGCTTTTGTCGCGGCGGCGATGACATGCGCCAAAGCAGTTTTGCCTACACCGGGCGGGCCATACAGCACTACGGAGGTAAGGTGGTCCGCCTCAATCGCGCGGCGCAGCATTCGCCCTGCGCCAATAAGGTGCTCTTGCCCCACCACTTCATCTAAAGTTGTGGGGCGCATGCGCGCAGCCAAAGGGCCGGGCACCGAAGCGGCGTTGTTTTCTTCAGACTCAAAAAGATCCATGCTCTCGCTGGGCGTACGATAAAAAGGCGGCCGATCTTACGACCGGCCGCCTAAAAAACCCTATAAAGACGCCCCGCCTCTGCCGTAGACATCCGGTCATGTATGAACCCGAACCTCAACAGGTGGGTATCCGTTCCGGAGGGGGTAATGCGTCCCTAAAGTGCTCGGGCCTGCATGCCCCAACGAAAATTGGATTCCCGATATACTCATGTTGGTTCACTTTGACGCGAACCACACGAGCAGCGCAGGGCAATTGTTAGGCTACCACCGGATTTGCCTGAAGGCAAGCGGTTTTGAGAACGCGCCACTTAGCCGTTACCGCCCCAGAGAATCTTGTTAAGCAGCGCTACCTGGATGTTCGAGCGGCGAACGCGCATGCATAGCAATTTGGCAATTCCTAGAACCAGCTTATAACCAATTGTCGGATTCTGTTCGCAAAGCGCTCGCCAAGTGGCGGCTTTCCAGACGCGCATTTTAAGGCCCGTATCCGCGATAACGGTGGCCGATCGCGGGCCATCTTCGACAAAACTGATTTCTCCCAACACTTCCCCTCGGCCGACTGTGATGATCTCAACCGCCGGTTGATTGGCATGCACTCCCGAACAATTCACCGACGCTCTGCCATCCAGGATCAAAAATATCTCATCGCCCGGGGTTAGCTCTTTAAAAACCACGTCTCCAGGCGCGTATGTCCGCGTTTCGCCGGAATTGATAAAAGGCTCAAGCATCGCGTTGTTGAATCCCTCAAACAGGGCATTACTCTTGATGACTTCAAGCACCGAAGACATAGTGCACGCTCCCTTCAGGTTAGGCTAAGACTCTGGCGTATTCTAACACCTTGGCCGCTTGGCACAAAATTCGAATTCGCGCACGCGTTGAGTCAACGCGCGCCTAGATGCCGCTTGCTGTTTGACACAAATTCCGCTAGGATGACGCGCAATGGTGCCCATTGGCCCACGTATCGCCTTTATTGCTCTACTTATCATCAGCCCCATTGCCTTCGCCCAAGAGAAAGATAGCGAAGTTCCCGGGCGCGAAATAGGCGCAACCCAAGCCGCTCAAAGCGCCGCGAAATCCTCCCTGCAATACGAAGCCCTCGCAAGCGGCGAACAGGTTACCTACCAAGACATCCTTCAGGATCCGGATAATTTGGAACTCAATTACCGCTACGCGCGCACCCAGGTGGATCGCGGCGACTTTCTAGGCGCCTCCGCTACCCTTGAACGTATTTTATTGATTTCGCCCGACTCAACAGAGGTTCGCTTCTTCTATGCCTTGGTTCTCTACCGCCTGGATAACCTTCAGGAAGCGCAGCAGCAGTTAGAGCAGGTGCGTCATGCGGATCTGCCGACGGATATCCGCCGCCAGGTTGACGACTACCTGCACGAAATTCGCCTGCGGCGCAAGGTCACTCGCTGGAGCAACACGCTCACGCTCGGATACGGCTACGACAGCAACCGCAACGCGGCGCCATCCTCTAAGACAGTATTGTTCGCCGATACGCCGCTGGGCCTCTCCGGCAGCACCCGCAAGCGGCGCGATACGCATTTTCTGGGCGTCGAAAGCCTTTCGGTCATGCATGATCTTGGCATGCAGGCGGGCCACGCATTCATCGCTTCGCTCAATTCTTATCTGGGCGAGCAAACCTCTGTCGACGATTTAGATCTGCATTCTTTCGGATTTGAAACCGGCGCGGTTATTAAAACGCCTCTGGTCGATTTCACGCCGACGGTATTTTTCGATGAAATCCTGCTCTCGCGCGAAACCTATTTGCGCGACGAAGGTTTTCGTACAGCCTGGCACAAGCCTATCGGCTCTCGCTTTGCGCTCGACGTTCTACAGGGCTGGACGCACGAAGATTACAGCGGCATAACCGAGAGCTTGGCGGCCGAAGAGCGCAGCGGCGATTTGGTCACTGTTGCGCTCGACGCCGGATTCATGCTCAACTCTGTCATGAAGCTCACGGGCGGCATCGGCTACGAAAACAAAGACGCGAAAGCAGACTACAATGCCTACGAAGGCTTTTCGCTCAACGCAAGCCACACGTGGCTCCTGCCTAAGGGGCAATTCTTGCTCAGCTCGCTGACATATACCGCAAACACCTATGACCAAGCCGATGTCGCCATCAGCACAAGCACGCGAAGAGATCGGCAGCTTCGCGCAAGAGCCGCCTACGGCGCGCCGGCAACACTTTTCCTGACAGACCATCTTTTGCCGGAATGGGTCACGCGCGATCTCTCCACATCGCTTAGCTTCGAACAGTTCCGCTCTCTATCCACGATCACCAACTACACCTACCGCAACTCGAAAATATCGTGGATGGTTTCCAAACGATGGGAGTTCTGATGCGCCTCAGCTTGAGAAAAAAATGCTTTTCCCTGGGCATTGCGCTTTTCGGGCTGGCTGCTGCCGCGAACGCGCAAATGCCGCTGGCTCCTTCTGCGGCGCCTAATTTGACTCAAATCGGTGTCGCCGCCGCCGTGCAGGGTCGTGTTGAGATAACCACCCCGGGTGCCGTCGGCCGTATCGTGCACAGCGGCGAAGCTGTGTATCTCGGCGACACTATCAAGACCGATGGGGTAGGCACCTTACAGATTCTTTTGCTTGATGAAACTGTTTTCACCATCGGGCCGAACAGCTCTATGGTGGTCGACGAGTTCGTTTATGACCCTGCCAACGACGCGGGCAAAGTAACCGCGCATATCACGCAAGGCTTCTTCCGATTCGTGACGGGAAAAATCGCCAAGAAAGACCCTGAAAAAATGAAAGTGAATTTGCCCGCCGGAACAATCGGCATCCGCGGCACGATGGTAGCCGGCCGTGTCGAAGGCCAGCGCTCATTTGTGGCGCTGCTAGGTCCCGGCCCGCAGAACAGCGCTGGAAGCGCCCCCGGCAGTATTACCGTCAGCAACTCGGTAGGCGTAGACACGCGATCGGTTTCAATCTCGCGGCCTGGATTCGGAACAACTATCGAGGGAGTTAATCAGCCGCCCGCCCCGCCCGTGCATATACCACAGCCCGAGCTGGACGCGCTTACCGGAGTATTCGGGCAGGGGCCGCAACCGGTTGGACCTAACGCTCCGGGAGAGCCCGGCCAGCCGCAAACACCGGCCGCTTCCGGCCAGCCTGCGCCGCCCCAGCAAGCGCCCGGCCAACCCGCACCGACGAACCAACAAGAAGGCGGCGCTCCACAAGGCCCGCCGGGACCAATGGGCCCGCCTCCTCCCGGAGGAGGATTTAACACCGGCATGGGCCCCATGGGGATGCCCCCAATGGGGCCTCCACTTGGTCCATTTCAACCGCCTATAAGCCCGCCGCCGCTTCCTCCTTTAAACCAAGCGGCCCAAGACGCGGCCAATCAAACGCAGCAAGTAGCCAACGGACTCGCTAAATTGGATCAGCTGCGCAGCATCCAGACAGGGATCTTCCATTTCCACGTAAATCACCCCTTGCGGTTTCATCAGCTGACCCCTGTTGATCGGGTCGGTTTGATGGAAGCCAATATCGACATCAACTTCGGCGCGCGCACCATTGGAGGCGGCAACTCCAAAGTGCTGGTCAGAACAATCGGGGCTTCCTGCATTGATCAAACGATCAACATCGCCTCACAATCGTTTGCGACCGGCAACCAAGACGCGGTCTTTTCGCAAACCACATCGAGCTTAACCGCCACCATTGAGATTAGGAACGCCGATGGCGCGATCGGCAACCGCATGCGGCTGCGAACGGATTACGACAATAATGCCGTCGGCGCAACCGGCACTGGCATCTCCGATGACGTGCCGCGGCAATCCGGGTCCAGTCCCCCTTAAAACAACCCTTAACTATCGGCGACCGACTTGACGCCAAGAGCACCTAGCCGGTAAGCTTACACTTATGTCGATATTAGCCGCAGGCAAAGAACTCGCATTCAACGCCGGAGATGTGATCATCCGCGAGGGTGATTTCGATACGTGCGCCTATCACATCATCAGCGGGCATGTGGAAGTTTACCGTAATTCAGGAACGCGCGAGGTTGTCCTTGCGCGACTGGGGCCTGACCAATTCTTCGGCGAGATGAACCTGGTTTTAGAGGCGACTCGCGCGGCATCCGTGCGCGCGGTCGAAACCTGCAAAGTGCGGGTCATCACGCAAGAAACCTTCAACCAACTGCTCAAGAAAGACCCTGAAAGCGCTTTGCCGATTCTTAGGGTTCTTTTCGAGCGGCTGCGCGTCATGAATGCCAAATATCTGCACGCGATCGAATCACTGGCAAGCGCTGAGGCAAACGTAAAACCTGTTAGTGCCGAGCCCCCTGTGCCCAGCTACTTGCAACCAGGATCGCGCACGCGCTTGGTGTTGATCCTGCGCGGCATGACCCGAAACCGCCCAGAAAGCGCTTGGCACATCATCGCTTGAAATACGCTCGTTCCCATTTCGTATCGGCCGCAAAATCGCGCAGGCCGCTTCGGACGCTTTCAGCCTGAATGATTTGTACCTTCCCGACGAAGCGCCGTTTAACGTCTCGCGCAATCATTGCGCCATCGATATGACGCCAAACGGCATGTATGTTATCGAGGATCGCGGCAGCACCTTAGGCACGCTCATCAATGGCGAACCGGTCGGCGTTCGGGCGGGACGATTTGAGACGTTTCTAACGAAGAACGAAAATCAGCTTGCGCTCGGTCCTGCGAGCTCTCCCTTCCAATTCAGCTTGTCATTGCAACCCAGCCGCTAAGCGCGTTCACTTCTGGGTTGCGGCCCAAACCCCATTCCAGTCGGGCCCGGGCGGCGCAACCGAATATTCTTGAACACGCCGTCGATAAATACCATAAAGAGTTTGTAACTTGAATTCTTGCGGCGCCTGGCGCTCGCAAACGCTAAGCGCCTCGCGCGCTTGGTCCCACTGCTGCCGCCGATAGGCCTCAAGCAACCGCGCGTGCGCCTTTTTCCAGGCATCAAGCGAGCTTTGCGCGGCCTTTTGCGCGTCCGCTAAGAGCGCGTAGACCTCGACCGGCTGCGTCTTGCCTTTTACGGTGATCCGGTCCAGCTCCGCAAACAACAAGCTGGATGCGCCTGATACGGTTTCAGAGCCCACAACGACATCGACGCCGTAAGTCTTGCACTGGCCTTCGAGACGCGACGCAAGGTTCACAGGATCGCCGAGCACTGAATAGTCAAATCGCTGTTCGGACCCCATATTTCCCACGCAACACCGCCCCGTGTTGATGCCGATGCCTAAATCAACGCGATAGTCGGCGCTGGAAGCAGCATTCCACTCAAAGAGCGCCTTTCGCATGGCCAAAGCCGCCTCGCACGCGTGGCGCTCTTGGTGGGGATCGTCCAGCGGCGCATTCCAAAAAGCCATAATACAATCGCCAATATATTTGTCGATCGTGCCGCCACTTTCCAAAATCACACCGGTCATCGGCGTCAAAAATCGATTCATAAAACGCGTTAGTTCTTGGGCGTCGAGCTTCTCGGACAGCGTCGTGAAGCCCCGGATATCTGCAAAAAGAATGGTCATGGTTCGCGACTCTCCGCCTAGCTTGAGCTGATCGGGCTGGCGCGCCAGGCGGTCAACTAGAACCGGCGATAAGTACCGCCCGAAAGCCTGGCGAACCTGCCGCCGCTCCATTTCTGTTCGTAGAAAACTCGACAATGACGCTAAGAGATAAATGATCAGCGCCGCGAGCGACGGCATAACAGCGTCGACAAGCCAATGCAAAGAAATGAACGCATACCATGAGGCCGCCATGGCTCCGGCTATACCCATGACACCTAAACCCGCGCACCAAATGGGGCCCAATCGCGGCAAGAGCAACAAGAGCGCCGCGCCGAAGACGATCAGATAAAGCAGCTCCGCCCCATCGACCCAATCTGGCCTGAGTAAAAAGCTTCCTGAGAGGATTTGTTCGGTTAATTGCGCGTGCACATCTATCCCTGGCGCAAGCGCAAGTAGCGGGGTCGTGCGCAAATCCCGCAAGCCGCTTGCGCTGGTGCCGATAAAAACAATCGCGTCTTTAATATCCGCTTCGGGTAGATTTCCTTCTAGGACCTGCCAAGCGGGAATCCATCGCTTGGGATCATCCTTCGCGTAATAAACCCAGACACGGCCGTTCGCATCGGTTGGAATAACCCAATGCCCGATCTTCACATGCGTGATTCCCGTTTGCTCGCCAAAGTTGAACTGGCCGCTCGCACCCGCGCTCTTAATCACATAGGTGGATGTCCCTTGAATAACGCGAAGCGTCTCCATGACAAGCGAAGGATAAATATCCTGGCCCCGACGCAGAAAGAGCGGAACGCGCCGCACAACACCGTCATGCTCACCCACGAGATTGAAATGGCCGTTGCCCGCCGCTGCCTGCTCAAGCTCTGGAAGCGTCGGAACGATCCCTGGGAACTCAAATACAAACGGACTGGGAGTATCTCCGGAAAAAGCGAAACTGGCTTTGCGGGCGGCGACAAGCGTGTTTGGCTGCGCCGACATCGAGAAGCCTGTCACCACTTGCGCCTGGCTGATCGCTTTTGCCAAAACCGCATCGTGATCCGGCAACGCTTGCAACGCCTGTGCAAGCGCCGCCGATTCAATATCGGATGCCCACAATGGAAGGATCTGGTTAGGCGAGGTGCGGTCCGCCTCCGCAAAAACAATATCCAGAGTGACCACGCGCGCTCCCAGCTCATGCAGGCGGCTGATGAGCTGCGCTACTTGCGTGCGCGGCCAAGGCCATTGACCGAAACGCCGAAGCGTCTCGTCATCGAGATCCACAATGCGAACTCTCGATTCGGACGGCGGCCGCGGATGCCGACGCTGATAAAGATCGAACACTTGGTGGCGAACAGCTTCAAGAAAAGGCGGCGAGGCGATGCGAAGCGCAACGATTGCCACCAGCGCAAGCGCCGGAAGCGCATGCACCAGCCATTGCGGAGCTCTATTCCACCAGCGCATGTGGCAAGAAGGCCTTAGATTTGAGGCGGCTGCTCAAGATAGGCGGAAAACACAGGCTCTAAATCATCGAGCATCTGCTCTTCAACAGAGAATGGGATCTCGGATGAGAACGCATGCAGACGAACCAGCGCGTTCAGGCTGGCGTCCTCAACGGCCTCGCCTCGCAGCCGCAAAAAGAAGTGTTCGTTTACGGTGCCGATTTCGCGATACAGCTCGATTAATCCCTTAAGACTCCAGTCCGCCGGCTTGCCTTGCTTGCGGGCTGCCAAGTATTGAGCAAGCAGATGCATGGAAAGGACGCGGTAAAGCGTCTCCTCGACGGTGGCAAAAGGCAAATGAAACCGCGCCATCGGGCGCAACTTCGCTAAGACAGGGCAGCCGCTGGCTGCCATAGAAATGCCCATGAGCGAGCTCGCCACTTCTTGCGCCGAAGCGCGTTTTCCGTAAGCGCGCTCTTCTACCTCAACGCGCACGTCAAGCGTTTCATGAGAAACTGTCAATGGTTCGTGAAGTTGTCCGGTGTTCATAGTTAGTGAACTGTCCGGTTTTGGGTTACAAGGTGTTGTTTTTCTACCGCGCGACCATTCGCGTTCAACGCATGACCCGTGGCCTGGAATC
>Ga0247727_10011952_pt1 | contig 15007 bp, 15 predicted proteins | sample WisWelCaveWW1625_FD_202498 | JGI IMG/M metagenome (GOLD analysis project Ga0247727, IMG submission 202498) | Biofilm microbial communities from Wishing Well Cave, Virginia, United States - WW16-25 | ecosystem: Environmental > Aquatic > Deep subsurface > Groundwater > Cave microbial mat | place... | reverse complement strand
AAAACGAAAATCTGGTTCAACGGCAAAATGGTGCACTGGCACGACGCAACGATCCACGTGATGTCACACGTGATTCACTACGGCTCCAGCGTGTTTGAAGGATTCCGCTGCTATGAAACGCTGCACGGACCGGCGATTTTTCGGTTGAAAGATCATATCGATCGTCTGTTTGATTCGGCGAAAATTTATCGCATCGACATGCCGTTTACCAAGGCGGAGATTATACAGGCGTGTCTTGACGTCGTGCGCCTCAATAAACTCAAAGCGTGCTACTTGCGTCCCGTCGCGTTTCGCGGTTATCACAGCCTCGGCGTCGATCCGCGGCTCTGTCCGACGCAGGTCGCCATCGCCGCGCTGATGTGGGGAAAATATCTCGGGCCGGACGCGCTCAAAAACGGCGTGGATGTGCGCGTCGCTTCGTGGAATCGCATGCGGCCCAACACGTTTCCGTCGATGGCGAAAGCCGCGGCGAACTATATGCCTTCGCAGCTTGTTAAATTGGAAGCGAAGATGGATAATTATGTTGAAGGCATCATGCTGGACTCCAATGGTTATGTGAGCGAAGGCAGCGGCGAAAATATATTTCTGGTTTATCGCGGCAAGATTTATACGCCGCCGTTTTCGTCGAGCATTCTGCCGGGCATCACGCGCGATTGTGTGATTGAAATGGCGAAAGATTTTGGCTATGAAATCGTCGAAGCGCAAGTGCCGCGCGAAATGCTGTATGTCGCCGACGAAGTTTTCTTCACCGGCAGCGCCGCGGAGATCACGCCGATTCGCTCGATTGATCGGATCAGTATCGGCAACGGCAAATGTGGCCCGATTACCGAACGCTTGCAGGCAAAATTTTTCGCGATCATTGCAGGCCATGAGGAAGATGCGTACGGTTGGTTGACGCCGGTGCGATAAAGCCGCGAAATCGCGCGCATGGAAAATTTTTGCCAAACTCCCACAGAAATAGCCATAAAATTATTCTGTGGGAGTTCTCTGTTTTCGTGGGCGAGTTTTGATGTCGGGTTGCCCCGCTTTTTGCCGGCAAAAAATAAGGTTGCAAATTTCATTATTTTGTCTTAAGTAGTTAATGGGCCGCGATTGAGGATAATCGCGGCCGTTTTGAGTTTACAAACTCATGATGTTGTCATTCTGCAAGAATCCCTGGCCTGCGGCAGGGCAGGCTTTGTTCACGCCAGCACCATGGTGAGCTGTATAAAGATCCCGCCACGGCGGGATGACATTTGTGTGAAAGCGATCAATGAATCGACAAAATTATTTGGCGCGAAAATACATCGAATGATTGTTTTGCCCCAAATCATTTTGCCATTAAGGTTTTTAGACGAAGATGTCACAAGGCAGCGGACGCCGCCGAGCGCGGGAATTAGCTCTGCAAGCGTGTTATGCGCACGAATTGTCCGGCAATCCGCCGGAGCAAATCGTGGGCGATGTCATTAATAACCAAGACGAACCGGGCGCGGTATTGGAATTTGCGAGCGCCTTGTTTCGCCGGACGGCGGCGGAATTTTCTTTTTTTGACATGATGATCCGGCGCAAAGCCGTCAATTGGGAATTCAATCGTATCGCGATCATGGACAAGCTCATCCTGCGCCTGGCGCTGTGCGAGTTTTTCCACTTTCCCGACATCCCGCCGAAAGTCACCATCGACGAGGCGATCGAGATCGCCAAAAAATTCAGCACGGAAAAAAGCGGGCGCTTCGTCAACGGCATCCTCGACGCCGTGCTCATCGATCTGCGCAGGGAAGGCCGCCTGCAGAAAAAGGGGCGCGGGTTGAGCGAGGGGAATGAGGGGGAGTGACTCAATCGCCGTCTTGATTTTACAAAAATTTTTTCCCTATCTTGGTGTAGAATTAAACTTTTGGTTAAAAGCATGAAAGTCTTCATCAGTCATTCCCATACGGGCGAGCCGCTGGTTAGAGAGGTTGCAACCGCTTTGCAGAATGCCGGTCTCGAAGTTTGGGACGGCGAAAGGGAAATATTTCCCGGCGACAACTGGGCAGAAAAAATCGGGCAAGCGCTTCGTGATGCTGAGGCGATGGTCGTTCTTTATACGCCCAATACATTAAACTCAAGCTGGGTAAAACGTGACATCCAGTACGCTTTAGGCGAGCAACGCTTTCGTGATCGCTTGGTTACCGTCGTGGCCGGTCCGCCGGAAAAACTTCCGGAAGATGAAATCCCCTGGATCTTGCGGCGATTTAAACTCGTCAAGCTCGCTGAAAACGGCAAGAAAGACGATTTCAAAAAAATTGCCCAGACCCTTTTGGCAGCGGCTTAGAAACGAAGTGAGTATGGAGAATAATGAACATGAATACAACGAAAGCATACGAAGAAATTGTCGATTTCATTGCAGCAGGCACAACGCCAAATCGTGTCATCACGTATCAACCATCCGAAGCCGCCAAAGCGCGGGTGGCCGATCTCATTTATCGGGAAAAAAACACCGGCCTGACTCCGGATGAAAAAAGCGAATTGGATCATTATATGGAATTAGAGCATATCATGAGGTTGGCCAAAGCGCGCGCCCATCAGTTTGTGAACCATGAGCAGCTACATCAATGATGATCTGCGTCAACTGGTCGCCATGCGTGCGGCATATTTGTGCGAGTATTGTTTGATTCATGAAAACGACACGAGCCATGGTTGTCAAGTTGATCATATCATTAGTTTGAAACACGCCGGTATGACGGCGCCGGAAAATTTAGCGTATGCCTGCGCTTTTTGCAATCGCCACAAGGGAACGGATGTGGGATCAATTGTGTGGCCTACCCAGCAGTTTATCCGCTTTTTTAATCCCCGAACAGATTACTGGGCAGATCATTTTAAATTGGATGGCGCTCTCATTCGCCCCTTGACCGAAATTGGCAAAGCAACGGCGCAGATCTTCGGCTTCAATCACAGCGACCGCGTTTTGGAGCGTCAAGTCTTGATGGCAATTGGGAAATATCCAAGTCTTATGGCGAAAGAACGAATGAAGCAATGACTGAACAAACAAACACAAATCATGTAAATTGATTTGATGTACAATTTCCTCCACCTTGATTTTTTTGGATTTTTTGTTTATCTTGAATAAAAAGTTCTGTCATTCAAATAGGATCAACAATGGCAATCGACATTACCCTGACTTTGCCGGACAATCTGGTGGAGCATGCCCAACGTTTTGGCCAAGTGACGCAGCGAGATGTTAAGTCGGTGTTAGCCGAAGCGTTGGAAATGATGTGGCCGACATTGGGCAATTTGCCTGACACTAAAACTTATCCATTGATATTAAATCTTGACGATGCCGGGGTATTGGCATTGGCCGACGCGAAAATGGATTTGATTCAAAATCAGCGATTGGGTGCGCTTCAGGAGAAAGGAAAAGCGAGCGGCCTGACCGCTGAAGAGCGCTATGAATTAATGGCGCTGATGCAGATTTATCAAATCGGACAACTCCGCAAATCTGAAGGCATGGCTGAAGCTGTCCGGCGCAGTTTGCGACCTCCTTTTTCCGCATGATGTATATCTCCGAAAACGTAAACAACGCGCACGACAAAGGGCGGCCAATCGCTGTGAATACTGTCTCCGTCATCAAGATTATGTTATTGAATAACGCTTTGGCGATAACGGTTCGTCAAAATTGAATTGAAGCGGGTTTGCATCCTCCAGTTGTGGAATGATTGTGGTTTTATATAAAATTTGACATAAGGATTAGTGAGTTTACATTCATGAGTCTATTAACCAAAATTTTTGGCAGCAAACACGACCGCGACATCAAGCGCATACATCCGCAGGTGGATGAAATCAACGAAATTTATCAAACGTTACGCGATCTTCCCGATAGCGAATTGCGCGCGAAAACGGATAAATTCAAAGCGCAGATCGTCGAGGCGACGGCGGAAGTTCGCGAAGAGCTCGCCAAGCTCAATGCGTTATTGCGCGGCGAGAATGAGACGAACGGCGTCGATCGCCCTGAGGCCGAACCGCGGCTTTCGGCGGATGAATTGCGCAATCAGCTTGCCGAATTGGAAAAAGAAGAGCGGCAAATTATTAAGGAAACGCTCGATACCATCCTCCCCGAAGCTTACGCGGTGGTGCGAGAAGCTTGCCGCCGGTTGTGCGGCCAAACTTGGAATGTCGTTGGGCATCCGATTAAATGGGACATGGTGCCGTACGATGTGCAACTAATTGGCGGCATCGTGCTGCACGAAGGCAAAATTTCTGAAATGGCGACGGGCGAAGGCAAGACGCTGGTGGCGACGCTGCCGCTTTATTTAAATGCACTCGCCGGCAAAGGCGTGCATCTCGTCACGGTCAACGATTATCTCGCGCGCCGCGACTGTGAATGGATGGGAAAAATTTTTGAGTTTCTGGGATTGCGCGCGGAGTATATCACCAACGATATGAATCCGCCGCAACGGCGCGAAGCGTACAATGCCGACATCACCTACGGCACCAACAATGAGTTTGGTTTCGATTATCTGCGCGACAACATGGCCGTGCGTCCGGAAGATCAGGTGCAGCGCGGGCATTATTTCGCGATCGTCGATGAGGTCGATTCGGTGCTGGTCGATGAGGCGCGCACGCCGCTGATTATTTCCGGGCCGGTGGAGCAGAGCGTCGATCAATACGACGCGATGAAGCCGCGCGTCGATAAATTGGTGAATACGCAAACGCAGCTCGTCAATCGCTTGATGTCGGAAGCGGAAAAGCATTTGCAGGAGGAAGGAAAAGAATACGAAGCTGGCGTCAAGCTATTGCAAGTGCAACGCGGCGCGCCGAAGAACAAGCGCTTTATGAAATTGCTGCAGGAAGCCGGAACCAAGAAATTGATTCATCGCGTCGAGAGCGATTATTTGCGCGATAAAAAAATGAACGAGCTCGACGAGGACTTGTATTTCGCCATCGATGAGAAAGCGCACACGATTGACACCACCGAAAAAGGCCGTGATTTTCTCTCGCCGAATGAGCCGGAAATGTTCGTGCTGCCCGATCTCGGCGACAAAATGCATGCGCTGAATACGGACACGGCACTTGCGGTTGAAGAGAAAGAAAAACTCAAGGCCGAACTGATGAAAGAATACGCCGAGAAAAGCGACCGCGTCCACAGCATTTCGCAGTTGCTGCGCGCTTATTCGCTTTATGAGAAAGACGTTGAATATGTCGTCAATGAAGGCAAGGTTTTAATTGTCGATGAGTTCACCGGACGGCTGATGCCGGGCCGGCGTTATTCCGACGGCTTGCATCAGGCGCTCGAGGCGAAAGAGGGCGTGCGCGTCGAAGGCGAAACGCAGACGCTCGCGACGATCACGCTGCAGAATTATTTTCGCATGTATCACAAGCTCGCGGGCATGACGGGCACCGCGGAAACGGAGGCCGGTGAGTTTTGGGAAATTTACAAGCTCGACCTGACTGTCATTCCGACGAACCAGCCGATTCGCCGCAATGATGACGAAGACCAGATTTACCGCACGCGCCGCGAGAAATACAATGCGGTCATCGATGATATCGCCAAGCTGCACGAGAAAAAGCATCCGGTGCTCGTCGGCACGATCAGCGTCGAAGTTTCCGAAACGCTCAGCCGCATGTTGAAGCGCAAAGGCATTCCACACAAAGTGTTGAATGCGAAATATCACCAGCAGGAAGCGGAAATCGTTTCGCTCGCGGGCCAGCCGGGCGCGGTGACGATTGCGACGAACATGGCCGGCCGCGGCACGGATATCAAATTGGGCAAAGGCGTGGTGCTGGCGCCGGAGAACCATCAATGCGCGCTGGTTCACAACACGAATGATTCGGAGCCGGTTTGTCCGTATCTCAACGAATATAAATGCCGCGAGGAAGTGCCGTGCGGTTTGCACATCATCGGCACGGAGCGTCACGAAGCGCGACGCATTGATCGGCAGTTGCGCGGGCGTTCCGGCCGGCAGGGCGATCCGGGCTCGTCGCGGTTTTATCTCTCGCTCGAAGATGATTTGATGCGGCTCTTCGGCTCCGAGCGCATCGCGTCGGTGATGGATCGTCTCGGCGCGGAAGAGGGTGAGGTGATCATACACGGCATGGTGACGCGCTCGATCGAGCGCGCGCAGAAACGCGTCGAAGGCCACAATTTCAGCATCCGCAAACATTTGCTCGAGTACGACGACGTCATGAACAAGCAGCGCACGGTGATTTACAGCCAGCGGGCTCAAGCCCTACGCGGCGAGAATCTGCGCGACGAAGTTTTGCAGATGATCGACGCTTATATTGACGGCAAAGTCGGCCTTTATTGCAGCGGCCAACATCCGGAAGAGTGGGATTGGGAAGGCTTGCAGAATTCTTTCCAACGTATTTTTCTCGCGACATTGCCGGAAGGTTTGCGCACACGCGCCGGCATACAGGCGCCGGATTTGCAAGAGGCCTTGAGCAAAGAAGCGCGCACGGCGTATGAACGCAAAGAAACTTTCGTCTCGCCGAAGATTATGCGGCAAATCGAGCGGCTGGCGACGCTGCGCGCGATCGATGAGAAATGGCGCGAGCATCTTTACGAGATGGATCAAATGAAAGAAGGCATCAATCTCCGCGCCTACGGCCAGAAAGATCCTCTGCTCGAATACAAGAGCGAAGGCTTCCGCATGTTCGAAGAGATGCTGGGACAAGTCGACGAGCAGATTATTGAAACCGTGTTCAAAACGCAAGTCGTGGAACCGCCGCCGGTTCGCCGTCGTATGCCTCAGCAAATGGCGACGGTGCATCAATCTTCCGCCGGCATGGGCTTTCAAGGCCCGTCGCAGCCGCAACAAGCGCCGCCCGCGGGCAAACGCCAGCCCGTGGTCGTTGGCGAAAGAGTCGGTCGCAACGACCCATGCCCGTGCGGCAGCGGGAAGAAGTATAAGAAGTGTCACGGGGCGGAGGCGTGAACTCTTACTCTTTCTCCTACTCGTACTCTTACTTGCTTTTAAGATTTTTAACAGCGAGTAGGAGTAAGAAGTATCGAAATTGCAAAAATTGTCGGTGAGCAAGGTTACGAGCTCCCGATTATTTGTACGCCTTACGAACTCATGGGAAAATAATCATGTGGACAGACCCGATTGTTGACGAGTTGCACAAGATTCGTCAAGCGAATGCCGAGAAATTTAATTACGATCTTGATGCTCTTTTTGAGCATTTGAAAAGGCAGGAAAAGAGAAGCAAGCGCAAGATCGTGACATTGCCCATTAAAAAGCGACCGATGATGCAAGAAACGGCGGCTACGCAATCTAAGCGCCAATTCGCTCGTCCGCGGCCAGTATTGACGGCTGCTGCATAATTTAAAATTGTGCACATCGATATCAAAAACGGCAAGATTTGGATTCAACATGACGGCACGGAACGAGGCGTCGCCAATGACTTGGTCGAATGGGGCGTGCCCAAAGAGGATATCGTGCTGGCCTTTCATGCGCCGTATCGGCGGCAATATACGGGCTTTGCGGTGAATTAAAAGGCGTGAGTTTGCTTGGAGAGGTGATTCGGGAGAAGTTTGCAAATTTATAACTTATGCATGTCATTACACACAAGCGACTGCTTGAATTTGCCGAGCAACATCCCGACTCCCAAAGCGGTCTCGAACATTGGTATAGGACAATGAAACGTGCTCATATCGATTCATTCGCTACTTTGCGCAGCATGTTTCCAAGCGCCGATCAGGTGGGTAAGTTGACGGTGTTCAATATTAGGGGGACTAAATTCAGATTGATCGCCGCCATTCATTATAACCGGCGTCGAGTTTACATCAGAAATGTTCTCACGCACCCTGAATATGATAAGGGCAATTGGAAGGAGTAATTATGCTTAGCCTTGAACTCACGAAAGCCGCCAATGTATGGCCGGTCATTTCAGGCATTTTCAGTGTTCCTCGCACGGAACAAGAATACAAGCGAACCGTTGCTTTTTTGGATGAATTGATCGACGAAGTGGGCGAAGATGAAAAGCACCCATTGGCTTCCTTAATGGAAACATTGGGCATTTTAATTGAAACATACGAAGCCAAACATTTTCCCGAACCGCTTGGCGATCCGATCAACTCACTTGCCGTCTTGATGGAAGAATATGGATTGAGTGACTCCGATTTGCCCGAGGTGGGCAATCAAAATGAAGTCGCGGAACTTTTAAGCGGCAAACGCGAATTCGATTTAAATCAGATTCGCGCTTTGGGCAAACGTTTTAATGTTCCGTCGGAAGTTTTTATAAAGGATTGAGGCGAGTAGAGTGGAGCAGCTAAAATGCCTGAAAGAGATGTTTTCCACGATGCCATCAAGAACGCTCTCATCGTATTTGGCCGTTCCGCTCGATATCTACGATTCATTTTTCACGCTGGAGTTTGGGCAAGCGGCAATTCAAAGCCATCAGCTCAAGCTCATTGTTTACGATGAAAAGAAGGAGGTGATTGTCAAATGGCTAAATTAGAACAATATCGCGCCTACGTTCAGCAATTGATCAAGCAGTACGGAGCTTACAAGCCCTCCTTCGGCGATATCGAAGTCGAGACTGTTTTTGACACTGTGCGCGACCACTACGAATTAATTAATATCGGCTGGCATGAGCATAGACGCATTCGCGGCGCGGTGCTGCACATTGACATAAAAAACGGCAAGATTTGGATTCAACACGACGGCACGGAGAGAGGCGTCGCCAATGACCTGGTCGAATGGGGCGTGCCCAAAGAGGATATCGTGCTGGCCTTTCATGCGCCTATCGACGGCAATATACGGGCTTTGCGGTGAATTAATTCTCTTGGAATATGCATATTATTTCCCATAAAGCGTTGAGAGAATTTTCGCGGCGACATCCTGATGGCAAAACCGCACTTGATCTTTGGTTCCGGGTGATGAAGAAAAACCGTTTTGAAAATTTCAATGCGCTGCGGCTGCTTTTTCCAAGCGCGGATAAAGTTGGGGATTTGATTGTGTTCAATATCGGCGGCAATAAGTATCGTCTCATTGCGTCAATACATTTTAATCGGCAAAAAGTTTTTGTTCGTTATGTATTGACTCACGAAGAATACAATCGAGGAAAATGGAAACCATGACTGTTACTGCCACACAACAAATAACGCAAGCTTGGGACACGCTTCATTCGCTCGTTCCGATTTCTCCCATTCGCACTGAACAGCAATATGATCAAGCGGTGGAAAAGTTAAACGGGCTTTTGGATATTGTTGGCGACAATGAGGCGCACCCGCTTTACCCGCTGTTGGATACTTTGAGTATCTTGATACAGCATTACGAAGAAAGCCACTTTTCGGAACCCTCGGTGTCCGGCATTGATGTGCTCAAGTTTCTCATGGAAGAACACCAGCTTACGCCTTCCAGTCTTTCAGAAATCGGAGACGAAAAGGCTGTCTCTGATCTGCTGGCTAGCAAACGTGAATTGAGTTTGGAAAATATTCGTGCCTTATCCAAACGATTCGGCGTTTCGGCGGCAACGTTTATTGATGCGTGATTGAATGGTTAATGGCTTTAGCAAAGACTGATCATGCTGGACATCGAGAACATCCACGCCAATTTTTTCGAGAAGGTTTTTGCCGAGGTCGCCAATACTGCGACTTTTCTGAAAGTCGCTTTGCCTGCGGCATTGCGCAACCGGCTCGATCTTACGCAGCTTACGCTCGATCCGACTTCGTACATTTCACCGGCGTACAAGCGCGCCTTTTCCGATCTCGTGATGAAATGCCGGACCAAAGCGGAGGAACTGCCGGTCGATATTTATTTTCTCTTCGAGCACAAGTCGTATCAAGACAAAGGCGTTCTTCTGCAGTTGCTGCGCTACATGGATTTAATGTGGCAGCAAGACGGCGCCGAGAAAAAGCCGCTGCGCGTCATCATTCCATTGGTGTTTTATCACGGCGCAGGCGCGTGGCAGATTCCCACGCAATTCGTCGAGCAGTTTTCCACCGACAACGAGCTAAAGGAATTTCTGCTCAATTTTACGTATGTGCTGTTCGATACCAATGCGTGGAATTGGCAGGACGAGAGCAGCCAACCTTTAAAAGAGAACGTTTATTTGCTTTCGGCCATGTTGCTGATGAAAGCCGCTTTCAATAAGGACTTGGAACTCGTCCGGCAAGTCTTTCAGCTCTGGCATCAAATGGGTTTCATGCATGAGAAGGAGCGGATCGATTTTCTGTTGATCTACGTGCTGGAGACGCAAGAGGTTCCGGTCGTGCAATTGGAAACAATGTTGAAAGAAACCAAACTAAAAGGAGAAGTAGTCATGCCATCGACAGCCCAAAGATTAAGAAATGAAGGGATGCAACAAGCCTTAGTGACGTTGTTAACCACACGTTTTCAGTTGAATGAAAACGAAAAACAATTGATCGGTAAAATCGAAGAGCTGGAGAAATTGACTGCCGCGCTCAAATTGGTGGTCACGGCGCAAACGAAAGAAGAAATTCTGGAAAGCTTGAAGGCCGTCGTTCATTAAACCGCCAAGTTCCTGATTTTACACAAATCGCCTGTCTTCAATTGCTAAAAATTTGTAAAATCCCTTGCTTTTCCAGATTTTTTTCGTACATTGCAGGCGACTTCAAAATGCGAATCATCCGGAGGAGAATGCATGAATGAGCGCGTGGTCGAGATTCTTGTTTACATCATGAACGAGATGCAGGGCGAGCAGGCGGCGCCGAATCATATGGAGATTATCTCGCGTGACCTGATGCAGCGCGGTTACACTGAAAATGAAATCAGTTCGGCGTTCTCGTGGCTTTATGAGCGCCAGCAAAATGAAAATGAAGAATTGGTGCGCCACACGGGGCCGACGTTGTCGGGGACGTTCCGCGTTCTGCACGATCTCGAGCGCCTCGTGATTTCGCCGGCAGGTTACGGCTATTTGCTGCAGCTCAAGCATCTCGGCATTTTGGACGACGCCGAAATCGAGCAGGTGATCGAGCGCGCCATGATGGTCGGCGCGACGCGCTTGCCGGAAGAAGCGATCAAATCGCTGGTCGCCTCGACGTTGTTCAATTTAGAGGGCATGAGCGGCGGCACGTTCTTCGCGTTGGAAGACAATGCCGTTGTACACTAATTCGTAAAAGTGAAACGTAAAGTGTAAAACGTAAAAAGCTCAACGCATTTCATTATTAATTGTTTTACCATTAAATTATTTTGCATTTATTTTTACGCTTTACTTTTTACGCTTTACGTCTTTTTCTTACAGTATTACAGGAGTTCCATAGTTCATTATGTCGAAGTCGTTAGTCATCGTTGAATCCGTTGCCAAAACGAAAACGATCAATAAATTTCTCGGAAAAGATTATACCGTCAAATCCTCCGTCGGCCACGTCAAAGATTTGCCGAAGCAGAGACTCGGCGTGAATGTCGACAACGGCTTTGAGCCGGAATATATCACCATTCGCGGCAAGGGGAAGGTGCTCACCGATTTGCGCAAAACCGCGGCGAATGTCGATCAGGTTTACATCGCGACTGACCCCGACCGCGAAGGTGAGGCGATTGCCGCGCATCTTGCGGAGGTGATTCAGCCGCATAATAAAAATATCATGCGCGTGCGCTTCAATGAAATCACCGAGCGCGCCGTGAAGCAGGCGCTGGAACATACGCTGCCGATTGACGAAAATTTAGTCGTAGCGCAAAAAGCGCGTCGCGTCGTGGATCGACTCGTCGGTTATCAAGTCAGCCCGATTTTGTGGCGCACGATTTATCGCGGCCTCAGCGCCGGGCGCGTGCAATCCGTCGCATTGCGCTTGATTTGCGAACGCGAAGAGTTGATCGACGCGTTCATTCCCGAAGAGTATTGGAGTATTGCCGCCGAATTTAAGGGCAAGCGCACCGATCCGTTTCTCTCCAATCTCGTTAAAATCGGCGAAGAAAAGCCGGAGATTCACAACGAGACCGAAGCGGAGGCGATCAATCGCGAACTGCGGCTGCGGACGTTCAAAGTTGCGGATATAAAGAAAAAGAAAATCAATCGCCAGCCCGCGCCGCCGTTTACGACGAGCACGATGCAGCAGGAAGCCGCGAATCGTCTGGGCTACACCGCGAAGCGTATCATGGCGATCGCGCAGCAGCTTTACGAAGGCATCGAGCTGGGCGAAGACGGCAGCGTCGGATTGATCACGTACATGCGTACTGACTCAACGCGTGTCGCTGATGAAGCGATTGCCGAGGTGCGAGATTACATCGTTACGGATTACGGTTTGGAATATCTGCCGCAAGCGCCGCGCAAATACAAATTAAAGTCTTCCGCGCAAGACGCGCACGAGGCGATTCGTCCGGCCTCAATGAAGCGCACGCCGAAGAGCATCAAAAAATATCTCTCGGCGGAGCAATATAAATTGTATGAATTGATCTGGCAGCGCTTTGTCGCGAGCCAGATGGAAGCCGCGGTGCTCGAGCAAACGTCGATTGAAATTGCCGGCGGGCGTTTTCTCTTGCGCACCTCCGGCTCGATCATCGTCTTTCGCGGCTTCTTGCAAGTTTTTGACGACGTGAGAGAAGAAGAGCCGGATGAGAATGGCGAGAATCAAAGCAACGTGCCGCAGAATCTGCAAATCGGCGAAGTGTTGACGCTGCTCGACGTGCATCCGAAGCAGCATTTTACCAAGCCGCCGGCGCGTTACACCGAATCGAGTCTGGTCAAGGAGTTGGACGCGCTCGCGATTGGCCGCCCCAGCACGTATGCGATGATCATCGGCACGTTGCTGGCGCGCAAATACATCGACAAGCAGGGCCGGCAATTGGTTCCGAGCGATCTCGGCAAAACCGTCAACAAAATTCTCGTGCAAAATTTCCCGCAAATCTTCAACGTCAAATTCACGGCGTTTATGGAAGAGGAGTTGGATAAGCTCGAAGCCGGCGACAAGCCGTTCCTGCAAGTGGTGCAGGAATTTTACGAGCCGTTCAATCGCGCGGTCGTCGCGACGGAAGAGAAGAAAGATTCAATCAAAGATGCGCTGCTGGAGCAGACCGATGAGACGTGCCCCAAATGCGGGAAGCCGCTGGTGATTCGCTGGGGCCGCAACGGCAAGTTCATGGCGTGCAGCGGTTATCCGGAGTGTAAGCATTCCAAGCCGCTCGAGGCGCAGGAAAAATTCGAAGGCGAAGTGTGCGACAATTGCGGCAAGGACATGGTGCTGAAAGTCGGGCGCTACGGCCGCTTTCTCGCGTGCAGCGGTTATCCCGATTGCAAAACGTCGCGGCCATATCCGATCGGCGTCGCCTGCCCGCTGCCGACCTGCAACGGAAAAATCATCGAGCGGCGCTCCAAGCGCGGGCGCACGTTTTATGGCTGCAGCAATTATCCGACGTGCAATTTTGTGAGCTGGAGCAAGCCGATCGCCAAGCCGTGCCCCAGTTGCAACAATAATTATCTGGAAGAGCGTTACACGCAGGCCGACGGCGCGCACTGGCGCTGCCCCAAATGCAAAGAGAAATTCGAGCAAGGTGCGGATGCGCTCTATGAACGAGCAGCTCTCGACTAAAAATTTTGCGGATTGGCTGGCGCGATTTCTGGTTTATTTGAAAACCGAGCGTCAGTCTTCGCCACGCACGATCGAAACTTACGGAATCGATCTGCGCCAATTCGGCGACTTTTTGCGTGAAGAAAAAATCGCCGCTGGCGTGCAGCGTCTGCACGTGCGCAAGTACATGGCGCTGCTTTCGACCGGCGGCCTGGAAGCTCGCACGATCAACCGCAAGCTGGTGACGTTGCGCACGTTTTTCAAATTCACGGCGCGCGAGGGCGCGATGCCGCACAATCCCACCATCAATCTCGTGGCGCTCAAAACTCCCCAAAAGCTTCCCTCCGTCATTTCCGAAAAAGCGTTGTCGCAGGTTTTGCAATTGCCCGATCAAGCTTCTGTTGCCGGCGTGCGTGACTTTGCGATATTGGAACTCTTTTATAATTGCGGTTTGCGCCGGCAGGAGTTGCTCAATTTGGATATCAATGACGTCGATCTGCGCAATCTGCAAATTCGCGTATTGGGCAAGCGCTCGCGCGAGCGCATCGTGCCGCTGGGCCGCGCCGCGATGCACGCGATTGTGAATTGGCTGGAGAAACGCAAGGAGTTTTGTTTTGATCAGAACGAGACTGCGCTTTTCGTGAATCCTCGCGGTGTGCGTATGACCGCCGGCCAAGTTTACCGCACCGTGCGCCACTATCTCAAGCAAGTCACCGAGCTCGACAAGGCGCATCCGCACGTGCTGCGGCACAGCTTCGCCACGCATCTGCTGGACGCCGGCGCCGATCTCATGGCTGTCAAAGAAATGCTGGGTCATTCGACGCTGTCGACGACACAAATTTACACGCACGTCAGCGCCGGACGGCTGAAAGCGGTTTATCGTCAGGCGCATCCGCGGGCGGAGTTGGAGGCGGAGGTGAAGCGGATTTGATTTCTGGTTTTAGAACAAATCAAACGATGAATGGATTCGACTTTAGCGGCGGTGTTCGCGGCAAACATTAAAAAACTTTTGGGTTATGATCGCTAAGAGAATTTTTATGAGGTCATTCAGAAGACAAGAAGCGCCTGTATGAATGCAGGAAATCTTGTTGACGACCATTTTCGTGACGTCACGAAAATGGTTTAAATCGGTTCGCTGACAACGCGTGAAATTGATGATGTCATTAAACAAGAAATCAATCAAACAGACAAGAAAGCCTAAACGCCCTATAAAGAGAAGTTGAGTTTCAAAATTCACATGAGACGTAAAATACCATTTGAAAGATTTTCATTGCGACCAATCGTTTTCTAAGCGTATATTTCTATAGCATCAAAAGTTATTCTCAGTGAAGGCGTAAAATAAAATTCAGGGCGTGTTCGGATTGGAGAGGGAAGCCATATGCGAATCGAAGCCGCCGACTATGTGGATGCGGCGCAGGAAAGACTGAGCAACGCCAAATTACTTTACGAAGCGGCGCAGCACGCATTCGCTTTGTACGCGGCTGGTGTGGCCGTGGAATCTTTGCTGCGGGCGTATATTGTAAACGTAAATCCGATACTTGAGACGGCGCATCATCTACCACTACTACTGGATGAAAGTAAACTTCG
>Ga0247727_10011951_pt1 | contig 15008 bp, 19 predicted proteins | sample WisWelCaveWW1625_FD_202498 | JGI IMG/M metagenome (GOLD analysis project Ga0247727, IMG submission 202498) | Biofilm microbial communities from Wishing Well Cave, Virginia, United States - WW16-25 | ecosystem: Environmental > Aquatic > Deep subsurface > Groundwater > Cave microbial mat | place... | reverse complement strand
GGTCCTCGAACACATAGCACGGCCCGTTCGGGATCTCGAACTTCGGGCCCTTGGGCCGCCAGCCGCGTTTCTTGAGGTCCTTGGCCGTCTCCTTCAGGTCGTTCACTTCGAAGATCGGCATGACGCTCGGCGCCTTGCGGTGGTCGGCGAGCAACAAGAGCGGCCCCGGCCCGATCCGCACGGCCGCAACATCCGCGCCGAACTCCTTGAAGCGCCAAACCTTTTTGGCGCCGAGCTGCTCCTCGAAGAACTTGAGGTCGCGGGCGGTGTCGTTCGTGCCGATGTACAGGAAGCGCAGGGGGCCGAAGGGCGGGGCCACGCCCGACCATCGCAGGCGCGTCTTATGAATGGAAGGCAGGGTGGCTGCCGGCCGCCGTTGCTGCGGGGTGAGTCATCACATACAAGGCGCCGGAATCACGGCGGACGGCCATGCGCTTACGCCCCTCCCGGAAAAAGGCCGACCTCGGCGGTTTCGAGCCGATGTACCGCGGCGGGCGGCCCCCTTGGGACATCGGCCGCGCACAGAGTGCGTTCGTGGAGCTCGAGGAGAAGGGAAAAATCAGGGGCTCGGTGCTTGACGTCGGCTGCGGCACCGGCGAACTCGTCCTTTTCCTGGCGTCAAGGGGCCACGAATCGTGGGGAGTGGACGGCGCGCCGACCGCGATCGCGGCGGCGAGGGCCAAGGCGCGCGAGCGGGGAATCAAAGCGGAGTTTGTCCTCGGCAGCGTGTTCGACCTCGAGTGGCTCGGGGGCACGTTCGGAACCGTGGTGGACAGCGGTCTGTTTCACACGGTCACGGACAAGCAGCGCGTGGCCCTGGAGCGCTCCCTGAAGGCGGTGCTTCGCCCGGGTGGCGACTACTTCATGATGTGCTTCAGCGAACACGAGCCGATGGAGTGGGGCCCGCGCCGCGTGACGCAGGCGGAGATCCGCGCGGCCTTCACGGAGGGATGGGAAGTGCGCTCCATCGAGGCCTCGCGTTTTGAAGACTCGATCCATCGTGGCGGGGCTCGCGCGTGGCTTGCGCACCTGTCGCGCGTCGGCTAGAAATACGCGAGGAAGTCGAAAAAAATCATGAGCCCGAAGGGCACCTGGACGAGGGCAAGGCTAAGCACCACGAACCCGTTGTAGCGGTGGAATCTGCGGATCTTCTCCTTCTCGTTCCACAGCAGCCATCCGAGGCCGGCCTGGGCAAGCCACAGCGAGCCGGCAAGGATCCCGACGAAGGCGTGCGCCGTCTGTAGATTGGGTGGGTAATATTCGTTCATGAGGAACGGGCCTAGGATGAGGGTGGCGGCGGCGAAACTCACGGTGGTGATGGCAAGCCGGATGTGCATCTTCTCGATGGGCTCGTAGCTCTCGGTGGGGGCTTTGGCGGACTTGCGCCCAACGTACACGGTGGTTGCAGTGAGGCCAAGGAGGCACGCGGCAAGAAGGGGGTGGACCCACCAGGGGATGGCCGTTTCCGTCACCCTCGTCGGCCGCGGCAGGCGGACGCGGGGCGAACCGCCTGCCGGCTTCTAAGCGTTGCCTTGCGCGCCCCCGGGGGCCGGCTGGTTTCCCCGGGGGCGGCATCCTTTTTCGTGGGGACGGCTCATGCGGCGCGGCGATGAGCGAAAACCTGACCCGGAAGATCCTCCGCGGGCACCTTGCCAGCGGCACGCTGGAGCCGGGCGGCGAGGTGGCGCTGAAGGTGGACCAGGCGCTGCTCCAAGACGCCACGGGCACGCTTGCGTGGCTCGAGTTCGAGCAGATGGGTGAGGACGCGGTGCGCACGCGGCAGGCGACGCAGTACATCGACCACAACATGCTGCAGACAGGTTTCGAGAACCCGGACGACCACCTCTTCCTCCAGGGGATGTGCGCGAAGTACGGTGCGGTGCTGTCGAAGCCGGGCAACGGCATTTCGCACTGGGCGCACGCGGAGGCCTACGACATCCCCGGCGAGACGATGCTCGGCTGCGACTCACACACGCCCCACGCGGGGGCTGTCGGGATGCTCGCGATCGGGGCGGGCGGCTTGGAAGTCGCGGCCGCGATGGCCGGCGAGCCCTATTCGGTCACCGCCCCCAAGGTCGTGAAGGTCGAACTCTCGGGGTCATTCCCGCCGTGGGTGTCGGCGAAGGACGTCATCCTGGAGTTGCTGCGGCGCTTCGACGTGAAGTGGGGGAAGAACAAGGTGCTCGAGTTCACGGGCCCCTCCGTGGCGAGGCTCACCGTGCCGGAGCGGGGCACGATCTGCAACATGTGCACCGAACTCGGGGCGACGGCGGGGATTTTTCCGTCGGACGAGCAGACGAAGCGGTGGATGAGGTCGCAGCACCGGGAGCAGGACTTCAAGCCGCTCGGCGCGGACGCGGGCGCGGCCTACGACGAGATTGTGGAAGTGGACCTTGGAAGGCTCGAGCCCTTGATCGCGAAGCCCGGTAGCCCGGACGACGTGGTGCCGGTGCGGGAGGTCGCGGGGACGGAGGTCTTCCAGGTGGCGGTAGGGAGCAGCGTCAACTCGAGCTTCCGCGACCTCACGGTCGTGGCCGAAATGCTGGACGGGCGAAAGGTCCACCCGAGCGTGTCGATGGCGGTGTCGCCGGGCTCGCGCAACGTGCTCCTCTTGTTCATGGTGTCGGGCGGGATGACGAAGCTGATCCAGGCGGGCGTGCGCGAGCTGGAGGTCGCGTGCGGCCCCTGCATCGGGATGGGCTTCGCGCCGCCGACCAAGGCGCCTTCGGTGCGCACCTTCAACCGGAACTTCCCGGGCAGGAGCGGCACGGAAGGGGACCTCGTGTACCTGTGCTCGCCGGAGACGGCGGCTGCGACGGCGCTCAAGGGCAAGATCGCCGACCCGCGCGACGTTGCGAAGGAGCTCGGGATCGTGTGGCACGCGATCGAGGAGCCCGCGCAGTACCCGAACGACCGCAGCGGGTATGTGTGGCCGGCAAAGGCGGCGGCCGAGCGCGTGAGGGTCCAGGTGCGCCGCGGGCCGAACATCAAGCCGTACGAGCTGCCGCCGATGCTGCCCGACTCGCTCGAGGGCGAGGTGTTGATCAAGCTTGGCGACAACATTTCGACGGACGGCATCATGCCCGCCGGCGCCCGCATCCTGCCGCTACGGAGCAACATCCCTGCGATCGCCGAGCACGTGTTCGAGTACGTCGACTCGACCTTCCCGGCGCGCGCCAAGGCAAAGGGAGGCGGCTTCATCGTCGCGGGCGACAATTACGGCCAGGGGTCAAGCCGCGAGCACGCGGCCGCGGCGCCGGCGCACCTCGGCGTGCGCCTGGTCATCGCCAAGGGGTTCGCGCGCATACACGGTGACAACCTCGTGAATTTTGGAATCCCCGCTCTGACGTTCGAAGACCCCAAGGCCTACGACGGCGTCGCGCAAGGCGACCGGCTGCGCGTGTCCGGGATCCACGCGGCGCTGAAGGCCGGAAGGCCGCTCGTCGTCGAGATCGTCGGGAAGGGCGCGAAGCTTACGGCCGCGCCGAAGCTCACGGCGCGCCAGCGGGAGATCCTGCTTGCCGGCGGCGCCGTGCGGTGGCTGAAGGGGCGGCGGCCGCACGCCGCCCCGGCCTGAAGCGCGGGCGGCGCTCAGGCCAGGCAGCCCGCGTTGCCGAATTTGACTTTGGCTACGTGCCCGTTTTTGTCGGAGTGGCGCGCGAGCAGGTCCTCGTCCTTCATCCACCAGGACTTGATGCTCGTGATGATCGCCTTCTTGAAGAGGATCCCGCCCGGCAGGTCAAGCGAGCCTTCGAAGCGGTCGCCGGTGACGGGATTCTTGATGTGCTCCGAGCGCACCTCGCCCACGCCATCGATGGTGAACCAACTGTCGTAGCTGCTGAAGTGGAAGTCGATCTTCGCCATCTTCGTGGGGTGAATCTTCGTGCACACCTTGGGGACGAGCTCGAAGAACGCGCCGCCGTGCTTGCCGGACGTCGTGATCTCGGTGATCGCGTCGGCCTGCTCCTTGGATGCTTTGGGGTCGACGTACAGCCGCGCCGTCCCGTTCCCGAGGTGGATGGCGCGCGGCCACCAGAATGCAAGGGCAAACTTCACACCGTCGAGTTTCGTCTTGCCAAAGTTGCCCTTCGTGATGCGCCACCCGTCGAGCCCCTCGCACGAGCCGCCGGTAGGCACCCCGTTGAAGTTGCAGGAGCAGCCGTAGTCGCAGTTGCAGCTCTGGATATACTCCGCCTCGAACACCCACTCGGTCTGAGCCATGGTTCCTTCGCCCCGCTCAAGGACGGGCGACGGCGTATTTCAAGGGGCCTCCGGCTCGCGTTCGTGGGCCTAAACAAACCTTAAACCGGCGGCGCCGACGTCGGCGCCCGCGATGTCCGGAGGCGATGGGCACGCGCATGCCCCGGCGGGGGTAGCGCTGCCCCCGATCACCTGGCCGATCATCGGGGCCGCGGGCGCGCTGGTCGCCGCCGCGTGGGCCGTGACGCTTGCGACCTCCGCCGACTTCAACGCTCTCTTGATGATGCCGCTCCCGGCGGCCGCTCCCGCCGAGGCGGCGGCGTTCGTGGCGTTGAGCGGCGTGATGATGGTGGCGATGATGCTCCCCTCGGCGCTGCCGATGGTGGAGGCGCACCGGGGGCTTGTGAAGATCGACGCGGGAGCGCGCGAGGCTCTCGTCCAGTCCGTGGTCTTCAGCGCGGCGTATTTTGCATCGTGGACCGCGATGACGGCCTTCTCGCTCGTCGTCCTCACGGCGTTTGGACTGATGGGCGCGATGGGCGGCGCGGCGGCGTATGCCGGTGGGGCGGTGCTCGTGGCGGCCGGCGTGTACCAGTTCACCTCTTGGAAGGAATTCTGCTTGCGCCACTGCCGCTCCCCCATCGGCTTCATCACCACGCACTACCGCAAGGGGCGGGCGGGCGCGCTGCGCATGGGGTTCTCGCACGCGGCCTATTGCCTAGGGTGCTGCTGGCTCCTGATGCTCGTGTGGTTCGTCGCGGGTGCGATGAGCGTGCTCTGGATGGGCGTGTTCGCCGCCTTCATCCTGGCTGAGAAAATGATGCCCCGCGGCGAGATGCTCTCGCGCGTGATGGGGGGCATTGCGGTCGGGGCGGGCGCGTTCGCGCTTTACCTTGTTTACGCGGCACCCCCGATGGCGTGACGAACTGCCACGCCGGACACCCCGGGACACGAGGCGCCGGCGGGCTTTCGCCAACGGCCTTATACGCACCTTTCCATCCGCGTACCATGTCCGCCCCTTGGACGGTGTCGGGAGGCTATTTCGAGTCCTGCAACTGTGAAGTGGGCTGTCCGTGCGTTTTCTTGAGCGCGCCCTCGCACGGGGAATGCACGGTCATGCTTGCGTGGCACATCGACCAAGGGTCCTTCGAGGGGACGGCGCTCGACGGCCTCAATGCGGCACTCGCGATCCACGCCCCCGAGCACATGATGAAAGGGAAGTGGGATGTCGCGCTCTACATCGACGAGCGCGGAAAGCCCGCCCAGCGCGATGCGCTCACCAAAGTCTTTTCCGGGGCAGCCGGCGGCGAGCCGGCGGCCCTCGCGCCGCTAATCGCCAAGGTGCACGGCGTGCGCGCGGTGCCGATCGAATTCAGGGCAGAGGGGAAGCGCCGCCAGATGCGCATCCCCAAGGTCGCCGAAATGGAGATCGAAGCGATCAAGGGCCAAAATGGCGCCGACGTCTTGCTGCAGAATCACCCGCTGACGGGCGTTCCCAATCAGACCGCCGTCGTTGCGAAGTCGAAGAAGCTAACCTTCAAGGACCACGGGCTCTCGTGGGACCTCTCCGACCGCAACGGGTTCTACTCGCCCTTCCTCTACAAGGGGAAATGAGCGGCTTAGTTACGCCTTGCGGTTCCCGGGGTCCCACGGCCGCGGGTCGGCCCCGTCGATCGCCGGGCACTCCGCGCGGACAGGGTCGGTGCCTTTGGCGGAGCGCGTGTACTTGTAGAGCTTGTCCTTGGCCTCGGTCTTGGCGGTCTTCAGGTGCGTGTCGTCGCACCAGGGCCAGTCGGCGGAGAGCCCGCAGCGGCAGACCCAGACGTCGTCTCCTTCGATGTCTTTCTTCTTCACGATCAGCGGCGCGCGGTCTTTCATGATTACGAGTCGCGGCATGGTGTTTCTCCTTCGCCCGCAAGGGGGATGCCCCCACCCTCGGCGACCCGCCTTATGGCATCTCGCTTGAAAGCCTTCGGCGCCTGCGAGGCGCCACCCCTCCTCATCCTTGCGATCTGCCGGTCAGCTGCTCGCTCATGTCCCAGAGGCGGCGCTGCGTCGCTTCGTCCCTCGAGGCCTCCGACGGCTCGGCGACCCGCGAGCGCGCGAAGTACTTGCCCGAAACGTCGGAAAGGTCCGGGGCGGTGGCCGCCCACAGGGGTGTGGCCGCCCCCTTTTCAACGCTGATCGCGGCGGGCCAAGCGAGGCGGATGCCGAGGCGCATCGCCGTCGTGGCCGTGCTCCCAAACTCCGACCGCACGAACCCCGGGTGCACGGCGTTTGCAGTGACGAGGGTCCCTTCCAATCGCCGCGCAAGCTCGAAGGTGAAGAGCAGATTCGCGAGCTTCGAGTTGCTGTACGCGCGCCACTGCGAGTAGCGCTTCTCCCCCTGAAGGTTTTCCCAGTCCCATTTCGCCCATGCGTGGGCCATCGAAGAGGTGTTGATGACTCGAGCGGGCGCGCTCGCCTTGAGCTTGCCGACGAGGAGGCGCGTGAGGTGGAAATATCCGAGGTGGTTGAGCGCGAAGGTCGATTCAATTCCATCGGCGGTGAGGCGCCGTTTGCCGATGAGCAGCCCCGCGTTGTTCACGAGCACGTGCAGTTGGCCGTAGTGCCGGTCGATCTCGGCGGCCGCGAGGCGCACGCCTTCGTGCGTCGAGAGGTCGGCGACGACCAAGTCGACATGGGGGTTGAGGCTCGTGTGGACGATCTCGTCGACGGCCTTCTCCGCACGCTCCTTCGAGTGGGACACGATCACGACGCGCGCGCCCTGGCGCGCGAGGCCGAGCGCGACCTGTCTGCCGATGCCGCCGCTTGCGCCGGTGACGACGCAGACCTTCTCCTTGACGCTCCACGGCGTGACCAGCCAAAACCCCTCCAGCCGGGGGACGCCGCGCACACGGTTAATGAATTCGCCAGACGCTTGTGTGGAAGCTTCCTTGTGACCTAGTCACGGCCACGTGCGGTCAATATGGGTGGCCCCGCCCTCCTTGGTACTGTGCTGCGCCTCGGGCGCGGCGCAAGGAGAAAAACAAAATGTACGGACAATGCGGACCTGGATACGGCTACGGGCGCCGGTACTTGACGAAAGACGAGATCGCCGAGGCGCTTGGCGACTACGAGAAAGAGCTTGAGCTTGAGCTCAAGGCCGTCAAGGAACGCCGCGCGGACCTGCTGAAGAAGGCGTGAGCGCTTTGAGCCCCCTATCCTTCGGCCCGCCCCCGGCGGGCCCTTCCGAGCGGATCCCCTTTCCCGGGGTGCCGCCGCCCTTTCACCCCCGGCCGGACGGGCCGGGGGGCTTCACCCTCCAGGCGTGAGACGCCCCGGCTACCAATCAAACTTCACGCCGCGCCCCTTTAGGATCGCCTTCCGTTCTTCATCCGTGAGGCACACGAAGTAGGCCGTCTGGTCGCCTGTGTCATGGGCCGCGAACTGAATCCCGCTCGGCCGAATCAACTCATCGAGTTGCGCGAGGATCTCGAGGTCGAAGTAGTCGCCGAGGTTCTTGCCCTCGACGCGGTGCGTTCTTCCGCCCATTTCGAAGGAGATGATGACCGGGTCATCCTCATCCTCCCCCTGCCATTCCTCGCGTACGTTCGAAGGGGAAAACGCGCCGCGCGAGATCCGAGCCCACTCGCCGAAGGCCGCCACCTACTGCTCATTTCCCTCCATCACATCTGCCTCCGCGTCCTCCCACCAGACCCGGTTCCCGTCGCGGGCAAGGAGAATCCAATCCTCCCGTTGTTCCTTCAATTTGTGGTCGGGCAGGGTAATGTGGGTCTCCTCGCGCCATGTCTCCCGGGCAAGTTCCTTGCTGGACTTGCCGGTCTCGTCGGCGAAAAAACCGAGCGGCCGGTAGAAGTCGAAGAACGCGACGAGCCACTCGAGGTCCGAGTCCGTTGGATTCTGAAGGCGCGCCTCGGCTTTGGCGAGCCGATCCTCCGCGCTCGCCGCGGGCTCCACCCGTGTTCCTTGCGGTGGTGCCGGCGCAGCGGGCTCTTTCCTACGGAAAAGACCCATCGACGCGATTCACCCCTCGATCTTCAGGTCGAGCGTGATCTTCGTGTTCAGGGCTCGCGAGATCGGGCACCCAGCCTTTGCATCGGCGCCCGCCTTCTCGACGGCCGCCTTCACCGCGCCGGGCGCCTTGACGGTCGTCGTGAGGTGGCTCTCGAGGATCGTCATCCCCTTCTCGCCCTTGTCGAAAGTGATGTTGCACTCGGTCTTGACCCAGGCCGGCGTGATGTTCGCCTTGCCAAGCTCAGCGGAGAACGCCATCGAGAAGCAGGAGGCGTGCGCGGCCGCGATGAGCTCCTCGGGGTTCGTGCCGTGCTCGTCGCCGAAGCGGCGGGCCCACGAGTAGGGCAGGTCCTTGAACGCCCCGCTTGAGGCGGAAAACGTCCCCTTGCCGGACTTGAGGTCCCCATTCCACTGCGCGGTTGCCTTTCGGTTCATGGCGATCAGGCGGGGAGCAGGGCGCACCGGTAAAAGGCTTCCCCCTTGGCGCTATCTCGCCCGGGGCCGCAGGATGCCTATCGAACTCGTGAACCCGTGGACATAGGTGACCTCGCCGACGGGCCCTATCTCACCGTTGCAGAAGAACCCGGAAAGCGGCAGGTCGCCGAGCCCCTGCTGGAACAACCGCGCATCATGGCCTTCTTCGCCGAAGAGGTTCGAGCCGCGCCCGTTGCACTGGAACATGAACGCCGCGGAGCCCTCGAGGCCGGGCACTTTCGCCCGATACTCCGCGAGCATCCGCGAAAGCTCTTCCTCGGCAGTCTTCGCGTCTCGCACTTGGAGCCGAATCGTCTGCCCGTCGTGGAAGAGGTGGCCGACGCGGACGACGCCCGCCTTGGGCTCGGCGCCCATGATGTTTCGGACGAGGTAGCCGCCGTCATACTGGAACTGCCCCTCCTTTTCGTGGCCTTCGAGGGCTACGCCCACGAAGAGCGCGCGACGAGCGAGGAGTCGGTCGGCCTCGTTCAGCGAATTGAGGACGGCCATCAGGCGCTCGTAGGCGGGCTCGCCGTCGACCTCGTAGATGTCCGTGCCCGCGGCCTTCGTGACCTTGAGCGTAGGGCCGACGGGGCGGCACCCTTGCGCGACAATCACGTCGAAGTCGAGATCGCCCCAGAGTGCGGCACCAACGGCGCCTTCGTAGTAGATCCGGTCGCCGAGGAAAACCGCGAGCGAGTCGGGTGAGCGGCCGCCGCTTGCAAGGCCGCCGACCTTGCGGCCGGCGGGGAAGGCCTGGTCGAGCGCGGTGACAAGGTCATCGACTTGGAGCGTGAACGGGTGGCCGAAAAGGAGGAAGTTCACGTTTTCCTCCGGCGGCGCCTTGAGGAACTCGCCCCAACGCCTCGGCGAGGGTCCGAGCCCGTCGAGGCGCGCGGTGTCGAGGTGGAAGGGCGCGATGGTGACGCCGGGGAGCGTGCCCGCGCTGATGGAGACGGCGGGGCGCTCTTCCACTTCCTTGCCCACGCCAATGACGCCCATCCCGGTGGTGCCGATGAGAACCTTGGCGCCGAGTTCCTTCTGCACGAGGCCGGGGAACCGGTCGTATTCCTCGGCGAATGCGACGGAGCAGAAGATGACGGCGAGGTCCGGAGCTCGGCCTCCAAGGCCCTTCTTCACCGAGGTAGCGGCCTCCTTCACGGCCGCCGCAAGGCCGTAAGCTTCGGAGAAGCCCGAGGCCCAGCGGAAGGAATGCGAGTCCACGAGCGACGCCTTCGATCGGCGAAGGGGCCCGCTCCACTTAGGCCCTTGGGCGCGATCCCGATCGGGGGCCACGGCGCTTCCGCCGCCCTGGTACGGTAGAAACCGCTACCTTCATTTGGTAGATTGTTCTACCAGCAGCCATGGTCACATCGGTGAAAATGGACGACGACATCAAGCGGCGGCTCGACCGACTGCGCGACCGCCTGTCGCTTCTCGAAGGCCGCTCGATCACGGCGATGGAGCTCATGGCCGCGCTGGTCGCCCACGGAGAGAAGGACATCGACGGGCCCCTCTCGGAGATCTCGGGGATTCACTATCCGCTGCCCGCGTCCCGCCTCAAGCAAAGCATGGCCGTCGTGGCGGACATTGGCGAAACCTCGCCGGAAGACATCGACAGGACACTCTATGGGGGGACCTCGCGACGGCGGTACTAGTCGACACAGCCGCCTTCGTCGCGATGTACTCCGAGCGCGACAAATTTCGGGCTGAGGGGCTGCGTGCTCTAAAAGCCCTGCAGGCGGGCGGGCATGGCAAAGTGCTTACGACCGACTTCGTGGTCGCGGAGACATTGAATTTCTTCGTCGCGCGATCCCGCGACCCCGGCCTGCCCGAGCGCGTGGCCCAGGAAATCCTCGGCGGCGCAAACGCGCCTTGGGTGAAAGTGCTTCCCGTGGATCAGGCCACGTGGCAAAGCGCGCGCGAACGATTCAGGGGGCTCTCGAAGCGCGGGCTCAGCTTCACGGATTGCACATCGATCGCGGCCGTGGAACTGCTCGGCTTGGACGGCATCGTCAGCTTCGACGAGGGGTTCGACGGGATTGTCGCGCGGTTCGTCGAATAGCGCTAGCGCAGCATCTCCGCCATCCGCTCCACCGCATCCACGATCCCGCGCACCTGCCCCGCGTCCGGCGCGCCCGGCGACATTTCGAGGTACCGCCGCAGCTCGCGGGCGGCGTCCTCGTGGCGGTTGAGGGCGTGGAGGGCAAAGCCGCGGTCGCGCACATCGACGCTGCTTTCGGGCTGGAGCACGAGCATCCGGTCGATCACGCCGATCGCAAGCGCGGGCTCCTTGGCCTTGATGTGGGCGATCTTGAGGTTGTTGAGGAGCCGGTAGACGGTTTCGCCGTGGGTGGCGGGGCGCAGCATCGAACGCTCCAACTTGACCCTGCCTTGGTAGAATCCGTTGAGGAGGTGCTGGAGGTCCTTGTCGTTGACCTCGAGACCTTGGTTGAACGGGTCGAGGACAATCTCTCCGCCCAGCGACCCGTGCTTGACGAGGAAGTGCCCGGGGAAGCTGACGGGGAGGAGCTTCACCCCCGCGCGCGAAGCGACCTCGAGCCAAACAATCGACAAGGTGATGGGGATTCCGAGGCGGCGGTCGAGCACCTCGTTGAGGCACGAGTTGCGCGGGTCGCCGTAGTCGTGGAGATTCCCCTGGAAGCTGAGGTCTTGGTAGAGGCGCCCTCGGATCGCGCGGAGCGCTGCGCGGGGCTCGGGGGCGGCGGCGACCTGCTCCTCGAGGGGACGCGCGAAGTCGTCGAGCATGGTGAGGTAGAAGTCGGCGTCGAGGTCGGGGGTGCGGTAGCGCGCGACGGCAAGCGCCGCCCGCGCCAGCGAGATCTCGGCGTCGGGTTTGCCGACGGCGCTGCGGAAGTCGTCGAGCGCGGCGTCTCCCACGGCGGGCGATGGGGCAGCGCGGAAGAAGTCGGTTTCGATCCGGTTCCGGAGGCTGCGACCTATCCCGGGGGGGGCGGGACAAGGCGGCGCGACGCCTTCAGCCGCGCTTGGTTCGCCATCATCGCGCTCACGCTCGCCACCATGAAAGGCACGAGGTAGTTCAGGAAAATGCGTCCTCAGTCCGGGCCGTCGGCGGGATTGCCCGTGACCTGGCCCGGCCGGACATTGATGAGCACAAGTGCGGTTCCGACGACCGCGCTGATGAGCAGGCTGCGCGCAAAGTCGCGGCGGTTGTACACGCCGGCGACCCCTCGCGCGGCCGCGCGCGCGTCGGCCGCGAAATCCGCCCCACTCGCAACCACCCGCGCGTTGCGCCGGACTTGGGAGGTGTACATCCACGCAAAGGACCGGCCGCGGTGGTCGGAGAAGAAGCGCTCGACCTCCCGCAGCGTCGGCTCGTCGACGGTGGCCTCGAGTTCGCCCGCGAGCACGTGGTCCCACACGCGTGCGCTCTCCGAATCGGGCCGCTCGACGGCCCGGATGAGCGCGTCAGCGCCGAGAGTTTCGGGCACCTCGGGCCCTCCTGGTCCTTTCCACGTGCTCGCCCTCGCCGATCGGTTCGGTAGCCGCTTCCTTACGCAGCGCCTTTAGTAGCTCGGCCTCGCTGAGGAGGCCCGCCTGCTTCCCGAACGCGAGAAGGGCGGTCTCGACGGCCTCGTGGGGCGTGTCGGCCATGCCGGTGCTCACCATGCGGTCGACGATGCGCGACTGGGGGCCCCGCAAGTGGAGCGGGAAAACCTTGGCCATGGGCGCGCGCGAATTGTGCCCGGCGGATAAGAGTTGGCGGCGGCGGCTGCTAGGGCGCTCCTCGGTCCGCAGGCCGCCGCCGTTTCCCGCCCCTCGCGCGCTGCGCCACGGCCTTCCGCTCGGTCGCCTGCTTGTGGCCGGGGTTGAAGCGAAGCACCTGGTCGTAGAGAGTCAACGCCGCGTCGAGGTTACCCTGTGCCTCCAGCAGGGCCGCCTTGTTGAAAAGCGCCGCCGCGGAATTGGGCTTCACGCGGAGCGCGCGGTCGAACGCCGCGAGCGCTTCCCGCACCCGGCCCTGTCGGCCGAGCACCACGCCGAGGTCGTGCAAACAAGCGACGTCGCGCGGGTCGAGCGCGAGCGCGCCGCGCAGCGCGCGCTCCAAAAGGTCCAGCCGATCCGCGCGCCTCGCCAAATCCGCAAGGAGTTGAAACGCGGCCGGGGAGGACGGGTTCGCCCTCGCCGCACCCTCCGCCGCGTCGAGCGCTTCGCCCGCGTTGCCAAGCTCGGCAAGGAACCGTGCGCGTTGGAGCAGCGCGCCTGGATTGGACGGCTCGAGGCGCAGGACTTGTTCCGTAGCGGCTAGGGCATCGGCGTGTTTCGACTGCCTGTCGAGGCTGAGGGCGAGCTGGAGCCACGCTTCCAGCCGGTTGGGGTCGAGGCGCACGGCCTCGCGAAAGCAGGCCTGCGCCTTTTCCTCCCTCCCTCGTGCGGCCAGCGCGGCGCCGTGCTCAAGCTGGAGGGCCGGGTCGGCGTTGCCGGCGCGGTACATTTGCAGCCTTGCGGCCTTTGCCTCCTTGTCTTGCCCCATCGTTGTGAGCAGTTCGATGCGCCACCGCCACCCCGCGATGGAGGCGGGGTCGATGCGCAGGATCTGGTCGACCGAATGGAGCTCGTCTTGGGGCCGGCCCATTTTCTGAAACGCGAGGGCGCGCGCGTGCCAAGACGGGACGCGGTCGGGCTCGAGGGCGAGCGCCTTGTCGAAGGACTCCACCGCCTGCCGCGGGTGGTCGAGGGCGAGGTGCGAGAGGCCTCGGTTGTGCCAGAAGTCGGCCCGCGGCGGCGGGAAGCGGACGGCTTCGTCGTGCGCCTGGAGCGCTTCGTCGAGCCGGCCAAGGCCGCCAAGGGCGAACGCGCGGCCGTCCCAGCTGTCGGCGTCATCGCGCTGGAGCCGAATGGCGGCGTCGAAGGCGGCGAGGCTCTCGCGGAAGCGTCCGAGCAACGCGAGTGCGACCCCGCGGTTGTGCCACCCGTCGGAGAGCCCCGGGAGCGCGCGGGTGACGAATTCGAACGCCGCGTGGGCCTCTTCGGATCGGCCCTCCCTCAGGTGAGCGATGCCGGCTACGAAATGCTCGGCCGCGGCGCGCTGCTTGTCGTCGGCGCCGGATTTCGGCGGATCGGCCGCCGAGAGGACGGTTCGAATCCGAGGGGGGACCTTGGCCGGCGCGCCCGGCGGGGGGGGGACCTGCGGAGCGATCGCATCGGCCACGGGTTCACCTGGTCGCCCGACCCCGGGCGCGTGGAGGAGAGAGAGTGCTCCCACCGGGATTCGAACCCGGGTCGAAGGCTTGAAAGGCCTTCATGATTGGCCGCTACACCATGGGAGCAATGTGAATTTGCCTGCGGCAGAGGAGCGCGAACGGGTCGGCGCGCGGAAGCCTCGCGGGGCTATCCGCCGGAGACGACTTCGAGGACCTGCAGCTCCTCGCCGTCGTGGACGTTGTCGGTGATTGGGATGGGCGTCGACCCGCGCAGCACGACCACGGCGTCGGGCCGCAGCCCGTCGGCCCGCAGCACCTCTTCGACCGTGGCCGCAGAGCGCGCGAGCTGAACGCGCCGAGCGGACTTGTCGAACCGGCCGCGGATCGTAACTTCGGTAGGAATCCCTCCTTGCGTCGAGGTGGCAAACGCTTAAAACGGAAACTTCTCTTTAAGGCTTCCCCCGGGAGCCAGGCAAGTCTTCTGCCGAGGTAGCCTAGCCCGGTAAGGCGCCAGTCTCGAAAACTGGTGTCCTTTGTGACTCGGGAGTTCAAATCTCCCCCTCGGCACCATTTTACCGGTAAATTACATATCCTGCCCACCCCGACATGAGCGCGGGAAGCCGAGTGGGGGAACGGAAGGCCAGGGGCAAGACGAACACGATCAAGCAGCGCACGGTCTACGTCTACCTGCCATCTGAAAAGGCCGTGACGGCCTGGCAGAAGGAGGCCGAGCGGCACGGAGTTTCGCTGTCGCAGTTCGTTTTCGAGAGCGTGGAGGCCGGGATCGACCCGGCGAAGGCCAAAATTCGGGCGAAAACCAACCCCGATAACCTTGCCGAGCGCGTGACCGACCTCGAAGATCGCCTCAAGAAGGCCAACGCGGACCTCAAGGTTAGGGACGCGGCCCTCGAAAAGCTGAACTCGGATCTGACCCGGTATCGCGTGGAATCCCTGAAACCCCAAAAGGGGTCGGCTTTCCGCAAGTACGACAAGAAGATCATCGAGATCATCCAGACTCGCGGCGAAATCTCCAATCTGGACCTTATGGGCGCCCTTCGTGTGCCCCCCTCGGAACGCGAGTTGGTCGACGCCATCCGCGAGCACCTTGAGGGGCTTGCCAAGTGGAACGTG
>Ga0247727_10011950_pt1 | contig 15011 bp, 19 predicted proteins | sample WisWelCaveWW1625_FD_202498 | JGI IMG/M metagenome (GOLD analysis project Ga0247727, IMG submission 202498) | Biofilm microbial communities from Wishing Well Cave, Virginia, United States - WW16-25 | ecosystem: Environmental > Aquatic > Deep subsurface > Groundwater > Cave microbial mat | place... | reverse complement strand
CCTGCGTAGTCGGTATATCGGATGCCCAAGGCAGAGCGCATGAGGGCATCTTGATGCGCCCCAGAGCCAAGTCTGGAGCCAGCGCCGAACTGAGAAGTCACGTCCGCGGCAGAGCGACCGATGACCGACTCGAGCCAAGGATTCGAGAGGAGGTAATCTCCCTGGATGGTCTTCCGGAGCTCCTCCGCCCCCAGGTCCGCCAATCCGTACTCGCGCAATGGTTGATAAGCAGACCCTGGCGTGGGGGCTTGCCTAGGCTGTTGCATGGAGCCACCCGCGAAATTCCCGGCCGGTGGGAGCGGCGGAAGTCCCAGGGCCCTGCGGAACAGGGCACTGCGGAAGTCCGCCGTAGTAGTGACGCCCGGATCATAGCCACCAGTTGTCCCGGTGGGAGTGCCTGGTGCCATCGACCACGGAGCGCGCATCCCATAGGATGATCCTGTCGTACGCGGAAGCGCATAGGGCGTGCCCGGCGGACCTGCGGCACCATAGGCTCGTTGAATCTCACCCAAGGCGTATTGCAAGTAAGGCTGCGCAGGCGCCCAGGGTGCCTGGTTAGTCTGTACCGTCTGACTTCCTTGTTGCTTGCCCATTCCACATCCCCACGTAGATTTGCTTGTAGCCCAGCTGCTCTAGTTTCGTCACGAGACCGGCCCGCACATAGGCCTCAATCCCGTCGGCCTTGATTCTCTCTGCCCACGCTAAGAGCACATCGTTCAAGACCGCGCCCCACTCGCCGAAGTTCTCTCCGCCGAGAGTCACTACCCGAATCGCCTTCTTCCTCGGGTACTGCACTATCTCACACGTGGCCGCAGCACAGATCAACGGACGGCGCACCACAAAGAGGTACATCTGCTCCGCCACCAGATTCCGGTAGATGTCCTCCGTGGTAATCTCTCCGTTCGCATGCTCGAGCGGCGAGGCGATGTAGTGCTTCACGAACTCCCAGAAATGGGGCACGTAGATCGACTGGACGGCATCAACCGAATATTGCGTAGGCTGCAGTGCAGGTTGCGGTCGAGGTCGAGACGTGCGTGATCGTGAACGCATTTTTGGTTCTGGTCGAAATCCACCATTGATCCAAAGCGATCGCCCCGAGCTGATTGGTTCCCATCAGCAGGATTACGCTGTCCGGACCTGCCCGCGCATCCGAGACGGTCGTGCTCTGCCAGCCAATGGCCCCGCCGTTGTTCAGTGTTACCGTGCCCTGATTGTGCAGCTTCCCGGCCAGGGCGTTGTTCAGGACGAAGGCGGCCTTGCTGAGCCAATCTGGACTCTGTGTGTCGAGCGGTACTCCCGGCGGGACTTTAGTGGCCAGCGATCCCACCTAGCGATCCCCTTCTACCGATCCATCGAGTAGCTGTACGCCCTTGACTCGAGTGAAGCTCGTCGCAGCCGGTGACGCGATCCTGAAACTGAAGTAACGCGCATTCGCCCGCAGCGGATAGTCCCCGCTCGCCATGGCCGAGACCGCGCTACCGACTATCCTCGCCGATCCCATGTCGTTGCGCGTGATCGGCGTCATTGTGGCACCCGAGAGCCCATCGGCAAGAATCTTGACCCTTGTCATCCTCATACGCCTACCGGCAGCGATCTCCACCTCGCGCGTGTTCACCTGGGCCGCCTTGGCATCGCCGGTAAAGAGCGCCGTCCTATGGCTCGAATCGAAGGCCGCCAGATTGATCTGACCGCCTACCCAGAGGGAAGAATCCAGAGACTCCGGCAGATCATCGAGCGTGCCGAATGGATCGAGGGAATCCAAGTCATAGCCGACAGAGATGTAGCGCCAGACCATCTCGGTATCTTGGTTGACCCGCGACCATCTATCGATGGCGAAGTTGTACACCCAAAGCCGGTTTGGCCTGCCCAAGGTGTTGCCGGCTCCAGGCGCGGCCACGATGTAGAGTTTGTCGACCGGATCAATGACTGCCTGCACTCGGTAGATGTACTGCGCATCGAGATCGGCGAAAAAGGTCCGATCGATCTTGTTCAATCCGATTCGCTTGAGCCCTGCGGGGCTCAAGAGGCAGAAACCGCCCTCGGAGAGGAAGAAGATCAAGTCCCCGTACCAGGCCACCGTCTGCGGGGCCAAAACGCCCAGGGCGCGCTCGATCGGCCCATTGCCGAAGTCGAAAATCTGAGGAGAGCCCACGTAATGCGCACGCCAGATGGCCCGCTCCTGGAAGATCGTAGCGACGTTCCCGCCCACTACCTTCTGTACTTGACCACCATCACCGGGCAGGTCCTGGAAATCCGCCTGCGTGTTAGCGTCTACTGTCCAAGATTGACTGTTGTTGATCGCGCTCCATCGGACGCGCTGCGGGAAGCCAGCGATGTTCCCCAACCACACGAAATCCCGGACGATCGCGAGATGGTAGCCGACAGGCGGAGCGCCCGGCAGATTGGCGAAGCGATTGGTCGTCCCCAGGCTATGTTCTTGGACTTCGTTCAGCCCATTCGTCGCCAACACCGTGTTGCCCCACTGCACGAACTCCCACCATTGATCGATGGAGATCGTATAGGTAGACGAGGTTGTCCTGCTCCAATTTGCCCACGCGGTCACCGACTGCACACGATAAAGTTTCGTGGCATCGCCTGCGAAATCGAAGGCATTCCGCGACGAATCGATGGCGCCATGGGCGCCTTGCGCTCGAGCGTCCAGGGACGAGGTCAGCACTTCCAGCTCGGGCCAGGGGCGATAGGAATCAACGTCCGGGATGACGTTCTGGACGATGTCCTCATCGGTCGCCCCAGTGCCATCATTGGTCAGATCCGGCAGCCATTCGGCGACTGGGATGATAGTGCCTTGCAGTGGCATTTTACGGTTTCAGGATCTTCTTGAGACCTGCTTGCTGCTTCTGGAACAGTTGTTTAGCAGCGGACATTCTGCTGCGACTGCCTTGCACTTCTGCTGCTCTTTGCAATGTTCTCAGGTCCTCCTCCGTCTGCCATTTCTTGTCCACCATTGCTGGAGAAACAGCAGTAGTGCTACGTTTAGCCATGCTTGCCTCGTTCCGGATTGTGTTTGCACCAGAGCTTGTGGAAGTGGAAGTTAAGGTTCGGCGCGCCGCAGTAAGGACATGCCTTCCTTCCTACCTGTACCCTTTGGTCTTCATGGCGTTCGGCGTCGGGCCGCCCGCTCGGTACTGCTTGCGGTTCTTGCTGTTGGGGCGACTGGCGGTCGGGACTTTCACCTTGCTCGCTCTGGGTGCGTATCCGATTCCTTTGGGCATTTGAAGCCTCCTGTGAGAAGTTACGTCGGCGCATCATTTCGCTCGATAGATATTGAGCAGCAACACGTCGCGCTGTGCGACATCGATAGGCTCCACCCCGTGGAAGCTCACATCCGAGCGAGGGAACCCGAAGACGGTATTGGGCAGAAACGGGGCTGTGTAGACCTTGGTGAAGTCCTCGAACTCGTAGCGCCGAGTGCCGTCCGAGGAGAAGCCTTGCTCCTTCGGGACGAAGACGGAGGTGCCCATTTCCGGCACGTCCGCATTCTTCGCCAAGTAGAAGAGCAGGCTCACGGCTTTGCTCTTCACGTCCGTATGCACCTTGATCTTGTACGGCGACTTGTCCCGCACCAGACGCACGTTCGCGCCGAATCGGCCGACAAGGTCGAATTTCTTGAGCAGCAACGCGCAGATGTCAGAGGTTCCCATCCAGCTCTCTAGCTCACGCCAGAACGTTCCGCAGGCCTCAGCCGAGATCATCATGCGGTTCTCGTAGGTCCTGTCCGTGTAGAAATCATCCGACGGAAGCTCGGCCAGCATCATCTCGTAGTACCAGTCCGGGAAGGCCTGGTCCGTGTAGAAGTGCCGGTATGGCTCCTCGGCAGTGACTGCGACGCCGAGGCGTTCCAGCACATGCTGGATTACGTCTTGCGTAGAAGCTTGGACCTTCATTTGTTCTTCCTCAAGTGATAGAAGATCGCTTGTGCTGTTACACCAAGATTTGCTCCGATCTTTGCGAAGCTTTCTCCAGCCAGCTTCCTGATTAGTGGCTCTGATATTTGCGATGCTTGTAATTGTCGCCGCCCTTTATGCCTACCCTTCTTAACGCAGTCTCTGATGTTATCGCTTTGTGTCCCAAGAAATAGGTGCTCAGGATTAACACAGCAACCAATATCGCAGTGATGTAGTACCTGAAGACCTGCAGGGATATCACCCTTAAACGCTATATAGCTAGCCCGATGTGCGCCTTCGAATCTTCCTTTGTACCAGATCCGACCGTATCCCAAAGGATGATTTTTGACTTGCACTCCTGTCCAGATCCAACACCCTGTCTCGGTGATAGCCTCAGAAAACTTCTGGATCCTATTTCTCAATGAGCACAGCCTATCTTGGTCCGTACTGTAAATGGTCATCGCCTGAAAATCCAATTGCCACAGTTAGTGAACGCACCTTCTTTCCTTCTGGCGCGTTCGACTTGCTCAGGATCTTCTTTGAATCCAGCATCTCTCATTCTCTCAACAAGAGCCATATGCTCAGGTAAGTTTTGATTGATTTCCAAGAGGATCGACTTCGCTTTCAGAAAGGTCTGCCATCCTCCGTTTGCTACTTTGTGTTCTAATCCATCGCAATCGACTTTGATGTGATCTAGCTGAAGATTGAGCTTGTCCAGCGGCATGATAAGGCATCCCTGCCGCAGCGTGCCCGCAGGCCGTTCTCGCTTCGTGAGCCGGTGATCGAGATCCTCGCCGGCCGTGTGGCACGAACCACCTGGCAGGAATCCGGAAAGGTACAGATAGTCGGCTTTGAACTCGTCGGACAACGCGATGCAGTAGGCGGGCACATCCAGCTCGTTCACCATGATGGAACGGCACAGCAGCGCGTAGTTCTGCGCCTCGGGCTCGAAGGCGATGACCTTGACGCCAAACACAGCAGCAAAGATCGTGTAGATGCCGATGTTCGCACCGACATCGATCAGCGTCTCTCCCGGCTGCATGCTCTCGACCCAGGAGATAGTATCGGGCTCCTTGGTCATGAGTGTCTTCACCCTCCAGGCGGTATGATCGTTGCATACCGCGTAGAGGAACTCCTTCCCCTTGTACTCTACCTTGAGGATCGGCTGGTTGATTGACATTATCCCTCTATGGCCGCCATTTCTCCGTATTCATCGAACCACTCCCGCGCGTAGTCGCAATCGCGATACGGCAGGAACCACGGGCCCCCGCGCGTGAAGTGAATGAGCTTCGCTTCGTCGTTGTAAGGATACTCCCCTACGAGCCAGTTCCACTCTTTCCCCAGCTCCCCGATCTGCTCGTCAGTCGTCCAGTTGAACTGGTGCAGCTCGAGGCCGGTCGCCTTGCCGACATACTCTGGAGTTAGCTTCTTGCAGCGCTCGCAGTTGAAGAGCATCAAGCTCGACCAGTTTTTGCGGTGGTAGGTCGTCTGCACTGCACCGAGGAACTTGGTTTGCTTGTCCGCCGGCGTGTACTCGTGCTTGACGACGAAGACCGATTTGTACCAGTTTGGCAAACAGGCCATGCGCGCAAGCTCCGCGACATCCGTCCGCGCAAGCATATCGCAATCCATGAACAGCGCCCAGCCTCGGTAGTCGCACAAGTAGGGCACCAAAAAGCGGGAGATGCTGAAGTCGGTGGACTCCAGCTCACTACGTGTGCGCCGGAAGCATTCCTGCAACAGGCTCCTGTTCAGCGGCGCGATTTCGAGCGGAATGCTGCTGCGCTTGTGAAGGCTATGGCAAAGCGTGTAGTAGGCTGCCGCCTCCTTATTGTCCCAACCGACCCAGATGCGCAGCGTCACAAGACACCACCGCAAGTCAGAATCAGTTCACCGCCCAGATTATGGACGGAGCCAATCACGAAGCGGTCCCAGATCTTTGGTACCCACCATTGCATATTCTGTTGGATCAGGTGCGTGTTCCTGCCGTCAGGCAGATTCTTGACCGCTGGCCTAGTGGCAATGGTCAGGAAGATCATCTTTCGGGTGACGCGCTTCAGGTCGTCCAGCACGTCATCCAGACACTCCGGCTCGATATGCTCCAGGACATCGGAACAGACCACCAGGTCCGCTGGCTCAGGCGCATCGGCTACTGCGGGAAAGGCGGGATCGTAGTTGTGGATGTCGAAGCCCAAGGCATCTTGAAGAGTCTGCTTGCCGCAGCCGTAGTCCAAGATGTCCTGCGTGCCCATTGCCTGAGAGAGTTCCTTGATGAGCTTTGCATGCTTGTGCCCGCCGACTCCGTAGTCCGGGCGAATCCTGTGCAGTTCCGCGTTCTGCTGCCTGTAGTCCTCAGTGATCAACATTCAGGCGGCCTTCTTTCGTTCCCTGATTCCGCTGTCTTCAAGTTTTACCTTTGCTCGTTGGATCACGCTTTGCCAGCTTTCATCCTTGCCCTGGCGTATGCAGGTCACACTCTCATAGAAGAGCATCTTCTCTCCGGTCATCCCGTAGCGCCACGCCACCTTGTACGGTGTGAGGCACCAGCAGGGAATGCCAAGTCCGCCGGCCATATGCACCGAGGTGTTACACACAGAGATCACCAGATCGCACGACGCGATCATGCCCACAAGCGCCTGAGCATCCTGGATGCTCGCCTCATCATGCGGCAAGCCCATCTTCTTCGCCATGCCTGCTGCCGGCCCGTACTGGATTGAGATGAATTCCGCTTCGTGTGTGAAGAGCTGCTCCCACCATTCGATCGGGAAGTTGCGCAGGTGCTCGTGAGTCTGGATCGTGCCGCCGCGGAAGGAGATCCCGATCCGGAACTTGTCTGTCTTGAGATACGGTTTGCTGACCTTGAGGTACTTGGTCTTGTGCTCATCGAAGCCCACGACATTGAAAAGACTGCCCATGGGAATCCAGGCGTCCCAATGCTCCTTTTCTTTCACTTGCGCTTCGGTGGCATAACACGGCAAGTTGAACGATGCCTCGAAGACCGGCACCAAGCGCTCCGCGCACTCGATGACGATCTCGTCAACTCTCGGCCTGACTCTGTCGAGCGCGGCCATGAAGAGGATCTCATCCCCTAGACCCTGCTCGCCATGGATCAGTAGGCGCTTGACGTGCTCGCCCTTCCACATCGGCCCGGAGTATTTCCTGTTGTGCCAGCCAGGCAGACCGAATCGACCATCGTACATCTTGAAGCCTTCTTCCCACTTGCCCAACTCAAGGAATCCCAGCGCTCGATGGTTGTGCAACTGCGGCACGGCTGGGGCCAGCTTCAATCCCTTTTCAGCCCAGCGGATGGCCTCCTGCGGCGTCCCGTTGTTCACGTAAAGCCCCGACATGTTGACGATCGTCAGTGGCTCATAGTTGAGTTCCAGCGCCTTGGAATAGGCCTCGTGGGCACTGTCCCATTGCCCGGCGTTCTTGTAGGCGATGCCCAGGTTGTTCCAGGCTTGCGCGTGATCCGGGAGTTCCTTGACCACCGAGCGCAGGATGGAGATCGCGATCCCGGACTTGTAGAGCTCCGAATACAGCGAAGCCACGCAGTAGCGCAGGTGTGCGTTATCCGGTGCCACGGCGAGGCACAGGTCGTAGAGATCGAGCGCCTTCTGGTATTCGCGAGCGGAGAGATATTTTTCGGCCTGCTGTACCATTGGCACGATCTGCGATGGAACAACATCGGTCTGATTCTGCATCTCGTCCTTTCAAAAAAAGTGGGGAGCCCGAAGGCTCCCCCAAGGTTCCGAGCTGGCGCCCGGAGTTAGCTGCCGTCTCCTACGATGTACGTGACGATGAAATCCAAGCTGTGCGTGCCGGTCTGGGAACCGGCTGTGAACAGTCCTTGCATCCACGCCCACTGATTGGCTGCGTCATCCGACAAAGAGATGCGGAACGGCGTAACCATAGCTGCCCGGCTCGCAACCATGATTGAGGCCGATACACTCCAGTTGGCCAAGTTTGCGCCGCAGACTCCCGAAGAAGTAAGCGAAGCACCTGGATGGATGCTATCGTCCGTCAAGGTCAGATTACGAACGGTGTCCACTACAGTTCCCTGGAAGCCGATCTTCCAGGTGCCGGTAGTCGCCCCGGTCAGCCCGCCTGAGAGCTTCCAGTCGATCACAGTCGCCTTATTCGGAATCTTAGCGAGCAGCACGACTTCGCTGACCGTAGCCGATCCCGTAAACCGCGAGCGCACGACGTTGAGACCTGCGTGGATGCTCCGTAGCGCATTGACTTCTGAAGCAGTAAAAGTCGCCATAGGGCCTCCTTACACCGTCGGCGCGTAGCTCGACACAACGATCGTGCCGAACAACTGCGCGTTGAACTGCGTCGCCTTCATGCCTGAGATCAGCCCGGCTGCCACGCCCAACTGATTGCCATAGTCGAAAAGCTCCTCGACCCACGACATCTGATTGGGACCGTTATCCTGACCGTGGGCCAGAATACCGGCCTGCGCACCGCAGAAAATGTTCCTGCGGATGAGACCGACTGATACGGCGGAGGATGAGACTGCGTTCGGGAGATACGCCCACTCGTGCAGAAGCGTCTGGTTGTAGTAACCCAGGGCCCCCGAACCGATCGGACTATCCATGATGTCCTTGCCGCCTTGGATCGTTGCCTGTTGCAGCGTCACCCAGGAGTTGGTCGCCGAAGTGTCGTTGCGCAAGGCGTAGACCGCATAGGGATGCACGAACATGATGTATACGTCCCGCCCGTTGTAGCGAATGGGACGGATCCGCGGGGTCTGTGTCTTCGCCCGCGCGACGCACACATCGATGTCACGCAAGGTGAAGTATTGCCCCGTGCCGGGAACGGTAGTAGCCGAGATGGAAGTCTCGGCCGTTGCTCCGGTCGCGCCCGCAATGACGAGGTGGTTCGCATCGACCGTGACAGGTGCCTGCATGCCGGTGTAGCGAGTGTCCGTCTGAGCCGTGTTGCAGCTCAGTTGGTTCGCCATCCAAACTTGCAAACGTTCCTGCCACCAGTCGCGCAATGCCGCGCGATTCTCTTCTCTGAGTGAGAAGTGAACGCGCTGCTCGGTCATCTTTCCGTTGGAGCGCGTGCTGTGCCGCAATTGGTCCACGAAGACGTCGTCCGAGTAGGTGGTGAGCGCCTCCTCGTTACCTTCGAGAGTGTTGTCGCCCGCAATGCCGGCCCCAGTCAGAAGCATGCGAAGGCCTACGCGCACGCGGTCGCCCGCGGCTTTGTTGGTCTCCGTCTGCATCTGGACCATACTGTTGGAATCCTCGCCGATGAATTTGGAGAAGTACTGCTCTCCAATGACTTCGTGGAACAGGCGACGACTCCAGGCCTTGACTGCAAGCGCATGATTTACGCCATAGGTCGTAGTAGCCATGGAAAATTACTCCGTGAAAGTGAAAGTGAAATACGTTCCCACGATTACGGAGTGAGCACCGAAGTCATCCATGACGGAGGAGACAACCGAAGCCTCTGTTGCGGCCAGAGGCGGCCGAAGCAATTCTGAGACGACCAGGTCAGGGTCACTGAATCATCTGGCCACGGATCAAAGCCTGGAACTTCTTCTCGTCCTTCATGATGGCATCAACTTGGTCGTCGGGCAGCTTGGCGAGATCCTCCAGGCTGATGCCGCCGCCGCGACCACCCTGCACCGTTTTCGACATCTCCATACCCTTGGCCAGGGTCGCAATCTTGTTGTCTTCCACTTTCTCTCCTTTGAAGCCGTAGCGCTTCGCCATCTGATAGGCAACCTCTGCAGGGGACTTGCCCGCCTTCAAAGCGCGATCGCCGAGCGCCAGGATCTCCTGATCGAGAATGGCCTTGATCTCGGCGCCGCTGTAACCCAGGTCTTTGAGCTCTTCCCTGCGAGTTTGCTTCACGTGCGCCACCGCAGCATCGTAATCCGCATTGGTTTGCCTGAACTCCTGCTCGGACTCCACGATCGCGCCGGCGAGCGCCTGGATGTGCGAGGCCTGCTCGTTGTTCTTCTGGAAGCCGCTCAGTTGGCTATTGATCTTCTCCAGTTGGTCCTTCAGTGCCGCGTTCTCGGCCTGGAAGTGCCCCAGCGGGTCTTCGTCGAATTTCGGGGCCGGCTTCTCGTTCGCGGTCGCCAGAAAGCGCTGGAAAGTGCCTTCCATGCGCTCCATCTTTTCACGCGTCTGCGTGAGTTCCACCTTGAGCGACTTGTTGAGCTCTCGCTGCTCATGCAGCGCGGCATGGGGCACCACATCCTGCCTAGGCGGAGGCGGAGGCGGTGCGGCGGTCTCATCTGCTGGTGTCGTATCGAGTCCCAGATCCAGTGTTCCGTCTTCAGCCATACAATTCCTCTATGATGATTGCGATTGCCTGCACGTCCTCGAACTCCTCGCGCGCATGCGCGGCCGCGAGTTGCTCTTCTCGAAGACGTTTCTTGAGTTTCCGAACTTCATCTTCGAGCGAGCGCATGCGGCGTTCGAGCTGCCGCTTGACTTGGCGCAGATCCGGCAGGTTCGGCACGCCGCGCGTGATTTGATCCCTCAGCAGGGCCTGCTGGTCGATCAAGGACTCGAGGCGCTGCGTGGTGGCCTCTAGCGCGACTTCCTCGGGCGACTCCCAGAAGATGAGCTTGCCGCGCCGGCGGATGACACCATGCGGCTGTACCTCGGCCGCACCACCGAAGCCGAGTGTCGCGATCAGGTTCTGGGCACCGAAGCCCAGGCCGACTACGGTTGCGATTGACATGGTAGGGCCGCTACGGTAGCATCGAAACTAAATGGCTCGTCCGATCTCCTACTGCAGAATAGAAGGCTGCGAAAGTCGATGCGTCGGCCGGGGATTGTGCCGAAAGCATTACCAGCGGTGGTATATGCATGGCGATCCGTTGGCAACTCCAAGATTCGATCCTGTCGATGTTCGCTTTTGGCGGTACGTTAAAGAGCTACCAAACGGATGCTGGCAATGGCAAGGCGCTCTCAGCCGAGGATACGGGAGGTTCACCATCGCACAGCGTCCAACCGTATGCGTTGGAGCGCATCGATTCGCCTTTGAATTATTGCGCAGACCGATCCCCGCTGGATTGACGATAGACCATCTATGCAAAAACACAGCTTGCGTCAATCCGAATCACATGGAAGTAGTAACGCAAAGCGTTAACTCAAAACGCGCAAATCCATTACTACCGCACTGCAAATACGGACATCCTTACGATGCACAGAACACTTACGCCTATCCTGCCTGGTCAGCAAGAGCCGGAAGGCGTAAATGCCGTACCTGTGCAGCGGCCTTAATGAGACGCTTAAGATACCCTCTCCACCTTTGAGGGACTGACGTTCGAATCTAGACTGAAGGTCATTGCCAGCGTGGTTCCATCGAGCCGGAACGCGCTGATGATCTGCCCGGAGATCGAGAACTCCGACAGACGACTCCAAATCTGATACAAGGCCTGCTCTGCAGTGAACGCGACACCGTCAGCGGCGTATGTCTCGGTCAGCGTTCTCTTGAACGCAGAGTTTTGGATCGCGAGATTGCTGGAGGACACCGTCACGCCATTCCATTGCGTGACGTTCAGTCCGCCCGCTGCGGCACTGACGACTGTCTGCGATACGGAGAAAGCTGCCAGATCGCTGGTGGAGATCGATTTCCCGGACCATTGCTGCACATTCACGTTGAGCCGCGTCGAGAAATCGGTCAACGCGATGTTCGAAGCCGAAGTCGAGGTCGCGGCCCATTGCGTGACGTTCACCTGCGAGATCGTCTGCCACAGTGCGATGTTCGCAGTCGTAACAGAAGTCCCTGTCCAAGCCGTCACGTTCGCTGCAGAGACAGATTGCCATAGCGCAATGTTGCCGGTAGTCGTCGAAGCACCGGACCACTGAACCGTATTGACGGCGAAGGTACCTGTAACATCCGTCCCGGCGGCGAGCGTGTCCTTGATTGCGATATCGTTGGTGCTCGTGGATATGCCAGACCAAGCCGTGACGTTCACCACGGAGAGGCTGATCTCATTCCTCAGCGCGATATCCGAGGATGAGGTTGTTATTCCATTCCACCGCGTCACGTTGGCAGCAGACACGGTCTGCCACAGCGCGATGTTGGCTGTTGTGACCGAGCTTCCGGCCCATTGTCCGACATCGACTGGTACGTTCTGTAATTGGATCTCGAGCGTGAGCTGGGCCACGTTGCTGGCCGACACCGAGCCGATGATGCTGATGCCGGCGGTGACCGCGCCGGTCGACAGCGCCTCGTTTGGCACGTCGAACCGATACCAGCCCGGGGTGTTGACTGCGTCCACCTGCAAAATCCCGCCCGAGAGATAGGCGTCCGTCAGCAGAGCCAGGTTCGTGACGCTGACGGTGGCGATCGTGACTGTGTTGTTGGTCTGGACCCGGATCTGCTGGACGTTCACCGCGCCGGCAGTGAGCCCGGTCTTGCCAGCGCCCGTAGTCGAGGCGCTGTCCTGGACGAAGACGAGCACGCTCTTCGAGGTCGAGCCTGCAGGCCAGACGTACTTCACCCCTTGATCCCGCCAGTCATGCCGGGATGCACCAGCATGCCGCCAGCACCGGCGAGCGTCACAGTGATCGTCGTGGTCGTGGTCACAGTCGTGGTCGTCGGATTGATCTGATGGATAGACACACCAAACCCGCCCGGGATCAACGTCTCATCCATCGAAAAGGCTCCAACACCGCCGCCTCTCGTTCCTTGGGCCAGCCCAGTGCCGCCGATGAACGCAATCTTATGAGCCGCACTTGGGACTCCCCAGGACTGAATGGTGATTGGAGTGGCCGAACTCGGTTTGAGCGCGAGAAGATAAGTCGTGGAGGCGGTAATCGTGACGTTCTGGATCAAGGGCAACGAATGCAGTACCATCGGGCCAGTAGTTAGATTATGTTCCGAAAGCATCGCGATCGATGTCACTGTAGTAGGCGTCCCGTTCGGGTCCGAATACAGAATCGCTGAGTAATCCGCCGCGGAGCCTGACACTCGCACGGCATAGCCCAGAGCGTCAACTTGGCAGGTCCAGGGCAGGACGAAACGCAGGCCATATTCGGTATTCGTGCCGCCTGAACTGATGCTGACGGCCGTGGTCGTGGTGATCGGAATGGATCGATGAAACCAGCCCAAAGTCCCATCATCGGCCTTCAGTATCATCGAGGCGATCAGGTTCCATCCGGAGTTGGTCCATGCTGCTGCGTCCTTGAGAAGGCCCCCTGGCCATCCTTTGCCCACGCCAATATACCCGGCCACCGAACCAAATTCTGCCGAATCGGTCGATACGCGCGTGGTCATGTTGAAGACCACCGCGTACATCTCGCCATGCGTCAAGGTGGCCGTGCCGTTGGCCATGGTGAGCGTGATCCACGTGCTCCCAGCCAATGGCACGGTGCTCGAGGTGATCGTCCTAGACACCACATATACGCCGTCCGGCTGTATGCGTGGTGTCGTCGCACCGATGCCTTGGATGCCCACGCCAAGCACGCTCAATGCCTGCCAGATCATGGGCCCGGTGCGGAATTGGATCTCGGCCAGGCCAGCTCCGCTCATGATCTTGGAGGCAGGCGCCCCGTCCCACATGACCCGACCCACGAATGCGACGGCTTCCGAGGTGGAATTGCAAGCCACCGAGCTTATCGAAAGCAGAAGATTGCCGGTTTGTTGGACTTGCCACGCTCCATTCCATAACGGCGGAAATAGAAAGCTGCCTGAGGTGATGGAATCAGCCACGGATGATTACCTGACGCATGCGCTGCAGCAGATCGGTTAGATCCGCGATCACTTTTGGTCGCAGATCCATATGGTTCAACAGCAACCGGATGAATCGCGCCGTCTCCCGGTCCTCCTCAACGGCGGAGGCCTCGAATTTGCGCACCAGCGCGGCGAGTTCGGCGGGTTCCATCAGAGTTTCGGACTCAACTCAAATTCCATCGCCGTCGTCAGTCGTGGCGATGTAGGAGAAAAAGAACTGCGTAACTTGCCCGTTGAAGTTTCTGTAAGGATGCTTGACCCTGCAGTTGGCGTCCTGCGCAGCAGCCTGCGCGGTAGTATCGTAGCGATAGCTGTTCCCGCCGTGACTCACGATCAGAGCCAAAGTGCAATACCGCTGAGTGTCGGCCCAGACCAGAGTACAGGCTGCGTCTTTCTTTGCATACTCGCACTGCCAAGTCCCAGTTGGCGCGGGCCAACTGTCGAACCTCTGATAAGTGACGATGTAATCGTTGGCATCGGCGAAAGCCTCGGCCAGCCAGATCCCCGTGGACAACACGAAGACTAGTACTCCCAGTGCGGCGATGCGTTTCATCTGGACTCCCTCCTGTTGGAAATCGAATCAGTGCTTGGTCGCCTCCTCGAACTCGACCTCGTAGGCCGAGCCCGAGGGCGTCTTGATCTTCATCTTTCGCGCCGCCTTGGTCGTCATGAGCGCCTGCATGGAATCCTGCGCACCGCGCACGCGCTGCTCGGCGGCCAGATTCGCGGTCTTCACACGCTGCTCGGCCTGCGCCTCGATCACCTTCGTCTCGCGCTCGAAGAACTGCTTCTGCGCCTGCAAGGCACTCTTCAGCATGGCATCCTGCTGCTGCACGAAGGCATCGATACGCCGGTTGATGTGCTCCATCTGCGTCTGGTAGACTTTGATCTCGTTGCGCGCGTGTGAGTCCATGGTCTTGGTTTGGATCTTGGACATCTCCGCCGAGTGATCCAGGCGCATCATCATGTTCTGCTCTTTCAACTGCATGTTCTCCTGGCCCAGACTTTGCAGCTGGGTGCCCATCTGCTCCATCTGCTGGCGACGCTCGGGCGGCATCCAGCCCTGCTCCTTGATCCAGGTCACCCACTTCTCGGAGATGTCAGAGGGGAGTGGTGAGAAGTTCAGCACCTCCGGAGGCACGGGATAGCCGGCCTTCATCATGGGCGGGATGATCTGGCCCAGCGCGTCCCAGACCTGCTTCTTGTAGTCGAGCGAATCCGGCGCCTGATCCACCTTGACATCGTAGGTCAGCGAATCCTTCGCCAGCGGCACGTACTGCTCGCCGGCCGAGCCCACGATGCGTACCAGCGTCCCGGCCGGCACGAAGGTCTGGATGAAGGCCAGCAGCAACTTCCCGCGGGCCTTGCGGTATTCCCGGATGGCAGAGAAGAGGG
>Ga0247727_10011949_pt1 | contig 15011 bp, 10 predicted proteins | sample WisWelCaveWW1625_FD_202498 | JGI IMG/M metagenome (GOLD analysis project Ga0247727, IMG submission 202498) | Biofilm microbial communities from Wishing Well Cave, Virginia, United States - WW16-25 | ecosystem: Environmental > Aquatic > Deep subsurface > Groundwater > Cave microbial mat | place... | reverse complement strand
GAAGACGTCGACATCTCATGGGAGATCGACGCCTACCGCTTCCCGTTGCCGATGATGGCGAGCGCCATGGATGCCGCGGTCTCACCCACCACGGCGGTCGAGATCGGCCGGCTCGGGGGTCTCGCCTGTCTGAACCTCGAGGGCCTGTGGACCCGCTACGAAGATCCGACCTCGATCTACGACGAGATCGCAGGGCTGCCCGATGAGAAGGCGACCCGTCGCATGCAGGAGCTCTACGCCGAGCCCCTCAAGGAAGACCTGATCGGGAGGCGGATCGACGAGATCAAGGCGGGCGGGGTGACCAGCTGCGCGTCGCTCACCCCGCAACGGGTCGAGCGCTACGCACCGCTGGTGCTGGAGGCGGGTCTCGACGTCCTCGTCATCCAGGGGACGGTCGTTTCCGGTGAGCACGTCTCGACCAGGGTCGACCCGCTCAACCTGAAGGAGTTCATCCCGGCGTTCGACATCCCTGTCATCGTCGGCGGGTGCGCCTCGTACTCCACGGCGCTGCACCTCATGCGCACGGGTGCGGTGGGCGTGCTGGTCGGGGTCGGGCCGGGCAACGCCTGTACGTCGCGAGGGGTGCTCGGCATCGGGGTGCCGCAGGCGACGGCGATCGCCGACGCGGCGGCCGCTCGCCGTGAACATCTGCACGAGACGGGGCGGTATTGCCATGTGATCGCCGACGGCGGCATGCGCACCGGGGGTGATATCGCGAAGGCGATCGCGTGCGGCGCCGACGCTGTCATGATCGGCTCGCCGATGACCAGGGCGTACGAGGCGCCGGGTCGCGGCTACCACTGGGGCATGGCGACCTTCCACCCGACGCTTCCTCGCGGTGCGCGGGTCAAGACGCAGCAGGTCGCCTCGATCGAAGAGATCTTGATCGGGCCGGCCCACGAGAACGACGGTACCTTCAACCTCTTCGGGGCGCTCGCGACGAGCATGGCCACCACCGGCTACCAGAGCATCAAGGAGTTCCAGAAGGCCGAGTTGGTGATCGCCCCGTCGATCAAGACCGAGGGCAAGACGTACCAGACCCAGCAGCGCGTCGGGATGGGGCACTAGGGAGGAAGAACGAGGTTCCGGAAGTCCGGCCGGAGGACGTTCGCGACGGCCTGGAGGCGCTGGATGTCTCCTCTAGCCATATCTACGGTCAGCCGATATGGTTATACGGCATGAAGACCACCATGAATCTCGACGGCGAACTCCTTCGCGAGGCGAAGAAACGCGCAGCGGAGCAAGGCATCACCCTGACGCGTCTCTTCGAGGAAGCCCTGCGGGATAAGCTCACCGAAGAGTCGCCCTCCGAGCCGTACGTTTTCGCCTTCCCGACCGTAGACGGGGGTCCTCCGATGGTCGATGTGGCGGATCGCGATGCTTTGTACGACCTGCTGGACGGTCGTGCGTGATCGCGGTCGACACGAACGTCCTCGTCTACGCGCACAACACAGACGACCCGCACCATGAGCGCGCACGGGCCGAGCTGAGGGCGTTGGCGGAAGGTGACGCGGCATGGGCCTTGCCTGTTTTCGTGATCGGTGAATTCCTCCGGGTGGTCACGAACCGGCGTGGTCCCCTTCCTCGGCCCAGTGCGCCGACCGTCGCGATGGGCGCGATCGACGCCCTCCTTGCCAGCCCGAGTGCGGTCCTCCTCATGCCGGGCCGTCGCTATCTTCCGCTGCTGAGAGGTCTCATCGCTGACAGCACCCCCAAGGGCAACGAGGTCTTCGACGCGCAGGTTGCGGCGGTCTGTCTCGAGAACGGTGCCGCCACGATCCTCACCGAGGACCGCGACTTCCGGCGGTTCTCGGGCATAAGCGTTCGGGGTCTCGACTGACCCTGCGACGGTCGTGGCCATGAACTAGCCGCGGCCGTTACCTGGGTCGTCGAACTCGAAGAGCGCCTCGCCCCCGATGCCCGGAGCCCCGACTACCCACAGCCTTCACAGGGAACCGCGGCGGTTGGCCATGACCAGCTCAGCGGTCGTTCGGCAGCCGAAGGCGGTGCGCGCGGTCGCGAGCCGGCGCTCCGCGGTTCGCCTCGAGATGTGAAGCTGTCGAGCCGCGTCGGTCACGGACGTCCCGGACGCGAGAAGGTCGAGCAGCAGCTCCTGCTCCTCGTCCAACCTGGCGGACGGCTCCGCTCGTTCGTCTCCCCGGTAGGACACCGGTCCGATCCGGCGGAGGTCCTCGGCCAGCCGCTCCATCACCTCCGGAGGTGCGAGGGCTAGGACCACCAACCCAGACCCGTGGACGGCGGCGAGGAGCGCGCCCGAGGCCTCGTCTGGCCCCGAGATCTCGCCAACGCAGACGTGACGCTGATCATCGAACGAGGGCGGATCCCAGCCGTGGTGTAGGACCCAACCGGCTCGTTCCGCTTCCTCGACGGCGGCGGCGAAGGCCTCACGGGAGCCTTGGACGATTACGAAGGGTCGACTCGGTGCCTGCATCCGCTCCGATCCCGCGCCGTCGGCCGAACCACGCACGTGCGATCAGCGCATCGTACCCCGCCCAAACTCCTTCGGAGATCTGGCACAGATCGGGGCTGAAGGTCCGCCCCGCCCCGCCTAGCCTTCCGTCCATGATGACGACGACGAGACTCAACCCATGTCGGACGATGGACAGGTGAGCCGCCGGTCCCGTGGGAGGCCGGCAGAGCGGCCTCGACCGGCGACCTCTCCCGACGCGGCGGACTCGGTCGCGACCGCACCTGCGGCGCACGCGCCGTCACTCTTGGCGGCGCTCGGGATCGCGGTTCCCGAGGCCGACCGATCGAATCATGGCGAGGTCGAGCCGGATCGATCGGGGGCCGACGCCACACGTTCGGAGGCGTCTGATGGCTAGGGCCTCATCTCGTCTCCGGGCGCGACGGCATCCGTGTCGAGCAGGCAGATGGGGTTGGCACACATTGGGGCTGAACCGCCCCCAGGTGACCCGTAGGGTCCCTCCCGTGATGAACACGACCCGACCTACAGCGTTCGGGACAGCGACGCGATGATCCGCGAAGCCGATCGCGGGCGGGGAGGGAATGTAGGCGGCCACGCGGGCCCCCCTGGTCTGCGAGGCCACGACGCGAAGGAGTGGCTATGCCCCGTTCCTCGATCCGATCCCTGAGTCGTGTCTGCGTTGCGGCGGCGGTGTTCGCGGCGGTCTTCGTGCTGGCACCGCCTGCCTACGCCGCGACCATCACCGTCGACACCCTCGATGATGAGCTGAACTCGGACGGGGACTGCTCGCTTCGGGAGGCCATCACCGCGACGAACACGAATGCGGCGGTCGACGCCTGTGCCCCAGGCCAAGCCGCCCCCACAGTCGACTTGATCGACTTCTCCGTCACCGGGACGATCACGCTCACGAACACCCTGCCCTTCATCACGCAGGCGTTGACCATCGACGGACCGGGGGCAGCCAACCTAACGATCCTTGGCGGCGGTGGTGTCCGCGTCATGGTGGTCGTTGGCGGGAACCTCATCCTAGAGCATGTCACGGTGTCCAACAGTTCCATCAACTCCCTGGATGGCGCCGGGATCTTCAACGCTGGCACGCTCACCGTCACGAACAGCACGTTCTCCGGAAACTCCACCAGCACCACCGGCGGCGCGATCGCTAACCAGGGCACGCTCACCGTCACGAACAGCATCTTCTCTGGGAACTCCGCGACCAACAGCGGCGGCGGAATCTATAACGGTACAGGGCGCACGCTCACCGTCACGAACAGCACCTTCTCTGGGAACTCCACGAGGGACCTAGGCGGCGGGATCCGGAACGACAGCACGGCGACCGTCACCGACAGCACTTTCTCCGGGAACTCCGCTTTGGTAGGCGGCGGAAGCTATAACGGTACAGGGCGCACGCTCACCGTCACGAACAGCACCTTCTCTGGGAACTCCGCGGCCATAGGCGGCGGAATCGGGAGCGACGGCACGCTCACCGTCACGAACAGCACCTTCTCTGACAACCCGGCGGCGGGCAACAGCGGTGGCGGTATCTACAGCTCCACCACCGGCTCGCTCGCCGTTACCGACAGCACTTTCTCTGGGAACTCCGCGGCCATAGGCGGCGGAATCAGGAGCGACGGCACGCTCACCGTCACGAACAGCACCTTCTCTGAGAATATCGCGAGCCACAGCGGCGGCGGGATCTACAACGGCAGCGGTACGCTCACCGTCACGAACAGCACTTTCTCTGGGAACTCCTCGGCCAACGGCGGCGGGATCCGGAGCGTGGGTACGCTCACCGTCACGAACAGCACTTTCTCTGAAAACTCTGGTACCGGCGGCGGGATCGAGAATGTGTCCCCCGGCACGGCCACCCTCCGGAACACCATCGTGGCGAACAGCTTCGGAGCGAACTGCTCCGGGGGAATCACCGACGGAGGTGGCAATCTGCAGCACCCCGGAACGACCTGTGGAGCGCTTATCACCTCAGCCGACCCCAAGCTCGACCCGCTTCAGGACAACGGAGGGCCCACCGAGACGATGGCCCTTCAGGGGCTGAGCCCGGCCATCGACAACGCGGTACTGGCCAACTGTCCGGCGACCGACCAGCGGGGGGTCTCCCGGCCCCAGCCAGCCCTGGGTGACTGCGACATCGGGGCCTTCGAACTCGAGGTGACCAACACCGCGCCCGTTGCTGTCGATGACGCCTACCCCACCGACGAGGACACGCTCCTGTCGGTGCCCACACTCGGCGTGCTGGACAACGACGACGATGCCGAGGACGACGCCCTCACCGCTGCCCTGGTGACCGGACCATCCAACGCGGCGAGCTTCACCCTGGACGCCGACGGGTCCTTCGACTATGAGCCGGTGACCGACTTCAACGGCATGGACTCGTTCACGTACATGGCCAACGACGGCGCACTCGACTCGAACGTGGCGACGGTTGACATCACCGTGGGCGCGGTCAACGACGCCCCCACGATCGCGGTCGTAGGTGGAGCCTGCACGAGCGACACGGCGGCTATGGGCAGGCTCGACCTGACCGTGGGCGACGTCGAGAGCGCGGCCTCGAGCCTCACGCTGTCAGCGACCTCGTCGAACCAGGCTCTCCTGCCCGATGCCAACCTCGTCCTCGGCGGCAGCGGCGCCGACAAGACGCTCACCTTATCGGCTGTTGCCGGAGCGAGCGGCTCTGCGACGGTGACCGTGGAGGTGGATGACGGGACGGATACGACGCAGATCGCCATCAGCGTTCGCGTCGGCACCGTGGCCAAGGACACCTTCTCGGGCGCTGCGGGACCCGATGCCTTCTTCGGGCTCGGGGGAAGGGACAACCTGACGGGGAACGCTGGTGAAGATCTCCTCTGCGGAGGTGCCGCTGCCGACGTCCTCAACGGGGACGCCGGTGATGACGTCTTGAGCGGGGGCGCCGGCGACGACGTCTTGAACGCGGGAGCCGATGACGACGAGCTGTTCGGAGGCCGGGGCAACGACGGGCTGACGGGCGGCACGGGTGCCGACGCGTTCAGCGGTGGGCTGGGGATCGATGTGAATACCGACTTCACCCACGGCGATGGCGACACCTGGGACGGTACCTAGGTGGGGTAGCTTGGCTCCGACAGGGCGATCGCGGCCGCTTCGACGCGCGTTCGGGCGTCCAACCGCGACATCGCCGATCGGATCGATGAATCGACGGTCGCTCTGGACAGACCGAGTGATGCGGCGATATCCCTCGAGGTCATCCCCTCGGCCACCAGTTCCAGGATCGCGCGCTGTCTACCCGTGACCACCCCTCCGCTCTCCCGAGCCACGCTCCTTCGCACCCCGGCCCTCCGGAGAGAGCGCTGCACCCATCCGAGCAGGGGTGCCATCCCGTGAGCCGCGACCTCCGCCTCGACCGCGAGGAGCCGTTCCCTAGCGCGATCGACGGCTCCCGCCTGAAGAGCGGCCTCGCCCGCGGCCCAGAGACATCGCTGTAGAGCTCGGAAGTCGCCTCCGATGCGCCGATGTTCCGAAGCGGCTGCCTCGAATGCTCGCTCCGCGCGATCCCATCTGCGATCTGCGAATGTGGCGAGGGCCCGCAGCTCGGCTTCGCAGCCACCGAAGATCGGCAGAGGCGCCGGGACGACGGACACCGAGAACCGGTCGCCCAGGTGCCACGAGGCCCAGCCGCGGATCATCGCAGAGAAGAGAGGGTACTGAGACACTTCCAGCCCCTCAGATGAAGCGACGGTCTGCTCGGCGAGCTCGATCGCTCTACCGAACCGACCCGCCAACAGCTCGATCTCGCTCAACACGTGGAAGACGAAGGCGGGATCGATCGGCACATGATCCTGTGCGAGCAACTCCTCGGCCAGCCTCCTTCCCTCGGGTGCTCTTCCCACGTCCGCAAGCGCCAACGCCAGTAGCGTTGTCGCCTCCGCTCTGACTCCCGCGAGCAGTGCCACCCCGCCGGAGAGCTCCTGCAATGCTGGGATCACGTGTCGATAGTCGCCGCGTTCGAAGAGGTCGATGTACGTGAGGTGAAATCGGAACAGTGCCTCGGGTCCGAGAAGGCCGAGGTCTCGCGCGCGACGCACGTACGTGAAGGCCACGCGCTCTGCTGCCCCCGTCTCTCCTTCACTGTCGAGGGCGCCGACCAGCTCGATGGCGGCCTCCATCTCGGTGGCCGTGTCCCCCTCCTTCACGGCTGCCCTCACGGATCGCCGGAGGTACCTGACCGCATCGCCTGGCCGATAGGCCCTAAAGAGCGCCGCACCCAGTTGACACAGGGAGGCCGCCCGGCGCTCACGGAGCCGCTCGGATAGACGCACGGCTTCTCGAGCGAGCGACAGGCCTTCTTCTACCTTCCACCGCCAGATCTCCACCCGGGCGTGGTGCTCCAAGAGCCGGAGCTCCAGCGAGCTCTGCGATCCACCGACGAGCGCCAGACCCTCGCCGAGTGCCAGGTCGACGGCCGGACCGTCCTCGATGCTCCACACTGCTCGTGAACGGAGGAGGCAGACCTCGGCCCGTACCTCCGGTTCCTGAGATGTGACCGATCCCGTGAGGGCCAGCGCCTCCTCGAACTCTCCGGCATCGATCTGGGCCTCCGCCGCCGTGAGTCTGAGCTCGTCCGCGTCGCCACCTTCCGCGCACGTCGCCGCGAGCCCGAGGTGGCGGGCTCGTTCGCCGGGTCTCAGCGCTCGATCCGCGGCCTCCATGGCGAGCTCGTACGCGAGGGTGAGGTCGCCCGCAGCGGCATGGTGCCGAGCCGCCTCGCCCGGATCGTCGACCGAGCCCGCGAGGACCGAGTGCAGCTCTCGCGTCTCCTCGGCGCTGAGCGATCCGACCGCGATCTCGCCCAGAAGCAGGTGGCGCAGAACGATCATCGGGCCCTCGGGCACGGCGATGTCTGAAGCGAGGATCTCGTTGGCTTCGGGGCCCAGCAGATCCTCGGGGGCAGGACGTCCGAGGAGTGCCAGGAGCCCGAGGCAGCGCCTGGCCCCGGCCGAGAGCGAGTGGAGTCGGACCCGAAGGGCAACGTGTGCGCTCTCCGTCAGCGGACCGCTGGAGAGCTCCTCCAAGAAGAACGGGATACCCGCGGCCTCCGCGACCACCGCATCGACCTGACGATCGTCGAGCCGCGGGTTCCGCAGTCGGACGAGAGATACCGCGTGTTCTGGCTCGAGGGGGGGCAGGGGGACGACGTCGAAGCCGGCCTCCTTCGCCCGGTGAAGAGCCATCTCGGTACCCGGATCTCCCGACCTGACCGCCCCGAGGAGAGGGATCCGGTGGGCCAGCAAATCCAGGATGGCCAGCGTGTACGCATCTGCCCACTGAAGATCGTCGAGGAGGAGCAGGCCGACGCCGATCGAGCTCTCGACGAAGGAGGCTGCAAGCGCTCGATCGCCGTCCGGCATGGATCGACCGATCGCACGCTCGAACGGTAGGTAGGACATCCACGACAGCGTGGCCAGGGCCCCGCCCTCGAACACCTCCCGCCCCGAACGTGCGGCGGCGGCCCTGAGAACCGAGGTCTTGCCGATACCGGCCTCGCCGACGACGAGCGTAGGCCGTCTCGCCTCGATCGCTTCGGTGAGCGAGCCGATCTCGGCGTCCCTGCCGAGCAGGGTGGGGCCGGAAGGCTGGATCACCGGGCGTTCGGATGACGGGAGCACGCTCACGGCACGATCGCGAGGATCGTTCCCGGGCCACGCGAGCCGTTGGCGTTGCGAGGTCCACCTACGACGTTCATGGCGTGGGGAACGCAGTCTCGATGGTGTTGAGGTGCTCACCTCGGTGGAGCGAGCGGTCCACGAGGCGCTCTCGCCGCTCCTGCAGAACCTCCGAGACGACAGCCTCCTCGAGCGACCCGATGAGGGCATCGATCTCTGCGGCCGCCGCGAGGCAATCCTGGACGGCGGTCTGTGGCGGGATGACGGCCCATTGTCGCAGGGACGCGTCATTGATCAGTTCCAGTAGAGCGTCGTCGAACGGAAGAGGTGTACTTCTCCCTGTGTTCGCGGTGAGCAGCCACCTGGCGTGAACGAAGCGATCCCAGAACGCCACATGGGCGAAGAGCGCCGCGGCGGTCCATGGTGGGTCGATGAGCCGGGTGAGCTCCTCATCCGAGAGCCGCGCGCCCGATGCCCGCAGCCGATCCACCGCTGCGTGATTCCGGCCCTCGATCTCCTGCCGAGTCATTCGCCTCTCTCCCTTCGCCAACCTACACGGCGGACAGGTCGGTCTGTCCGGACATCGAAGCTTGGCCTACCCCGCGGAGCGGGGGACTTCGTCCTATCCGAGAGCTCGGAGGGGACTGCTACGGTTGGCGGCATGACCGACCCCCGTCCCGTCCTGGTCGTCGATCTCGGGGCGCAGTACGCGCAGCTGATCGCGCGGAGGGTCCGCGAGGCGCACGTCTACTCGGAGATCGTCGCGCACGATCTGACGAAGGCCGAGCTCGCGGCGAAGCGCCCCGCGGGGATCATCTTGTCCGGCGGTCCCGCGAGCGTCTACGAACCCAACGGCCCTGAGGTGGACCCAGGGTTGTTCGACCTCGGCGTCCCGGTGCTCGGGATCTGTTACGGGCACCAGCTGATGGCGCAAGCGCTCGGCGGTGAGGTCGCGGCGACGGGCCAACGTGAATACGGCGCCACGACGATCCAGATCACGCAACCAGGATCGATCTTGCGGGACCTTCCCGCCGAGGACACCGTGTGGATGTCACACGGGGACGCGGTCACGCGCGCGCCCGAGGGGTTCCGCGTCACCGCGACCACCGACGCCATCCCGGTTGCCGCGATGGAAGACCCTGAGCGCGGGTTGTTCTCGGTGCAGTTCCACCCCGAGGTCACGCACACGCCGCACGGCCAGGACGTCATGAAGCGGTTCTTGTACGACGGTTGCGGCCTGCTGCCCGACTGGACGCCGGCGAACATCATCGACGAGCAGGTCCAGCGGATCCCCGCGCAGGTCGGCGACGCCCAGGTGCTTTGCGCGCTCAGCGGCGGTGTGGACTCGGCCGTCGCGGCGTTGCTCGTTCACCGCGCGGTCGGCGACCAGCTCACCTGTGTCTTCGTCGATCACGGGTTGAACCGCGAGGGAGAGCCCGAACAGGTCGAGGAGACGTTCGCTCGCCACTTCAAGGTCCCACTGATCCACGTGAAGGCGACCGATCGGTTCCTGGCCAAGCTCGCCGGCATCACCGACCCCGAACGGAAGCGGAAGACGATCGGCGAGGAGTTCATCCGCGTGTTCGAAGAGGTGGCGCGCGAGCAGGCAGGGGCTCGATTCCTGGTCCAGGGAACCCTCTACCCCGACGTGATCGAGTCGGGCTCGACGACGGCGGCGAACATCAAGAGCCACCACAACGTCGGCGGCCTGCCCGACGACATGGACCTCGAGCTGGTGGAGCCGCTCCGCGACCTGTTCAAAGACGAGGTCCGTCAGGTGGGGTTGCAGCTGGGGCTTCCCGACGAGGTCGTTCACCGTCAACCGTTTCCCGGCCCCGGACTCGCGGTGCGCATCGTTGGCGAGGTGACGACCGGGAACCTCATCAGGGTTCGCGCTGCCGATCACATCGTTCGCGACGAGATCCGCGGTGCGGGCTTGGAGCGCGAGACCTGGCAGGCGTTCTGCGTGTTGCTCGCCGACGTCGCGACCGTGGGCGTCATGGGCGACGGGCGGACCTACGAGGCGCCGATCATCGTGCGCGCGGTCACCTCCGAGGACGCCATGACCGCCGACTGGGCGCGACTGCCGCACGACCTCCTCGAGCGGATCGCGTCGCGCATCGTGCGAGAGGTGCCAGGCGTGAACCGGGTTGCTTACGACATCACGAGCAAGCCGCCCGGCACGATCGAGTGGGAGTGAACCAGCGGGACGCTGAGCCTAGGCGCTCGGGGCGCTGACGAGCCGGGCCTCGACGATGAGACGCTGGCTGCTGCCGTACTTCGGGTTGCAGGTGGTGAGCACGAGTGTCGGCCTCACCGTCTGTTCCAGCACCACGCCGGAGCCTTCCTCGGGCACCACGAAGTTGTCGGTGACCTCATAGGTGTAGGTGCCGAACTCGGTCAACAGGTCGATCGTGTCGCCCACCGCGACGTCATCGAGGTTGAAGAACGGGGCCAGGTACGTGGTGCGGTGACCGGCGATGCCTACGCGCCCGGTGCCGTCCCACGGGTTCGCGGTGTCGGGGTAGTGCCCCGCGCCCATCTTCAGCGAGTCGTGATCGGTGCCTTGGACCACGACGAAATCGAGGTCGATCGACGGGACCCTGAGCACCGCGTAGGCGGTGCCGAGCGGAACTTTCACATGCGGGTCGGGGGCCTCCGAGACCGGGCGCGGTTGCGAGAAGCCGCCGACCTGCTCGCGGAGCCGATCTTGCGCCCGCGTGGTCTCGAGACCGGTTCCCCACAGCAGCCACGACACGTAGCCGGTGAGGAACGCGGCCCCCATGAGGCAGGCGAGACCGAACCACCTGACAGGTCGGTGCCAGTCGCGGCGGCGGGCGGAGCTGTGTTCGGGCGGGCTCGGGCCCGTCTCGACGCCGGCGGGGGGCGCGTCGGTGACGCTCATGCCCTCCACCGTACCGCTCCGGGCCGCGCCCGGACATCCACCGGATGGCCCGAACCCATCGTTCTCAACACCCCCCTTCTAGACTCCGGCGATGCGCCCGTCGACCGTCGAGATGCCGTGGGGGCGGCAGCGTGTGTGGCGCCACGGCACCGGTCCCGTGATCTTGGCGGTGCACGGGTTGGGGGGCTCGGGCCGGTATTGGGACGGCCTGGCCGAGCTCGTCGGGGATCGCCACACCTTGATCGCCCCCGACCTGGCCGGCTTCGGCCGCTCGGCCAAACCGAAGCTGACCTACGACCGAGCGTTGCACCTCGACACCCTCGATCGGCTCGCGGCGGGGCTCGGACCGGTCGTCGTCGTCGGGCATTCCCTCGGCGGCGTGTTGGCGGCGCTGTGGGCGGGCGCGAACGCCGAGCGGGTCACGGGGCTCAGCTTGAACGCGACGCCGTGGCCCACCCCGAGGCCCGACTGGGATCCGTCGTCGTGGACCGGGCCGCGGGCCAAGCTCGCGGTCGGCATCGCGACCGGCGCGCGGCTCGCCTGGCCGCTGCTCAGCCTGCCGGCGCAGGTGTTGTCGCCGTATCCGTGGGCGGTCGTCCGCGACTACGGCCGCCAGAGCGTCCGGGGCCGCGCATGGACGTTGTGGTCGCTCTGGGGCGATCCCGCCATGACTCCATCGATGGGGCCGGCGACCGCCGCGCTCGCCGGCACGCCGGCGCTGCTGCTGCATGCCGACGACGACCGGACGGTCCGGCCAGACAACCTTCGGCATTGGGCCGAGGCCCTGCCGGGTGCTCTGGCGCGCACGGTTCCCACGGGTGGGCACCAGTTCCTGCTCCGTCAACGGTTCGCTCCCGTCGTCGACTGGCTCGGAACCCTGGGGTCGGTGGCCCCGCCTACACTGGACGCGTGAGCGCCTCGTCGCCCCTGCTGGAGGGGCTGAACGACATCCAGCGCGAAGCTGTGCTGCACACCGAGGGCCCGGTGCTCATCGTGGCCGGTGCGGGCAGCGGCAAGACGAGGGCCTTGACGCACCGCATCGCCTACCTCGTGAAGGAGCATGGCGTCGCGCCGGCCCAGATCTTGGCCATCACGTTCACGAACAAGGCTGCCCGCGAGATGGCCGCACGCGTGCAGGACCTGGTCGGGTCGGGTGTGGCGCGCGGCATGTGGATCTTGACCTTCCACTCGATGTGCGCGCGGCTGCTCCGCCGCGAGCACTCGCACCTGGGCGTGCCGTCGTCGTTCACCATCTACGACGACGGCGACACCGAACGCCTCATCGCGGGCGTGCTCCGCGACCTCGACGTCGACCCCAAGCGCTTCCCGCCGAAGCAGATCGCGAACGCGATCGGTCGTGCCAAGGACCGGGTGCTCGACGCCGACGCCTTCGCCGAGATGGCGTCGAACTTCTACGAGGAGACGGTGGCCAAGGTCTACCGCACGTACGAGGCGCGCAAGAAGGCGGCCGGGGCCCTGGACTTCGACGACCTCATCAGCGAGACCGTGCGGCTGTTCCGCGAGCACCCCGACGTCTTGCGCACGTACCAGGAGCGGTTCCGGTATCTGCTGGTCGACGAATACCAAGACACCAGCCGCGCGCAATACGAGCTGGTCAACCAGCTCGCGTCGCGTTATCGCAACGTCTGCGTCGTGGGCGACGCCGACCAGGGCGTGTATTCGTGGCGCGGCGCCACCATCCAGAACATCTTGGATTTCGAGCGCGACTACCCCGACGCCAACGTGCTGCTGATGGAGCAGAACTACCGCTCGACCGGCAACATCTTGACGCTCGCGAACGCCCTCATCGAGCAGAACGTGCACCGCAAGCCGAAGACCCTGTGGACCGAGGCCGCGCCCGGCGAGATGGTGATGAGCTTCCGCGCCAACGACGAACACGAAGAGGCGTTGTTCGTGGCGACCGAGATCGAGCGGCTCCGTGACGAGGAGGGGTTCCGCTACCGAGAGGTGGCCGTCTTCTACCGGACCAACGCCATGTCCCGCGTGGTGGAGGACATCTTCATGCGGGTCGGCATGCCGTACCGCGTGTTCGGTGGGGTGCGCTTCTATCAGCGCCGCGAGATCAAGGACATCGTCGGGTACCTCCGCCTGTTGCTGAACCCGCAAGACGTCATCTCGTTCCGGCGGGTGGTCAACATGCCGAAGCGAGGTATCGGCGACACCACGGTGTCGGTCCTCGAGTCGTACGCACGCGATGAAGACATCGACGTCGTCGAGGCGTGCCGCCGGGTCGACCGGATCGCGGTGCTCAACACACGGGCGAAGGGAGCGGTGAAAGGGTTCGCCGACATCATGGCGACGTTGCAGGCCCACCTCGACGACGGCGCCGGCCCCGCGCGCATGGTCGATCTGGCCGGGCAGGAGTCGGGGTACCTGCTGGAGCTTGAGACCGACCGCACCGTGGAGGCCGAAGGACGCATCGAGAACCTGCAGGAGCTGTCGGGAGTGGCGATGGAGATGGTGGCCCGCGACCCCGACGCCGGTCTCGCTGAGTTCCTCGAGCAGGTGTCGCTCGTCGGGGAGCAGGACGACTACGAAGAAGAAGACTCGACTGTCACGCTCATGACGCTCCACATCGCGAAGGGCCTCGAGTTCCCGGTGGTGTTCATCGTAGGCATGGAAGACGGCCTGTTCCCACACTTCCGCTCGATCACCGACGAGCACGGGTTGGAAGAGGAGCGCCGGCTGGCGTACGTGGGGATCACACGAGCGCAGAAGAGGCTGTACCTCACGCACGCGTGGAGCCGCATGTTGTTCGGCCGCACCGACTACAACCCGGTGTCGCGGTTCTTGACCGATGTGCCCGACGGGTTGGTAGAGAAGCGTGAGTCAGAGATCAGACGGCAGGCACCGACGCGGTCGCGGTACACGGCCGGCGCCGGCGCGGCGCAGGGTGGCGGCTACACGGTGGTGGGGCTCCCTGGCCACGGCGGGGAGGTCCAGGTCGAGCGCGGGTGGGTGGCGCCGTCGGTGCCCGGGGTCGCGAAGCGCCATGCGCCCGCGGTGGCACCCGGCGACACGGTGCACCACGACCGGTTCGGCGAAGGGGTCGTGTTGTCGGTCACCGGTAACGGAGAGGACGCCGAAGCGCGGGTCGCCTTCTCCGACGTGGGGGAGAAGAGCCTTCTGCTCGCGTACGCGCCCCTGCGCAAGGTGGGCTAAGAGCTGAGACGGGTCAACACGTTGTGGGTGACACGTTCCACGATGGGGTCGTTCCCGCGCAGACCGTACGACCAGTCGGTGCAACCCGCGTTGAACACCGTGCCACCGCCGGGGGTCGCGAACGTCGCGACGACGGCGTTGTTGTATCGGAACTCGTCGAGATGTTCGGGGCTCGTGTCACCGAAGACAGCGCTCGCGACGTTCTCGAGCTCGCCCGGCTCGTGCGCGTAGCGCAACGGCTGTTGATGCTGTGTCCACAGCGAAGCCGGCGCCGTCGCCAGGACCTCGAGCGTGTCGGGTGCACCGTCGCGGTGGGTCGGCGCCGGGCGACCGTCGGGGCCGGTCGTGAGCTCACATCCGTCGACCTCGTAGCCCACCACCGCATCGGCGAGCCCCAACGCGTCGCCATACGCGAGACCGTTCCCCTCGAATGCCCAATGTTCAGGGCGCCACACCGTGTAGGCGCCGCTCGCCCTCGGCACACCCAGCCCGTATCGCGAATAGCCGCCCCGCGAGAAGGTGAGACCGATCGATGAGGTCTCGGGCCACGCGATCCGCCGGTCGACCCATGCTCCCGACAAGGAGCGCTCGTCGGGGGTGCCGAGGACCGGGTCGTCGTCGGCCCCGTATTTGTAGCCCGTCATCGTCCGCCGGTCGTCGCTGATGCGGACCTGCCAGTAGCAGGTGTTCCCACTGAAGATCGCTGCGTTGCCCCCGAAGGCCGTATGCGCATCGAGCGACGCGCGCATGCCCCACGTCCAGTATTCATCGTGCCCGACGGACAAGAAACACCGCACACCGTCGAGCAACCCCGGCACGGCCT
>Ga0247727_10011948_pt1 | contig 15011 bp, 15 predicted proteins | sample WisWelCaveWW1625_FD_202498 | JGI IMG/M metagenome (GOLD analysis project Ga0247727, IMG submission 202498) | Biofilm microbial communities from Wishing Well Cave, Virginia, United States - WW16-25 | ecosystem: Environmental > Aquatic > Deep subsurface > Groundwater > Cave microbial mat | place... | reverse complement strand
ATGGATTTACGTACAGTAACGTAGCGCTGGCGAAGCTTCGTGTGTGCTGCGTAAATCCAGCTTGCTTTATCACGATTATGCTTCTTGTAGCGGATGTATTTGGACTCTATCAATACTAAAGGTTGAAAGCGGTTGTTAATGATAACTGAATCAATGTTGTAGTCATTGCCGTCATCATCAGAAAGGATCAACTTGGTTGACTTGCTCGTTTTTGGCCTCGTTGGGCCAGTTGTGATATAGATACAGCTTTTTTCCTCGACCAAAGGTTTCAAGACACGGTGGATTTCCCTTTCCAGTAACGCCCCAATTGCCTCGCCTAACGCACTTCCAGGATTAGAAACCGCCTTTTCTTCTGCCATCGCTTAACCTATTTTCGGAGTAAAAGAATTCCTTCTTTCAACATAACCGTATGCCGTTGAGGGTTATTGGCCCACTTTCCGCCACGCTCGCGGAGATCATGGGTTTCATATTTTTTGAAGCCGACGGCCAATCCTAATCTCCCTAAGTATTCCTCGGTAGGAATGTAAACTCCGTAGGGCGCAGAGTCTCCCAGCACCAAAGCAAAGGTCGCTTTGGGCTTAAGCACCCGATACACTTGCTTGAGCATCAACGACATGTCATTGAAATAACCAGCCACCATCAGGTCGTAGCTTTTTTTGCCGCCTTTGTGCAGACGCCTCTCTTTTAGCTGTGCAACCTTGTCGCTCAGTTCTTTGTGAAGCTTCTGATCTAGTTCGCGAATATCAGAATTGACTGGCTGATCCTCAAACTCATTGCGCCGAATCTGGGTCGTCGCGGAAATGATTAGTTTGTCCCGAATTTGCTCGGTAATATCACGCCAGGATTTAGCCCAGCCAAAGAAATACGTTTCCAGGCGAGTGCGGTCGGCATAATCGTAATTGTTCAAATAAGGAGGCGATGTGACCGCCAAATCCACACTTTCGGACTCCACCGGATAGGTGTTGCGGGTGTCCATGAAATGCAACTGAACCTGCGCCTCTCCCTGTTGGGATGCCAAAACACTTGAGACATCCCGATACATGTTCTGCACAATTTGCGCGAAGACTTCCAATGCCGGGCGCTCAATCTTTTCTTGATACTTGCTTGGCGCGATGTAAGGCCAGCCCGTTCCGGCTTTAGAAGAGGAGCGTAAAGTGTCAGTGAGAGCCAGGCGAAAAAAACTGCGCTCCTCCTCTGTGCAACCAACTTTATCAATCCGGTCACGGATAAACTTCAGCGTCCACAGGTTTTCATCCGAATAGCATTTGTGAATCAGCTCAGGAAAGTCTTTCAGAGATTCTTTGCCCGGAAACGGCGGCCTGCTGTGCAGAGACGAAAGCAACTTCTGAATGTTTTGGCGAAGTTGCTCCATGTCATATTCCCAAAAGCATTTCGTCTGAGCAACCCAATGCACAAAGGGGTGAGCTTCAATGCCAATTGAGTTGACGCCACGATGTTTGGCCGCGACCAGAGTGGTTCCACACCCGACGAAGGGATCAAGCAACCAGGAATCGTCGTCCAGGTTATAGTCTTCAATCATTGCTTCTACCAACTTGTAACTGAAACCAGCCGGGTACTTGAACCAGCGATGAATTGGCGCACGAAGACTGTCCTGAAATGTGCCTAACCGTTCAGGGGTCAGGCCAGTCAATGCCGGAGTCGAGACTTGATAGAGCGCCAATTGCTCTTTTACCTGGAGGAGCGAATTAGCTCGCTTTCTATTGCCGTTTTTAGAGTTTACGGCAGACGCGCGTTGCGTCTTTGTTTTTGTGGTATTTTTCATTCGATTATTGTAACCCGCTTTGTGCTATCTATTGATGCGATCCCGGAACGTCATCATCCGCTTTTCCGATTACATATCCGCTGACCGCCACACTTCCACCAGAAAATAGTTGGCTGGTTCCACATGGCTCTCCGGCCCGCCGAAAATTTTGCCAAGCGCCATTGCCTCGGCCAGATCGTCAATCAGGCAATACTCGTTAACCTTGCACTCCGCCGCATAGCCGTTGCACGACAGCGGCGAACACTCAAAGCCGCCCATCCCCCTCCCGACGAGGTCGTAGCCCAAAAACTTCCACTGCGACCACTCCGGCTCAGCCGCCCACGGCGGCTCGTCGCCCGGAAGGGCCAACGGCTCAAACTCGCGCTGGCCGCCCTCGTCGAACATCACCGGCCACAACTTATAGGCAAAGACTTCGTAATCGGCCCGTTCAGCTTCGGGGATCACCTCCATCGCCAGGGCTTCGGTGCGATAGAGGTCGAAGCGATTGTGCTTCCACTGCTCAAACGCCTCGGGGTGCGTCTTCGAGATACAGTTGCTGAGGCTGCAAATCTCACGCACCGAGTCGGCTTTCAACCACTCCGGGCGAGGGGCGATATTTTTGGCGAGGAAGCCGATGGAGGTTGAGTTTTCCATGCTGGGTGTCGGCGTCAACGGATTTATAACAGATAAGCGGATGTGGCGGCCAAAATCTGTTCATCCGTTGTCCATCCGTTGACACCCAAAATCAGTATAGCACGCCGCTGACGCTCCTCCCTCAATCAGGTATAATCCTCCCCGTTCCACCTTGTTACCCGGAGCCTAGATGCCCTCTATCTTCCCCTTCACTGCCATCGTCGGGCAGGAACGTATGAAGCGCGCCCTGATTTTGAACGCGGTCAATCCGCGCCTGGGCGGGGTGCTCATTCGCGGCGAACGCGGCACGGCCAAGTCCACCGCCGCCCGCGGGCTGGCCGCCCTTCTGCCCGAAGTGCGCGCCGTCGAGGGCTGCCGCTTTGGCTGTGACCCCGACCGCCCCACGACCTGGTGCACCGAGTGCCACGAGCGCGCCGAACGCGAAGGCCAACTGCCGGTTACCAACCGCCGCACCTCATTCGTCAATCTGCCCGTCAGCGCCACCGAAGATCGCGTCGTCGGCACGTTGGACATTGAGAAAGCGATTCAAAAAGGTGAACGCCAGTTCGAGGCCGGGGTGCTGGCGGCGGCCAACCGGGGCCTGTTGTACATTGACGAAGTTAATCTGCTCGACGATCACGTGGTGGATGTCCTCCTCGACTCGGCGGCGATGGGCATCAACGTCGTCGAACGCGAAGGCATCTCGTTCGCCCATCCCGCCCGCTTCATTCTTGTTGGCACGATGAACCCTGAGGAGGGCGACTTGCGTCCGCAACTGCTCGACCGCTTCGCCCTGGCGGTGGACATTCACGGCCTCACCACCTCGACCGACCGCGTCGCCATCATGGAACGCAACCTGGGCTTCGAAGCCGACTCCGACGCCTTCCGCAAAACGTGGCAACCCAAAGAGGACGAACTGGCCGACGAAATTGTGAAGGCCCGCGAGATTGTCGAAGAGGTGAAATATGGCAAACGCGATCTCGAAGCCATTGCCTCGCTGACGACTTCGATGGGGGTGGACGGCCACCGGGCCGATCTCGTCATTCTGCGCGCCGCCCGCGCCCACGCCGCCCTCGCCGGCCGCATCGCCATCAACGACGAAGACATCATCCTCTCCGCCGAATTGGCCCTGCCGCATCGGGTGAAGCACGGCCCGTTCCAAAAGACGGAAGTGACGGCCTACGAACTTGAAGAGCGCATGGAGCAAATCCGCAGTGAGTTCGGCGGCTCGGAGGGGCAACCCACGCCTTCGGATGAAAAAGCGCCGGTAAAAAAAAACAGAGCGTAGCCGACCAAACCGCTGAAGAGACTCCCGACTTGGGACAGGCCGAGGCCGCCCCCCAACAAACGACGGACTCCCGTGACGCCTATTGGTGGGAGGGCGGCCAGAAGGTGAAGGCCACCGCCGAATTCACCCCGCGCAGTCTCAACACCCCGCTCGACAAGCTCACCCGCAACCAGGGCGGCAAGCGCAGTCGCACCCGCACCGACCGCAAACGTGGCCGCTACATTCAAGCCCGCCCCACCTTTGGCAAAACCAACGATTTAGCCTTCGACGCCACCCTGCGAGCGGCGGCCCCCTTTCAGACTCGCCGCGAAGAACAGAAGGCGGAAAACGAAGTGGCCTTCGCCATCAAGCCCGAAGACTTTCACAAAAAGATTCGCGTCCGCAAAGCCGCCAACCTGATCATGTTCGTGGTGGATGCCTCGTGGAGCATGGCCGTGGCCGAGCGCATGAGCGCCACCAAAGGGGCGATCATGTCCCTGCTCACCGACGCCTACCAGCGCCGCGACCGCGTGGGCCTCATCGTCTTCCAAAAGAATCAATCGCGCCTGATCCTGCCGCCGACCAGCTCGGTGTTGTTGGCGCAAAAAGCGATGGCCGACATTCCGGTGGGCGGCAAGACTCCGCTCTCGGCCGGATTGATGATGGCCTTCAAAGTGATCACCCAGGAGCAACGACTGCACCCGGATGTGATGCCACTGATGATCCTCCTCACCGACGGCGCGGGCAACGTGGCCATGACCGACCTGCCGCCGCAAGCCGAGGCCTATCGCACCGCCGACATGATTCACGAAGAAAAGATTCGGAGCGTGGTGATCAACATGGAGCACGCTGCGTTCGATCAAGGCTTGGCGCGCGGCCTGGCCGAACACCTCGGCTGTGCCTGCCTCACCCTGAGCGACCTGCGGGCCGAGACGTTGTATAAGACGGTGAAGGAAGAATTGGGGTCAACGTAGGGGCGAACCTGTGTGTTCGCCCGAACCTATGTGTTCGCCCCTACCTCAAAAGAAGAACGGCGGGCTGGTGCAGATGTAATTTTCAAATTTAGCGAACGGCTCGTCGCACATGAAGAGGGCCATGAACGAATCGATTCGATAGCCCCGGCCTAACAAATAATTGACGGCGGCCCGATTGATCAACGGCGTCTCAAACCCAAATTCTTCGATGACGCCGTCCCCGCGGTGGGCGGCCTGGCTCTCCACCAGACCCAGCGCCGCTGGAAAATCGGCCTCGTTCAATAACGCAATCGGCCCGCCGCTGATTGCGCCGATATAGCCATAACCAACCATTTGCCCGTTGCGGCGAAACACAGACCCCGAACGATTCGCCAACAGCCAGGCGTGATCAATGTCGCGCCGGTGCCCAAAGATCGCTAAATCCACCGCCTGCAACGCCGTCAACGTCTCCGGCGATTCTGAAATGGATTCCATCACCAAATCCGACTCTACCTTCACCGCTTCCGGCTTGCGCCCAAAATAGCAGATCGGAAAGCGCGGATAGACCCCGGCCTTGAGGTAACGCGCCTGGGCCCGCATATCCGTCGTCGCAATGATCGTGCGATGCCGCGCGCCATCCCGCGGAAAGGCGCGGGCCAACAACTCCCGCCCCACTCCCGCCGATTGCTCACCCGGCAACACAAAGTATTCGGTCAACTCCCGCACCCCATCGCGCAAGATCGAACGGGCATAGCCAACAGGCCTGCCATCATTCTCAGCCAGCCAGAAATGCTCCGCCGTTTGCGCCAAATGCTCGAACAAGGGGCGGCGGGTCTCCCACAACTTTGCCAGCACGGCCGGGTCCTGCCCGCCGGTGATCGTCGTCACTCCCTGCCGCTGACCGAGGTCGGTGATGGACTGGCGAAAAATTTGAAAGACGGTGTACGAGTCGTCAAGGGTGGCCGGGCGGTAGGTGAGGGGCATGGTGACGGTCTCCTCTGTATGGCGGCTTCACCTTAATTTTGGATCTGTATTTCCTGCAAGGTGACGGCGTCGCCCACAGGCTGATCCTGTAAATCGAATATCGGCAGGCGGGCTTTGGTGTCGGCATCATACATCCCGATTCGTAAAATGTATTTCCCGGGTTCCGCCTCCGCCGGGATCGTCAGCACCCGTTGGTCGCGGACGGACTGCATATCGCCCTGCCAGGCCCAGGTTGGGGTGTTGCCATAGTCGGGCGGGCCATCCTGTCCGGCGGCCAATTGTTGCGTCGCCGTTGAAATGAGATGCGCGAAGACGATGTAGTTGGGAGAGACTTTTTGGGCCGACATCCAGTACAGCATGAGGGTCAATTGTTCGCCGGGTTTGAATGTTTCGGCGTTCAGGTCATAACCGCGGAATGAGATTGAGTCGCCGAACCAGAGGTAGCGCACATGTTGTTGAGTTGGCAGGATTCTGAATACAAGAATATTGGGCCCCTGATAATAGCCCTGTGGCAGCTGAAGCACCTCTGATGCTCCAACGACACGTGAACCAATAGAATCAAGAGCGCTTGATGCATCATTGCCCTCGATGGAATTCCAGATCAGATATTCATAACCCCTTTGCCGGTAGGCGTCAACACTTTCAGTGAAAATTGAGTCAACAGTAAACTGATGATAGATTGATCGCCCTGGAAAACCTGCATATGAATTAAACGGTGTTGCTGTTTCTACCACGGTACGCGCACCCTCTGGAACATTTTCAATAAACCAGTCGCCCAGCGCCGCTAAGGTGTGGGGCTGAGTATAATCCCTGCCAAATTCCCAAGCCTGTATTGCTTTAGGCAAAGACACTATTACAGTTAATCCTGAAACAAGGATCAGCCCTGACCAGCCTATTTTTTCAATCAGGATTGCCGAGCCAAGTCCGCCGAAGAGCGCCCCTATCATGACCATATGATAGATATCCCAGTAGCGAATTGGTGCGATCAACAGCAATACAGCTGTACCCAATAAGACCAAGCCTAACACCCGTAACAAAGCAGTTCGACTTGGGGAAAAGTGCGAGCGAAAGAAAGCGACAACAATAGGCAATAAACCAAAGGCCACAACAAGCCATAACACGCCCGCGCCCATCTGAGCATTGCGCCAATTGCTAACAAAATGCTCGGTGAAAGGAATTTCGTTCAAGAACAAAAATCCCAGACTCAGATCGCGCAAAGCCCTGAGCAATACTGCATCAGCAAAGGTCTGTAAATAGAAACGAAGCCCTAGAAACGTTACTATGTTTACCAAGATAGCTGCTGTTAATATTCCCCAACGGATGAGCGGGCGATGAAAAGTTGTCAGCCAGATCACACTCAAGGGCAATAACAACAGGGGAGCGGCACTATACTTGGCAAGAACGGCCCCTGCACTACACAGGGCAACCCAGGCCCATGCCTTAGGCTTCCGTTTCTGCAACAATTGTAATGTCCCCAACATCAAACCCGCACTTAACAGCCAAGCCAATGTATCTCCTCGAGCCAGATGCGAAAACTTCACCATCTGACTATCAAACGCCAGCAATACTACGGTCACAAAACCGGCGAGAGAGCTATGTAGGCGACGGCCTATTTGATACATAATTGCCAATACCAGCAAAGCAAAATAGGCAGTGCCAGCTCGATGGAAGACAAGATAAACTACTGATTTAGCATTGCCGCTCGAAAACAAATCGACTACTATTTGTTCAATCGCCATTTCGTACAAACGAAGTGGGGGGTAATAGGATTTAATGTGAGGAAAACCGGTAGCTCGTATTTCAGTCGCCGCAATGTACAAAACCGGTTCGTCTTGATCAAGATGATATGGCAGGTTGCCTCGGAATCCGTGAAAATAAAGCAACGCACTGAAGAGGACAACAAGGATCGTACAGGTGCTCCATATTGATGTGAAGACGAGCGAAATAGTAGAGGTGCGAAGGCCAGTTGAATCTAGGGTCATAAATCTCTAGGCCGCAGCTTTAAATATATAGAGATTATTCATTCCGTAAATAAAGCGCTGATGTGATCGCAAAACAAAGCCTTGGCCCGCACATAGTCTGATGATCTCGCGTCCCCAAAGGCCACCTACCTCACCTGGCTTCATACCACCTCGACGCTTGTCTTCGCTATACCACCAGATAGCATGGCCAACGCCGCCCAGAATTGGATCTATCATTGTGATGATGAGTTGCCCATCAAAGGTGAGCAATCTCCGGGCTTCTCGCAAAGCGGTCTCTCGATATGGGATGTGATTTAGGCAGGCAATGAAGCAGATGGTATCAAACGTGTTATCAGCAAAGGGCAAATGGGATGTATCTTCAACAACCATTGCTCCTCCGCCCCAATCATAGACATCCACTCCAATGCCCTGCCCGTAACGTTTGACTAACGTATTGTGACCTGCACCGATATCCAAGAGTTGCCCATACACGTGAGGCAATACGACATTAAGCCGCTCGTCCTCTAGAGTCGTCCATCCAAACTGAGGCAACCAGCTTTGATCAAACAACACCAGTCGAAATGGGATACCGATAAAATTCCAGAGAGATCGCGACAATGATTTTCTATGCATATCCTTTTACAAACTGCTGCCACCATAACGACAAAGTCAACAAACACCAAATCCGATGACTATTGTCAACGCGTTCGGAAAAGTGATCACGTAAAAGATTTTCGACGACTTGCCGATCCAACAGCCCCATCTCCTGCAAGCGGATCGGCGATAAATGATCCATCACGAATGGTTTCAACTCGCGCTTAATCCAGCGGGCATTGGGGATGTTGAAACCCGCTTTCTTACGTCCCAAAATCTGATCGGGCAACTTCTCGCGCATCGCCGTTTTCAACAGATATTTTTGGTGGCGGAAATGCTTGAGCTTCAAACGCGGCGGCACAGCGGCCAGGAACTCAACCAATCTATAATCTAAAAACGGTTCGCGGGCTTCCAGCCCATGCGCCATCGTCATGCGATCCACTTTCACCAACATGTCGTTGGGCAGGTAGAAGCGGGTATCCACGTACAACAGACGGTTCAACGATCGGCGAGCATTCGTTCGGGCAAAAGCGGCACGATAGAGATTGATCATGTCTGCCTCGACATCGGCGATCATTGACATAGGCGAAAGCAGTTGGCGGCGCATGTCGGCGCTGAAGATCATGCGCCAAGCTGCGTGAGCATCTTCCGGCGACAGATCTGCATTCTCAACAAAACTTTTGAGCTTGAAATCAAAACTAACCTTAGAGTCTGAAACAGGCAAGGCGCGAACCAACGGCGCGACAATCCTTTGGCGCAGCCATGCTGGCAGGAGCCGGTAAAAGCGATGGAGGTAATAGGCTTGATGAGTTTCGTATCCGGCAATGAGTTCGTCGGCGCCGTCGCCGCTCAAAGCCATCGTCACATAGCGGCGGGTCATTTGCGCCAGATAGTAAACTGCTACCATTGAAGAGTCAGCGGTCGGTTCTTCTGCGTGCCATACCAGTTTCGGCAAAATCATAGCCGCGTCGGCCCGGATGATTTGCTCGTGATGATCAGCCTGAATCGCCCGAGCAACCTGGCGGGCATAGTGCACTTCGTCGAACGAAGCCTCGCCGAAACCGATAGAGAATGTTTTGACTGGCTCGGCCAGGTGGCGCGACATCCAGTAAGCGACGCTACTGGAATCCACCCCGCCACTAAGAAATGCGCCAAACGGTACATCGCTGACCAGTCGCAGACGAACTGAGTCTTCAAGCAAGGCAGCGAACGTTTCGCGGTAATAACGTTCACCGCGATCTTCATTCTCATTGTAGACCAGATCCCAATACTCGACATCTTCGACATGGCCGGTCTCGTCAACGATCAAGTAATGTCCTGGCAGAACTTGTCGAATATTGGCGAACAGGGTGTGAGGTGCCGGAGTGTAGTTCAGAGCCAGATAATAGGCCAACGCTTCGTAATTGATGGCCCGCTTCAAATTTCGATCACAGAGGATGGCTTTAATTTCCGAGCCGAACAATATGCCTTGTGGTGAATGACTATAGAACAGTGGTTTGACTCCCAGGCGGTCTCGCGCCAGCCACAGCCGGCGTTGCTGTGCATCCCATAATCCGAAAGCAAACATGCCGTTGAAGTATTTCAGGCAATCGGTTCCCCATTCCTCATAGGCGTGAACGATCACCTCGGTGTCGGTTGCCGAGCGGAAACGGTGTCCGCGCTTCTCCAACTCATACCGAATTTCGACAAAGTTGTAAATTTCGCCGTTGAAGGTCACCCACACTGTCGCCTCTTCATTGGCCAATGGTTGTTGGCCTGCTGGGGAGAGATCAATGATAGCTAGGCGGCGATGCCCCAGGCCAATCGGCCCATTTACGTAGCACCCTTCACCGTCAGGCCCGCGATGAGCGATGACATCTGTCATGTGCTGGATCAATTCTGTCGAGGCCGAAGCGCCATTAAAATAGAATGTCCCAGCAATGCCACACATTACTCAAATCGCTCCAATCTCAATTGGGAAATTTGATCGCATAACACTCCTAGCCAAAATAACAAGATAGCAGTAACAATTGCAATCATTGAGGCGATGCTAACTCCGCGCCCAGCCAATGCATAGGGGATGCCCCAACAAATACCGGCTCCTCCAATCAGCGCGCTAATCGGGATAAAAACTCGTAACGGATCGAGCAATGCGGCCAAACGCAAAATAAGGATGAGGGTGTCCAACCCGGTGGTGATAGAGACTGCGCTTTTGCCAACACGTTTTTGAACTTCGATAGGAATGTAAGCTACCCGGTAGCCCCGATTGAACAACACCATAGTGATCGTTGTTGAAAAAGAAAATCCGGACGGACAAAGATGCAAATATCGCAGAGCCGCATCACGCCGGATTAAGCGAAATCCGCTATTGAGATCGGGGATGGTGCGGCGAGACAAGTAATTAGCAAGGCCCCACAACAACCACTTGCCGGGCATTCGCCAGAATGGGCTATGGATTAACGCAGTCCGTTAGCCGACGATCATATCGTTGTCCGCCGCCAGTTCCCACATCGGCCGGATATCCTCTACGCGATGCTGGCCATCCGCATCCATCGTTAGCACAAACTCGGTTTGCACCTCGCGAATGCCAGACTTGAGCGATGCGCCATAGCCTATATTCTGTCTGTGATTGATCACACGTGCTCCGGCCCTACTGGCCACCCGCGCTGTATCGTCCTGCGACCCATCGTTCACCACAATGATCTCATGGGTTATATCGGCGCAGACTGCGTTGATACGTTCAATGACCGAACCGATGCCTTGCTCTTCATTGAAAGCTGGAATGACTATCGTCAAATTTTTGAGCATACTTGAAACTATGGGAAGCTCACGCTGTCAAGTGTAGTCGAAAACCACCTTAATCGGCCTCTCCCTCGCCTTCGACCTCGAAACCGCAATCGCCCGTTTGTAATCGTCGAAAGGGAAGCGGTGGGTGATCAGGCCCTCGGCCCGGAAGCGGCCATCGCGGAGAAAGTCAATCACCCAATCATAGGTATGACGTCTGCGCCCCTGCCACGTATCATGGCCGTGCTCATACGTGCCAATCAAGTTAATGTGCCAATACCAGACAGGCGTCAGATCAAGGTGGACGGGCGCAAGGTTGACGCCGACAACGACGACGACGCCGCCTGGTCGCGTCCAGCGCAAACTATCCTCCATTGTTGTCCCGACGCCCACACAATCGTAAATCACGTCGAAGCCGCCGATAATGATGCCCTTATTGAGCGGCCCCGACACAAATTTGCCGCCGAGGTGTTTCGCGACGCCTTCGTATCCTTCGCACCCGGTGAGGATGTGATCGGCCCCCAGCCGTCGCGCCATTTCAGCCTGATGGGGATAACGGGCGATCACCGTAAGCTGACACTCCGGCTGAATCGCTTTGGCCGCCATCGCCACGCACAACCCAATGATTCCCGACCCTACCACCAGCACCCGCTCACCCGGCTCGGGTGAGCGGCGCAGAACCGCCCGCACCGCGCACGACATGGGTTCGACCAGCGTTGCCTGATCGTCGCTGAGGTCGGGCGGGCAGGGATACACTTCAGACTCGTGTGCGGTGTAGCCGTCGCCGAAGCCGCCGCCCGCACCGCGCGGCCCTGGCGCAGACTTGTTCACACAGAAACAGGAGTCTCCGTCGGCGCAGTGGCGGCACTTCGGTTCGATGCCCAGCGTCGTGCAGTTCGCTCCGGCAAAGCGCGTATCCATGATCACCCGGTCGCCCACGCGAAAGCGTGTCACGGCTGGCCCCACCTCAACCACCGTGCTGACGGCTTCGTGTCCCAGATAGATTCTCTGATAAGGCGGCAAGAGCACCGGGACAATGGCCGGATGGGCTTTGGCAAACATAAGCGAGAGATCGGTGGCGCAAATGCCGCACAGCCGATTGCGGACTCGAATCCAGTTCGGGCCGGGGAGGGGCGGGTCGGGAACAGTGGCGACTGCCACCGAGGAGAACGGCGTCCACACAAAATCCGGCCAGAAGCGTCCGACGTATTTAGTCGCCAACGCACGAGGGATATTTATTTCAAAGGAGATAGCGCGCATGGCGGTGAGGCAAGCTGGAAGCTTGTCCTACGCGTTATTTTGGATCAGCGCCCGTGCGTCGCGGCACCGTTCGCAGGAAGGGCTGGCGCACAACAGAGCGAAGGGATCGTTGCGAATGAGTGACTCGGCTGTTTCGACGATGGTTCGGGCCGGGATGCGTTGAACGATGGCTGAACCGATCCGGCCCTGAAGGGTGGCGGGGCGCAGAGGGTCGGCTAGGGCGTCAAAAGCGGAGGAATCATTCGGCCACGAAAATTCTTCGACGCGATTCGGCGTCAGCGCCCAGCGCACAAATTGTTTGCGCCCCGAACGCCGTTCGCCAACGTGAATGACGGTGTTGACGCGATGGGTGACGCCAATGAGCAAAACATCGCCGCCGTGATCGGCCAGCCAGGCCAGCGGCGCGAAGGGATCGTCCAGTGTTTGAGTCGCCAGCAAGGTCTCAGCATCGCGTCCGACGGCGGCGAATGAGAGGACGGGATGCGAACTACGCCGGGCATCCCAGTGGCGGAGAAGCATGTTGGGAATCGCGCCAATGGTTTCGTGAACGGGCAGGTCAGGCCGCCAGAATTCAAGCTCGTGATCAACGTCGCCATCCACGCCGTAGTCCATGCCGTTGAGGTCCGGCCCGACCTGCGGGGTGACGATGGTTTGATAAGTGAAGGCCGGGGCGACGACGGTGGCGCAGGTGGCGGTGAGGGCACCCACCACCGTGGCGGCGCCCCCGACGACTCGCCCAAATGCAGAAAGGGACGAATGAACAATCACCCGGCTATTTTCATTCAGCCCGATGTCGTGCAATCCGCGAACGAGGTCGTGATAGTTGACTTGACCGGGGGTGGCGACGATTCGACGCACAATCAACGGTTCCAATGTCATTGCGGCGATAGTATAACGCAAACTATCGCCCCTGCCATTTGGCTTTGCGTTTTTCGGTGAAGGCCTTCATGCCCTCTTTTTGATCGGCAGTGCTGAAGAGGAAATAGAAGGCGCGGCGCTCGTCGGCGAGACCGTCGCTGAGGAAGGATTCAAACGCCTGGTTGACCGCCTCTTTGCCTAAGCGGACGGCTAAAGGGGCGCGGTCGGCGATCTCGTTTGCCAGCTTCAGGGCTTCGGACAGATACTGCTCGACCGGAACGACGCGGCTCACCAGCCCGAAGCGCATGGCCTCATCCGCCGAGAGGACGCGGCCATTGAGCACCATTTCCATGGCCAATGATTTGCCGACGGCGCGAGTCAGACGTTGCGTGCCGCCCCCGCCGGGAATGACGCCGAGGTTGATCTCCGGCTGGCCGAATTTGGCCGACTCGGCGGCCACGATCAGGTCGCACGTCATCGCCAGCTCGCACCCGCCGCCCAGGCAGAAGCCGGAGACGGCGGCGATGATAGGCTTCTTCACTTTCCGCAGGCGATCCCATTTGCTGATCCGGTCGCTGAGGAGCATGTCCACCGCCGAGGCCCCGGCCATTTCTTTGATGTCGGCCCCGGAGGCGAAGGCGCGCTCGTCGCCGGTGATGACGATGGCCCCGACTCCGGGGTCGCCGTCGAAGGCTTCGGCGGCGGTCGCCAGAGCCTCCATCACCGCCCCGTTGAGGGCGTTGAGTTGTTTGGGGCGGTTGAACCGGATCAACCCGGCCCGCCCGCGAGTCTCCACGATCACATTGTTCGTCGTCTCATTATTCATTGTTTATTCCTCGTAACTCGCGCAAGTGGATCATCGAGTGTTCAAGGATGCGCTCGGCCCACCACTGCACGGTGTGCCGGCCAAACGTTGGATGCCGGCCTACGCGCGCCCACCCTTCGGGTGGCAGGGGACGAAGGAGTTGTAACTCGCTCTCGCGCAGTCCGGCGTATTCGGCCAGCAGAGTCGTCATTGGAACGGCAGGGTCGTATTGCTCGGCCTGCCAGCGATCCGGATCGAAGTTTTTGAGTGTGGGCGAGTCTTCAGCGATTAGCCGGCGCAGGCGCGGGAGGTAGGCAAGACGTTCGACGGCGCACAGGCTGGAAAGAATCAAATGGGGCGAGCGGTCACTGAGCAGTACCGTATGCCATTGGCTTTCGGGAATGGCAGCCATGGCATCGCCCATTTCGCCGACGATGGATTCGAGGCGGGCGAGGAGGTTGGCGCGGTAGTCGTAGAGTGGATTGTCCATCAAGGGATGAATTGATAATTATGAAGGATGAAGTCACTGCGTTCAATTTCATCCTTCATAATTCATCCTTCTTCATTCTTTTCGCGTAGCATACGACAATCGCACCCGCATGATCTGGCTGAGGTGTTCCCAGGTGTGGGCGACGACGTAATTGGCCTGCCAGCCGAGGGTGATGGGACCGCGCGCCGCATGAACGCCGGGACGTGACCAGTCGGCGGCTTCCAGCACGGCCACTTCAGCGGCGCGGTCGGCGACGAGGTCGGCCAGAATGGTCTGGATCGGCTCGTCGAGGCGCCAGTGTTCTTTATGATACGTCACCTCATCGAAGACCGGGAGAGGGGGATTATCTTCGCTGGCCATGCGCTCGATGCGGACGCGAAAGACGTGGCGCTCGACATCGCGGAGATGGGCGAGGGCCTCATGCGCCGACCATTCTTCGGGCGCGGGTTTCCACAGGATAGCGTCGGCAGGCAGGGAGTTGATCTCCTGAGTCACTTGATGGCTCTGGGCGCGGAGGAGGCGGAGGGTGTAGGTGTCGGGTTGGGTCATGTTATTCCTGGATACACGGATAAGAAACTGCACCTAATCGGTTAGCTTGAAGAAAAGCCTCCTGCTGTAGTAAAAATGGGTTGATCAGAACACCATTTCACCAGAGAGGAGGCACTCAACAAGTGAGCGCTG
>Ga0247727_10011947_pt1 | contig 15011 bp, 18 predicted proteins | sample WisWelCaveWW1625_FD_202498 | JGI IMG/M metagenome (GOLD analysis project Ga0247727, IMG submission 202498) | Biofilm microbial communities from Wishing Well Cave, Virginia, United States - WW16-25 | ecosystem: Environmental > Aquatic > Deep subsurface > Groundwater > Cave microbial mat | place... | reverse complement strand
CGGGAACGTGTGGGAGCTTCACCCATTGGTTGTTCGCCAGAATTGCCAGGGGCAAGGAGTGGGGCGAACACTTGTCGCCGATTTTGAAAGGCAGGTTGCGGAACGCGGTGGGCATACGATTCGATTGAGAACGGATGATGAGAACAGTCGAACCACGCTTGGAGGAGTCGATGTGTATCCCGATGTGCTCGAAAAACTTCGATCAATAGAGAACATCCGCAGGCATCCATTTGAGTTTTATCTGAAAGTTGGCTATCACATTGTAGGTGTCATTCCGGACGCAAATGGTTTTGGCAAGCCGGCCATTTTGATGGCAAAGCGGATTGCGGCGCAATACCGCTGCGCATAACCGCAGGCCGTTATGCGGACTCCCCAAGACAATGCGTGCCATAACGATGGAACCTCAAATCGCCTTTCGCAACCTTGAGCAAAAAGATCTGCGGCTTTTGCATCAGTGGCTAAATGAAATCGTATTGGGTCTGCTGGGAGCAAACGCCTATGTGTCCGGTCCAGCCGTTGAGAACGCAAAATCGATTCGAACTCTGGAGCGGGCTGGTTTTATGATTCTACGAACAGTGTCCCGCGAAGACGGGATGAGTTCGAATGCTTGATGATTCGGCGTTCCGATGCCCACATTGCCGCATAATCGGAGGATAGGCCGACACACGCCGTTGATAGAAATCGGCAGGCGACAGACAGGCGCAACAAGTGGCTTCTCGCCCAATGTCACTAACCCCGCAAAGCGGGGCAAAGACAGAAAAATGGAGGACAGAAAAATGTTTAAGTCCACTCTTTGCCCAGATGAGCATTGTTTTGATGGCACTAAGTTTTATTTTTCTGTCTCTCATTTTTCTGTCTTTGCCTTTGTTCAAGCTAACTTAACCGTGTCATATTCAAATAAGGCTTTTTAATAGTTTTGCCCCAAATTGTTTTGCCTTATTGAAAAGTTAGCAGCATTGGGCTTCTCGCCTGCAAAGGCACGATGGCTGCTCTATCCCCAAAACGAAAGGCCAATCGATGCGTGAACACTTCGATTTTGAGCGGTTTCCACAACTGCAAACCGAGCGCCTGATTCTGCGAGAAATCGTGGCGGCGGACGCTGAAGCTGTTTTTCAGTTTCGCAGCGACCCGGAAGAGCAAAAGCATAATGACGCACCGCTGCAGAGCCTTGAAGAGTCCTCTAAACTCATCGAGCGGATGGCGCACGAATATGGCAGGAAATCTGCCATTCAATGGGGCCTCACGCTCAAGGGCGATGACACGGTGATCGGTCTGTTCGGTTACAACTACTGGGATCAGGCTAACTTCAAAGCGGGGATTGGCTATGATCTGAAACGGGCGTATTGGGGCAGGGGAATCATGCCGGAGGCGTTGCGGGCGATCATCCATTTTGGCTTCGAGCGGATGAATCTCAACCGGATTGAGGCGCATACCAATGCGGAGAATGCCGCTTCGGTACGGATGCTGGCGAAACTGGGATTCTGGCAGGAAGGGATTTTTCACGACCAGTTTTACGAAAACGGCGCGTTCCATGATGTGTCTTTGTTCGTTCTGCTGCGAAGAGACTATCTGCGGTTGCAGGAAGACGCCTGGAAGCGCATGAAACCCGCGTTAGCTCGCTAAATACATTATGAAATATAGAAAAGCAAACTTGCAAGATACCAAAGAACTGGCAAGGCTTAGATGGTTTTTTCAATGTAATAATGAAAAATATGATAATTCATTTATTAGACGATGCAATAATTTCATTAGACATGGAATACAATCAAAAAGTTGGACAATATGGATTGCAGAAGATAAAAATAAAATAATATCACACATATATATTTATAAAGTAAATAAACTGCCAAAACCAAAGGCGAAATTTAAATATTATGGCTACATCACCAATGTATATACAAAAAAGGAATACAGAAATAAGGGCATTGGTACAATGCTAATGAGAAAAGTAAAGAAATGGGCAAAGCATGAAAAATTTGAGTTCTTAGTTGCATGGAGAAGCAAAGACAGTAAAACGTATTATGAAAAAAATGGATTTAAAACAAATGATGAAATAATGGAAAAATCATATGAATAAAAAAACTTTGCGTTGAGCAGCGCTCAACGTTGTTCGGATCCGATGACTTGTCAGACGGACTCGCCGACTCAGAGAACGAGAACTGCGGGTGATCATCTCTTCGTGGTGTCAGGCTGCTCTGGCTCGGGCAAGTCCACCCTAATCGCGGCACTCGCACAGCAGGGCGAGGCCGTGGCAACCGAGCCTGGCCGGCAGATCGTGAAGGAGCAAACCCAGCTAGGCGGTGATGGCCTTCCCTGGGTGAATCCGCAGCGTTTCATAGATCTGTGTGCTGAAAGAGCGCTACGTGACTTCGATCGGCATGTTCATTTGCGTCGCCGGGCCTTTTTCGATCGCAGCTTTATCGATGTAGCGTCGGCGGTCGAGCTGACGGGTCTGGTTGCGCCCGATTCTCTCCAGCTCGCACTGCAGTCGAAGCGGTATGCCCGGCTCGTGTTCATCTCGCCGCCCTGGGAGGCTCTCTTCCGACCGGATGCGGAGCGCCGCCATGGCTTCAGCGAGGCCGTGGCAGAATACGAAGTACTCGTGCCCACCTATCGTCGACATGGATACGAGATCGTCTTCATTCCCCAGGCATCCGTTGCCAAACGAGTCTCGTTCGTGCGATCCGTTGTGTCGTCGCGGGAGCCTGGCGCAGCTCACTCACCTTTCGCTCTTCACTTTCCGCCCTTCGTGCTTCACCCTTCGCAAGAATCCGATTCCCCTCCTGATTCGTATTATTAACGACGCTAAAAATTCTGGATTTTTTTCAAAGTCAAAATGATTGAAGTCGTCAAAAAGCCTTTGCTTTTTTTGCACAGATTTAACTTTTAACTGAGTAAGGAGTAACCATTATGACTGCACAAGAGAATACCCAAATCATCCAAAACATCTACGCCGCTTTTGGGCAAGGCAACATTCCGGCGATTTTGAATACGCTGGCGAGCGATGTTGAATGGATTCACACGGCGGCTCCGCTCGTGCCGTTTTCCGGCACCTATCGCGGGACGCAAGGAGTTGGCGAGTTTTTCAAGAAACTAGTCGAGCATCAAGATACTCTGGCCTTCGAGCCGCACGAGTTTGTGGCGCAGGGCGAGACGGTAGCGGTATTCGGTTCTATCAAAGGCCGCAGCAAAGCCACCGGCAAAAGTTATGAAACCGACTGGGCGATGAAATGGCATTTGCAAAACGGCAAAGTGAAAAAGTTTCACCACTTTTTTGACTCGGCCATCGTCGAAGAGGCGTTTCGGAAATAATGAAATTGCGTGAAGTCCGACTTGCGCACGACGAATCTTGTAATTTAGTAAAACCCTGCTGCGCAAGTCGGACTTCGCCTGACATTAAAAAAACTAAACCGAAAGGACCAACCCATGTCAAGTCGAAACGTTGAAACCTTGCGCCAGCGGCACCAGGAGTTCAACGCCAAAAATTTTGAGCAGGCGATGAAGCTCGTGGCGCCGAAAACCAGAGTCGTCGATCACGGTCGCAACATGACCCTGAATTCCCGCGAGGAGTTTCGCGGCTGGATGGAAGGGTTTTATCAAATGGCCTCGGACGTCAAGTTAGTCGACGCGCGCTACATCGATGGCGGCGAATGGGTCACGGCGCAATTTCGCGCTGTCGGCACGCAGAACGGGCCGATGGGGCCTTTTCCTGCCAGCAACAAACCGTTCTCACTTGATGTTTGTGAAGTGTGGCATTTCAATACCAACGGCGAAGTGGACGAAGGTCACAACTATTCCGATGGCATGGGACTGGCGATGCAGCTTGGGCATATCAAACCACCGGCGTGAGAAAACGCTCAAAAAATGTTTGCTGCTGAAAATCAAGGCGATTCCATTTTATGGGATCGCCTTTTTGTTTTTTGAAGGTACGGCATTTTTTGGTTGGTGAAATAAAATAAATTGATTAAATTTAGTCGTGGCGCAACATTCATGTTGCGCCTGTTCATGTGGCATAGAAGCCTTGCGGAAAGGCCGTGGGTGAAATAACTCATGGCCGTCGCAAGAGTTGCCGCAACATAAATGTTGAGGCAAGGATAAAAAATTCGCGCGAGAGGAGGAACAACCATGTTCAAAGCCACCGACGCGCTTAAAGGCGCAATGATGGTTTTATTTTTTTTGAGCACATTGCCTGCTCACCCCCAAGAGCTTTCCAATAATCATAACGAAACCACTGCCGGGCCTCCGAGCGTGAGCGCAGCGCTTGTCACCGCGCCGCCAGGCTTGGATGGCAACGTTCTGAACGACCCCGCATGGAACAGCACGACTCCGGTTTCCGGCTTTTGGCAAACGGCGCCGGATGAAGGCCAGCCTGCCACGGAGCGCACCGAAGTGCGCGTCATTTACACCAACGAAACCATTTATTTCGGCGTTGTTTGTCACGACCGTCAGCCCAGCCACATGGTCGTTTCCGACAGCCGCCGCGACTCGCCGCTCGATGAAACCGACAGCTTTCAAATTATTTTAGACACGTTTCACGACAAGCAAAACGGTTTCGTGTTTGGCACCAATCCGGCCGGCATTGAATACGACGCGCAAATTACCAACGAAGGCCAGGGCGATATCACACCGGCGACGCGCCAACAGGCCGGCTCCGGTGGCGGCTTCAATCTTAATTGGGATGCGGCATGGGAAGTGCGCACCGCGACTTCTGACTCCGGCTGGAGCGCCGAGTTTGCCATTCCCTTTCGCACGCTGCGTTACGCCACGGGCAAGTCACAAACGTGGGGCGTCAATTTCCAACGCAACCTGCGCCGGCGCAATGAGACGTCGTATTGGACGCAGATGCCGCGCCAATTTAATTTATTCCGCCTTTCGCAGGCCGGCGTTTTGAAAGGGCTGCAAATTTCTACACAACGCAATTTTAAACTCATGCCGTATGCGCTCGGTAAAGCCAGCCGCAGATTTCAAACCGAGAACAAGGCAAAGTGGGATGAACAAATCGGCGGCGATGTGAAATACAGCTTCACGTCGAGCTTGACGTTGGATGCGACGTACAACACCGATTTCGCGCAAGTCGAAGTTGATGAGCAACAAGTTAATTTGGAGCGCTTTAATCTTTTCTTTCCAGAAAAGCGTCCGTTCTTTTTGGAGAATGCCGGTTTGTTTGCGATCGGCACGCCAGGCGAAGTCGAAATCTTTTTTAGCCGCCGCCTCGGCATCAGTTCGAGCGGTCTCGAGGTTCCCATCGTCGGCGGTGGACGCCTCACGGGTAAAATCGGCTCGACCAATGTCGGCTTGCTCAATATGCAAACCGAATCGGTTAATCAAGTGACGCCGGCGAACAATTTCACCGTCGCACGTGTGAGCCAGGAATTTCCGAATCGTTCCGGCATCGGCGCGATATTTATCAATCGCGACGCTACCGGCGATCAAGCCGCAGGCTATAATCGCACTTTCGCCGCCGACGCGCGCCTCGGCATTGGGCAATACACCCAAGCCGCCGGATTCATTGCGAAGACCACAACACCTAGCCGCGCCGGGCGCGATCACGCTTTTAAACTCGGCCTCAATCATGATTCTAAATCCTGGTTGATGCAAGTGAATTACACGGAACTGGCGGAGAATTTCAATCCGGAAGTGGGATTCTTGCGCCGATCGTCGTATCGCAAATCCGAATCGCTGGTGCTGCACCGCTATCGTCCGAAAAATTTCTTCGGCCTGCAAGAGCTGCGCCCGCATATTTCGTATCGCGCCTATTGGGATTTCGCCGGTTTTCAAGAAACCGGCTTTTTGCATTTCGATAATCACTGGGAATGGAAGAGCGGCGTGGAGATTCACACCGGCGTCAATTTTACCAAAGAAGGCTTGAAACGGCCGTTTAAAATTTACCGAAAACAAAACAAGCCGCTCCCGACTGTTGACACGGTGACCGTTGCAATCGGCACTTACAATCACAAAGAGTTTCAGTTGGTTACCAATAGTAATCAGGCGAAGCCCGTGAGTTTTCGCGGCACGTTCAATATCGGCGGCGCTTACGGCGGCAACCGCATTTTCGCAAGCCCGTCGGTGAAATTTCGTCTCGGTGAAACCTTCAACACCGAGCTGACGTGGAGCAAAAACTATTACGATCTGCCGGCGGGCAATTTCAACACCGATGTTCTGCGCGCGCGCCTTTCATATTCTTTCACGCCGCGCCTCTTTGTGCAGAGCTTGTTGCAATATAATGATCTCGATGAGGTATGGGCAACTAATCTGCGCCTCGGCTGGCTGCAATCCGCCAACACCGGACTCTTCGTCGTCTACAATGAAGCGCTTGATACCTTCGACGGCCTGAGCCGTCGCGACCGCAGTTTGATTGTGAAATTTAGCCGCTTATTTGATTTGCTGGAATAAGATGGAATTTTTTAATCAAACGGAAAATCAAACACGCCGCCTGCCGCCGGGGGTGAAAGATTTTCTTTTCGAAGATGCACGACAACGCCGCACCATCGAGCGCCTTTTGACCGAGTTATGGGCGGGCGAGGGCTATCAGGAAATTATCACGCCGGCCGTCGAATACAGCGAGGTTTTTCTGGTGGCGGGCAAAACGCGGCACGGCCGCAATAGTTTGGATGAAAAAATTTATCGTTTCCTCGACCGCGACGGAAATTTGCTGGCGCTGCGCGCGGATTTTACTTCACAAGTGGCGCGCATTGCCGCGAGCCGTTTTGTCGGTATCCCCGCGCCGATACGGATTTTTTATTCCGGAAAAATTTTTCGCGCCGAACCGCATGACGCCGGCCGCCGCCGCGAGAAATGGCAAGTCGGTTTTGAGATTCTCGGCGCGAACGACGTCGCCGCCGACGCCGAAGCCGTGACGCGCATTTTGGATAGTTTCACCGCCTTGGGCATCAACCAATTCAGAATTGCCGTCGGCCACATCGGTTACTTCAACGGTTTGATGGCGCAGGCCGGCATCACCGGCGAGTTGCTGCAAAAATTAAAATATTTGGTGGAACGCAAAGATACGGGAGGTTTGGCGCAGGCCTCGCAAGATTCGCCGATGTCGCTTGCAGCTCGCGAAGCATTAATGCGTTTCCCAAATCTTCATGGCGGTCGTGAAATTTTGGCGGAAGCGCGAAGCCTGGCGCCCAATGAAATTTCTCGCGATGCGGTTGTGCGTCTCGAAGCGTTGTTAGCGGCGATTCAACAGCATCCGCAAGCCGATAAAGTTTTTCTCGATTTGAGCGAAGTCGAGGGCTTGGGATATTATACCGGCATGATGCTTCGCGCTTTTGCTGCCGGAGTCGGAGAGGACGTCGGCAATGGCGGCCGCTATGACGACCTCGTCTCGCGTTTTGGCGCCGATCTGCCGGCGGTCGGTTTTTCTTTTGATCTTGATCTTCTCCTCGAAGCCTTGCGGAGCGGCGCATGAACAAGTTACAAAACACGGCGATTTCGTCAACCCCATCTTCAGACGGCGAGTTGAGTATCGCCTTGGCAAAAGGAAAGCTGCTCATACCAGCGATGCAATGGTTGGCGAATGCCGGTTATACTTTCACCGAACATGAGCTGCGCAGCCGCAAGCTGACGTTTATGGCGCAAGAAGGCGGCATGCGCGCGATTCTCGTCAAGCCGGATGATGTGCCGATCTATGTCGAATACGGCATCACCGATCTTGGCATCATCGGCAAGGATACCCTGTTAGAAAGTGAAGCCGAGGTTTTTGAGCCGCGCGATTTGAAGTTTGGCGCATGCAAACTTGCCGTCGCCGGGTGGCCGCAGGATGCCCAAAAAGATTTTCGCCTGCGTTCGGTCGTGCGCGTCGGCACCAAATATCCCAAGATCGCGCGCCGGCATTTCGATCAACTTGGCGTGCAAGCGGAAATCATTGCGCTCAAAGGCTCCGTGGAACTGAGCGTTTTAACCGGCCTCGCGGACGTCATCGTCGACATCGTCGAAACCGGCGCGACGCTGCAAGAAAACGGTTTGGTCGTGCATCAGGAAATTCTTTCTTCCTCCGCGCGCCTCGTCGTCAATAAAGCGAGCCACAAATTAAAACTCGCCGCGATTGACCGGCTGCTGCGCGCCACGGAGATCAAATGAAATTTATTCAACTGAAAAATCCTGCCGAGGCGCAACAAGTTGCCGCGCTTTTTTCGGAAGCAACGACGACCTCATCGGAAATTGTGCGAGCAACACAAAACATTCTCGCCGCCGTTCAACAGGAAGGCGACGCGGCATGTTTGCGTTTCACCCAGCAATTTGACGGCGTGAGGCTTGCGGCGGAAGAGTTGGAAGTATCTGCTGCCGAGCGGCGCCAGGCAAGTCAAAATATTAAATCTGAATTGCATGCCGCATTAACGCAAGCCGCAGCCAACATTCGTTTCTTTCATGAACGGCAGCAATTGCAAAATTGGCGTGTTGAACGCGCCGGCGTGATGCTCGAGCAACGCTTCTTGCCGATCGAGCGCGCCGGCATTTACATTCCCGGCGGCCGCGCCAAATATCCTTCGACGGTGTTGATGACGGCGATTCCGGCGCAAATTGCCGGCGTCGCAGAAATTATCATGGTCTCGCCACCGGATCGCGCCACCGGCACGATCGATCCGATTTTATTGGCGGCCGCGGAGCTTGCCGGCGTGCATCGTATCTTTCGACTCGGCGGCGCGCAGGCGATTGCGGCGCTGGCTTTTGGCACGGCAACAATTCCCGCGGTTGACAAGATTGTCGGACCGGGCAATGCGTACGTCGCGGAGGCGAAACGTCAAGTCTTTGGCCGCGTCGGCATCGATATGATGGCCGGCCCGACTGAAATTGCGCTGCTGGTCGACGATACCGCGCCGGTTGCCGTCGTCGCGCAAGATCTGTTTGCGCAAATGGAGCATGATCCGGTGGCGCGCGCGCTGGTCGTGTCGACCGCTGCAAGTCACTTGCACAAAATTATTCAACATATTGAACAACATTTGCAAAGAGCTGCACGCGCCGAAATCTTGCGCCGAATTTGGGAACAGCATACATTTTTTATTCACGTGCCCGATGACGCGACGGCATGCGCCGCAGTGAATGCGATGGCGCCGGAGCATTTGCAAATCATGACGCAAACGCCGAGCGATTTATTGCCGATGATTCGCCATGCCGGCGCGATTTTTCTTGGCGTCTATTCGCCGGTCGTGATGGGCGATTACCTCGCCGGCCCCAATCACACGCTGCCCACCAATCGCGGCGCGCGCTATGCTTCGGCGCTCGGCGTTTATGATTTTCTTCGCCATCAACATGTCGTGGAATATACGCCGGAAGCTTGGCGGCGGGAAAGCCGCGCCGCGGCGGAATTAGCGGCGGCGGAAAAACTGTTTAATCACTCCCGATCAGCTTTGCAACGCGGCAGCGATGAGCAGTAATCAGTCACCAGTAATCAGTAATCGAAAAAATGACAACTGGCAACTAGCGACGAGCAACCAGCAATGCACATCGAAAAATACATCAAACCCGAAGTGCTTCGCCTCAAAGGCTATCATCTCGACAAACGCGAGTGTACTTTCAAGCTCGATCAAAACGAAAATCCGTTTGGTTTTCCCGAAGCGCTCAAAGAAAAATTCTGGCACCGCCTCAAAAACCTTGATTGGGCGCGTTATCAGGATTTCCAGATGGAGGGCATTACGGCAAAGATCGCGAATTATTTGCAACTGCCGCCCTCGCATGTCATCGTGGGCAACGGCTCCAATTCACTCATCCAGGCGTTGTTAATGGTGGCGCTGGCGCCGGGCGAGCGGCTCATCATCCCCGAGCCGACGTTCACCCTGTACGGCCTCACCGGAAAAATGCTCAGCGCGGAAGTGATCACCTGCCGATTGCATCCCGAAGATTTCTCTTTGCCGCTGCCGGAAATTTTGCAAGCGTCACGCGCGGCAAACGCCAAGATGCTCGCGCTGTGCACGCCGAACAATCCGACCGGCAATAGTTTTCCTTTGCAGCAGCTCAAAATTTTATTGCAAGAATTTCCCGGACTCGTGGTGATCGACGAAGCGTATCAGGAATTTAGCCGGCAAGACGCCAAGCCGTTGCTGCGCGAGCATGAGAATCTCGTGATTCTCCGCACGTTTTCCAAAGCGCTGGCGCTCGCCGGCATGCGCATCGGTTACTTGCTCGCCGCGCCGGAAATTTGCGCCGAAGTTCGGAAAGCGCGCTTGCCGTATAGCGTCAGCTTTTTTTCGGAAATGGCCGCCACCATCGCGCTCGAAGAAATCGAGCCGCTCAACGCCTCCGTGCGCCACATTCTCGCCGAGCGCGAGCGTTTGTGGCCGGCTTTGCAAGAAATTTCCTCGCTGCGCGTTTATCCTTCCGACGCGAATTTCTTTCTCGTGCGCGCCAAAAACAGCGCCGCATTATTTCAACATTTGCTGCAAGACGGCCTGCTCGTTCGCGAGGTCAGCGGTTATCCGGGCTTGGAAAACTGTTTGCGCATCAGCGTCGGCAAACCGGACGAGAATGAGAAGCTGCTCGAAAGCTTGAAAAAATGGAAATGAAATCGATAGAAAAATTTCTATGAACCGCACCGCCACCATCAACCGCCAAACCAAAGAAACCCAAATCAGCCTCACGCTCGATTTGGACGGCGCCGGCACCGTTGAGATCAATACCGGCATCGGTTTTTTTGACCACATGCTCACGCTCTTCGCCGTGCATGCTTTATTTGATTTGAAGCTGCAAGCCGCGGGCGATCTGCACGTCGATTTCCATCACACCGTTGAAGATGCCGGCATCTGCCTTGGCTTGGCGCTCGCCGAAGCTCTCGGCGACAAATCCGGTATTCGGCGTTACGGCGCGGCACATGTTCCCCTTGATGAAGCTTTAGCGCGCAGCGTGGTCGATTGTTGCGGCCGCAGTTTTTTGCATTTTAACCACGATCTCAACAACAAATTTACCGGCGATTTTCCGGGCGAATTGGTGGAAGATTTTTTGCGCGCCGTTTGCAATAATGCCAAACTCACTTTGCATTGCGACGTGCTGCATGGCCACAACGTGCATCATATGATTGAAGTGATCTTCAAATCGTTCGGCCAAGCGCTGCGGCAAGCGGTGGAAAAAGACGCGCGACGCGAAGGCGTGCCCTCGACGAAAGGTGTGCTCTAAGTAGGACAGGCTGCCAGCCTGTCAACAGACGCTGACTTTACCGCATAGTAAAAATTTATTATGATCGACGTTATCGATTACGGCGCCGGAAATTTGTTCAGCGTGGTCAAAGCGCTCGAGTCTTTCGGCGCGCAACCGCAGGTGATCAAAACGCCGCAAGCCTATCGCGGCGGAAAAATTATCATCCCCGGCGTCGGCGCGTTTGGCGATGCGATGGCGGGCTTGCACGCCACCGGTTTTGTCGAGTTCATTCACGAACAAGTGCGCTTAGGAAAACCGACTTTGGGAATCTGCGTGGGACTCCAAGTTCTTTTTGCCAGCAGCGAAGAATCGCCTAATGTTTCCGGTCTTGCGCTGCTTGACGCGCCGGTCAGGCGTTTTCCCTCGGCCGATAAAGTGCCGCACATGGGCTGGAATCAGCTCGAGATAAAAAGAGAGACAAAACTGTTACGAGGCATTCGCGACGGCGATTTTGTATATTTTGCCCATTCGTATTGTACGCGCGCGCAAGGCGAAAATTACGAAACTGCCGTTTGCCGATACAGCGCGTCGTTTGTCGCCGTGTTGGAAAAAGACAATCTCTACGGCGTGCAATTTCATCCGGAAAAAAGCCAAAAAACCGGCATGCAAATTTTAAAAAATTTTGACGCGTTATGCTGATTTATCCCGCGATTGATTTGCGTCACGGCAAATGCGTGCGTCTGCAGCAAGGCGAGCGCGAGCGCGAAACGGTTTACAGCGCCGATCCTCTCGCGACCGCAAATTCTTTCATCGCGCAAGGCGCGAGGTGGCTGCACGTCATCGATCTCGACGGGGCGTTCTCCGAAAAAGGCGGCAATCGCGAACTCATTAAAGCCATAGCAGGCGCGCTTTCGGCGCGCGTTCAATGCGGCGGCGGCATTCGTTCGCTCGAAGACATGACCGAGTTGTTGGACGCCGGGGTAGCGCGCGTCATTCTCGGCACCATCGCCGTGCGGCAGCCGGAAATCGTGCCGCGCGCCGTGCAAAAATTTGGCGCAGCCACGATAGCCGTTGCCATCGATGCGCGCGATGGAAAAGTGGCTGTCGAGGGTTGGGAGAAAAGCAGCGCGGTTGACGCATTGGATTTGGCGCGGCGTCTGAGCGATGACGGAATCGAGTTAACCGTTTATACCGACATTGCGCGCGACGGCATGCTGAGCGGCGTCAATATTCCGGCGCTGCAAAACCTTTTGGCACAAACTTCATTGCGCGTCATTGCCTCCGGCGGCGTTCGCGATTTACGCGATATTCAGTGGTTAAAAAATTTGGCGCACCCTCGCCTCGACGGCGTTATCATTGGCCGCGCTTTGTACGAAGGCACCATTCAGCTTGCGGATGCCATAAAAGTTGTGAATAGTGAATCGAATAAATATCCAAACGGTAATGCCTCACGCAATAGTGAAAAAGCATAGCGCAGTCATCCTGACTGCAGACAAGATGTCTGCGCTACTTCTTCCGTGCCTGAGCCATTAATCCGGACGATTCGGCGAATCCGGATACCACGAGAAAGTAATCCATTGTCATGTTAGCCAAGCGCATCATCCCCTGTCTAGATGTTAAAAATGGCCGCGTCGTCAAAGGCGTTAATTTCGTTAATCTCGTCGATGCGGGTGATCCCGTGCAGCAGGCAAAATACTATGACGAAGAAGGCGCGGATGAATTGGTTTTTCTCGATATTACCGCGTCATCCGAGGTGCGTCCCATTCTTTTGGAAATGGTGCAACGCGTCGCCGAGAATATTCATCTGCCGTTCACCGTCGGCGGCGGTGTGCGTACGGTGGAAGATATGCGCGAAATCTTGCGCGCCGGCGCGGATAAAATTTCGATCAACACCGCGGCGCTCTTGCAGCCTGAGCTCATCAATGCCGGCGCGGAAATCTTCGGCAGCCAGTGCGTCGTCGTCGCCATTGATGCGCGTTGGCGCGGCGAGCATTGGGAAATTTACACGCATGGCGGCAGAAATGCAACAGGACGCGATGCCCTCGCGTGGGCGCGTGAAGCGCAACAACGCGGCGCCGGAGAATTTTTGATTACGTCGATGGACAAAGACGGCACGCGCGCGGGATTTGATCTGCCGCTTTTGGCCGCGCTTGCCGATATGGTGAATGTCCCAATCATCGCTTCCGGCGGCGCGGGCATTATTCAGCACTTTGTCGACGCGGTGCGACAGGGCCGCGCCGATGCCGTACTCGCGGCTTCGCTTTTTCATTTTCGTGAAATAAGAATTGCCGAGGTTAAAAAAGCTTTTTTAGAAAATGGAATCCCGACACGTTATGAATTCTGAGTTGCTCGCCACGATTAAATTTGATCACCATGGTTTGGCGCCCGCCATCTTGCAAGATTATTACACCGGCCGCGTGTTGATGCTGGCTTATATGAATCAAGCGAGTTTGCAGAAGACGCTTGAAACCGGCCATTGCTGGTTCTACAGCCGCCGCCGCAATGAGTTGTGGGAAAAAGGCGCGACCTCGGGAAACTATCAACAGGTGCAGGAAATCCGCTACGATTGCGACGCCGATGCCTTGCTCATCCAAGTGAAAAGCGCGGGGCCGGCCTGCCACACGGGCAAGCACAGTTGCTTCGATGCGACTGAAGCTCCGAATAAATTCGGCGCCACGACTTTTTTTAAGATGGTTGATGATCTCACACAATTGCTGCATGAGCGCAATCTCCAACGCCCGGAGGGAAGCTACACCACAAAGCTGTTCAATGCCGGCATGCGGCAGATTGCGAAAAAATTGGGCGAAGAAGGCGTCGAAGTCGCTCTTGCTGCGATCGACGAAAACGACGAAAGACTCGCGGAAGAAGCCGCCGATCTCATTTATAACTTGCTGGTGCTATTAGAGGCGCGCGGCCTTTCGATCAATAAAGTTGGCGAAGTGTTACAGCAAAGAACCCTAAAGCAATAAATAGAGTTTTCCATAGGAAAAACTTTTCACGACGCGTTTGTTTTTGAAAAAAATTAAGATATTCCGATCATGGAATACCTCTACCTTGATGAATCCGGCGACCTCGGGGATCCCCGAACAAAAGGCGCATCAAACCATTTAGTGATCTCCGTCCTGCGCATTACAAGTGCCAAAGCGCGCAAAGACCTTGAAAAATGCGTCGAGAGAGCGCTGAAAAATAAAGTGCGAAGAAGGGCGCCGCGCTGCGTCGAACTAAAGGGCAGCGATACCACTTTGGCGGAAAAGCAATATTTTTTCGTCAAATTGCTCATACTCCTTTTGAGCTTTACACTGTTATACTTGAAAAAGAGAAATACCGCGATGAACTGCTGCATAGCCAAAACCGCGTCTATACTTTCATCGCCCAACTCGCGCTCAAAGAGATTCCCTTCGAGCAAGCAGCAGCCCAGGTAGTGCTTACCATCGATCGGCGACGCGGCGGCTTCGTAATCCGCGAGCTCAACACGTCCTTGCGCACACTTCTCGAAGCGCGCATTCCTCCTAAAGTTGCGTTGGATATAAATCACTATTATTCGCATGAAAACAAACTGCTTCAGGCCGTGGATCTGTTCGCGTGGGGAATCCGCAGGAAGTATGAGTTAGGAGACACCGCGTGGTACGACGTGTTTAAAAAGAAGATCGTGCACGAGCAAACGTACCCGACAAAATAACAGGAAAGAAAATAAAAAAGAGAGCGGCCCCTGCATAGCGTCTTCCCCAAGGCTATTTTACCAACATTCGGAAGGGAACACCTCAGGAACTATGCAGGCCTTACCTAACTCTCTTTATTGGGAAAGTAATGAGAAAAAAGGCAAAAGTCAAGTGGTGTTTAGGAAAAAATGTAATGCCTCAGTGACGGGTGGACATGCCATCCGGACCGACTGAAAAATTATAAAAAAAGACTGGCGTCTTAGGTTTTCGTTTCGTATC
>Ga0247727_10011946_pt1 | contig 15014 bp, 12 predicted proteins | sample WisWelCaveWW1625_FD_202498 | JGI IMG/M metagenome (GOLD analysis project Ga0247727, IMG submission 202498) | Biofilm microbial communities from Wishing Well Cave, Virginia, United States - WW16-25 | ecosystem: Environmental > Aquatic > Deep subsurface > Groundwater > Cave microbial mat | place... | reverse complement strand
TATTCATGTCCTTGGGCAGCGCGGGATCGACGACAACCACCACCGGCATGCGGCGCGTCTCGCCCGCGCCGAGCGTCTGCTGCGTAAAGCAGAAACACTCCAGCTTGCGGAAATACTGCCCGGCGCGCGCAGGCCCGAAACTGGGGATCGCCTGGCCGGTGACAGATTCGCCGCGCACGTTGGCGATTTCGTACTCGACGGTCATGAGTTCCCCGGGGTGTACCGTCAAATGGCGGATTAGCGGACGGAAGCTCCATGGCATGCCATGGCTGTTGGCGTCGAATTCAACGCTTAGCATGCGCGTGCGGTCGACCTGGGTGTTGACCGCGCCCGCCGAATCCGGCTGGACGAAGTAATTGATGCCCAGCGCCTCGCAGATCTGCTTGTAGATCGGCACCAGCGCGTAGCCGAAGCCGAACATCGCCACGGCGACGATCGAGAGCTTGATCAGCAGGCGCCGGTTCTCCCGCGCTCGCTCGTCCACCGTGTTTTCGGCTGGGTTCATCCGCTCAATATCCAGTACTTGCCAATGATGCCGAGAAACGAGATCACGGCAACGAGCGCGAGCAGCAGCGCGGTCTTGACATTGCGGCTCACTGGCGCCGTCCCGGAAACGATTCGGGCAGCGTGACCGCCGCGCTGCGGATCGGCGCCTCGTAGACGATTTTCCAGGTTTCGCCTTCGCGCAGCCAGTACTGGCGCTTGCGCGTTTGCTGCGACAGATTGTTCGAGCGGTAATCCTGGGTGAAGGTAAGAACCATCAGGTTCTGCTTGCCGGGGTCGCGCAGGATGCTGAGATTCGACAACCCGACCTTGATCCAGTTCTTGCCCGCTGCGACCCTGCGCTTGTGCGCGTCCCAGGTCGCAAGGTCCATCCCGTCGGAACGGAACTGAGGTGCGTAATGCGCGAGGTACCGGTTGAGGTCACGGCTCTCCCAGTCCCGGCGCCAGGCGTCGAGCTGTCTGCGGAACGCATCGCGCTCAGCCGCCAGCTCGTCTGCGCCCACCCACTCAACTTCGTCGGCGATGATTACCGGCGTGACGCCTACTTGCACGCTCTTGCCCAGCGCCTCGAGATCGGGATTGGCGAGCGCTACGCAGCCGTCGCTCGCCTGCGGCGCGCGCGTATAGGTATCGGACGGCACCCCGTGCAGCCAGATGCCGAATCCGGTGCGGCCCTGGATGCGGTCCCACGCGTTCGGGTAGCTGATCGGGAACGCCCCCCAGCCATAGAGGTCGGGAAGCTTGCTGCCCGGGATGTTCGAGGTGACGTAGTAGACCCCGATCGGCGTTTTCTGGTCGCCTTCCTTGCGCTTATCGGTGCCGCGTTTGCCGATGCTCGTGTAATAGTCGGCGACTAGGTGCGGCGCGCCTCCGGCAATTTCGTACAGATAGACGCGCGACCGGTTGGAGTCCACGACGATGACATGCCGTTGCGCCCGGTCGAGCTCCAGCAGGTAGCGCGGATAGCGGCCGGCGGGCGGGCGGTCGCGGTAACTGCGTACCCGGGCGAGCGCCTCGGCGCGCAGTTCCTCGGTCCGTTCGCGCGCGTTGTAGCCGCCGCCGCCGAAGGTCTTCAGCGGCTGCCTGCGCGCCTGCAGCAGGTCGCCGCGAATCAGATGCGCGAGCCGGAAGTTCGGATGCGCCGCGACGACGCGGTCGATCTCCTCGAGCGCGCTCCCGTAGCGGCCTTGCTGCATCGCCTCGAACGTACGCTTGAGGTAAGCGTCGGCCCCGTTCACATCGCCATTGACATGACTGGCAAACGAGACCGGCGCAAAGACAAATGTGTACAGGAAAGCCAGGCGCGTATACGCCGCCAACGCAGCGGGGATACTTCCAGTCATGCATCACTCCTTGTCTAGCCTGCGGCCGCGCGGTACGTCGTCGCCCAGCCGGCGGATTTCGAACGCGAACTACGCTAGACCAGGAGAAAGTGGCGGACGATCGAGTCTGCTGGGAAAAAAGGTCTGGATGCCCGCCGAAGGCGCGGGCAAGGGGGAGTCCCGGTTCTCCGCAAAGATCATACGCACGCCGTCATGCAGCACGCCCAAGAGGTGGCCGGCGCAGTTGTGATGCTGGCGCGCGCCCGGATCCGCGCCGCCCGCGGGCTTGTCACCGCCGTACTCGCCGGCTTCAATGCAACTCACCACGGTGCCACCATGCCCTGCTTGGCCTGCGAATGTCGCCCAGCCGAAGGAAGGCGCAAGCACGGTTGCAAGCAGGACGGCAAGCAAAACAGAGGTAATGGATCTGGATACGCGGCGCACGGCCGAATTCTACTGCATCAAATTCAGGCGCCGGACGTCGCTTCGCTCGTCCGCCCGGATTTGCCGGCGAGGCTCTCGATGATCGGGCAGGCGATCTTGCCGCGCCGCCGATCACAGCGTGCGATCAGGTCTTTCAGCGCGCCTCGCAGGCGAATAAGATCGGCGACCCTCGATTCCACGAGCGCCAGTTTCTCGGCGGCCAACGCGCGCGCCTCGCCGCAACTCTGTGGATCCTCCAGCCTCAGCAGGCGTTGGATCTCGGCAAGCGAAAATCCCAGTTCTTGGGCGCCCTTGATAAATCGCACGCGCGCAACCGCGGCGTCGCTATAGCGCCGCACACCCCCCAGTGGCTTTGCCGGCTCCTCGAGCAGTTTTAGCCGCTGGTAGTAGCGGATGGTTTCCACGTTGACGCCGGCTCCCTTGGCCAGCGTTCCGATCGTCATTTGCGCCATCCGCTTTCCTTGACTCCGTACTCAGGTACGGAGTGTACGCTGTACGATCATGAATCATCTCGCCCGTGACCCCGTTCTCGCGAGCACGCTCACCTGCCCGCAATGCGGGCAGCGCAGCGCGGAAACCATGCCTACTGACGCCTGTCTCTTTTTCTGGCATTGCCCTGCCTGCGGCGTGTGCAGCAAGCCGAGAGCCGGCGATTGCTGTGTTTTCTGCAGTTACGGCTCCGTGCCCTGCCCGCCGGTGCAGCAAAGCCGCGGCTGCTGTGCATCGTAAGTAACCACGGTCTCACCCGACCAATGTGGAACTGTCTCATTCCGAACCGGGTCTTCCCAATGCAACAAAATTTGAGGAACTAAACATGAAATGCTGGTTCAAGCGGTTCTTCGCCCTGATCGCGCTGTTTTTCTCCGCCAGCGTGCTGGCCGGCGAAATACCCTATGACAAGGCTGCTTTCGAGAAAGCAGTCGCCGAAAGCAAACCGGTGATCGTTGCCTTCCACGCCGACTGGTGCCCGACCTGCAGGACGCAGAAACCCATCGTGCAGGAGCTCCTCCGGGAGCCGAAGCTGAAGGACGTCACGCTGTTCGTGGCCGACTTCGACAAGGAGAAGGACCTGAAGAAGTCGCTGCGAGTCTCCCAGCAGAGCACTTTCGTGGTTTTCAAGGCCGGCAAAGAGGTCGCGCGCTCGACGGGACAGACGAAGAAGGGCGACATCGCCGCGACCTTCGCCAAGGTGCTCTAAGCGGCTGACCCGCGCAGGCGGGCACGGTGGACTTCGGACTCGGCACCTACGGCCTTGGCTATCTGGCGGGCCTGCTCTCCACGCTGTCGCCGTGCGTCCTGCCGTTGATGCCCATCCTGATCGCGACCGCGATCGCGGCACACCGTCTCGGTCCCTATGCCCTTGCAGTCGGCCTGACGATCTCCTTCTCGGCGATCGGCATCTTTCTCGCCACTCTTGGCGCCTCGCTCGGACTGGATCAGGCGGCGTTTCGCGACGCCGCCGCAATCCTCCTCGTCGGCTTTGGAACTGTGCTGCTGTCGGCGAGGCTGCAGGAGCGCTTCGCGAGCGCCGCTTCGGGGTTGAGCGCCGCCGGAGACGGCATCCTGTCGCGCATGAACCTCGATGGGCTCACGGGGCAGTTCATGATCGGAATCGTGCTCGGCGTGATCTGGACACCCTGCGTCGGCCCGACGCTGGGCGCGGCGACGACGCTGGCGTCGCAGGGGCAGCATCTTACGCAGATCGCGCCATTGATGGTCGTTTTCGGTCTCGGCGCGGGCACCCCGCTCGTCGCCCTGGGCTCGATATCGCGCGCGACGATGATGCGCCTGCGCGGCCGAATGCTGTCGGCCGGCAGGTTCGGCAAGACGCTTCTCGGCGCCATCCTGGTGGTGCTGGGCGCGGCGATCCTCAGCGGACTCGACAAAGGCGTCGAGGCTTGGGTGGCCGGTATTTCACCGCAATGGCTGAGCGACCTGACGACGCGCTATTGAGTGCTGCGAGCCGCTGCGGCGGGTAACCGCCGCCGCAACAGGTAGTACGCCGCGGGAATCAGGAACATCGAGAGCAGCGGCGCGGAGATCATGCCGCCGATCATCGGCGCGGCGATGCGCTGCATCGCCTCCGCTCCCGTACCGGTCGCCATCAGCAGCGGCGCGAGGCCGGCAAGGATCACCGCCACCGTCATCGCTTTCGGCCGCACGCGCAGCACCGCGCCCTCGGCGATCGCCCGGGAGAGCGCTCGTTCATCGCTCAGGCGTCCTTCGGCGCGGTATTTCTCGATCGCCTGGTCGAGGTAGATCAGCATCACCACGCCGAACTCGGCCGCCAGCCCGGCGAGGGCGATGAAACCGACCACGCTCGCCACCGAAACGTTATGCCCGAGCAACCAGATGAGCCAGATCCCCCCCACCAGCGCGAAGGGCAGGCTGGCCATGATGAGCAGCGCCGAGTCCAGCCGCCGGAACGTGAGATAGAGCAGCACCAGGATGATTGCGAGCGTCGCCGGCACCACCGCCTGCAGGCGCTTGGCGGCGCGCTCGAGAAACTCGAATTGCCCGGACCACGCGATCGAGTAGCCGGCGGGCAGCCGCACCTGCTCGCTCACTTTCTGCCTCGCTTCGGCGACGAAGCCGCCCAGGTCGCGTCCGCGCACATCGACGAACACCCAGCCCGACAAGCGCGCGTTCTCGCTCTTCAATTGCGCGGGGCCATCCACGATGGCGATCTCGGCCACCGCACCGAGCGGCACGGTCGCGCCCGCCTCGGTGACGATCGGCAGCGCGCGCAGCTTGTCCACCGAGTCGCGCAGTTCCCTCGGATAGCGCAGGTTGACCGGAAAGCGCTGCAGGCCCTCCACGGTCTCGGCGATGTTCTCGCCGCCGATCGCGATCGACACGAAGGACTGGATCTCCGACACCGACATGCCGTGTCGCGCCGCACGCAGGCGGTCGATTCGCACGTCGATGTAGCGGCCGCCGGTGACACGCTCGGCGAGCGCCGAGGTCACGCCCGGCAGATCCTTCACCACGCCCTCGACGCGCGTGGCGACCGCCTCGATTGCCGCGAGGTCCGGACCGGAGACCTTGATGCCCACCGGGCTCTTGATCCCGGTGGCGAGCATGTCGATGCGGTTGCGGATCGGCGGGATCCAGAGGTTGGCCATGCCCGGAATTTTCAGTGCCGCGTCCATTTCCGCGATCAGCGCTTCCATGGAAAGGCCCGGCCGCCATTGCGCGCGCGGCTTGAGACGCACTGTGGTCTCGACCATCTCGAGCGGCGCCGGGTCGGTGGCGGATTCGGCGCGGCCGATTTTGCCGTGCACGCTCTGCACCTCCGGGAACTGCTTGATGATGCGGTCGGTCTGCTGCAGCACCTCGGCCGCCTTGCCGGCCGAAAGCCCGGGTAGCGCGGTGGGCATGTACAGCAGGTCGCCTTCGTCGAGGTTGGGCATGAATTCGGTCCCCAGTTGTGCTAACGGCCAGGCGGTCGCCGCAAGCACCACCAGTGCGCCGGCCAGCGTCGCCGTGGGAAAGCGCAGCACCCATGCAACGAGCGGACGGTAGATCGCGATCAGCAGCCGGTTAAGCGGATTTTTCGCCTCGTCGGCGATGCGTCCGCGGATCAGGTAGTACATCAGTACCGGCACCAGCGTCACCGACAAGCCCGCCGCCGCCGCCATCGCGTAGGTCTTGGTGAACGCGAGCGGCGAGAATAGCCTGCCTTCCTGCGCCTCCAGCGTGAACACCGGGACGAACGACAGCGTGATGATGAGCAACGAGAAGAACAGAGCCGGCCCGACCTCCGTGGCCGCATCGCCGATCAGCTTCAGGTGCTCCGCGCCCAGCGGCGCGCGGCCATGCTCGTGCCGCCAGGCCTCGATCTTCTTGTGCGCGTTCTCGATCATCACCACCGCCGCATCCACCATCGCGCCGATGGCGATGGCCAGCCCGACCAGTGACAGGATATTGGCGTTGATGCCCTGGTAGAGCATGACGATGAACGCGGCAAGGATGCCGAGCGGCAGCGTGACGATGGCGACGAAGGCCGAGCGCAGGTGAAACAGGAACACGAAGCACACCAGCGCGACGACGATGAACTCCTCCACCAGTTTCTCGACCAGGTTCGCCACGGCGCGCTGGATGAGCTGCGAGCGGTCGTAGGTCTCGATGATCTCCACGCCTTCCGGGAGGCCGTGCTTGAGGGACTCGATTTTTGCCTTCACTGCGGCAATGGTCTCCAGCGCGTTCTTGCCGAAGCGCATCACGATCACGCCGCCCACCGCCTCGCCTTCGCCGTCGAGTTCCGAGATGCCGCGCCGCTGCTCCGGCCCGACCTGCACGCGGGCCACGTCGCGCAGCAGGATGGGCGTGCCCTCGGCCGAGACACCGAGCGGAATCAGGCGGAAGTCTTCCAGCGTCTTCAGATACGCCGAGGCGCGCACGATGTACTCGGCCTCGCCGAGTTCCAGCACCGAGCCGCCGGAAGACTTGTTCGCCGCCTGCACCGCGGCAATCACGCGCGACTGCGGAATGCGCAAGGCGCGCATGCGTTCCGGGTCGAGCACGATCTGGTACTGGCGCACCAGGCCGCCGATGGTGGCGACTTCGGCGACGTTGGGGACCGTCTTCAGCTCGTACTTGAGGAACCAGTCCTGCAGCGCGCGCAACTGGCTGATGTCGTGCCGCCCGCTCTTGTCGATCAGCGCGTACTGGTAGATCCAGCCCACGCCGGTGGCGTCCGGCCCGATCGAGGTCCGGGCCGTCGGCGGCAGGCGGCCGGAAACCTGGTTGAGGTATTCCAGCACGCGCGAGCGCGCCCAATACAGATCGGTGCCGTCCTCGAAAATCACGTAGACGAAGGAATCGCCGAAGAACGAGAAGCCGCGCACCGCCTTCGCGCCGGGCACGGAAAGCATCGTGGTGGTGAGCGGATAGGTTACCTGGTCCTCGACCACCTGCGGCGCCTGTCCCGGATAGGTGGTCTTGACGATGACCTGGACGTCGGACAAATCGGGGAGCGCATCGAGCGGCGTTTTCAGCGCCGCGTAAATCCCCCAGGCGGCGATGAATGACGCCACCATCAGCACCAGGAAGCGATTCGCGAGCGACCAGCGGATCAGGGCAGCGATCATTTGGGAGCTCCGGGCTTTTTCGGCACGATCCGGGTGATGGTGTAATTGCCGTCCTTGTCGGGCTCGCCCTTGATCTCGAACTCGACGATGTCGCCGGGCGCGAGCGTGGCGATCGCGCCTTTGTCCTGAACCATGAAGGTCATGTTCATCGACGGCCACTTGAGACTCGGCATCGGTCCGTGCGCCAGCTCGACGCTGCCGGCCTTCGCGTCTAGACCGAGCACCCGTCCGGTGCCAGCGTGCGTAAGGACGACCGCAGGCTTGGCCGCGCCACCGGGCTCCGGCTGCCCGCTGGCCCCCAGCCGCGCGAGCGCCGACTTGAGGCTCGCCTCGGAATCGATCAGGAACTGTCCCGAGGCAACCACGCGTTCGCCCTGCTTCAGGCCCTTGAGGATCTCGGTCTTGCCGTCCATCTCGAAGCCCACCTCCACCGTCTCCGGCCGGAAGCGCTCGCCCACGGCGACGATCACCACCGACCGGGTGCCGGTCTGGATCACCGCCTCGGTCGGAACGGCAAGACCCCTGCGCGCGGCGGCGAGGAGCGTCACCTCGGCGAGCATGCCGGGCTTGAGTTCACCGCGCGGGTTGGCGAGCGCGATGCGCGCGCGCAGGCTCCGCGTCTGGGTATCGAGCCTGGGATAAACGTACTCGACGCGTCCGCCGTGGCTCGCGCCAGGCAGCGTCGCGAACGCGGCCTGCGCGCGCACACCTTCGCGCAGGAAACCGCCCTGGCTTTCGGGAACCTCGACGTTCACCCACACGCGCGACAGGTCGGTGATCGTGAACGCCGGCATGCCGGCCGAAATCGCCTGGCCTTCGCGCACCGCGAGCTCGCTCAGCACGCCGCCAGCCGGCGCCACCAGCGGGAAGCGCCGTACCGGTTGGCCGGCCGATTCGATCCTGCGCACGTCTTCTTCGGGCAGGCCGTAGAGCAGGATCCGCTGCCGGGCCGCCTGCTCGATCGCCGGGTCGCCGAGCTTGCGCGCGAACAGGAACTCCTGCTGCGCCGCCATCCACTCGGGCGAGTACACCTCGGCCAGCACCTGGCCCTTCCTTACCGGGTCGTTCAGAGCGCGGACGTTCAATCGCTCGACGAAACCGGCGAGCCGCGACTGCACCTGCACGATGCGCCGCTCGTCGGCGGCGACGTAGCCGACGGTGCGCAGGTCGCGCGCGAAATCCGCGGTCTCCACTGCCGCGATGCGGATACCCAGATTCTGCGCGACGCGCGCGCTCACCTGCACGCCGCTCCCGTCGGCACCCTGGTCGGCATACACCGGCACCAGGTCCATTGCCATGAAAGGCGAGCGTCCCGGCTTGTCGAATTTGTGCTGCGGAACCATCGGGTCGTGGTAGTAGAGGATCTTGCGGCCGCTCGCGTTCTGGGCAGCCGGCGGGCTCGCCGGCGCCATCTGCTGATGCGCGCGCCGCTGCCCGAGCAAGAAGCCACCCGCGGCAACTGCGATGCCGGTCGCGATGGCTATGGCTAAATAAGACTTTTTCATCATTGCGCCCCTTTATTCTCGAAATACTGCAGCGCTACCCGGGCCCTTGCCTGCATGGCGCGTATCGCGAGCTCCTGAATGCGCGCCTCGATCAATTGCCGCCGCGCCTCGAACACCTGTACCAGCGGCACCATGCCTGCGCCATGGGCGGCGACCAGCGCGTCGAGACGCGCCCTCGCATCAGGCAGGATCGCGTCCGATACATTTTTCAGTCTCTCGCCGGCGATGCGCCAGTCCGCGTATGCCGCCTCGAGTTCCGCGCGCAGTTGCCGCAATTGATCGGCACGCTGCTCGCGCACGCGCTCGGCCAGGCGCAGTTTCGCTTCGAGCTGGCGGTCCTGTTTTTTCTCGGCATAGAACGGCAGTTCGAACGCCATCTGGAACATCAGCATGTCGGAACGGCCGCCGCTGCGCGTGAAGTAGCCGAACTCGACCGAGCGGTCGGGCCTGGATGCTTCGCGCGCGAGCGCGGTGTCGGCGTTGGCAACGCCCTGCATCCGTGCCAGCGTCCGCTGCAGCGGATGCGATTCGAGCGCCTCGCGCAGCGCGGCGACGGGCACTGGCGGAAGGAAGCCGGGCAGGCTGTCCGGTAGCGTGGCGGCCGCCGCTTCCGGCACCCAGCGGGCGAGGTTCGCGCGCGAGCGGCCGGTTTGCGCCACCAGCTCCAGGCGGCGGTCCGCCGACTGATTTAGAAGCTGGCGCGCAGCCAGCACGTCGGCCTGCGAACCGCGGCCCGAACCGAGCGCGATGCGCGCCAGTTCAATGCCGCGCTCGTTTTCCTTCAGTGCCTCACCGATCAGGCGTTCGCTGGCGGCCGCGAGCCAAGCATCGAGCCAAGCTTGCGCCACGTCGCGAAGAATCGCCTGACGTGTCGCGAGGACCTCGGCACGCGCCTGCTCGGCCTCCGCCTGCGTGCGCTCGCTGCGCAGCCGGCGCTTGTCGCCGCCCGGAATCATCTGCTCCCAGCTGATGCCGACCTGCGTCATGTCGTCGCGCGCGCCGGGAAAGCCGCGCGTCGGAAAGTTGAGCGCACCCAACTTGAGGCGCGGATCGGGCAGCGCCCCGTCCGCCACCGAGGACTCGTCGACGGCGCGCGCATTCATCTCCAGCGCACGCAGAGCGGGCTGGCCTTCGAGCGCGCGGCGGCGCGCTTCGTCGAGAGTGAGAACCTGCCCCAGGGCAGGGGTAGAGGCCGCCAAGGCAGCCATTAATAGCAGCAAATTGCGCATCCGATCCTCCACCATGCAAGACGACCGCCGGCGGCTGCCAGCGGCGCAATCTCAAACACGGAAAATCAGATCAGGAAGGTCTGGAAGAGAATTCGCAGCGGCGGCGCGGGGTGCGGCAGGGCGTCGCACAGGATTACCGCGCGCGCCTCGGGGATATCAAGCACCGGCACCACCAGCGCCGGTGCCGCATGCAGCGCGGGAACAGGAAATTGCGGCGCGTCCGAGTTCTGGTCTGCGCTCAGGCAATGCGCCAGGCACTGGTTCGCGTTTTGCGCCGGCTCTTCATGACAGGGCAGCGCCGACATCTGGGCGATTGCCTGTGCCGGCGCGCGGACCGGCATATCGCAAGCGGCGGCCGCGATGGCCGCTTGCGCGAACAGCATCGCGACCAGCAAGATCTTCGCGGTGCTGCGAATGCGGGAACGAATCAGCATGCGGCGATTGTAATCCTGGCGGCGCGACCGTGACTTTTACTTCGTCGCCTCAATTTTCGTGACCGTGTAGGCGCCACCAAGCTTCTGCGCCTCGAACTTCACCTTGTCTCCCGCCTTCAGCTTCTCGAGCATGGCGGAGTCTTTGACCTGGAACACCATCGTCATGGGCGGCATGTCGAGATTCGGGATCGGGCCATGCTTCAGCGTGACCTTGTTCGCCGCCTTGTCAACCTTGCGGACCTCTCCGTCCACTGCCTGCTGCGCCAGCACCGGAAGGGCCGATGCCAGTAGTCCCGCCGCCAGAATCTTCTTCATTTGAACACCTCCACTTCGTCAATGGCATTGCTTCTTTAGGTTCTTTTTCAGCAGCCAATAGTTCACCGGCCAAGCGGCTATGAAACCCGCCGGCAGCGCCGCCGCGTAACCGAGCCAGAATTGGAGCGACAGCACCGAACCGGTAGTCACGCCGCCGACGTGGTAGTCGGTAAAGTTCATCGCCAGTTCCATCACCGCGATTGAGATTGTCTCGCCTAGCCAGATGGTCTTGAAGGCCTGGGCGAGGGTCATGCCCTGTCGAACAAGGGGTGCGAGGCCGAGCGAATAGCCGGAAACAAAGCCCAGCACCGTCGCGAGCGCCATCGTCGCCCAGGGATCGAGGCCGAGCGAGACACCGATCGCCAGGCCGATGAACTCGCCGATCGCGCAACCGCTTAGGCAGTGCAACGTCGCTGACGTTGCAAGTCCGCCCGGAGTGGCACCGCCATGTCCGTGATGATGGTGGTGTACTTGTGCGTGATCCATGCCTATCGCCTCTCAGTCCGCCAGAACCGCGTCGATGATCGGGCAACCGTCGAGCGAGCCATCGCCGTGGCATTCCCGCAGCAGGTGGCGCAGGGTCTTGCGCATGCGGGTAAGTTCGGACAGCCGCTGCTCGATCTGCTTCAGCCGCTGTTCGGCCAGCGCGCGCACCGAGGATCGCCTGCCGCTGCCGTCGTTCAGGCGCAGCAACTCGCCCACCTCGTCGAGCGAGAAGCCGAGCGCTTTGGCGCGCCGGACAAAGCGCAAGCGGGCGGCATCGCTCGCGGCGTAGACACGATAGCCGGAAGGCGTACGGACGGGTTTCTTCAACAACCCGGCGCGTTCATAGAAGCGCACGGTGTCGACACCGACGCCGGCCGCTGCCGCGATCTTGCCTATGGTGAGCATTTGCATGACGGACTCCAGCCTAAACCCTGGAGTCTAGTCCAGGGTCAAGCCCCAGGAAAGCGCCGCCCAAGTCGCGCAGCACCTCGCGCGCGCAGTTGTGCCCGGGCGCGCCAGTGACGCCGCCGCCGGGATGGGCGCCGGCGCCGCAGAGGTAGACCCCTTTCACCGGGGTACGGTAATCGGCGTAGCCGAGCAGCGGCCGCGCCGACCAGAGCTGGTCGAGCGAGAGCTGGCCGTGGAAGATGTCGCCGCCGGTGAGGCCGAACTCGCGCTCCAGATCGGCCGGCGACAGGGCGCTGTGGCCGACGATGCTGCCGCGGAACCCCGGCGCGTGGGACTCGACGACATCGAAGATCCGCTCGATCGCCTCCTGCTTGCGGCTGCCCCAGTCGGCCTCAGGCGCAAAGTGCTGGCAGAACAGGCTCGCCACGTGCGCCCCCTTGGGCGCCAGGGAATCGTCCAGCGTGCTCGGGATGACCATTTCGACGATCGGCTTTGCAGCGATTCCGCCCGCGCGCGCCTCCAGGTAAGCGCGGTCCATATAGCCCAGCGAAGGAGCGAGGATGATGCCGCTCGCGTGATGCGGCCCGAGCTCGGGCAGGCAGGAAAAGCACGGCAAGGCCGACAAGGCGACGTTCATGCGGAATGTCGCCGAGCCGCATTTGTAGCGCTCCATGCGGGCGACGAAATCGGCGGGCAGGTCGCTTTTCTCCATCAGCTTCAGGTAGAGCAGCTTCGGATTGACGTTGGCTACGACCGCTCGCGCCGCGAACTCCCTGCCGTCCTCGAGCACCACTGCGTTCCTGCGCACGCGGGCCACCGGGACCTCGCAGGCAATCTCCACTCCCAGCCGGCGCGCCTCCGCAGCGAGCGCTTCGCTGATCGCGCCCATGCCGCCCATCGCGTGGCCCCAGGCGCCGCGCGTGCCGTTCACTTCACCAAAACAGTGATGCAGCAGAACATAGGCGGTGCCGGGATGGTAGGGACTCGCGAAGTTGCCGACTACCGCGTCGAAACCGAACGCCGCCTTGATCGGTTCGGAGTCGAACCAGCGCCCGAGCAGCTCGGCCGCGCTGCGGGTGAACAGCTCGAGCAGATCGCGCCGGGATTCCATGTCGAGTCTCTTCAGTTTCATTCCTGTACTAAAAAATCTCAAAAAATCGGCAACCCCACCGCCGATATTTGGCGGCGTCTCCAGCACCGCAGCGCGCAGCACGTCGGCGACATTTTCGATCGTCCGGTAGTAATCAGGCAGCCGCTGCGCGTCATGCGCCGAGAATTTCGCCACTTCGCGCTGCGTCGCCGCCAGCCCGCCGCCAACCTTGAGGTAGCCGCCATCAAGCGGCAGGAAATTGGCGAGTGGCCGCTCGACGATGCGCAAGCCGTGTTCGGTGAGGCGCAACTCGCGCATCACCTTTGCCTGCAGCAGGCTCACGGTATAGGCCGCCGTCGAGTTGCGGAAACCGGGGTGAAACTCCTCGGTGACGGCCGCGCCGCCGACCACGCGGCGGCGCTCCAGCATTTTCACCTTGAGCCCGGCCTTCGCCAGGTAGCAGGCGCAGACCAGGCCGTTGTGGCCGGCGCCGACAATGATGACGTCAGCGATGACGCCGGCGCTCACTCTACCGTGACGGACTTGGCGAGGTTGCGCGGCTTGTCGACGTCGGTACCGCGCGCGAGCGCCGTGTGGTACGCCAGCAGCTGCAGCGGCACCACGTGCAGGATCGGCGAAAGCAGTCCGTAGTGCTCGGGCAGCCGGAGCACATTTACGCCTTCCGAAGCAGCGATGCGCGTATCGGCGTCGGCAAGCACATACAGCTCGCCGCCGCGCGCGCGCACCTCCTGCATGTTCGATTTCAGCTTCTCGAGCAGCGAGTCGTTCGGCGCCACGGTGACCACCGGCATCGCGGAGGTCACCAGCGCCAGCGGCCCGTGCTTGAGTTCCCCGGCCGGATAGGCCTCGGCATGAATGTAGGAAATCTCCTTCAGCTTGAGCGCGCCCTCCAGCGCGATCGGATAGTGCAGGCCCCGGCCGAGGAACAGAGCGTGCTCCTTCTTCGCGAAGCGCCCGGCCCAGGCGATGAGCTGCGGCTCGAGCGCGAGCGCGGCAGCAAGTCCCTTCGGCAGGTGCCTCAGGCTGCGCAAGTGCTTCAGTTCTTCTTTTTTGGAAAGTTTTTTCCCGAGCTTTGCCAAGGTCAGCGCCAAAAGGAAAAGCGCGACCAATTGGGTAGTAAATGCCTTGGTGGAGGCAACCCCGATCTCGACCCCGGCGTGGGTGAGGAACTTCAAGCGCGTCTCGCGCATCATCGCGCTGGCGGCGACATTGCAGATCGCCAGCGTGAGTTTCTGCCCCAGGAGCCTCGCGTGCTTGAGCGCGGCCAGCGTGTCGGCGGTCTCGCCCGACTGCGACACAACCACCACCAGGGCGTGCGGATCCGGGATGCTTTCCCGGTAGCGGTACTCGCTGGCGATCTCCACCTGGGTGGGCAGGCGCGCCAGCGACTCGAACCAGTATTTCGCCACCAGCCCGGCGTAGTAGCTGGTACCGCAGGCCAGGATCAGGACGGATTTCGCCTTGCGCAGGCGCCTGCCCGCAGGATCGAGGAACAGCTCGGGCGACACGCCGTCGATGCCTTCCAGCGTATCGGCGACGGCGCGCGGCTGCTCGAAGATCTCCTTCTGCATGAAATGGCGGTAGGGGCCGAGTTCCGCCGCCGTGCCGCTCGTCCTGACGGTCGCGACCGCGCGCTTTGCCTCGCGGCCCGCCGCGTCGAACACGCGGAAGCCTTGCAGCCCGATTTCGGCCACGTCGCCTTCTTCCAGGTAGGCGATCCGGTCGGTGGTGCCCGCGAGCGCGAGCGCGTCCGAGGCGAGGAAATGCTCGCCCTCGCCAACGCCGATCACCAGCGGGCTGCCGGCGCGGGCCCCGACCACGCAATGCGGCTCGCGCTTCGAAATAACGGCGATCGCGTAAGCGCCGGCCAGTTTCTTCACCGCGCGGCGCACCGCGTCGAGCAGGCTGCCCTTGTAGAAGCTGTGCACCAGGTGCGCGATCACCTCCGTGTCGGTCTGGGTGTCGAAGGCGTAGCCCTTCGCCTTCAACTCCGCGCCCAGTTCGTCATGGTTCTCGATGATGCCGTTGTGCACCAGCGCGATCTCGCCGCGCGAGAAAATCGGGTGCGCGTTGCGGGTGACCGGCGCGCCGTGCGTCGCCCAGCGCGTGTGCGCGATGCCGGTCTGCGCCGCGAGACGTTTTTTTTCTATTTGAATTGAAAGA